>QQTW01004340.1_pt1 | contig 10622 bp, 9 predicted proteins | sample 1904831 | NCBI WGS metagenome assembly QQTW01 (sample SAMN09435610, study PRJNA476489) | Subsurface metagenome, whole genome shotgun sequencing project.
TGGTCAAAATTAATGAAACAGACCACGCTTTGGTTCGTGTCAAAAGTTTTAAGGAGTTGCTATAACCCCAACTTTCCCAAGAAGTTGGGGTTTTAATTTCTTTAAATAAATCTGAAAAATCTAAGTATTGCGGAATCTCTAAAATATTTACTCCGCAAATTTACGGTTTTCGTCTAGTCCATTGCTCAGATATAACAAAGATTAAATGACTGTCTTTGATAAAAATTCTCAGACAATATGTCCTTCTGTAATCTTTGAGCTATGAATGCTGTTCTGACTGCTGAAAATTCTACTTTGTTGAATCAAATTAGCGCTGAAGTTTGCCAAGCTATTGTTACTATTCAAAAGCAGCAGCCAGAACTATTGCTTGAAAAATACAGGAATTTACCTTGGGAAAGTAACCGTCATCAGTCGGGTTTGATAAATAAGCTTATCGAAGTATTAAGCCAAGTCCAAAATGCAAGTCTGATTCAGCAACACTTGCAAAAATTTTTAAAAGCGTTACTTACTCCCGAATCGTTTGATTCACCCGTATTAATTGAACTATTTGAAAAAGTAGCTCAATTATATTCGCCAAAATCTGATGCAAACAATGTGGTAGTTCCGCATGTTAACTCAGTAGAAAATTCGGTAAAGCCAATTGCAAACACTGTTGTTGAAAGCGATATTGAATCGTCCCAGCCAAAAGAACCCCAGAATATAATAAATAATCAGTTAAATGGTACTGCGGCAAAATCTGATATCGATTCAGATACGCAAAAGCTAGAAAATTCTGCTAAACCTGAATCTAATAGTGTTGGGAATTCTGAAAATATCGAACTAACACAAAAATCGGCACAAAGCAGAATTACAGTATTACTATTAGACGCAGAAAACTTACAGATAAATAGCGAAGCTGAAAAAATATTAACAACTATTTGTAATTCTCCAATTCAAGTCAAAATTGCTTTTGCTAATTGGTGTCGTAAAGGTAAATTAGATATCGAATTACACGAACGCGGTTACGATTTAATTCACGTTCCTGCGGGTAAAGATAACGCTGATGGGAAAATGATTGCCTTTGGTTCGGCAATTCACGAGCGTTTTCCACATGCTAAAGAGGTTTTAGTTTGCTCGTCAGATAATGTAATGACTAACTTATGCAATCATCTTCAGCAAAATGGTCTAACTGTATATCGAGTCATTAAAGAAAGTAGCACGCTGACAGTATTAAATAATCAAAGCGGCGAAAAATCGGTACATATTGTCTTACCGACAATCGAACATTTTTACAGCCAAATCAAAGATATTGTTAAAGAAGAGGAAGCGCGTAGTTCTAATCAATGGATAAAATTATCAAAAATATCTCAAATATATCACCAAAAGTATAAGATTGGCATTAAACAAGTTATATTGCATTACATGCCAGGTAAGACAGCTAGAGATATTTTTATTGATAAGTCTGAGTTTGTTATCCACCAGTTGCCGGAAGATACCGAAACATATATAGCGTTATTTAAATTACCACAAATCAGGGTGTAGGGGTGTAAATCCTTGCCCCCTATCGTTCCCCCGCTCTGTGTGGGAACACTAAATAGAGCCTGGTAACGAAAAAAGCTAGGTGTGATAAGGGTTTTTACACCGATTCGATTATTTGCGAACCCATATTCTCATCGAGTAACGGCATAAATTGACGAATTAATCCAATTGTGACAGCAGGTAATTCTAACTGCGGTGTTAAACCAACATCTTCGATTTGCTCAAAAATGCGAATAGCTTGCGGATTCATATTAGCGAGACGACGACCGACTTCTGGCCCGGTGAATTGCGTTTTTTGTCCCCAAATTATTGCAGTGGGTGTTTTGAGTTGTTGAATATAAAGCGATAAATCGAAACTTAAATCACCTCGCACAAATGAAAGTGCTGCATACTCACCATTTGGTTGTTGTGCCGATTTCAAATAAGCTTCGATAATTTCGGGATAAACTCGGTTGGGTTGAGCAAATTGACGTTGCTCTAAAAAGCTGCGAATACCATCTTTTGTAGCGATACCCGTACTGTAAAGTAAGCGGTCAATTATGGGTATGCTGACAATTTGAGCAAATATACTGCGAGAATAATCTTCACCAAAGTCCGCTAGTCCTGCGGCTGTAGTCAAAATCAGTGACTTGAATAATTCGGGATGCGCGATCGCAACACGAATCGTAAACGCTGCTGTCAGCGAAGAAGCAATGACTCGAACTGGTTCATTACAAGTCTGCTGTAAAAATTCTTTAATTATTGTTAAATAATCATCAATTTGATAATTTCGTGCTGGGTGGTCGGAAAGTCCCCAACCAATTAAGTCAGGTGCAATGACGCGGTACTGTGCTGCGAATGCTGGGTAGACTTTTGACCACTCATAAGCTGATGAACCACCTCCGAAGCCATGTAGAAATACTAAGTTTTCTTTAGTAATGCTGGTTTTGCCATCTTGCCAAGGTGCTGCGGTATTGGTGTAATATACCATCCGACCGAGCGAGGTGATAATTGAGCGCTGCTCAAATCCTAATGGTTCAAACATAAAGGAGTTAGGAGTTAGGAGTTATGAGTTAGGAGTTAGGAGTTGATAGTTATGCTTTTTTCAACTCCCCCGACTCCCTCTACTCCCTACTTTCTCTAACTAGATGCGCTATATCAACTTCCAACAGACTGATTTAAAACAGTTTTTTATGTCGAAATGTAACCGCATATGCCAATAAAAAGTATAAATAATAACTGTTTTCCTGAGATGATTAAGTGTAATTATTTAAAGCATGTAGTAAATCATTAGGACTTAGTTAGGCATTATAAAATATTTATTCCTGAAATCAAGAACATGTGAAATCGCTGCACTGGATGTAAAGATTCGGTGATTTTTCTCTCATATACCCGTAGCATCCCTGGTTGAAGGTACTATCATGTGAATGCTTATACGTGTAGCAGCTATCACTTAGGGGTCAGCCCCCCTACTAGGTTTTTGTGGTACCCTATCAGAAACATCACTGATAGTATTAAGCGTCCCAATACTGCAAGCGCTTATAACTCTAAATTTAGTTAGTAACTGTATTTCTGCTTGATGCTGGTTAACTCACACGCGATACTCCGAAGTAGTCGTTACAACGCCTGAAGTCCATTAAGCATTTTTACTTAATTAGCAGTGTTCGCCTTGTATCCAATCAACAACCCTATTAATTTCTCGGCAAAGAAACAGCGGAGGTGTCATGGTAAAGCAGGGTAGTCTTGAATCGAATACGTTCGTAAAATTTAGAGACCCATTATTTGCGGCTGATGACTTCGATTTAAAGGAGCGGGTAATTGACCCTGTTATCGTAAGTCCACCGGCTTGTACTTGTTTAAATTTTGAGACTTTGAAATGTTTTGAAACTGTGGAGTACCAATATCAAGAATCAGGAATTGTTTTTAGTAATGGCATTGCCATACAGCCATCAAACCCAGCATTTCCAACGCACTCAGGTTCTGTAGTGTTGATGGGAGCGCCAAAAGGTGGATTTTTAGAAGCTTCTTTTGTGCGTCCCGTGAGTACGGTTAGTGCGTATGTAACTTCTTCGCAACGGTTGGTACTTTCGGCATACAACCGCGATCGCCAAGTCATCGCACAAACAGTACTACCAGGAGCGAATCTTGCAAACTCCGATTCTGCAGTACCTCCAAATACGCTGCTATCGATTAAAGGTAAAGACATTTACAGCGTTAGCTTCTGCGCGTTTGACGGGCAATTTACCGTTGATGACTTTAGTTTCTGTTCTTAAAAAAAACCTGCAAAAATTCTTTAAAAAATTGTCCGCATTCATGCTATTACAGTTATTCTCAGGTAGGATAATTTCATAGCTCGGCAATCCCAAATTGCGGGCAAAAGCCTATATAGTAATAATCTGGTAATTAAGAAGGTAAAAACTGTGGCACAGGGTTCGTCTTCGTGGCAGCAATTAATAAACCAGATCCCCAGCTGGATGCTTCCAGTACTTAAGACGGTGGCCACAAAGCAGCGAAATATACAGCGATACCGAGAACCTGGAGGGATTCTTAGTTTCCTGACAATTGTTATTGCGATGCTGTTGTGGAACTGGAAGCTATTATTTGCTAGCAGCATTGGGATTGGGGCAATGGTATCGGCTTACTCGATGCAAAAATGGAACTGGCAAAAGCATTGGTCAAAATATAGCCAATTTTTTCACCGGGAAAATCGGCGTTTGGTTGTGGCTGTAGTTAGTGGTGGTATAGCAACTCTTAGTAGTTATATTGCTGTTTCAGTCTGGGTTGGTTCCAAGAATCCTTGGATTGCGACTGGTGCAATTTTACAAGGCATGGGGACGCTACTAACGTTAATCTTATTAGTATGGCTGATTACCAATATTAATGACAATCAACAGCAAAATCATCTTGACCAATTATTAGTCAACTTGACCGAATCCGATCCCCTCAAGCGTCTAGTGGCAATCCGACAACTAACAAAACTAGTTAAAAGTTCTGACGTTGATGCTTCCGAACGTCAATGCGTCGCGGAGTGCTTGCAGCTGTTGCTTATCCAAGAGGAAGAATCATTAATTAGAGACGCAGCGTTTGACAGCTTGCAAGCTTTAGAAAGCAAGCATTTCTATAACTTGGGTAATCCAACACTCTTGAAACCGCTGGCAGTTAAAGCTAAACAAGCCATTAGGGAGTAGGGAGAGTTCTTGAGGTGGGGAGATGGGGAGATGGGGAGATGTAGGATTAAAGAACTTCTTCGTTAGTTCCTCTCCCCTTTCTCCCCTTCCCCCCTACTCCCCACTCCCTACTCCCCACTCCCTAATTTCCCCATTACGAACTTGGACAACCCGATGGTTACAGCGTCGAACTAATTGTTCGTCGTGAGTGGTGACAATTACGGTTGCACCAAAAGCATTTAATTTTTTAAAGATTTGTATTACTTGCCAAGAATTATCGGGGTCAAGATTCCCAGTCGGCTCGTCTGCTAAAATCAAGGGTGGTGTGCTAACAATTGCACGGGCAATACTGACTCGTTGTTGCTCACCTCCAGAAAGTTGACCGGGAAAATAATTGGCTTTGGATAGCAAACCAACTAGTTTTAAAGTCGGTTCCAAGCGTCTTTGAATTTCTTTGCGGGTGTAACCTTGCGCTTGCAGAACGACAGCGATATTTTCTGCTACAGTTCGCTGCGGAATCAACTTGTAGTCTTGAAAAACAATACCGATACGTCGCCGTAATAATGATAAGCGATCGCCGAGCAAGGAAGTGACATTACACTCATCAACTATCACTTCACCCTGCGTTGGCAACTCTTCACCATATAGCAACTTCAGAAGTGTCGATTTACCCGAACCACTTGGTCCTGTAATAAAAAGAAATTCGCCTTTTTTTACCTCTAAGTTTATATCGGTTAAGGTATTTTGCCCGTTCGTATAAGTTTTTGTCACAGCACGCAGCTGCACTATCATCGCATCATCGCTACGCGGTTGAGTTTCTTGTTCTTTTGGAAGAACTGCTTGCTTGGAATTGTCGGTTGTTAAAACTGGCATTGCTAATTGCAGGAAGTGAGATTTGAAACAAAAATTGCTTACAAAATAATGATTCCCAAGCAAAGCATCAGAATCTCAAATTTGAGCAAAATTGTTAAGAAGGGAGAAGGGGGGGAGCAACCAACGAAGAAGTTCTCTAATCCTACATCTCCCCACTTCCCCACCTCAATAACTCTCCCCCTCTCCCCACCTCAATAACTCTCCCTACTCCCTAATATTACTGAGTTACCGCTCCTTTTCCTGACACTAAATATACAATAGACTTAGCAGCAAATTCGGGTAAAGCGAGCATCCGCCGCCAGCGCCAAGGCTCTTGATACAAACGATATAGCCACTCTAAATTATTATTTGCCAACCAAGCAGGAGCGCGGGTTTTTGTTCCCGACCAAATGTCAAAACTACCACCAACACCAATCCAAATTGCATTCGGGCACAAGTGACGATTTTGGGCAATCCATCCTTCTTGACGGGGAACCCCCAAACCAACCAAAATTACTTGGGGTTGAATTTGAGCAAGAGTTTGTTTTAATTGTTCTTCTTCTGCTTTTGAATGATAACCTGAATGCGTGCCTGCAAATTTCAAACCTGGTGCTTGAAGTTGCCAAAAGTCTACTGCTTTTTGAGCGACTCCAGGACTTCCACCGTAGAAAAATACTTTGGCACCAGAATTTGATTTTCCCAAAAGAAGCAATAAACTTTCTGCAAGTTCAATTCCTGGGATTCTTTGTACATCCTGGCGTAATAATAATTGTAGATATAAAACGACCCCAGCACCATCAGGAATCACCAGTTCTGCATTGCTAATTACATCCACTAGGGATTTGTTTCGCCCTGCTTGCATAGTCATTTCAGCATTAAGCGTTACTACATGGGTTCCAAGAGCCAATTCAACACGTTCTAACAACCAGTTCGGGTAGTTTGCTATCACATGAACTGGTAGCCCCAATACGGAACAAGTTTTAGGCAGTTTAGACATAACCTATTTTTGATTTTCCTTACACCATAGTAAGCACGAAGGCTAGTTTGTCAAATTTGTTCCGAAAACAATGAGTCATAATTATCACAATAATTTTCTAATTAGTACTGTTGCTAAAATTAAAATTTTTGCTAATTACAATTTATGTATTCACATTTCTTAATTGTATAAACAAATAATTTTTAGTAACGTTTCCAAGCAATATGAAGCGAACTACTCTAACAATGGACGACACAATTACACTAATTTAGTATTAGGTGCTGCTAAAAGGGTAAAACAATCCCTACGGGGCTTTGGAGCGTAACGTTTGTATTGGGAAGTAACAATCTCCTATCAATGCTAGCAATACTTTCGCAAAACCTGGTGGATGTCTAGTTTTGTGAGGGTGTCTTCAAACTACATCCCCTAAAACTTTTTATTAAACTCGATTTTACAGTTATAACAGTGAAACGGGCAGAAATCGGCTATGAGTAAAATTCGCGTTGCTCTGATTGAAGATCACGACCTCACCCGTGTGGGTATTCGCACGGCATTGCAGCAAAAAGAAGAAATTGAAATTGTTGGTGAAGCCGCAAATGCTGCGGATGGATTAAAACTGTTAAGGACTATACAACCAGATGTTGCGATTGTTGATATTGGGTTGCCAGATCAAGATGGGATTGAACTAACGCGGGAGTTAAAATCAACTGCGGGTGGTGATGAACTGGCAACAAAAGTATTAATTTTGACACTTCGAGATAATAAAGAAGCCGTACTAGCAGCGTTTGCAGCGGGGGCAGATTCCTACTGCATGAAAGATATTAAGTACGACAATTTACTCGAAGCGGTGCGCGTTACTCACAACGGTAACGCTTGGATTGACCCTGCGATCGCGCGAATTGTTCTCCAACAAGCTCAACAAAATCCGATACCCGATACTGGACTATCAGGCTTCAAAACTACTCGCACTGGAGAAGGTGACGATAACGAGGACGCAATCGACTCTTACACCCTTACCGAACGCGAGTTAGAAGTATTACAGCTAATTGTTGAAGGTTGCAGCAATGCCCTGATCGCCGAACGGCTGTTTATCACCGTTGGGACTGTCAAAACTCATGTCCGTAACATTTTAAACAAGCTCTGTGCTGATGACCGCACGCAAGCCGCAGTCAGGGCTTTACGTTCGGGTTTAGTGGGTTAAGGTTGTAATTGGTGTAATACAATACATGTGGAAGCTGAATGAAAGTTGACCAGTACTAGTAATTCTGGGTTAAAAACTGGGTAACTTTGATATAAGGATGCTGTTTACTACTTATTCAACTTTGGGCGGGAATGGTTGCTGACTAAATCGCCCTCAAATTAGCACAGAAACAAAAGTCGAGTATGACTGATATAGGGGTGGACAAATTAAAGCTGATGGTGGTAGATGATGAACCAGACAACTTAGAATTACTCTACCGTACTTTTCGGCGAGATTTTCAAGTTTTCAAGGCAAGCAATGCCATTAGTGCGATCGATATCTTGGACAAAGAAGGTGAAATGGCTGTAATTATCTCAGACCAAAGAATGCCTGAGATGAACGGAACGGAATTTCTTAGCCTTACAGTTGAGCGATTCCCCGATACAATTCGGATTTTGCTTACAGGGTTTACGGATGTCGAAGATTTGGTTGACGCGATTAACTCCGGTCAGGTGTTTAAGTATATTACTAAACCTTGGAAACCCGACCGACTTAAAGCAGTTGTCGAGCAAGCGGCTGATACTTATCGCGTTGTCAAAAAACGCACCCAGGAGTTACGCCGTGCTTTGCGACGCGAATCGCTGTTTAATGCCGTAACGACGGCAATTCGGGAGTCCCTTGACTACCATAGTATGCTGCAAAAAATAGTGGCAACATTGGGGCAGAGTTTTGATGCAACTTACTGCTTTTTGCGACCGGTGGAAGGCGATCGCCTTACACTCGATGAGTTTTCCTACCAAGCACCCAAATCCGGATCGCTGGGTTGCGCGTTCGACACCGAACGATTAATTCAAAAAGCATTGGAAACTCGCCAATATCAAGTTAGCCAATCTTGGGAAGATGACAATCCTTGGTATCAAATCGTTGTACCGCTAATTTACCAGCAACAGCTACTAGCAGTGCTAACTTTATGCCAATACGGACGCAAAACCCTCTGGGAAGATGAAGATGTGCAATTGATTGCGGGAGTTGCCGAACAGGCTGCACTGGCACTCTCTCAAGCTAAACTCTACCAACATCTCCAAGAAAAACAAGAGCAAATCCATCTGGAATTGGAAGTAGCCCGCCAAATCCAAAATAATCTGCTCAGACTTCAATTGCCCGATGTCGAAAACGCCAAAGTACAAGCTTGCTGTTTGCCAGCGCGGGAAGTAGGAGGCGATTTTTTTGAGGTTTTCGTACATCCCAAAGGCGATTTATGGATAGCAGTTGGTGATGTTTCCGGCAAAGGTGTCCCCGCAGCCTTATTTATGGCAAGTGCGATATCAGTTTTGCGCCGCGAACTGTCACAAGAAACACCCGCAATGCCCAATGTCGTGATGCAAAATCTTAATCATGCTTTGTGCGATGACTTGATTGGCAATAATTGCTTCATCACCTTGGTATTAGCGCGTTATACTCCTGCAACTAGAGAACTTGTTTATGCTAACGCAGGTCATATCTATCCTTTACTTTGGTCGCACCAAGCAAGCAGTACCCAAGACCCTAATTATCTCAAAACACGCGGCGTTCCTTTAGGCATCCTGCGTCATTGGGAAGCTCAATACGGTCGAGAAATTCTTTTACCAGGAGACACGTTACTTCTTGCCAGCGATGGCATTACGGAAGCAACGATGATTAACAGTACATGTTTGAACGGTAAATTTACTGCCAACAAACAGGATAATCGTTTTATGCTTAAACAAGACGGTTTATGGAAACTACTACAAGACCAACCACAACCGCTGTGTCTCGATGATTTACTAGCACGCATCCAGGCAGACACTGACGTTCAAGAAGATGACCAAACTATACTCGCTTTGGAGGTTTTGTAAGTTATGAAAACTGAGCTTCATGTACCAAGCGACTTGAAGTTTTTAACGATAGTCGAAGACTGGCTGCTAGGATGTCTCAAACTAGAGCTAGGACAATCGGTTGATTGGTCAAAGCAATCAAATCGTTTGCGACTAGCGTTAGTTGAAGCCTACTCGAATGTAGTACGCCATGCCCACAAGGAACAACCCAATGTTCCTGTTTTAATTCGTTTAGAACTTCGAGACAGAGATATTGCTTTGGAAGTTTGGGACCGTGGTGAAGGTTACGATATGTCTGATTACTTTGCCCCCACTCCTACCGACAAACAAGAAGGTGGCTACGGTTGGCTAATTATGAATCGGTTAATGGATAAGGTCGAGTATGAATTACAGGTCAATGGTGGTAATTGTTTGAAGTTGGAAGCAACGCTGCCAGAAGTGGTTACAACTAGTGACCGTTCGATTTAACGGCAATTTTACCGAAAAATTGGTAAATTTCCGTACCCTGCTTGACTTTTTTATGCAACATTTGAACGATTCAGATCAAAACAGTCGAATGTTTAGTAATGTAAATATTATTAATACATTTTGCTAATTTATTTGATTTATAGCTACATAGTAATTAATTATTAAAGTAGTAGCTAAACTCTTGCTAATTAGCTGAAGCTAGGTTCCTAAATTTAAAGTATTTAGGAACCTGCTTCCTTATTAGGGGCTAGTATGAAACGCTCAGCCAATCGTCTTACATGCAATTTGATTAATTAACCAGAATACGCCCATAGTACAAAAGTCCTTTTTAGTTATGGCAGTATCATCCAATCTTTCACCATGCTATCGTGTCAATGATGAATTCCCTTGGTTAGAGGGAATTGACCCCAGTCGTCACTACTGGATTGCAGTGAATGGAGACAACAAGCACGTCGTTACAATTCCTGGCTTAATAGTCATATCCAGTATCGAGGAGTTGAGAGATACGATGCGGCAATTCCGAACGCTACAGCCTGGAGAACAAATGAGTTTGGAACGTGCCGCGAGTACTACCAATATTTATTGTATCGCTTCTAACTGCTATGCTGTAGAAGGATATATTGATGGTG
>QQTW01004341.1_pt1 | contig 10620 bp, 6 predicted proteins | sample 1904831 | NCBI WGS metagenome assembly QQTW01 (sample SAMN09435610, study PRJNA476489) | Subsurface metagenome, whole genome shotgun sequencing project.
CGACTAACATCTTTATTTTCGATCTGAATGGCTCGCTTCAAAACAATCAACTAGTCTACTCGAATTGATGTTACCATAAAGTCGTGATGTAAAGGACAACATCCATCATTAGTCTAGGCACCTAATTTGATTCCTGCGAGACTAGCAATCAACATCGATCCTTCAAGTTCTAAAGCCATCTTCATTGGTATTCGGAGCCGCAAAGATCTAAGCCTTCCGTACCACCAGTGCAAGCGCCCCATCTTAGCTAGTTAGCCCCAATCCTCCGATCTAATTTCCCGTCCGTGTAGCACTCATTCAGCACATTGGCCCCGTGCCACATAGCTATAAAGTGGGTGCCGAATGGGAATTGCATTTGAGACAACAACAGAAAGGCGGGAATGGTGGCTGCTGATTACACTCAACGTGTTGGATTGGCATTCGTCTACCATACTTTTGGGCAACGTTGACTCAGAACGTTCTCACAAGATTTTCTGTCATTCAAGATAGTAAGACAAATCTTGGATTGGATGGAGGTGAGATGCAAACTTTCCAGGACCAACTTTCAAAACCAATAGTAAGCATGTTAACAGCCACCCACTGTGGTAGATGTAGTCATGATGATGGCTGGTAAATAGTTTGTTCCTGTACCCCTTCTCCCTTCTCCGCATCAGTTATTTCCCCTTCTGATCTAGGTCTGTCCTACTAGGAGATGTGATAGTGTTGGACACGACTAACTACTAGTACTCCATAGCTGTGACTTAGCTTCGTTTGAAAGGGGAAATAGACAATTGACAGCGTTTAGGAATCAGCAGTCACCCTCAAATTGAAAACAGGTCGAAATGCATGACGGCAGATGGTCAAACAAAGGTGACTTCTGGCGCCCCTCATTCCTGCCTCCGCCTGCGCCTCTTCCTTAACAACAATACTTGGGGCCACTCAAAATGTATCTGTCATTGATCTAGTTCCCTGCCACCACCCTTTGCCCCCAGCCGTTAAAGCAAATCCTTATATTTGTTCCCCCATTATTCTTGTTCACTATTACAGTCTTCATCGCCTCTATCCTCAGTTTTCGGGCTCAATCACATTCGCTCGTCATAAGTCATTGTTAAGGTGCGCAGTGAATCGAGTATCTCAAGCGGTTCACCAGTACTGACATCTCGATCCAGCGCCTTCACTCCTTTACCAGACAACAGTCAACCTCAAGACCCTCAAGATGAAGACCTCAATCATCGCATCCTCTCTCCTCTCAGCCGTGGCTCTCGCTCAGACCACTGGCCAGCTAGGCGATGCTGAAGTCGTCAACAACAACCCCGCCGGCGTCTCCTACCAAGCCGTTCTCCCAGAGCGAGCCAACACCAACATCCGCGGCCAAATTACAGGAACCTCAAATGCAAACGGCACTGGTGTACAATGGAGCCTGAACTTCTACGGCTTCCCATCCGCGTCTCTCGGTCCATTCAGTAAGTCACATTCCTCATCTAATAAACCATCTCTACCCGCTACATCATTCTGACCCTTTTACCTTCCTCAGTGTATCACATCCACGACCAACCCGTCCCCGCCAATGGAAACTGCACCGCCACCCTCGCTCATCTTGACCCCTATATCCGCGGCGAAGTTCCTCCCTGCGACCCCACCAGACCGCAAACCTGCCAGGTCGGCGACCTCTCAGGCAAATACGGCATGATCCCCGGTACCGATAGCTACCAGACCTCGTACCTCGATCTCTTCACCTCCACCCGACAAGGACCCGCCAGCTTCTTCGGCAACCGATCCGTCGTCATCCACACTGCCAACACCACGAGGTTGACCTGCGCCAACTTCCAGCTTGTGTCTTCCGGCAGCAACACGACGACAACAAGCTCAGCAGGCAATGGAAGCCCAACGGCGACGAGTTCGCCAATCGCTAGCTACACAGGTGCCGCGGCACAAAAGCTGGTTAGTGGTGCGGCGGTAGTGGCCGGGTTGCTTGCTTTCGCTCTGTAAATATTTGCAATGGTTCTGCTTCCTTTTCCCTAGTGTCGAGAAAGAAGCAACTGAAAATTAGCTGTGGTGATGGATTCGGGTACATGGGTAATGAACCAGAGATATGGTCATTCTGGGAACCAGCGGCGCTACTGTATTATCGGAACTTCACTTTCGATTTAATTAATTTAATACCATCAGTTTGGCCAGGCCAATGTTGTCATGTCTCCCTCTCGGAAAGGCTTTTCTCGATTTGCTGAATCGATTCGATGTGGTATATCTCCTATCCTTCCCCTCTATGCATCTGTGCTGCCCTGCCCTGCCCATCGGACGTAACCAGCATATCAACGGTATGATCGAACAATCAGTCTTTACGTCTTCCCGCTAAACAGGGTATAAACTTGTTCCAACAGTCCATACACCACAAAAAGCGTCCTACCCCAACTCCACTCGCCTTCCATAAAGCTGTCTATTTCCCGCCCTCACCGGCACCATTATCACCATATCCCACCCATATCCAAATGACCGCCACCACGACATCCAACCCCTTACCCTGCGCCGCCTCATACTTGTAACTCCACATCCCATCTCGCGTGTTATCCCAATACGCACCCGCTGCCGCGTGCATGCCTCTCCTGGGGGTAGATTGCGCGGGAGAAGACGCAGTGGCCGGTTGTGGGAGGTGTTGGATGATGGTGCTGGTGATGCTGTATTTATATGGGGATTGGGCGCCTTCGGCGGGGGTGGTGGCGCTGAGCAGGGAGGAGAGGATGGTGGACTGTGTGTGGGGTTCGTTTGGTTAGTATTACAATTTGCAGTTTGCTGTGTGAAGGGGGAGAAAGGTTGAGGGGGTCCGAGTTCATGGGCTAGTAGAGTGTGTTTTAGGGAAACTACTATAGTAGAGGTTAAGGTTGGACTGACGATGATTTTCGAGTTCCATGACTCGGCGCTGCTGTGGTTGTAGGCTGTCACGCTGGCAAGGGTGCTGTCGCATGCCTGTTCGCAATTATCGTGTTTCAGATGTTAGTTCTTAAACTTTGGTTTCTCTTTTCTTCGGTCGGGGAAGGACTAGATAGAGAGAGATTCTGAAGTGGACTGCTTTTCATGCTGGAAGGATTTTGCAGGTAGGAGGGAGGGACACCCGGTACGGACCTCGTGTGCTATCTCTTTGAGTTTCAGGAATGGGACGGGCGGTTGGGAGGTGGTGGTGGTTTCGGTCGCCATGTTCTTTCCTGGCTTTTTATCCTGGGCGGGGGGGTTAAAGGTATGATTGGGGTATGATTTGGGTAGATTGGATGCCAGGAGTTGGGGAGAAAAACTGAGGTCTATGTATATCTCCTTCTAGCCACCCCTAAGCGCTGTATATAAAGTCCGATCTGACGCGTGGTGAAGGAGCGAGATGCCCTAATTCTTTGTTCCTTGGGTTTGCCATGTTTTGTTTTGTGGCGAATGAGGAGCTTGGAAGCTCGGTACGGCTTGGCACCTCCTTCTTCTCCAAAAAATGGTTCCGGTTGAAAGTGGGGAAAGTCGTCCTTGACCTTCAATCCCAATTTGAAGCCCTTTGGCCTTCAGCAGTTTGAGGCTGGTATATATTACATCAATATCGTTCTGCTGTCTGAGATTCCTCTGATTCTGGGAGAGCTATTTCATATTATCCGGCCTTCATCCCTGTCGAGTTCTGATCGTAGCGTTGCGGAGTGACGATGCATTAAATCAGAGAGCGGTATCGTGAGTTGCTGCTTTCGAAGGGCGATAAAAAAGGAACACCACACCTCTGCGAGAAAGTTACGAAAGACATCATAATCGACAAGTCTGCGCTTTGAGCATCAATACTTCTACATCCTCAAAATGTCAAGCCAGCCGCTCCTCCAGACCGCTCCAGGTTAGATGTTCCCCCCATTCTGTCAAAGCCAACCTTCATATGCTCTCCTTCCACTCTCACTCATCCTACCCATCACACACCCCCCCAATTCCCTACTCCCCAACTCACAGTCGACCTACACAGGAAAGCGGATCGCGCTGCCCACCCGCGTGGAACCCAAAGTCTTCTTCGCCAACGAGCGCACCTTCCTCTCCTGGCTCAACTTTACTGTCATCCTCGGCGGTCTCGCCGTCGGCCTCCTCAACTTCGGTGATGCCGTCGGTCGCATCTCCGCCGGCCTCTTTACGCTGGTGGCAATGGGTGCCATGATCTACGCGCTGGTGACGTTTCATTGGAGGGCAAAGAGTATCAGGCAGAGGGGCCAGGGCGGGTTTGATGATCGCTATGGGCCCAGTGTGTTGGCGGTCGCGTTGTTAGGTGCGGTCATCGTCAACTTTGTCTTGAGGGTTACCAGTGTGGGAAATACGAAGGAGAAGACTTGAGACGAGTTTGACAGGACTGTGTATATAGCCGGGGATACTGATGCTCGTGTCTTACAGGAACCTAGGTTCCATTACAGTCTTATTATTGGTCTGCGCTAGAAGTTCATAGAGCATTAATTGGATTTCTGCCGTCAATCATCCCAAGTTCTCTTTCAAATACTAGACCAAACATATGAAAACTTGACGGCCATGTCGTGTGAATGCAACATGCAACATGAAAAGCTCCCTCCTGCGCTGCACATGGGTATCATCTAGGAAACAAGCAACGCCCCCCGATGTTAATTAACAGTCATCCACCATTATAGTCATTTGAAGAACAAGGACAGCTCAGCTATTGCGTGCGCATTTTTCGCCTTTACTGCCAGCATACGCATCTTGTGTCAGAGAAGAGTTGGTAAAGTTCAATAACTCTCCGAGCATCTTCAACTGTGCTGACACAAAATGAAACAAAACTGCTTAACGAGGTTCTGAGTAGTCATTCAACGCAACACAAACGGCACCACGGTGATGCCCATTGTACTGTCGAATGATCTGCGCAGTTGACAGCTCCCACAACCGTGCATAATGATCACTGCTGACGCTGACCAGGTATGCAGAATCGGCCGAAAAGGCACAGTCCCAGACCCAACGTTGATGACCGTCAAGCACCGTCTCACAGGGCAGAGGCCTCTCCCCGGGGAAATCGGCGACATCGCCGTTTGTGAGGGTGCTTGGAACAGAGGCCACCTCTCCTTTGGCATTGCCATTAGGAACGGGGTGAATAACCCTACCGAAGGACGTGGCGCTAGTGGACATTGATTTCTTTCCAAAATCCAACGCCAAGCCATTCAGAGTAGTACTACTTTCTCCGTCGTTGGTGGGCATGTCTTTCGGTGCTTCCTCGAGGTACTCTTCAGCAGGGTCAATTTTCCAAATCTTGACACTGTGATCAGCTGAACATGTTGCTAGAGCTTTGACATCAGGAGAAATGAGCAGGCGGGTAAGGTAGAGATCATGAGCTTTGAATGATCGACAGGGAAGAAGTGTGGTAGAGTCTTGGTTCTGGTACATGCGCCATATGTAGACATTGCCCTGTAGAACAAATGAGTCCTTCGTCCAAAAAGACATTACGTGCCCTGCTTACACTATTATTGCCTGCAGCAAGAAGTGAACCATCGCTTGCCACACTAACACTGGAAGCTGCGACGTCGTCTTCCGGGATGAGCTGATGCGTACATCGGTTCTCACCGAGGTCCCACACTCGAATATTTCCACCTCGATCCGCGCTGATCAATTCGCCTTGGTTGGGATGAATGACGACATCGTTGACCGGGTTTGAGTGTGTGTAGTTGCGCTGTTGTGTGCCTGATCTCGTGTCCCAAACCTTCACCGTACAGTCTTCGGAGCTTGTCACCATCCATTTCCCTTCACAATGAAATGCAACCCCTGTGATGTTATTCGAGTGTCCTTCAAAGGTCATGACTGGATTCGGATTTGTGGAGGCAATGTCGTATAGTCTAACAACATGGCGACCTGCCGCAGCAAGATATCGCTTGTTCGGAGTAATACATAGGCGGTTGACCTGTGATTCAGGGTGCTGGATGGTTCGGCTGCAAATGCCGGACAATGCCTCCCAGAATCTGGAAACCAGGTAAGTTAACTCTCCGAGCATACGACTGGATGTCTTCCACGCTTACCGGATAGTGTGGTCGTAGCCAGCTATTTTCAGTCAGTCATCCGTATGCCGTTGGTAGCAAGACAGACTTACCGGTGCAGAGTATCACGCTCATTGCTCATCGGGTTTATCGAGTCTTGCCTGGTATTTTCAAGCAAGCTGCTAACACGTTATCGGCTCTCTCAGGGATCTGCACACAGTAATCCGATCGTTTTAGAAAGCTTTAAGCTCCTTAAGAAAGATCAGAGACCTTAAGATATTGGTGGGGGCAGCTGCTGATGCGGAGAAATCTGAGGATCCCCAAGAGCGATGCCTGCCAAGGCACTAATGTAATTTCAGGTGCTATTTCAGGGGTTTCCTGGTTAGGCATCTATCTCGACTTCTCAAAAACGACTGAAGTCACAAAAAGACAAGTATCCCACCGACACAACGCCGCGAAGTCAAAGGAGTCAAGATAAATTCCAGAACGATGGCAGGAGGTCATTTAACCAGCCTGTATCTGTTTTTGGCGTAATTCAGGCACAGCAGCTTTGACCAGTCAGCATACCGCCCTCAGCCCCTACAGAGAGTCTCTGTACCTGCGAGTGATATCTAGATAGTGGAAATCTTCCTTGTATCTGCTATGTCAAGATCTGGTCCTGGAGCTTCAGCTTGGGAACGCAATAGAAGGTATTTATGCTTCTACAAATTCCAACTTGATTACAAATGCCTGAATTGGGGCTTACACATTCCCCCGATCAGCAGCATGAAAATGGAGATTCTGCAGGCAATGCGGACTTGGTGTCTTATGGAGTGGGGACTGTGTGGCCAGCTCAGAACAGTCCTTTGTCCAGTACGCCCAGAGGGCCCTGTTGGGAGGACAGCCAAGCGGAGGAAGGCATAGTCCAGGGGGACCGATTTTCGGTATCACATCCTGTCAATACTATGAATTCTCCAATACTTAAGTCACTACAGGAACCTGAGCCAAAAGCACCCTCTGACCATGGTGCTCGCAAGTCCATCTTCAATTCGGACAAGTTGGTTACTAAGGTCTTGGCATCGACTCTCGATCTGACCTTACCTAAACCACACTGTCGGTATCCTAGCTCTTCGAAGACTCCACCCGGGAGTCACGATGTCTCGAGGTCCTCACCATCGTATTCGTCTGCTAAGCAGAACGGATCAAGAAACCAGGGTGGCGAGTTGCCTTGCGAACCATCTTCAGATGGGTTCATCCAAAGAGGGGCCAATCGACATCCTCGGAATGGAGCCGAAGCTCTTCTTACGAGGCCAATGGAGCCCGGCGAGAGCGAAAGTACTTCACGAGGACAAGACGGCTCACTGTGCCGAGGCGAAAAGCAGGTGACTGAATGTAACGACCGTGAGAAATACGCAGGCGATGCTGAGAAATTACTTCCCTTGCAGCGCTCGGAGAAACTGCCATCAGACGCTGAAGAATCAGAACCAGAACATCTAAGCAAAGAGCCCATTCACACTGCCAGCGTAGATCACCCGCCATCAGCACAAGAGCCAGACGACCAGACCAAGGCGAGAGCACCTTACCCACCTGGAACAGCAATCCACCAGCCTAAGCACCAACATAATACTATTCCCAGCCCGGAAGATCGAGGTATCCACACTGCAGAAAATGAATGTCTCCACACCACGACTAGAGAGCCCACTCACTCACGCGCCCAAGAAAAAGTGGTGCGGACCGTTGCCTCGTCGTCGAGACACAAAAGCCCGTATCTCCCTTCCTCTACTCTGGTGAATCCTCTTCTTCTCTCCCAAACTCTACATCCACATACTGAGTATTCCGGCTTCTGGTACTTCTACTTGCCTTCCACGCCCACTCTACACGGAAGACATCGTCACAGCCACAACAACACCGCTACAGCACACATACAGCATCCCACCATGAACACTCAGTATTACTACAACGACCAAGAGGCGGCCATGAACTCAAACTACTACCGCCGAAATATGAGCAACAACCAAGATGGCACCATGAACTCATATTACTACCCCCAGAATATGAGCAACAACCAGACTCAGGCATATGCGGCCATGAACAACAACACATCAGCCTACCCGGTGCCAGCCTTGAACACCTCTTTCTACCCACAACAATATTACAGCAACTCTTCCGGCTATCCTGCAATGCCGACATTTGGTAGCCAGGCCCCCGCGTCGACTCCAAATTCCTATGCTCAATATCTCAACAATGCCGCTCCTCAATATTCAATCGTGCAACCCTCCGCCTACCAGATGCCCGCCATGCACCAATCTGTTGTATCTCAAAACTACAACACGCAATATTTTGGATATTCTGGTGTGCCAAATTTCAATACCCAGATACCCGGCCAGCATACGTCTTCAGGAACGCAGAATCCTGGGTCGTACCACATGATGCAGACCAATACTATGGCACCAGCAACAACCTCTGGATCCATCAATCCAGCTCTCCTCTCTTTTCATGGGCAATGTTCTCAAACAGCACCGCCGCCGCCGCCACCACCACCACCAACACAGGCCAGCAAGCCAGCCGCCACCGTCGACCTGACGCTCGATGATGAGGTGAAGAATCCTGGTCCTGAGAAAGCGGCAGAGCCGAAGTCAACAAATTCGCCTGCCACCACCACCAATACTGTCACCACTGCTGCTGCCCCCATTGCCAGCGAAGAGCAAGTGCTCCAAGAGGCAACGCATTCCCCCTCATCCACCTCCAACACCAGCACCACTCCACCACAACAGCCACAAACCACTACCAAGGCGGCCGCCACAAAGCCCACCACCCGTCAACCACGCGCCTATACCTGGCTTGTATCCGGCACCCTCCTCCCCGACATCCCCAACGCCAAGAGACTGAAGTTGTCGGCCGGTGAGGTCAACCTCCGCCAGCAGTATGAGACCCGAGCCGCCAACTCGACCGTCAATTATTTCCTAGGTTTAAAACCGGTGGCTCCTACTGCCGCCGCTGCCGCAGGTATGCCGGCCATGGATTGGGAGAAGGAGGTGGCTGCCCTGTCGGCGAGCTCGGCGAAGAGTGGCAAGGATTCGCCGACGAACAAGAAGGCGAGGCCGGAGAAGAGGAAGGATGTGGGTGTGAGGAAGAAGGATACCGGGAAGGGTGCGAAGAGCAAAGCGTCAAAGAGTAAAAGGGAGGAGTTGAAAGGAAAGCTGAAGAACAGGAAGAATGCTTGGAAGAAGGGAGAGGAAGTGGAGGAAGCGGTCGAAAAGGGGACCGAGGGAGTAGAAGAGGAGGGCTCGGAGGCGGAGAACGACCGGTTGGCGGCTGAGATTGAAGCAAGGTATGATGAGGAGGGAAATGAGGATTCGGAGGCGGAGAACGACCGATTGGCCGCTGAGATCGAAGCAAGGTATGATGGTGAGGAGGATGGGAGTGGAAAGGACGCGGACGCGGACGCGGACGAGCAGGAGAATGCCGATCTGGTCGCCATGATAGAGGCAGCGTATGAGGGAGACGCGGACAAGGAACCAGGGTCGCAGACAGTCACGGATGCAGAACTCGAGGCTGCTGGCGCAAACCCACACTTGATGCCGGTGGAGGAGGAGCAGGAAGAAGAGTGGGGGGAACTGTTTATAGATGAAAACCCTTTAGCACCGGGCGAGATGCCAAAGTCATGATACCAAAGCTTGCTTCATCTAATTTGTGTGATGCTTCTGTGATGCTCGAACAAGGGTGATGCTCTGCGGAGCTTAGTTGCCACGTGAACTGGGACTTCAGGAAGAACAAGAGCGATGCACTACTCGCATCCCAAGACGCAGTGGAGGCAGCACGACATCTCTAGAAAGGTCTGTAATTGTTTACATGCTGAATTGATGTATGCCGTGTAGCTGCCCAGGTGGTGGTAACGAAATTTCAATTGCACCAACCGCTTGCTATGTTTCGATAATTGTAAACAAACCCAAGAGACCCGGTTGTGCAGCCAGCATGCTGAGCTCTAAACAAAACAGCATGACAGGGGCATCGATCCCATGCTATTTAAAGAAAGAGATTCATGCTCCAATCCTTCTATTTTTCCATCCGAATCTCCTAACTGCACCATCTCTTGCCGTATCTTTCCCCGGCTTCTCTGTTGCAGGCTTGCCGTCGCTTGACAACCGACCCTCTCGAACTGCCTTCTTCTTCCCACTACAACAACAAACAGCACAACACGTTCCTGTCTGAAACAAGAATCCAATGAGGTTGAACCCCGAAGCAATCCACATAAACGCCAGCATTGGTGCACCCAGCTCAGCAGTGACATTCAACTCCGGCGCGGACTGAAAGACGTTGCGGAAGATGGTGAACATGACGGTTGCCACCACACTTGCGCCAGCGGTGAGGATCAAGGTGATAAGCGTGAAAAGTATGAGTGGGATCTCGCGGAAGAAGATCCTCCGTCCCCGGTGTGACCATCGAGGCTTACTGCTGAAGCCTAGTGGGGCGAGGAAGATGGCAAGGAATGTTAATACAGTGCCGGCTAGGAAGCAGCCGAACATCCAGCGACTGGCAGTTTCGACGATTGCCAGAGCGTCGGTGACTCCGCCAGGTAGCGCAATCGTAGCGCCTGCCAACAATTCGTCGACGAGAATCCTCACCGGGTTGAACCAATAAAAGCTCTGGGGAGGGCTACAGGAGGTGATCCCCTCGTTGTGATATCCTTCACAGA
>QQTW01004342.1_pt1 | contig 10618 bp, 14 predicted proteins | sample 1904831 | NCBI WGS metagenome assembly QQTW01 (sample SAMN09435610, study PRJNA476489) | Subsurface metagenome, whole genome shotgun sequencing project.
ATCCTCGACCAGAGTGGTCACCGGTGCATGGGTAAATTCGTCCGCTTGTGGTAGTGAAGACGCTACCGCCACAAGTGCGACGGTAGATCGGCGTCACCAGTGTGACGAAGTTACTTTCTTCACCATACCTCTGGAGATGAGCAGCGCCATATACGCGACGATGGTGGGGCCAACTCGGGCCGGGCTTGAAATGGCGATCACAAGCCTGCTAGATGCTGCCGGAACAGCTCCGCATCGGAACCCGAAAGAGGTTGATGCGATAGAACAGCATCTACAAGTCGCGCTGGACCACGGGATCAACCTCGATACGGAGCTGCTGCGTAGCATCGTCGTCTGCCACTCGGGGCTGGAGCTGACGTCCGACACGGTGCAATGGACACTGGTGGAGAAGGCCCTTCGATTGGAAGTAGCGCTCTTTCTGCAACCCATCCGGGAGGACATGGTTCCAGAGGCATGCCAGGGAAAGGAGAGACTGGTGTCCATGGTCTTCCGTCGACTGACCTTGATCGTGGTCGACACGGAGGACCATGGCCGCGGGCAACAGGACATGTACCAGAACATCCTGCTGCTTATGATTGAGGGTCTCACCACGGTCGGGCACCTGGACGAGTTCTTTCGCGCTTGGCATAATGCCCTTGCAGACATCGAGATCGCTCGACAAGATGGATCGGGATCACCATCATCAGCCAGGCCACCCAGGTCTAGGCCGCCGGCGGTGACGTTCATGGACAATCATAGCATCTTCGCCGCCGTGCGTCGAGCATTGGAGCGACTGCATCAGCCAGCGTGGATAGAACGCGAACTGAAATACAACCTCGACCGGATCAAAACCCAGAATTCGTCGACGCCTTTCAACCAGCGCTCGTACGCCAACGCCGCCTGGCTGATCGTGGACGCCATCCTCTCGGCGCTATATAACAACAACAAGAAGGAGACCATCGAGTTTCTGATACCGATGGCCATCAAGGTACATCGCATGACGGACCGGGTCATCTGCGACCCCTCATCGGGCTCAGTCAAGGACTGGCGTCTCTGGAGGCGGCTCCGCCTCACCTATGCCCTCTGGCGCGGGATGCAGCAACATCTCGAGGAGGCCGATCTTGATGAACAACGGACCGGCGTAGCCGTCGCCTTCTCTAACGAAGCTCTGCAGACCTACCAGCTGGATGCGGAGAGTTACTCCCAACTCGATATCAATTTGTCCATCTACGAATCATTAAATTTCTTTCTAACGGTTGTCGACACGTCAATCAAATTCCGCTTCAAGAAGCCCGAAAGGATGATGGGTGCCTTCCAAGAAATAGCACAGGCCGCGCTGTGCTTCATTTCTGATGCATTGGCGGATAGCACCGATATTCACTGGGACGGAAGCATGGCCGACATCACCTCAAAGTCCAAACTCGCCATAGCCCTAGCGACCAGTCTCTTCATCCAGTATCCAGCAACGCTTCGGTAAGTCTGTTCTGTTGCACTACATATACAACCGAGAACTCACACCACCAGCCTTATCCTCCCTACGACTAGACATTATTTTTTCCACACAGTCCGTCACGCGACCATGGCGACCACCAATGACCCCGACTCCGGCTTGTCATTTCGTCATGTCCGGGATGGCATCGTCGAGTCGACCAATTTCGAGAACGATGCCCAACTGAAACACGATATGGGCCTATCAGACTTCCATGCGAGTGATTATCACGGAAGAGGTCCATCAGCTGCTGCGCTCCACCGTAAGATGGCGGAGTCAAATGCACGCATGGTTGAGATTGAGACCGCGCTCGAGATGGTCGTGAAAGATAGTCAACCAGAAGATGTCCTCGCGTGCTTCAGCTCCATGCTAGTCGAAGGTGAGTAGGTCGTACCTCTGTCGCTTAACCAGGCTGATTTTTCCCAAGCGGACGAATTTACCCATGCACCGGTGACCACTCTGGTCGAGGATCAAACCCGGCTGCTCGGGGACCGAAAGAGCAGGCTGCTGGAGATGGTCATGAAGAATGTGCATGCTACAGGCCATTTACTATGGCTCCGCATCGTGCTCAATAGCACCGGTAAGTCCATCCATACATACTACGATGGTCCATACTAACAGGCGCAGAACCATTCATCGAGGATCATGCGTTGATGAGGTCGGTGTACCGTGTGCTCTGCCACGAGATTCAGGGCGAAGCGAATCCCCGTCGGAATCGGCTGATGGTCGACTGCATGACGAGAATGCTTCTGCAACAGGTTGGTCGTTCCCCAGTCATGGCTCCGGGACCCATCTGACGGGTAACAGCGTTGGGTGCTTTCTCAATTCGAGATCGAGGCCACGCTCGGCTGCATCATCACCATGACCTCTGCGAGCGCACCCGTGTTGCCGGCCGTACATGCCAGCCTCGTCTACGCCAATCTATGCCGGTTGATGGACGCCGTCCTTACGGCCCGGCGGCAGCATCTGCGCCGACGGATGCAGACCGTCCTTGGTGTCATGCAGAACCTTCTGCGGTGCTTGTTCCCCTTCTCCACAGGCCATCCCCCTTGGCTCTCCGGCGCCCGCTTGTCCGCAACGGAGGGTGAGTCGTTTGCTCGTCTCCTCGACGCGCTATGCGATCCCACCGCTTCGTCCGTCAACCAGCGTGGGAGCCGCCAGCTACAGCTCACGTCCGCCACCAACCAGGCCCAACAGCTGGTCGGCCAGCATCTGCCCTATCTCCTGGCTCACTATGTCGAGTTACAGCGGCGCTCGCCCATGGCTCCGGATGTTCACCGTGCCGCGAAGCCGGGCCTGTACGCGGTCGTCCGTTCGAGCACGTCGGAAATGCTCCACCATGTACACGACGCTCTACGGCCTGACGCGCGGCAGATCTGGCGGGCGTTCTATCATGACTTTGTACAGTCCGGGATGGAGACTTCGGGCTGAATGGGCTGGATGATTGCGGGGAACGGAAGTGGAGATTGGAGAATAAGCAAGTTGTGATGAATGAAAATTCAGATTGCTGATAGCACTCGATAGACATCAAGATAATCCAGAGCAAATCGTCCCTCGACAGCATTTGCGACATCATGGCAAACCCGATCTTTACTTTCTAAAATCTTTTGACGATCGTCAATTTCTCTTCTCATCGACCATGCAGCGGGGATGCCCTTGATTTTAATGACAGCCTCGATGGAGGGGACCTTCACCGTAAGCTCGACGATCGTTTCCGGCCGACGAAGAAAAAAGTGAGGCGAACGGGCTGGGATTTATTTCTTCTGGCTTGAATGCTGTGCAACCAATATCTCGTTCCCGTCTTCCCACACGCTATATAAGCAAAGAGTGTGAGTAGTAGTCATAGCGGCTCTCATTGCTAACTAAACTTTTTTTACTGCTCTTTTTATCTTTCCACTCAATGCTAACCAGTACATGTCATTCAGAACTATCATCTTCGAAGGAGATCTGTTGATTGACATTCCAGAGTCGTTGGTCATGCCCAGCTTGAGTATCGGTCGAGGATGAATCGGGTACTGTTCCTCTTTCGCTTCGATTCCGCTTATCTGAATCATTCTTCCCTATGGACCGTCCAAATCTGAGGACTCCTAGTTTCCAAGGACGTGAACGGCGAAGTGGAGCTTCGAGCTTTCAGGGACGTGAACGCTCAAATAGGACCCGCTCTCCGAGCTTGCAATATGACCCCAGCTCAGAATCAGACTGGGAATCAACTAAGGTAACTTGATATGCTCCTTCGCAGAATGATTTGTTAATCGTTCGTAGGCTAGCATCTCAGGAGACATCGATGGAAGGGGTGATGTGCAATCTCCACTACGCCCCGAGATAGAAGGGGCAACATACGAGAGGAGGTATGCGGAAGAGTATCTCTATATCGAAAAACCGCAAGTAACTGTGCTTCAGCATTCAAGAAGATCGCCCTGCAGGAGAACAGATTCTACGGGATCCTCGTTGGGCCGAAGGCATTGCGTAAGCACAAGATCCTTTGTGGGCGTTATCGCCATATCTGATAATCTCTCAGTCCAGCTCCACACGACCAGATAGAGTCCGAACCCTCCACAGATCGTGTGGGCACTGGCCCCCCCGGCCCCCCGCAACAAACCAGCCCCGATAGCTATGCGCGATTGGTCAATATTCCCATGATTCCGATGCGACACCCGGGCAATGATCTGACCTCTCAAGAAGCAGCTCCCGGGGACACCCAATCATCACAAACAGGAGTTATACCCCTCGACGAGAAGTTTCGTGGCGGTGACCGTTCTAGTCCTATGACATGGAATTGTGATGAATGTGATAAACTAGGATTCGAGCGGTTCTATTGCAACCTATGCGATTTGACGTTTTGTGAAGATTGTTGGAATCGCTGCACACCTCATCGAAAAGGAACGCTATGTCCTGGAGGAGTGCCTCATGAGAAAACTGATCATTATGTTGCACTCAAAATACGCCACACGTTTGAATGTCTTAGGACGGATGAAGAAGAGGAGCACCTGCATCAAAATGATCGTGTTACAACCTGGTTTGGTGTGATGAGAGATAAACTCGAGAAACCTATGTTCCATGACTATGGACGATATGCCGCGCTCATGGAAGGGGTTGGCAAAGGGCATGAAACATGCTATCCAAGTTTGGTCTCTTTTGTTGGCATAACAGATCTGTCCATTCGTAGCTCATTCTCAATTTGCAACACTCATGCTTCACATAGGAGCCGGTAAAAGTGCGTTGATCAAGCTACTAATAGAGGTGAGTCATATGCTTTGTCTTTCTCTATGCTTCCATAGCATCACTATCTCATTCATCAACGGGTAGCTGGAGCGTCACGACCTCGAAGATCAGAAAACGCCAGTTGTTGGATCTGTTCAGCATGATCACATCCCCACGTCAGGGGATGTTCACCTCTACCCTGATCCGCATACAAGCCTTACAGACAACCCAATTCTATATGCTGATTGCGAGGGGCTCCAAGGGGGCGAAAGAGATCCAAAGGCTGCGCGGTTGGGGCATGTATCGGATCTTGCGGGTTATTCTCGTGCTACAAAAGCTGCTTCTTTACAAGAGATACGCAATCTCCATCGGCCGCCAGGAAGAGAAATTGCGTGGGCAACTACATCGGAAAGGAGAAGCCGACAGTTTGCCGTGGCTCATTTGTATCCTCGCCTGCTCTATACGTTCTCCGATGTGGTCGTCTTCGTGCTGAAGAATCCGAAGTAAGTCGAGCTGCTCTACGTGTGCCCTTTCGGTGCTTTTTCTGTTATTCCTACGTGGTTTAGCCAATTGCATCAACTTGTTAGACCTGTTGATGATGGATAATGCATATCTACATGCTGATCAATCTGAACAGAACCATTGAAGATGTCCTCGAGAAGCTGATTGAATGGGCCGCCGCAGCTCTGGAAAAATCATCAGACCAGCCCGTACTACCACATGCGATCATTGCACTCAATGCCTCAGAAAATTCTATTAATCCTGCACTGTGGGATGTCAATGCTGCCTCGCGCTCCGTTTTGGAGTCTGTTCAGAGAACGGTGTACAGAAATCCAAGATTCAAGAGGTTCGCTCAATTCTGGCGAGACAGACACCGTACAATCGAATCGGTGGAGAGTCTACTACTGTCATACCATTCTAGCGTTCGGGTTGTACGCATTCCAGGACTTGGTCGGCCCAAGCTAATCAGCAACCAAATATCAAGACTGTACACCGAGATTAGCAGTGGTTGCCACAGAGCCCGACTCTCCAAGCGATCTCTTCGAATGCTACTGGATTCGGGTGAGCTGCAATTTTACTTGCAGTATGTATTCGATCACTTCTCGAACGATTTGGATACCCCCTTCGACTTCGTCAAGGCTTCGTTTACCAACAGCCCCATCCCTTCAGACTTTGGCGGTAATATTCTCAAGTTAGCCATCAACATCATGGAAGTCTGGAGGAACAAGGTGGACGCTTCAACGATTTTCAAAGAGCTGGGTCATCTAATTGCATCTTGTATCATGCTGGATTCCGCGCGGAACGGAACTAAAGGTAATTGTGATGATGAACTCTATGGGTTGTGGCTATTGGCTGACACGGCCAGGCACTGCTCAAAGAATCTTTACCGAGTATCTTGTCCATTGCGATGATGCGCTGCAAGACTTTTGCGACCGCCATTGGCCTTGCGAATACGTTGGCCCAGGAGGCAGAAGATGCGTCAATGTCCGAAGCGGTCACAGCTCCAAAGGACATCAAGGCGAAAATGGTAAAGTTTTTGCAGTGGGCGAATATGAGTCGCAGTTCTGGTTCAAGAGCTTTCAAGACACCTTCAGGAGTAATGTCTACCAGTTTCTGGATGAACTACTGTCCTACCTAGACGCAACCCACGAAGGTTCCGAAGCGCATACAGCGATGGCCATTCACAATACCGTGGTCCTTGCTCCTTTCTACAAGCATATCGGGAGGCCAGGTCCTGAGGCCTTTATCAGTCACTCAGCCTGTTACTCTTGTCTGACGACACCACCTGAACACTGTCTCCCTTGTGGTCACACTCTCTGTACACCTTGTGTACGAGCGAATGGAAGATATCGAGGCAAAAATCTGGTTGAACTGTCCACCTGCCCCATGCATAGTGATCAATTACCTTGGCAACCCCCTTTCTCGGCGTCATTGAAACCTCCGACCGCAGGAGTACGCATTCTTACGTTGGATGGGTGAGTGATCTATATTTGATGCTCTATTGGGCTCCTTGAGCTAAGACATGACAGCGGTGGAGTACGAGGCATCGTCGAGCTTGAAGCTCTTCGTCAGATCGAAAAGGCTCTCGGAGACAAGTTACCAATCCAAGCTTTTATCGATCCTATAGTGGGAACGAGGTCTGTAGCTTTTGCAGGTCTTTAATGCAAGCGTTAACGCTCTGCAGCACTGGGGGTATGATTGCGCTTGGCCTCGGATTAAAGAATTGGTCGGTCGAAACCTATACCCGACGCTTTACATCGCTATGCAAAGATGCTTTTACGCCTCGAAAAGGCTTGAGCATTCCGGGTTACGGCTTTCTGGTCAAGGCGCACCATAGTAGCAAATTCGAAACGCGACCCTTTGAAGATGCTCTTAAGGAAGCTTTTTCCGAGGACGATTATCTCTTTGGAGGACCTCGCTTTGGCATCTCTTCAAGTACCAAAGTAGCTATCACTACGACGTCGACCACGGCGCAGGTGGTGGTATTAAGCAACTACAACAGACAAGAGTCGAGCGAGAATAAATGTAAGCAACCTGATCTCATGATATGGACCGTGCACCAGTGAGCCGTTCTAACTTATACCTGCTTGAAGTACCTTATCATTTCCATCGACCCGAGAAATCAGTATCAGAACTGAAGGTTTGGGAAATGTAAGTTGCCATACTCCTATGACACTCCCAGTCAAACGGTTGACCTCAGTCGATAGCGCTCGCGCGACTTCTGCCGCCCCCACTTACTTCAAACCTTTCTTTCACGAACCCTCCAAGCAAGTGTATCAAGATGGAGGACTTTATCACAACAATCCGATCGAGATTGCAGATATCGAGCGAAAACTCATATGGCCAGAAATGGAACGTCAATATCCCGATATTGTTCTATCACTAGGGACTGGGTTCAATCCGGCTTCTAAGAAGGCAGTGTTGGAAGCCGCCCCTCCGCCGCGACTAGGCATAGTTGCACATCTGAGGAGCTTGATTCAGTTGGCTGAGGATCATATCGCAAGCTCGCTGGATTCTGAGAAAAGGTGGAATAGCTACTGGAAAACACTTGGATTACGCAGCAAACAGGATCAAAAAAGATTTAGAAGGCTGAATCCAAGACTAGATTACGACCCGCCACAATTGGACGATGTACGTGCTATGGCAAATCTACAAGAGACGGTCCGGGAATTTTTCCAATCCGAAAGTCGATACATCTACGACATTGCCCATCAACTTGTCGCGAGTTGCTTCTATTTCGAGGGAATAGGATCTGTTGAATTGCTTTCAAGCGGGCGGTATCTATACAAAGGTGACTCGAGGGCCTTCTTCGCTCTGAATTGTAGCTTACATTGTGGTTAGGATATCTACATTGTCGATTCAATCCTGGATCGAGTGAGATGCAGAACTTAGGAAAACTTCTGCGAGACTCCCTCGACAACTCTCACATTCCTGACTTTGAGGTTCTAGAACGGTCTTATGAGGCAGAACGTATGGTGATACTGATCAACAACGACGTTATTAACAACATGATACGTCACAAGAAGTTCGCAATGGATCAGTTGGAGATCCAACCCTCTCGAGAGCTTGCGGAAGTCGAGATCTTGCTGTCCCTTTCGCCTTCCAATCGCTTTCCCATTAGTGGGTTCCCACAGCTTTTCCCACAAGAAGCACATAGCAAAAGTATGATATCCCCCAAAATATTCCCCGCCATGAGCTGTCAAACTAACTTCTCTTTAGTCGATCGACGTCGTTCGGCGACGTCGTCATCGCGGAGATACGGTCGCCAGCGGAGCCTCAGAAAAGCCTGGGAAGGAGTCCCCCCAGAGCTCCAAGTGGGAGCAGGTACCATCAAGGAATACAGTGCACCGGAATACACTCTGGAAACTCCAGGGTTTGACTCTCATAATCATCGAGTTCTTTCTTGGCTTATGCCGAACCAACTCGAAACGATAGCGGGAACTGAGGCGTCTTACTTTCCTTTGGTGGAGCTCGAAACAACGGCGATGAGATCTGAGCTTGATGGCACCTGATCATAGCTGATCTTCCTGCTTCCGAAAGGATTGAAAGATCGCAAGCAGGCGCCGATTTGGATTAATCCTTAGGGAAGTCGTAAGGCGGTAGACAGCCAGGCCGCGGTCGAAACGATCCCTACGGACGAAGTCGAGATTGTTGAATCTGCCGTTGGGCATCTCATCAATGTCATCCTAGATGGTCGTGATGTTGGATGTTGGATGTTGTGTGGTAAAACAAAGGAATGATATTGCGACCGCCGCAACAGCCTGCGTGAATGATTCGGGTTCGGAGCCACATCTGGAGGACCTGAAACAAGAAAATGGTAATCGTCCTATTGGGTTCTCAGGAGCAAAATTGGGACGGAAGCGTGTTGGAAAAATGAATAAGGGTGCAGAAAGACGACGGCAAACGAAGAGCTTGCCAGATCACTCTTCTCTCAAGCCTGATCGTTTGAATCGAGAAGCACGAGCATTTGGGAGGAGAATGGGATGGAGACGAGCACATGAGCTAAAGCGCTTGCAATTGCACGAGTGATAAACTGTTCAGAAGGTCATAGCCACACAAGCAAGTGGAAGAGGATTGGGTCGCCGCTTCCTCATTCTAAGGTCATCACAAACCCCAACTCTCGAGCGCCTTCTGCACCAATGGCCCAGCTAGCTGATTTCCAGTCCTTGCTCTCAATTGGCTTCATCCAGACTTCCACCTTCCACTTCGTCCCTGTTTCGTGTCCCACTTTGTCCCACAGTTCCCTCCAAGTTCTCTCGTCGTGGCGATACATCGTCGCTGAAACGACTGCATTGTGCGCCATCTCACCCGGATTGATATGTCCCACCTGTCTTCCGAAGATCACATTCCCCTTCTTTCCTCGAAGCAGTATCTCCACGATCCGCTTGGATAATCGAACCTGGCCTTCGTAATCGAATAGATGAATCACCGAGCCCGCCCAGATATAGTCCATTCGATTCCTGACCTTGCTGAGTGCGAAATCGGTGCTGGCCGAGGGAGATAGGATGTCGCCAATCACAAATTGACTGGCGATTCGATCCCGATCTTGAAAGAGGTCGTAGCCTACTTCGATGAATTCGTCGTTGACGTCGAGGCCGTACACTCTCGATGTAGGAACACCATCGTGGATCACGGCGCGCATGGTTTGGCCCATGCAGCAGCCCAGGTCGAGGAGGAACGGTCCAGCGTCCTGGTCGTCGCCCGAAATGGTCGCTGTCTTGAGATGGGCGAGGATGATTGGGTAGACTGGCGAAGCAGTGACGGCGAGATGCATAAAATGAAAGAGACCGATGCATGGGTAGGGGTGAATGCGCCAAGCCCGGTTTCTCTGTTGAATTTGATCGAGTCAGCCACACCTCGAGACCTGTGGCTTCCGCGATAGGTGACTCGAAGAGGGAATCTCGCAGAATATTTATCTAGCGAATAAGAGAAACGGCAAACCTACCACTTCATGGACATGTCCTTTGACCTCTTCGGGTGAAATTCCACTGTAGTCTTCTAAGAGTTTCTCGAATGGCCCGGGAACGGTTTTCAACGTGGATATGTACCATGGCACGTTGGAGCTGCCGATTTCTATAGCTTGCTGGTCTTGATTTGCACCGGCCATCGTAGAGTAGGAGATAAGATAATTTGAGGTTCAGCTTCTCATTATCAACCGTTTATTTAAAATGACGTTTATTCTCCGCTTGACGTGCCGTTTGACGTTGTGCTTGAATTTGACCTCCGGATGGGTTATTTCAAGCCTGCAGATTGGAGAGGGAGGCACCCGAGCGAGATAAAAATATTAGGAATATATTCGTAAAAAATATCGCAGAATATAATAATAGTTTTTTATTTCAATTGTGCAACGTAAAACCAGATCGTGACAAGGCACGCGGCTGAAAAATAATAATGGGACAGCTCAGCAGTAACCGCCAATCAAGAGAGGTCTGCATTCATAAAGATCGT
>QQTW01004343.1_pt1 | contig 10616 bp, 5 predicted proteins | sample 1904831 | NCBI WGS metagenome assembly QQTW01 (sample SAMN09435610, study PRJNA476489) | Subsurface metagenome, whole genome shotgun sequencing project.
ATTTTTCTACATCTTCACCCAAAGAGCTTCCTGAACTTCTGTTTCATCTCACATCAATTCTGGGCAGATCAATATCGGAATCCGACCTACTGGCGCGTCTCAGCGTCACGAACCTTCCGTATTCCCATTTCACCACTATTGCACGCAGAGGGTGAAAGATGGTACTGGCTATACAAGAAGCTACGGACCCAGACCAAGGCTTTCACCTGGGGTCAGGGTTCCCGGGGTGAGCTCGGTCTGCCATTGCTTGCTCGAAGTCATAGATCTGCACACTTACCAGCCGTTGATACAAGGTTGAACCGTGGTCTTGTCCGCCAGGGTAACCTACTACGCCGGCAGCCAGTCAATCACACTGATCCGCCGGCTGATGAAGTGCTATTGTCGAATCGAAGGAGTATCTCATGGCCCTCAGAGATGGAGATTCCCGAAGAATTGAGTGTTGTCGCAGATCTACAGTGCGGCGGCTGGTCGACCACCCTGCTCAGCTCTCAAGGGGATCTATATTCAGTTGGATGCCTCCGTCGAGGCGAGGACCTATTGTTTGAACCGTCGTCCGACAAATTAAAACGGCTAGACTATCGATCGAGAGTACCCATCCAAAGTTTTTCAGCCGGTCGAAAGCACGTGATTGGTCTTGACGAAGAGGGCTATGTTTGGCTATGGGATCGTATCAATGCACCTGCTTGGCAGATCTGCGACAGGATCCCAATGGAGGCATCAGCCGTCGTTGGTGGGTGGAGCGTAAGCTCTGCTTACACGAAAGAAGGCATTGTGTATTGGCGCGTGTCTACTGGAATAGTTGGTGAAGCCACGGATCGAACAGACACCCCATTAGGCTCGGACAGTCTAGACGCAGCTGACCATGAAGGCGAATCGAGCGCTGACCCAGGATTGTTTGTCAAGACCACGGCCATCCCCGGGACCGACTTTCGCTCCCAGCACCTGCAGTCGGGTATAGACCACCGCCTTGGCCAAATACTTAGCTACATTGTTTTGGAAGCCTACATCGTCTTCATCACAGACTTGGCTAAAGTGTTTGCATGCAGGATCGTTGAGGACAGCGATGCGCCAGAGCTCTCATTCGAGGTGCCAGGCTTTTCGGCACCAAGCCGACAGCTAAGAGATATTCAAGGTTCCTTTCGGAACTTCGCCATATTTACAGCCACAGGAGAGGTTTTGGCTGGCAACCAAGAATATCTTGACCGTCTTTACCGTTGGAGGAAACCATCTCCTGAACATGGCCATTATGTTATTGGTCTGGAGAAGGCCGCAATGGAAGAAGCGCGGCCAGGAGACATTCCAGCATTGCAGCATAGAGGAGTCATATCAGTCGCTTATGGAGATTATCACTTCCATGCACTTCATTCAGATGGGCGAATCACTTCTTACGGCGTCGAACCTCGGTGTTGCGGTGCTTTGGGCCTGGGTGACACATTCGCCGGTGCAAGATTTCGCGGCGTCAAGTTCGGTGATGGTAATATATGGGATAGAGATGCAAGGTTACTGCCAATTGGTAATCGGCAGGGGCGAGACATATGGTTCCCGAAATCACAGGAGGCATGGCTCCAACGATTGGAGGATGTGATACAAGCGCCTGAAATGTTACCACATCACCATCCCGTATTTTCGATCCTCAATGAACAAGAAGATAAGCAGGAAGCTTACAGCGAGTGGGTAGAGCGGGAAGGGCGAGCATGGGAGGAAGGTATAGAGAATCAGGATGGATTGCGGAGCTACTTTGCCATTTCCGTGGCAGCGGCAGGTTGGCACAGTGCGGCGTTGGTGTTGGAGAACCCTGAAATGGTGGAAAAGATTGAGGAGAAATGGTCAGACAAGGAAGGAAAATATATCTGGGAGGATGACGGATTCCCAAGAATCAGCCTGCCCAATGGCTTTGAATTCCCTGGTCCGGGAGAATCGCGTGAATGGAGAGGCGGTATGCCATCGGTCGAGGAACTGGGTCTCGCTGAGCAGGATATCAGCGCAGCTTGATCGCGATAAGTTACGAGACGAGACGAGTCAGATATGACGATGAGAGTCTGGATTCAATTGCTTCAATGCGAAGATTGATAGTAGTACGAGTCCTACTACGGGGGGGGGGCATAATTGATGTTAGGCCGATGCTAGTAACAGCTAGTTTTGGTATCGACGCCACAGTGCTTCTATTCGTCATTACAGAGCTTGATTTAGGATAGACCAATCAATGACTGGAAAAGTTCTATCTGATTATCTTTGGGCTTAGCTGCTCTGCAAACTCAGCGTTTTGGACAGAACTTACTAGCGCCAGACTAACAATACTTCATGCACCCCCCGTAGTACTATTGTACCAGGTATAAGTATTGTTACCGTAGTCTAGCAGCAACTAATTTTAGATACAAAGACTCGGCCGCCTCTAGAGCGCCAGTACACCTTGATTCCTCAATAATGATGATGACTGCTCACAGTCTAGGAGCTACACAGGCTCATCCATTTCAATTAAAATCTTTCTCCGTCAAAACGGCGTCAGATACCGAATTTCTGGCCGAGGGCCAACAATACTTACGTCGTATGCCTGGTACCGTGGTACTAGTATCACCTAGATACACTAGTATGATCTTCGTATCTGGTTTTCCTGGGCGACCGTTTCCGCAGCCACTAAGCCCAAAGGGGAAAAGATCTTGTTGTTGTTTTTACGATAGTAGTACCAAGCAATTACTAGCAATTTAGCGATTCATGGCTGGTCGTCTTCATCGTCGTCGGCGCAGTTTTGTCTTGTCCTTTGTGCTTCAACTCATCCAGTCTTTACTCTGTTACAATTACATTCGCTCCACCTCATTCGTTCCCCAGCAGTCGTTCGCTTCGAGTCGTATCCATCAGAAGCAGTCAGAACAGCCCTGTCTACTGGTCACTGGTCACAACCCCTTCTCACCATCCAAGCTCCCCCTGGAGCATCTCCTCGATATCCCTCCTCCCAATAGATACTTCGACCACCCACCATGCCCTTCGGCGACTTCTCCGCAATATGCGCCCAGACCTCCATCCCGCTCTGCGCCCTCGTCGGCCCCGGGACATCCATCTCCTCCACCTCCGCCACCGGCATCATGGCCGCCTGCTACGCCCGCTCCATCGAATTAGCCAACACCATCATCTTCCAGGGAGCGACCGACACCATGCACATCCTCGCCCTGGGCATGACCATCATCATGCTCCTCCATGTCCGCAGCAAGTTCACCGCCGTTGGCCGCAAGGAAATCACGACCTTCTTCTACATCTACATTCTCCTTACCGTCATCAGTCTGATACTGGATGCCGGCGTCGTTGTACCCGGCAGCACGAGTGTCTATCCGTATTTTGCCGCCATCCAGAATGGGCTGAGCAGTGCGCTATGCACGTGCCTGTTGATTAATGGATTTGTTGGCTTTCAGCTCTATGAGGATGGGACGACACTCTCGGTGTGGCTGTTAAGGTTGGCGAGTTTAGGCATGTTCGTCATTTCGTTTGCCGTCAGTTTGCTCACCTTCAAGGGATGGGCGGGACTGGGACCGATGAATACGATGGGGTTGTTTGTCGTGCTATATCTGGTCAATGCGATTCAGCTGTTCATCTATGTGGTCATGCAGGTTATCCTCGTGGCGAATACCTTGCAGGATCGGTGGCCGTTGGGTGATATCGCGTTCGGGGTTTTCTTCTTCGTCATCGGTCAGGTCGTTCTCTACACTTTCGGCCAGAAGATCTGTGAGAACGTGCAGCATTATCTGGACGGGCTGTTCTTCGCTACGGTCTGTAATTTGCTGGCTGTTATGATGGTGTACAAGGTATGTCGAAACCAACCCCTCCTTTCTTCAAACCAGGCAACGCCGGTCTTTAAACTGACTTCCTCGTCAACAGTACTGGGACTCCATCACAAAAGAAGACCTCGAGTTCTCCGTCGGCACCAAGCAAAACAACTGGGAAGTCAAGGAGAGCTTCCTCCCTTCCTCCTCATCCGACCACGCCCTACTAGCCGACGATCCGCGTCGCTCCAGCGCCTTCGACCAATTACCCCCTCCTCCTTCTTCATCGATCGATTATGGCAGTCGCAGTAGCTTCTATCAGCAGCAACAACAACAACAACAACAGCAGAATAGTCATAACCATAGGCGCAGTCTGAGTCAGCAGCGGTTGAGCCAGAATCTGGCACAGAGCGGCTTGCATGTTGCGGGTGGCGGGCATGGGAGGGAGAGGGAGAGGGAGAGTTATAGAGAGAGCTATAGAGAGAGGGAGCCGGTGTACTGATTGATTGGTCGTTGATTGCTATAGCGGAGTTTGTGGAGTTTTGCTCAGGGCGGGAGGAAAAGGCTTCATCGGGAAGAAGGACAGGGAACGGACGACGGACGTAAAGGAGAGAGAGAGGAAGCAAAGCAAGAGGAGAGGAGAAGAAGAGAAGATGTAATGCGAGACACGTGAATGTCTATCATGATGTGCACATCTGTCTTTCTTACCTGATCCTCATCACTCATCCCCTACTCCCTACTCCCTACTCCCTGGTAGGCGGTAGGCGATATATATCAGGAACTCGGCGACGAGTCAATCCCATCCCATCCCCTCCCATCCCCTCCCTCATCTACAATCTACAGTCTAGTCTACAGTCTACCTCTAATCAGCACCGCCGGTAATCACGCCGTCGTCACCTTCATCATCGTTATGTATCTACTCTCCTCCGTGGATTGGAAAGATAGATAGATGGATGGATAGATGGATGGATGGGGAAGGATGGAGGCCCGGCGGGGTTGTTGATGGATAGATGGATGGTTCACACGGGTTGAGGTGATGCTTTGGGTTGGGATGGGATGGGATGGTAGGTAGGTAGGTAGTGGGTGTGGGAGAGAGGGCGTGAGTTGTTGTGCTCGAGACGTGCTGAGCCTGAGCTTTCCGTTGGGCTGAGGAGAAGGACGACGAGTGTTGAGTCGACGGTTATTTCCGATAAGTATCAATCTCTGCCTCTGCCTGTCTCAGTGTCCGTGGCCCGGTGTATCCATCCCATCCCCTAAGTAGTAGCTGCGTGGCTTCACCTGCTGTACATCTAACCGTATACATCGTGCTATGTTCCTTAGTCTTCGTCGGCTGACTGATCGACTGACCAATTGATCTGAATTGGGGTAGGTAAGTATTGCTCTCGCTTGCTGCTGCAAGTATCCTTTAAGGTGAGAGGAGATCAAATACACGCTTCTTTTCCCGGTGTTTTGTGATGCTGGATGTGGACTGGATGAGGATGGAATACCAAATTGTTGACGTGAGTGGGCCTGAATACTGTAAGTATGCGAGCTGTGGAGTGGCCGAGTACTATTTCCATATATGTATCGATACACTGATTCGCGTTCGACCATGGTGACTTGTCAGATCTTGCCGACTCCGGTGATGCGTGGAGGGAGGACGGAGCAGGAAGGCACTCATTCCTGTGGAGTCAAAATCTTTTGCACGGAGTGGGATCGGGCTGGATCGATTTGCATATATGTATGATGTCGAGAGCTGTTCGGGGTCGCGTAGATCGACTCTGCATTGAATATTTAGCTGTATATTGTAGAGCTGTCGATGGGTTCCAACAGGATAGATCTTGTGCGCTGTGTAGCGATGCCATAGGATCGTGGATCCGGTATATTCATCAGTGGGTGGTGTTGCTCGTGTCATACCTTGCACCCAGCTGCTCGATAGCAACGGACCGTTGTCGATGTCAGCGTGGGCTGAAGAGAAGTGTGCTTTGGTAGAACCTAATCCACCACTAAGTGAGGAATTCCATGTCATATGCACGTCTAGTTGACCGTCTACTCTACTCTCTACCTGTCCCCGTCGCGTGCTTGGGGATAGGCTCATGGTGCGGCCGCTTTTCCACTAAAGAACTTCAATATCCTTGCTGTCCCTTCGAGATCTGCCGTTCGTACTTGGCGAGTCGGATCAGAAAGAAGATTCCTTGCGTCAGGCAATCACTGGGGTCTGAGAAATTAAGAAGTTCCATCTTCAGCTGGTTCGGCCAAGAGAAACCCTCTAGCTGACAGCTGTATGACACAGAGACGAATAGAGAGTGGTGAGGGATTTGATGCACTGAGAATTGTGAGCCAGACCATGAGTCTTAAGTGGAATGAATGCTTGCTGGTTCGAGAAATCAATATTTCCAATTGGCTGAGAGAATAAATTGGACCAATCGAGTGGGCTGAAATGCGACACAGACAACCGGTCAAAAGAGGATAAAAGACCTCTGACTGGGGACAGTCGTTGCGGGTGTCTCCGAACTTGCCTTAGGATCAAATCAGAGACGGAATTTTTGGGCTCTGACGTGGTGGTTTTCGGTCATAGTCGAGTCTCATACCTGGCCAGAATTATCCAGTAATCCAAGCACCCATCCATCTTCCAAGACGAAATAGAAGGGGGCAAAGAGTAGGTCTAGGACATGTTTACCTCGAATACAACGTCAGATCGCCAGGTCGCCACAGCAAACCCTGGCAAAACATCCTTCATATCTTAGCGTGATGGAGCTATGATTTCACGGTGCTGAAATATGTTGTGAGAGGTTGAAAGTGGCGGATTCGACAAGTTCAGCCCTGAGACGGGATGGCAAATCAATGCTCGGCGTGGTCTGATTTGGCATCTGTTGCTGTGACATGATTGAAAGAAGACCTAAGTACGGTGCATAACATGGCGAGAGTCACGTCATGGAAGCTGAAGCTTCAGTACCTTCCTGACAGGCAGTAAAAGGAAAATGACAAGGTGATATCGATCATGGTGGGAGCAGCCAGTGGTCTGGTCCGGTTAAGATATTACCTGGGGTAGAAGGTATGCTTGCATGAACGTTGCTCTTGTGTCACAGAAGGCATTAGACTTGGACTTGGTTGAGCAAACACAACGACCAGTAACGCGGTAGGTGTTACAGAAAGTAAATGGAGATTGAGAATCAGAACGACCAACGTCTTAGAGAAGATGGAGAAGCCTCTTGGGACTCAGGTTCGGTATGCAAATAGAGTCATGAATCGTAGGATCGCGATGAAATTCAAAGACGAGCCAGTGGCCACCAAGTTGACCACTGAGATGCAATACAAGCAACAAGACAGCTTATGGAGTGGAAGAAGTACCTTTCGAAAAAGGACGTTGTCATGCAACACGGTCAGAATCTCAACCAAAAGCAAGGTTGAAGACGCATGATACCTTGATGCCGCTGCAGCAGCTGACACGATCCAGGTCGTACAAAGTCGAGCCCGAGACAACAACGTCCCGCGCAAAGAATGGCTGCACCACGTACCACGACTGGAGCTTTTGCCAAATGCTTTCCTGCCAAAGATCGGATTGAAAGCAGGCGACACTAACAGCGCAGCCACTTTCTTTCTAGTGGCGGTGGCATCTCATACGTAGTAAGTAAGGGGTCAGGGGTCAGGGGTCAAGTCAGGCCGGAGGATGTTATTCGAAAAAGTCAGCAGACAAAGTTAAGTCCGAAAACGGTACATCGCTCTCGCCAAACAGCTGCGAATGGCGCTGATCAGGAATCTAGAACAGATACGTTGCAGAGTCCCACGGTTGTCCGTACGTAGTCCCTGGTTAGAGGAGTTTCACCGGCGCACTCATCAGACCTCTCTGTACTGCCTCACCGCTCAGCTCAAATCTACCACCACCGGCGAGAGAGCTTTTGCGTGATGCTAGTCTTTTCAACGAGACCAGCGTAAGGTTGAACCATGATGGCTGATGGTCCGCTTACTGCGTCGTAACCTTGTCAGCAAGGATTCATCAACCAAGTGGACTCGAAACCCATCAGCGCTGTCCTTTCGGCGGAATGGATGATGGATCCTTTCCTTAACTTTTGAGCCCGAGAAGAGAGGATCAGGGATGATCACATGCACAGCCAAATCCTCATCTCCAAGGGAAAAGGGCGGTTCTGGACCTGATGCCTGCCGAGTCGTCTCTGGTTAGGGGCTCTACCGGGTAATGAGTCTGAGTCTGAGTCTGAGTCTGAGTCTGCAGGTTTCTCATGCTCTCCATCAAGTCATTTTGGATGATTGAAACGGTGAGCTGAATGGATGCATGCCAGCAAATCTTCACCATTTCAGCCCCAACAGCCGGATAATAGTGACATGATCATCAACAGCCCCACCTGTAATACGGGACATAGTACAGCATGCTAAGAAGAAGGCTTACACAAAGTCAACAAGTCGTTAGTAGGGCAAAAAATGGTTGCATGTGGGTATGTGTAGAGTAAGCAAAAGAAAAGTACTTTACAAGTTGAACATTTCCCTCACGACTGCACTACGTCCTACTGTATTCTACCCCCATATTATTCATCATCTCACTCGGCTTCGCTTCTGAGGCGCATGTCTAGGTGATGTCTAAGTCAGGTTCGATACGGTGTTGATTGCTGCGCAACAAATGCTAAATAATGCCTACTGTCGTGTTCATGTGCCTTGTTCGCTAGTTGCCGCCATTTTTGCCATTGGCACAGAGTTTGGGTCGGTAATGATCCAGCTTGAACAGAGGGGAAGTACGTTCTCAAGCACACTGGATGCTTGCTGATACCGCTCGAGCATGCCGGTGGAGGCTGAGCATCCTTCTGAAAAATGATCGGCTCATCAACGTTGCGTTGTTCAAACACATCCAAACCATGATTTGTACGACAATCATTACCCGCCCACGAGCCTTGTTGCATCGCAAAGAAGGTCTCAGGATCAGCAGCTGGCCAGTAATACCATCACTGATCCTGGAAGTTGGTCTCGGTACCATAAGAAACTCGTATCTTCAGTTAATGGAGACCTCTAGCCCTCTTGTCTGCTGCCTTTTCCACAAAGATGAAACGGGAAATTCTTCGGGACCAGGATCATATCGGAAGCAGCTTTTGGGTACCACCCATCAAGAAGTGATCGACAGCCAACTTCCATGATCTTGCATCGAGTAATGCACAAGGCTCCCAAAGTGCTGTCTCCAGATAGAAAGTGAGATGGGGACGAAACACAGCTCTTGCGGCATTGCCTTTTCCGGAAGAGATTGAAATGAATCAATCAATCAATCAATCAGCATTCTCTAGTCGACACGCTACAGACCTGTAGGAGCAGTTGGGAACTCAACACTCAGAATCTTCAGTCAATAAATGCAGATCTCTCCTAATTTGCACATGCACTGTCAACCTCTGTTGTTTAGGTGTTCCATCCTGATGGGATGATGTTGCAACTCGAATGTGATGTAGTCGGTGAATTCAAGACTGCTCCCCGATACCGAGACATTCTGGAATTGGGACCAATGTCCCAAGGCGGTTGGGCGTTGGTCAGATGGACAGATGTGATGACAGCCAATCAATATTAGCTGGAGGTGGGTTTGTGGCGGAGTTGATTCAAAAAATGGCTCACCCTTGCGTCGTCATGAGATTGTCTCGCAGGCACAGGCATCCTCTGTCCTAGCCTAGGCTACGAGAACTACAGGATAGGTTCAGAGGACTCGAGTAGTGGTAGGAAATGTGAGTAGATAGGATTTTCAGCTGCTTGAGTCTAGTATGGGTTTGTGCTTGGCTGATCCAGGTGCTCAGGCTGGTGTAGCAGATAGTGTAGTAGATAGTGCAGTGCCGCGCAGACGAGCGAGATGCTCTTGTTGTTAGTTGTCACTCCTGTACGAGGCACGAGATGTGCCGACTTTTCCTGTGGTCACTGGTCCACTGGCCAGCTCGGCATTTCCTCTTCCACCTCCACATTATGCTCTATTGGACCATGGGTCGTGATCGAGGGAGTGACTTGTATCCAGGGCGAAAAGGGACGAGGCTGCATGGTTGAAGTTAGCATTTGCCCAATCTTATTCCCAGACTCTTGACGGCCGCAGCACCTGCGCCAGAACTTCCCACCGCCTCTCCGAATCGTTTGGCCAGTCCAACGGATACAGTGCCGCTCTGGAATCGCCCGACCACGCATGCACATCACCAATCACCGGGCTGCTTAGGAGCATAAGCCTGTGACGCCAACATGCTGCCTGCTCTTCGTAATTCTGACATCTCGCCTTGCCTTCAAGTTGTAGGATGTATCTTGCCGAGACCCTTTGCTTCCAGTCACTACAGTCGGCGGCTTAGGAAAGTCAAATCAATCATGATACGAATCAATGTCATCTCCGGCTGCAGGCCTTGGACACTTTGCAACTCCCGCTAACTTGATATGCGACAATTCCATACCTACCCATAGGAGGCAGTTGTGCACTAAAGACCCCAATCTTCCAACCATGCGCTCTCTTGCGGGATAAACGGCTCTGGTGGCATGATGCAGCACCTATAGGAAGCGAGCGAAGCGACATGCATCTTGCTCGCTGTGAATCAAAGGATCCAAGGCCGGTCTCATTATCCACCAATATTACAACCACCCTTATCGTAGCGACAAACCATGTACTATCAGTCTATTGGATCCTGGCGGAGCATAGCCTCGATCGTCAAACTCCACAGTGGAATTTTGTAGTAGCATCATTACTTGCACGATCGCTACTGAGACCCATCCCTCCGGGCTCCTCAAACCGGAGCCCTCAAATCAGAGCCGTCATAGTGCTAAACCACCATAGCGTACCGCACACGATGCAAGCAACAAATGGACTGACGCAAGGCCGCCGTGCAGGCCGACCCATAGATCATACACGCACGCAAACAAATTACTTCCGTG
>QQTW01004344.1_pt1 | contig 10616 bp, 7 predicted proteins | sample 1904831 | NCBI WGS metagenome assembly QQTW01 (sample SAMN09435610, study PRJNA476489) | Subsurface metagenome, whole genome shotgun sequencing project.
GTCTTAGTATGCGGCACCATAGCCAAGAGCTATCAGAATTGTGCCGGTGGTTGATCGACAATAAGGAAGTAGGGATTAAAAGCTGTGAAAGACTGCGTGAAAGGAGATAGTGGCGCACAAGACCAACGGACCGCATCTGCCGGAAAGAATCATCTTGGGATGAGGACAAGAAACTGCTGCTAAGAGTATGGCTTTTCGTAGCGGGATCTCATCTGACAAATGCGGTTGGAAAGAGAGTAAATAAAGACGAGTACCTGGTAAGTGTCAGTCACGGCCACTGAAAGGGCATACAGCTGATAGAAGCCGTTGAACGCATTGATGAAGCAACAGTCTTGTGACCACACTGTTATACGCCTGCTCGAGCTGTGCCACATAACTACTAGAATCATTCTTGTCGAAATGTAGACGGATTGGTAGAGAGCGTTTGAAGATAACAGCACTATATCTTCACCGCTAGAAAACAAAAGCACTCGCAGTAGTTCGTGCGGAGGGATATGCAGGGCAGTAGACTAAGGAGGTAGCTGCCTGCCGTGAAACCATGGCCCTTTGTTGTGTGGTGAGAGATTGAACGAAATGAGCTAGCGAGCTAGTATGTAGCACTTTTGCCTGCTCAAAGACCTTGTAGCCACGAGGTAGAAGTGCCCTTGTCTCAGCGCACAGGCCAGTATACCGATATCAACATGTGTCTTGTTTCGCTTTAGGCGAATCTTTCCCGGCGGTCACACTGAACATTGTGCCGGCCATTGAGAACACCTCGCTTGGGGTGAAGCGCGATCAGCCTCACTGTCATTGCCGGTAAGGCAGGGGTGGGTTGGGATCTCTGCAGTGGAAGACAAAGGGACCAATGACATTGAGCAAGTTAGAGCCACGTGAATATGCACCAAAACCTGGATTCGAAATCTGGTTCATGCTGAGTAAGAGTTTGAGCAGGTGGCATTGAGTGCCTGTGAAGCGGATGAATTGCTGCTTCCGTCTGTATCGATCGCAGCGTATCTTGCCGTCTGTACGTGATGACAAGGCCATCATTGCTCCAAATGATGGTGTTCACCCAACTCATGGAACTCACTCTATTCGCAGCTAAGCAGGGATGCAGCCTCCGGGGTCAAAAGATTCTCTCCTGACGTTCAGGCCTCTCCATCTCAATTAGGCAGGTACTCTGTTCGCCCTCGGCTCCCTCTAGATGAAGAGTCGGCAGCTCAGGCAGCCGCTTCTCTATATCTGTAGAACAGCTCATGGCTTGAAGAGAGTGAATGAGTCTCGACTGAATGGGTGAGAAGACGCTCCTTGTCTGCATTCTGAAGAGTGAGTGCCAGGACCCGAATCGATGGTCGTTGGCGTTGGCAGTGGAGCTTGTGGCACGAGATCCCGTGTGATGTGTGATGGTCGATGGCCGATGGTCGTAAGCCGCCATAGCACGCCGACGGGTTGATTCGTCCAGGTGACAGTGATCGAGGTCCATGTTGGTAACATCAGCAATTGACTACGTACATAGTAGGTAGTAACTAGTAGTAGTAAGGACTCAGGAGTTTGAATTAAGGTTCGTCCATGAACCGGATCGATGGATGGATAGTATGAAACTCAAAAGCGCACCAAAGGCAACGGGCCCTCCGGCCCGAGGGAGTGGTGCTTCCAGGAGACTCGATGGAGAGGGACCAGAGGACCAGAACCAGGAATAGGTCCAGGATCAGCCAAGTCGTGCCATCTCAGCACAATAGAACACGGGATCGTCAATCTCTGAAGAATCAGCTCAACGAGGTGTGCACTTTAGGTATGTTTCAAACATTCTAGTGCGCCATCTGCAACTCTTCTGACAAGTATCCCAGCCTCGCGAAGAGAACTGCTATCATACTTGTGGTAGCACACAGCTAGTGCCCTCAACTAAGTATTTAGTACTGCTACCACTGCCTTGGTTCTGTTCTGAATCAGCAATATCAAACTCGCCAGTACTACGTAAGCCTCGATGAAGGCCATCAACATACTAGTAGTAGTAGATAAGCGATTTTTGTGGTCGATCTTGCGGGGCAAAACATTACCGGGTGCTGTGAATGGTGAAGCAGCTGTAAACCCTTCTGAGCTTAGCAATCTTCTCCAGACTATTTCAAATTTTACATTGATGGAGGACGATCTATTGCTGTTCAATGACGCCAACCAGATACTTACAGCAAAGGACGTGACAAGCGCCATACTTTTTCGAAACCTCTCGAGAGATCGATCACCGTCAGGCTACCAAACTGGGACAGTTGGCCTCACAAATACTGTTCTCCATACGATAAATGAAGAAAGGTTCAATACACAATCAACTTCGTCAAAAGAGGCCGCAGCATGCAATGTTCGAAAGTATATGCGCAAATGCATATAAGACCTATCTGAATTCTAAACCCTGAAAAGAAAGCAATTTCCTCCCTACACTTGTGACTCAGGCCACCCATTTGCGAGCTCTAAGCTTGAGCTTCCCACTTGAGCACTCACTGACCTCATCTGCAGAAGTATCGTCGTCGTCTGCCGACGCAGCAACATCGTCTGCCGACGCAGCAACATCGTCTGCCGAAGAAGCAACATCGTCTGCCGAAGCAGCAACATCGCTTCCATAGGTGTCACTGGATCCGCCACTCATGGTAGCAACAGGTGGTCCAGGGATGGGATAGGTTGCATCGCTTTTCATGTCGTAGATGAGGAAGTTCAGACCCTCCTCCTGCCCAGTATACAGCGAAGTACCCACCACACCTTCAGGCGTGCTCGATCCACCCCCAGTAACAACGAGGTTGACGCAAGCTGGGTAGTTTTGCGACTGGCCAGGAAAGTCTAGGTTGATGGGTTCGTGCCTCATGACATAGTTTCCAGCCTTGAGGTCCGATGGTACCTTGACTGACCATCTGCTGCCTGCCTGAATGAACTTGTCGATGGCCCAGCAACCGGAATTGCCCTTGACATTGCAACCGGTCGTACTGATTAGGCCTTGCTCAGCAACTTTGAACCATTGGAGCTGCGTCTTGTCGACGTCCTCACAGTTGCCGGGACATTCAGCCATGTAGTCCACTATTGGCCCTTGATGTGTTGGCCAATCTGTCCACTGAAAATCAACGCTGCCGCCCGCCTCTACCGTAGCAGAAGTTGTTCCGGGGACAGCTTGTTTGTGGCAGATGATATCTGGGCTGCTGTAGTCTCGAACAAAACTGTTGTCAGGAACCTCGACCGCCCAGGCGACTGACGAGTATGGAGCTGCGCCAGGATTGTCTGAAGGGAAGCCGGGAAAATCCTGCCCATTGATTGTGATACCCTTCACATGGCCGTGGGCGGAGACAAGGGATGGGAGGGCGCTAAGAAGCGAGAGGAGGGAAATGGAGGTAATGAATGACTTGGTAGAGAGCGACATTCTATGTGCGTTTTTGGAAATGAGTGACAAGGGACCAGCCCAAGAAAAAATGAAGAATGCTTAAGGAGAGGTTTGCCTGGTTGAAGCTCGATGAACATTTTGAAAATCATGGGCGTGACCAAGGCTTTATGGCCAGCCCGACCAACGGCGCTCAGTAGGAAGCCATAAAGATAGGACCCACCTGTTACCTGCTTTGTCCGTTGTTCCCACGCAAAAAGGGGGTAGCGCTTCGGACAAAGGCCTGATTTAGAGTTTGAAAGCAAGTCCATCATCAAGCGTGGGTAGTGTGAAATCCAAAGGATTAGTTTCACAGTGGCTGGTTTCACCAACACCCGCGCGTCTTAACCCCAGCAGTCACCTTGAGAAATTGTCGTCACCCAATCGATCACAGCCGGGACGGGAAGACTGCGGCTTTGCATTGATTAGGCTGTGATCCTGCTGGCACTTTCGATAAATAGGATCAACCACTGAGACTTTGCATTTCACAAGCCCAGTCGCAAAACTCGAAGCTGTCGGAAGGCCCTACGTAAGCAAATGTTGGAAGAGTCTTTTCGGACAAAGTGAAAGACAACAGCATTCGGCAATGCTTTAGAAGGCTATTGGTCCGATATGATCATGACAGTTCCGCCGAGCTTGTCGGCCCTGACCACGTTCCTCTGCGGTCATTCGGGGATTGAGCGATGCAGGTTAAATAATAATTCCAGGAGCAGGACCAAGGTGGAGTGCAGTGCTCAGCAAAATCTTGGCCCGGAAGCCCCTGGATTACGCTAGGCACGGGCATGCACAATTCAACCATAACTAACATTACTACTAGTAACGGAGGTCATCCTCAAACGAAACATCTTTGCCCGAACATGCCTGAAGTAAGGATTCGCATTTTTCCTTTTCTTGCAGAATCCATCAAGTCGACAGTTTCATATTTTACTACGCGTGCAAAGCACGTCTTTACAACAATTGGTGTAAGTTTTTTGAAACTGAGAGTCTACTTAGACTTGATGCGGGCATTCTCTAAACGGTGGATTCTGCTGAGTCGATGACGTTGAGTTTTAGGATAACCTATGTTACGATAAGAGACATGATAATGTAATAATCCAACCTTGATGAAAAGCCACACGTTGAATCATACTTAGTACTAGTACGGAGTACTACTAGGCAATGGCAGTGGCCAAGCATTTAGCCAATCGTCATCCTCAGCCTGAGCTGTTCAGCTAGCCAAGTCTTCAGCTACTCACGCTAACTAGTACTTACTACGTACTACGTAGGCTTACTACCGAAGTAAGTGGTCCCGTAGTAGTACTACGGGGGGCGCCTGGAGTAATGTTAGCTCTGCGCTAGTATCTTCTCATGTAAGCCCTCTCTGTACACGGCAGCTATATCCAAAGAAGTTAGATGTTATAATTTGACTTATCAGAATGAGCATATACAGGATAAGCTTTATAGCCACACATCTTTAGCATTGTATCTCTGTAACAAAGACTAGCTGCTACTAGCACCAGACTAACATTACTTCAGGGCCCCCAGTAGTAGTCAGGCACACTAAACATAAGCCTCACTAGTAAGCCTTGCAGCGATCCGTACCCTCAACAAATCTTGGAATTACCCCTATATTCGACATTAATACGGCCCTCGCTTGGCTAAGCGAGCCTCTGGACTACCTGAGTAACATCTACCACACTGAGTTGCTGTACTCGTTCTCTAAGCTGGTCTGTTCGAGTACAACTGGTGATACAATCCTTTGCAACCGCACAGCGCTACTTATGAGATCACCAAGATTGAAATACAGGGAAGATTCCATTGCTAAACAAAAAATACAACGCACAAATTACATGAGGAAAGCTGCCTCAAACGTCTATCTAGGGTACAGAACTCCACCAGGAATCTCTTTCTATCAGTTGCGATGCCCTTCTGCTTGTTGAGCCAAGTCAGAGTCCTTTGGATGAACTTGTCAGGTGCGTTACCTCTTTGAGTTATGGTGGCCCCCAATCTGAGTATCTTGAATGTCCTGAACCGACATTTCCAGCCGATGGGCTGCAGTCTTTGTCACCTGCTAGAATGCTGGGGTTTATGGAGCAGCACAAGCTGGCAAATGCGCCATGTGCTAACATGGACGGGATGCCTGGCTTATATACCTCAGCATCTTGGTTGGGAACACGAATAGTATTCTGTACAACAGACACCAATTATTGAACACTTTGAGCTATCAGTGCTTTCAGCGTTAGAGCACTAGAGCGGGCAGTTTGTGACTTCGGCCTAGTCAATACACCCGCATAGTCGGGCAGAGGCTCTAATAACCTCAGGGAACATGTTCCGCTAGGGACACCAAAGAAGAATCTATTCCTATTGGGACTCAGATTCCGACGGCTCTGTGTAGCCTACTTTCCCCTCCGTGACTCTGCAATTGGCAAGACTTTTAAGCTCCGCTTGAGGTTGCTCCCAGGAGTCTTTCGATCAGCACACAACACATATATATGCAAGATATATCATTCAACCAAGACACTGACTCTACATCTCTCAAGATGATCGTCCTCAAATATTCATTTCAGGCGGCTGCTTCAACAAGAGCTGTAGCAGCCTCAAATAAAGAAGATCAACGCTAACGGAGGCATTCTACATCCCTGTTCCGGTATGCAACTACGGGCATGGTTATGAAGGTCTTGAAAGGTATCCTCCGGTCGTGACACCGCTAAGATGGCTGTAGCACCAACCAACAGCTAGGCAGATTGGCATGCAGAGCTTCATGGCAGCTTCATGGCAACTTCTTTGGCCTTGGCTTTAGATCCGATATGCGTGCGCGTCAGATTCAGCAATTTACACCAACATATACGCAGAAAGAGCACAACATGAGGGTTGTCTGGTGTGACAATGCCCAATGCCACAACTACAAAATGCGACCTGACAAAGTCTACCACAGCCTCTAGAAGCGGAAATGCTCTGAACCACTGCGTGGAAGAAGATGCCATCCCCGGAGCTGAGCTTGATGCCACTCGATCCCTGACGCTCTATGCTGACTCTGTAAAAGCCCAGCGGCCGCCCATCTGGCTCAGACTTTTATCTCAAACAAAGGAACGGTATCAGATTGGACTAGACCGGTGCGCACGGCGACCTATACCAAAGGAGAGGCGATCTCTGCCACCACCTTGTTCCGTCGTCTGGAAGATGAATGACTGGCAACAAGAGACCAACCCAGAGCACCGTTTCATTCACGGCTCGCATCCTGCCATGCCAGACACCAGCATCCGAACTTCCCGTAAAAAGCTACAGTTCATTCATCTAAACAAATCGACTGGGCCTGTTCAAGATGTCAATACTCGACAAAAGGTCCGCGCCCACGTGATGCATGACTTCCAGCAACACAAGCACGTACGTAAAGAACAGGACTGGGAGGACTTACAGTTTGGTCTGAGACCCGGCAAGAAAGTAAACCTAGCGTCTGACTCTCAGCTAGAGGGTGTGGTGGAAGGATCCCAAGGAGTATTCGAAAATCCACAGAAGAAAATGAGAGACTTTCGCATCTTGAGGGCCGAAGGCTTCTTGCATCAGTCGCCTTTCGACCTGGCCCAGTGTCAGTTCCCCAAACATACGAAGGTGCCAGTGTATGCTGGAGGCGGGGAATATCCAAAGTGACAAGCCCCACCAAGTTCGCACTCAGGTTCGCACTCAGGGTTGACAACAGCGGCGCAGAGTGCGGGGAGGGACTCGGGTCCCAGGCTCGCCCGGATAACCTTAAAAAAGCTAAGTAACCTAGTCATAATCTAGGGTACTCAAGAACGATCTTTTATATCTTCCATTCTCCCTTCTGTTTATTCCCATCCCTCCTTCAATCCTTCACTCACTCAAACCTCACTCAAACCTCACTAAATCGCTCTTTCTACGAAAATGGCATTGAAATCACCTTATAAGTATAGTCTGTTGCTGTCTAGCAAAAATGAAGTCTCCTCATCTATCTCTCACTCATCTCTTATTATGCCTTCTATCACATTACCGATTGCCATCATTCTTTTTTCAATTTATGTCACACCATTCTTTGGACTTATGGTCACTTATACAGTCAAACCTTCGTTATTGTGCGTTGATACTCGACTCCCTGTGCTGTTCACCAGTCTACTCAGCGGATTCATCAATGCGGCATTACATGTCATGGGAGACTTTTACTATTCATTGGTCTATGAGCGTAATGCGACAAGAGAACATTCAGAACGCTTTCGACTCTGGAAGTCAGCTATCCTGTACCTCGTCTCAGCCGGGTTATCCATCGTCCTGTCGGGTTTCGCAATCCGGTGTTCTCCACCATTTCCTCTCTGAGAATAGCACCACGTGGGTCCAGGAAATGAAATATCTCGACTCACACCACATTTCAAGGGATGAGGTCTCTGCCACTCTCGCTCGCCTCTTTTGCCCTACCGAACTTTCTTGGATGCCTCCTATCAGCGTGACGAAATTTCTCCTGGTGAAGCTGAATGCCAAACGCCAGGATACGGTGCCAGTTCAGGTCACAGGTACCCGAATTCTCAGTCCAGTACACACAATTACAGAGGACCCTTTCGACGTCATGCCATCGATTGGAACTCCACGTTTGCAAGTACTAATGCACCATTGTGAGTTCATGAAAGACGTCACCGACGAGCGACGGTACCACAAGCGACCTCATCCACCTAATCGAGCGCCAACTCATCGTCCTCTGCAAGCAGCCCAAAGACTCCTCCCCTCCTCATCTGGACTCTCCATCTGCACCACTTCGAATCAATCCTCCATCCTCGCGGCCCTCATCTACCTCTGCATGTCTCCGCGACTTACCCCTCCAGGCGCCATTATTCGACATCTTCCTCATCTGCACTCTTTGGTGTCGATGACAACGAATGGCGATTGTTTTACCATTGCCTCGTGGGAAGGCAGGTATCAGATGTTGCTTTGGGTTTTGGCTATTGGTGCTAGGGTGGCAGGTGTTTTGGGAAGTCGGGCAGTGCTAAGAGCAAGACTGGTAGGATTGTTGGCTGTGGTTTGTCGTATTGCTTGGGTTGATAGTTTGGAGGATTTGGTCTGAGAAGACGGCTTCTTCTCATGGGGACCTGGAATTGGAAAGACTGTGGGGTGACGTGCAGCTTTTGAGTTTGGAATGATAGAATCTCCTGGACACCTCTTATATATGTATGTCCTCTCGACGAGATTGTTTCTATAGAAAACATTACCGGAATAGGCCATCTTCGTGTGAGAAATATTCCAATCTGACCTCCATGAAGTGCCTCCTAACAACCATCCTCCGGTATACCAAGCGCAGACTAAAGCTTCAATTGAGTCCAGATGCCATCAAGAGGCTGTCATGCCTTATTTCATTTTGAACTCCAGGCCCTTCCCATTCAATATGCAAATATATATCCTGTTCGCTTCCCTATCCTTGCCCAAATTCAAAAGATGCTCCCACGCAGCGGCTCCCAGCCGCGCCGATTTATTCCTCCTCATCGGGTATTTCTTGCTTCTTTGCGAAAAGGCTCACTCTATTTTGAATGGCGTAGATTCCCAAGCCCACTATCGCAAGCACGACAAACAAGCATATCACGATGATCGCGATGACAGTGTTGGCCCTCACCATGTTGACCGATTATATGGTGGCCACGGGACTGGTCTCGAACGCTTGGTCTTCGAAGCTGTAATTTGATTGCTTTTCGGGGGTATTGTGCGAGAGTGCGTCGTCGTCGGGCGTGGTAGAGGACAGCGCGGAGGTGGTGAGAGACGTCCGGATTTGGCAAACGTTGAGCTCGGTGGTGGGGAGGCCAGCAGTATTGGTTGTGAGATGCTTACACGAGAAGCAATAGGGCGAGAGGTCGTGGATGAATGGGTAGAGGATGATGTCTCCAGGATGTGTCTTATTGGGATCAATTGGTATCACTTCGGTGTCCCTCCCTCAATCAACATGTAGTTTCGAGACAAAGGAAGATTGAATCGGTGGAGTCAGAATCAATCAGTGGGTATGTATAGTACTTTGGAAGAAGAGTCTTATGCAAAATGCAGTCATCAGTTCATGGATTCGTGTCAACACCCTGTTGGTCAGTGCTGTGATCTGTTGTGCAGTTGAAGGTTCGAACAAGTAGGCTGCAGAGAGCAGGAAAATTGATACTTGTAGTACATCTTCAAGATTCGAGTCCCAGCCTCGGGCTCTCCACCGAAGAGGTTGGCAAGATAGTGCAACCAAACCATGGTATTTCACGTAGTTAATTAGAAGAAGCCAGACCAGCCGTGATGTGATTTGCTTGATCTCCCAGCCACGCCAAGATTTCCAGCCACGATGATCAGAGGCCGCTAGTCCGGTGTTAGCGCATGCACTTCATTGTGCTCGCAGTGATATTGGCAGTAATCCGGAATATTGGGGAGTGATGGCACACTGTCGATTGCTTTGCGATCTGTGGAGATTGGTTTAATGGTGCTGGCTCATAGATTTTGCAGAGGTGGTCTTCTTCGCAGCTTGAGGGAAATATCAAGCCGGTCTCGACCTCAGCAACCTACAGTTGAATGTCTGGGGACGAGGGAACACACCCACAACACAGATCCACGACTCGATGTCGTTTTCATGGCCTTGGGAGCATAGAGAATGCGCTTTCAAAGCTCATCAATTCTATACCGCTCGTGCGTGTACCAAGAAGCTCCTCTCAGAGGTAACTACTCTGGCTTCTCCATCCGGAGAAAGCACAAAGGGGAGAGATCACAAAGACTGGATAGACAATGATTTCTATTCTGGAAACGCCTGATACTCTCGTGGCAAGATTCTTTGACTTGAAATCCTTTCTGCGAGTTTTGATGCTAGCAAATGGTGACAGATCTTCAACGTTTTTCCTTCATACGTTCCTTTTATTGCCGCAGTCGCAGATTTGAATACATCTTACTACAGTTTCACAACAACACAACAGCACCGCGAGCATGCAAAAACTCAGCCTTGACGTTGAGATGAAAGATATCGGCCACACAAACCTGGCGATTGACAGGACATATAGTGCATTTGTAGATGATGATATTCGATCTCCCCGTACCCCAACATATGTTCCGACCTCCCCGAACTTTTCTATAGTGACGGCTTTCGACCCCTCTCGCATCTTTGGGCTTGATGAGACGAGTATCAACGACGTTCCTCAGTCAGTTCATCTTCAGCCAGAGCCTACGAAACCATTAGCATGGATCTGGCAATGTCACCTTTGCAGAACGCGATACCCTCTTGGCGTGACTAGACGTTGTCTACACGACGGTCATTTCTATT
>QQTW01004345.1_pt1 | contig 10615 bp, 12 predicted proteins | sample 1904831 | NCBI WGS metagenome assembly QQTW01 (sample SAMN09435610, study PRJNA476489) | Subsurface metagenome, whole genome shotgun sequencing project.
TCCTCTTTGACCGTATGGAAAGCCATTGACTCTGCCGGTTGTCGCCGCGCTTGATGCTCGACGACCTTGCGGTGCTCGGTTCTGGGATTGGCCGTTGCGCCCTCCGCGATTCATCGCTGATCCTTTCCCTCCCCTACCCGACTGTGAATGGCTTCGCGTAAGAATAGGCGGGGGCTTCGACGCTGGCTTTTCCCAGATCTTTTCTTCAATCGCCGGATATTCGTACTGTTCGGTACACTCTGATAGTTTGGCTTCGGATATTAAACCAAATGCCCTCCTGATTTCAAGATGCAAGCCCCGGAAAGAGATGTCATCAGCTGTGTTTCCCAAGTTTCGTTCGGTGTTGAAAGGCTCCTCGACGCAAAGCCGGTTGTTTTGCATCAGATGCCACTTCTTAGCCTCTTTTGAGATGAGTGTACCTTCTCTTACTGATATCACATTCTTCTCGTAATCCAACTCGTATGCATATCGTCGGAAGAAGTGGAAGAGGAGCTCTCCAAGAGTCTCTGTATTCTTCTGACCAAAGCCACGTAGAGTATTGAGATCATCAGCAAATGCAGAAGGCTTTCCTTCTGGACCAAGCAGACGTTGATGTGGTCGCTTGTGGAGGCAAGGCAGTACGGGAGGATTGCGGGTTTGTAGAAAGTTCAAGATCATACAAATCCAGGTGTAAGAGCTGAGCGTTCCTCCAAGCGCTGTTGGAAATTAGTATCTGATCGTAAATTTTGGGATACGAGCCTGCTCCAATCGACTTACCAGCATCATTCAATATTCGTCTCCGTGTCCAATACTTGATAATCATAGCCAGCGGTCGAACGCGTTCATCAATTTCGACATACGTTTTGATCATTCTTGTGTTCTCCAGCGCCAAAGGGTTGTTGACATTCATGTCGCAAGCGAGCTGCAGCTCCGGATCCCAAATCTTGACAATAGGCACCTTAGCATGATTCACACACACGACACGTTCCATGCCATCTGAGATTTGATTAGCACTGTAGCGATCTACGAGCCCTGTTGTAACATACGCTCGGCTAGAGCTGCGGCAAGATGGCAGACCCTTTCTAGGAACTTCATTGGAGTCGTAATGCATATATCAACTGACGCTATCAGTTGAGAGAATGTAATTTTGGGGAAGACTTGACGAACCGTCGGACTCATTAGTGCAAAGCATGTTGCCCGATGAACCAAAGACATGTACCTTGATATCATTGCCCGGCCACTTCTCGTTCAATATCCGTTGCAATTTTTCGACAAACTTAGCTCGTCGCTCGTCACTGTCCTTTGTTGGCAGTATCCGATCGTACAACTCCCTCATGTCGCCACTAAGCTTGCCTTCTTCTGCAGGGTTGAGATACTTCTTCGGCATCGAACTTGGACGCTCCAGCTGCTCCCCACCGACGGAATAGGGTATCCTCCTCCTTGAATGCGCCATGCCCGTCTCGAATTTGCAGCCGGCAACGAAAGGTCCTCGGACTTGAGTTTTCTCTGATTCCGAGTGTGTCGAGCGTGGAGAAGCACCTCCAGAAGGTTTGGTAGGCGAGGGGGAACGAGACTGGAAATTGAGTTTGCGGGCATGCTGGTAAGGCGTCGATGGCAGCGAGTTGGAATGATTGCTTGCCAAGGTAGGGCGTGGGAGAGTTGGAAGTTGCAAAGCCAGAGCGCTGAAGTCCTCCACTTGAGGCATGGTAGAGTCTCTTCCTCTTGTCACCGGTGGATGAGCTCTGACATCCATGAGTGCGCTGGATTTCCCATTGACAGTCGTTCCTTCCGTGGCGTCCGGTGGAACGGCCACTGTCCTTAAAAGTTGAAGGCTCTGAAGGACCTGACCGATAATCGAATTGGAGTTGTCTCAGATTTGGTGGAAGAGGCGCGCCAGCCAGCTGTGGGCCGAATGAAACTTCTGTAGCCAAGATTCCAAGTTGACTGCAGGACGGGGGTCTTGTTATGAGTCGAGCGGATCAATCCGTCGATCGCTGAGCCAGAGCCACCAGCGTCACGAAGAGGACAATATGGATGTGCGAAGACGCTGTTTGTGAAGAGAGCCGAGCTTCTTATTGATACTTTTTGGCGTTACCACTTGTCGAGCGAGCTGACGCTTACGCACCCAGCGGGCTTGTCAAAGGCGCTCCGGGAGGGGGGGGGCTCGCAACGGTCAATATCGGACTAGGCGAGAAATATCTAAGGCAGCGGTGTAGGGAATGGAGATGGCCCGTGTGGCAGGAAGCAGAATGGATGGCGAGAGCGAAGTGATGCTGTCTAAAGGTAGTGAGTCGGAGGTTAGAGGGTTGATAATGGGCGACTTCAGACAATGAGGTTCCTCATTTCGAGGGGCGAGGCTGTCTGTCCAGTAAACTTGAAGGCTCCGGCAGTGCTAGTGGACGCTCGTCTACTTGGGTACGCTTGTGCAGGGGTACCGTCTCTACCCACTTACCTACCTACCTACCTATGTATTGTGTATGTACAATCGTTCAAACCGCAAATATTTATCCCCATCCTCAGCTGCTGAATCACTGCAATTTCTCGGCAATAGAAGGGCTTTCTGTGACCTCATTCGACACCAGTCTTTGTCATGGATCCACAGGGCAACAGTATCCAAATTCAGCTCCGCATCTGGCTTACTGAAAGACAAAGGATACATATCATATCCTCTGCGTCTCCCATCTATCGACTCTTGACTTTCGTTGGTGCGAATCCATCATTAGTGCCGATGAGTCTCAAGCTGACGGAATCTGCGGATGAATGCGCCTTGTAAGTGTGGTGCTGCTGTCGTACTTACTCCTCGTAGCACTGTGGTGATCCTCGATGTCCCATTTTGCCATCCTATAGCAACCTTCATCCAGACTTCTATGCGACGTCAGCATTTCTACCTCGTGGCTAACTAACTTATCACACCTTCCACTTCTGGGCACATGCACCAGGAACCACTGGCTAAGCACACGGCTTGCCATGCTGCTGACAGCAACCTTCCTTCATCCCATGGATCACAGACTTCAGGTTACGCCACAACAGATCCACTCCTGACTGTGTCTTTCAACTTGCCTACAGTCTTGAATGTCACAACCGTTGACTGCAGGTTACCATCACACAACCACATTCAGCGCAGCTATTACGTAGGAGTCCTCAGCCCCGCCTTAAGGATATCTGGTCTGACTTTTGCCTACAACTTGTCATTTCCATCTGTCCCTAGTCTGTTTACTGTCCCTGCGAGTATTCGTTCAGACAATCTCTTAATGACTGTATTGAGGCTCTTATATAAAGCATTCACAGAAATCTAACAAGAGGACTAAAATATCACGAGAAAAATCCTCGGTAGGTACGGGTTTAGCGAGTAATGACATATAGCGAGCTTGTCTACCAGCATTATAGCATCGCGGATCCCCTCCCCAGGACGTAAGTCATCACCATTTACCAGCGAAGCACTTGCTGCTCCAAGGTGCTATCCGTACGTCTGTCCCTATTCAGACTCTTTCTAGATATCATCTGCCTATTCGAAACGATATTTCCCACCCTCTACAAGCAACTGCAGTTTTCCATTTCCGTTGTTGGATCGGAATCAAGCTCGTGGGCGGTATTCTGTCTCTTCCTATCCAACACTTCGTGGCTCTGCTTAAGCTCCCGGTTGAGGCGCCTCCCCCTCAGGATAAGGAAAACTATGGTCGCTAAAGCTGCGATCAATGATAGCCCGGCCCCAAGCCCAGCCTATACCCGCTTCTAGAACGGCGCTGCTGAATGTCGGACAAACATTCGGCGAACGACATGTAGTCCCATGACAGTACTCGACGAACTCTTCGACATACCAATTACTTCCAGGCGGTCACAGGTGCTACAGTAGTTCATGGCGCTCATTTTTAACCCCCATCATCTAGGATCGTTGACCAAATTGGGTCTCAGGGGTTCAGCATCCCGGTCTTGACAGCAACTGGTGTTAACTATTACCGCTTGAGTAACACCATTGATTAAGACCACACTGGTCAAGAGTATTGAGCGCTCCGAGCCCCAGGATATATTCGAAATGATCGGTCGGTAGCTACCGATACAGGATCTGAATCTCGCAGGTTGCTTAACAGAGCTGGCTTGCCGCTGCCGCCTACATGGATCATCCGCTATTAGAAGAGCCTCTTCTAGGGCTGCAATGACGTTCCAAGGGTCACAGTTTAATATCGAGGCATTCGTCATACCCTGGCAGTTGTCGTTGTTGCCAGGAGATTAGGAGTAGTACGCCGGATCGACGATGATTGCAGCCACCAGCGACTTCGATCACCGCATCGATCCACGGCAGGTCTTGCCTTTGGCTTCAAGATGCCAAAAATATCAACTGTTATTTCCAGGCCCGAGACGAGATCAAGTCTACGGCCATATTATCTCTAATATCTTGACATGCCAGAGCCATATATTGTACATGGAAGTGACTTTGCAGTATGTGTACCCATATTATTAACATTTCTCGTCATCTTATAACCTCCTTCACATCCCTATCCGTGTTCATGAAGAAGCGCTTCTGCTCTAAACACCGCTCGCTCTTACACCCCTGACACCTAATCCCCATCTGCCGGCTACACACCTCCCCACTCCTCAGATGCCTCTCCGCCACATCCGCCAACGCCCCAATGAATATCGGACTGCCATTCAAACTCTCCGCCCTCTTGACCCCCGTCCCGCCCTCCTTCTTCGCTTCATGGATTACCTCTTGATCAAGTTCGAATAGCGTTTCGATATGGTCGCTTGTAAATGCGATTGGGATGAGGACAAGGTCGGTGTGGCCTTTGCGCACGTAGGCCATGACGGTGTCTGAGGTTTGGGCGCCGAGCCAGGCGGAGGGACCGACTTGGGATTGCCAGCAGAGGCGGTAAGGGTTGCGGAAGTTGAGGCGTGTCATGACCGCGTGCACGGTGGCAGCGACTTCGGCGGGGTACGTGTCGCCTAAAAAGGGTTGCTTGTCAGTGACTTGATATAGGGGGTATCTTGAAGGTTGCTGATATGATTCACTGGATCTGGTGGTATTGGGTTGCTTGCGGCCATGAGAAATTATTGGGTTGCCTACCTCGATTCACCACACTCATCGGTAAGCTGTGTGCAGAGAATAATAGCACCACATCCTTTCGAACCTCTGCCGGATAAGACTCAAGTTGTGCCTCGATATTATGCGCAAATGCCTCGATCAGCCCGGGATGTACTGGCCACCGATCTATGACACTCCACCGCACGCCCCCACCCTCGGGCTCTTTTCCCTCAAGCCTTATCCTCCATTTCCAAAGCTCGTTCAGCGAACTGCCCGTCGTAGAGCAGCTGTATTGTGGATATTGCGTGAATGCCACAGCTCTGCCTTGTTTCCCAAACCCATCATCCAGTAATCTCTGATACATCTCTTCTGTCAATGGGTCGGCATACCGGAACGCCACATACGGTGTATGCGGTGCGAACTCTGGACATCGTTCATCTAATATCTTCCACATCTCAGATGCTTGATATTCGGACCATTTTCGGATCGGTGACCCGCCACCGATGGCGGCGTATTGGTTTTGAATTTTGGGGGTGCGGCGGCGAGAGATGAGTGGTCCCAGATAATTTTGGAGACGGCCGAGGGGTATAAGGTCGGCGTCGGCGAAGAGGCGAGAGAGGAATGGTCCGACTTCGTTTACGGTCTGGGGTCCGCCCATGTTCATGAAGACCATAGCGGTGGGGCCGTTGCGGGATGTGGAAGATTGGGTGACAGGGGGAATGACGGTGGCCATTGAGCGACGTTGGGCAGGAATATGCCATGCTGAAGGCTGCGCTGCGCATTTGAGGGGGGAGGAAGTCGAGCCTGTTATCGAGGAGAGGGCGGACTTGGAGAGGCGGGTACAGGGTGTTCGGATGGCCATTGCAAGGGGGACTGGGAGTGAGGAATCGAGAAGGTGAAGGAGAGTGGTCAGATGGTTATGACATGTGTACTGATTTGCTGTGAGGTCGTCGCATGGTCTTAGGGAACTTTTGACATCTTTCGTCGAGACTCGAAAGATCGATGATGCTGATTTCTCATCGCGTAATTTAGGCGCGTCTGACGCCAAGCGTCCCACCAGGAACTGTCCATGATTTGATTGGCTGACCTGAAACCCCATCTGTATGATCTGAATGCTAGGAGTCTAGGACATAACAACCCTTTGATGGCAGCTGTAGGTAGTTTTCGCTCATTCTGTTCAATCCAGCGTGTCAAGCCAATCCACAAAGGTTGCATGCACCGCCAATTTCTGGATAATCTGTCGAAACGGACATTGACAAATCAAGCGATGCAACCCAGGATTGCTGACGGCGAAGACGCCGACAAATTGGTAAAAGACCTATCGGCACTGATCGAAAGCGGGTGGCAACTAGACGAAAACGAGTCTGGTGTCCGGAAGACTTATCATATGAAAACCTACACCAAAGTCTTGGTACGTTCTAAGAATTGATTGGGCCTTGACTGACATGGCTAGGATCTTCATCACAGCATCGGAGTAGGAAGCAAGTCCAAGAACCACCATCCTGAGATGATAACTGTAAGAATTTTTGAACTTTTAGACTTATTTCGGCAACAGTGGCTCATAGGTAGGTAGAAGTCAGGTTCCCTCGCAGTGCACTGGACAACACATCACCCTCCTGGTCTAACTGCCAAGGATACTTTTATGGCGAAGTACTGCGATGAAGCTGCCAAGATCATCGGCACAGTTGAGGAGAACGAGGCCCAGCGGTGCGGCCCCGGCTCAGTTGCCCAAAAATGACATTAGCGAGGCTACGATCTACATTGAAAAGAATTTGAAACTTTGAACAATAGCTTGATTTCAATTAAGATATATGCATTGCAAGACCGTCAAGGGGACCGATTAATAGGCGCAGTACCGTTCTGGTCTAGGGGAACGAGGAACTATGTCCACAACTGGCTATCAGAAGCTGCATTAAAACCCGTATACATGAGCATTATTCATGGTAGGTAGCGGGACTTGCTTATCTTCTCGAAAAAGCGAACACCGGCCAGAATGTCGGTCTCCTCTCGAAGTACCTCATGATCGTCAAAGTCGGTTTTCACAGGACCAAGGCAGTTAAGGCATGCACAACCACGGTTGATCCATAGATTCGTCTAGTTGCCCCTAGCAGCCATGCCATAGTTGGAGGAAAGCTTTGTTCAGTCCATAAGCACGCTTTTCCACGGTCCTTGATTGCGAAAGTTGCTCTTGAACATACACCTCGTTTGGGTTGCGGCTATCTGAGCCGTCTTGCCATTTTAACAATGACTGCCAAAAGCCGATTTCAAGCAATGGGATGTTGACGGTTCGCGCCACCAGGAGTTTGAATCCGGTTCAGTACTACTACAACCCCTCTGGATTCTTTTTAATCCTTAAAGTGGCTCTGGAACTTTCTACACCCGAAGCCGTCGGTTCGACGCAATCATGTGGCAGGAGAACGTTGGTGGTTGGATTGTCAATCTCGTGCAATAGCGCAACCATTAACCAGCCCGAGGTGACGACAGCCACCCATGATTGGTTGAGAGGTCGCTTCTGTGCTCATTTGTATGAAACACCTGCGCGACAATGTCTTGAGTTCAGCTAGGGGTTAGTGCGCGGAGTCAGGATTCGTCTTCTTCCGCGGGTTCCAGCCAGGAGGTGGAGGTATTTAGCTACCTGTTTGGCCTCCGGTAGTGGCCTTGTTTTCTGTCATTGTTCAGCTCTTGAAGCTGTGTATATAGAGCTTTTCCCAGCTTTACTACTTCGTACCATAAGCTCTTTATTGAGTTGCGTATCAGTTGTAGTCTTCTTACCACCTTTCATCCTATCTTTTAGGGCATTACCCTTCAGCCTCAGCGTCGCCATGCCTTCGTGCGGACCTCGCAGGCCAACTGAAAGAGCCCTTGCCGCTCAACGCGATGCGGCCAACACTCAGGCCTCTATAGGTCCCTCAGTATACTTGGGACGTCATTAAACCTAGTCGGAGATCAATGCTGAAGAGTTCTACTATGTGTCGAGTGAGGTCAGCACCTAATGTTGGCTTCAGAACAGGTTACGATATACTTCGCTCGAACAATTCAACAATCGACACGCTGGCGGTCGATATTTAGCTTGGCCTTTTTTCCTCTCTATTACCTTGGGATCAGTCTTGTGACCCCAGCAGGTTCTATCTTCTTCCCGGACGATACCGCTATGAAATCCGGTCCTAGCTATCAATAATAGCTGATACACTCACTCACCGCGGGCTTTTCAGTCCACACAATCAGTCTATTTATACAAAACACCTTTCCTTTTGCTACGCATCTGTTGAAAATCCTGCGAGCAAATGACGAGACAGACTCTTTCGTTTGAAGGTATGACAAGAGTTGTGCAGTTGAACGTTCATTTGGCTCGTACGCTCCACGTTATCTTCTTTGGGCAATGCCTTGTGGAGGCTGTTCCCTAACTTGGGCAGTCGCCAACGCCATGTTTTTCTATTTTCAGCTTGTCGACAGTCATTGCCTTGTCTCGACGCATACGTTCTTTGCCTTGGCCTATATTATCTCACTACCCCAGAGTGCATTATGCAAGCTGCAGTACCCCGCCCTCTGCGCGGAGTAAGAGTTCTGCAGAACGTACATTGTGCCAATGGATTCACTGCGGCTGAGGAGCATCAGTCATACCAATGGAGACGTTTGTTGAGCCGCATGCTTGACACTGCCTCTTTCCCAGAAGCCTTCACCTTCATCTGGATCGAATCCGGGTCTCTGTTGTCCTTAAAGAGTTGGAGTACAGACACAGTCACGGTATAAGAACTCCTTTACCCGGCATAGACGCGCCCCAGCATATCCACAGGTTTCATACCCAGCATACTTCGGCCAATGTCTGCCACCAGAACAGCATTCAGAAGCGCCGCTCAGGGGTCCGGAACAGCGTCGACCGCCGGCCCTCTCGCATGTATGTTAGCAATTACCCAATCTGTGCGCCATATATCGTACTAATATATACTCCTCAAAGCATTCGGCGGAACATGTTTCAATAGTTGCTATTTGACCCTTGAAACACTAAGTCCCAACAAGACTAGCCCAAGGTACAAGAGGGCTGTTGTCTCGGAGGGTTTTACGGATTCTCCGATTACATTCACCGGTGTCACTATGATCACCTACTACCAAGAGGGCACCAATTGTATAGATTCAACCGGCCCATCTATACCCATCACGCCGTACTTCGCGGTCACTAGACCAGCTTCTACTGCGTCATGGGCCTGGGAACAGGAAGTAGCAGCTTCTTTCGCGAGCTACGTGGGATTCCCGAGCTATAAGCCCTTACTCCATATAGCGAACGCCTCAGTATCCATATTTCCCATAGTAACTATATCCACTCCACTAGCAGCAGCGAATACAACCAACCAAGCATTGATTCCTACCGCTTCACCGTCGAGTTCGGGACTTTCTAGCAGAACAAAAGCAGCTCTAGGTGTAAGCATCCCTTTAGCCACGCTCGTAATCATTGTACTTGCTGCACTCGGTATCGTTAAATACCGCAAACGCAAGTCCTTAAACCCTTTAAGCGAGCCGTTAGCCCCATCCGAAGACCATCAACCGTACTTGTAGCAGAAAGGAGAGCTAGAAGCCGAAGAGCGGAGGGAATACGAATTGCATGCGGAAAATAAGCAATACGAGTTGGAAGGGGATAACGAAATATAGGAGATGTCGACATCGGCGAACGATTTGGCTCTGAATAGGTCTAAGTTAAGGGGCGAGGAGCATTATAAGGAGCTAAGCGATTAAGTAGCAACGATATAAATAGATTTAAGTAGGATCAGAGGTAAGACAGCATTATTAGATTGATCTGATGTCCTAAGGCAGAAAGCATTGAGGTTAAGAGGTAGAGAATCGACAACGAATAAGGCAGCTTCCAGTAATCAGAACTACCCGGGCTCTCGGTCAAACATATCGTCGGCGTCAAGTATCAGTTGCTACTTAAGTATTCGAAAACTTTCCATCTCCAGGAATACCAAGGTTACTCATCTATACTAATCGGGCATCTCTCTCCAGTGCGCGCCAAAGCTCCATAACTATCCCAAGACTTCGATCAGCTTAAAGCCAGTGCGCATCGAAACACTGCCACCTTGCGTGCTTCAGGAATTACGATATCTCCATGCGGTCACTGCCGGGTGATTTGCCATTTGTTTACAATATGTAGCGTAGCGACGACTCGAGCGCTGCGCTTGATATAGGATGCCGGTAGGTTGAAAATAGTTACATTGTCTATTGTGCAGAGGGTCTGAACATATCCACACTCGGCAATGTTCAGAACACTAGTAGCGTTTGAGGAGTATATCTCTCAACCTATTCATGATATTTTAGAAAAGGCACCAGGGGTGTGGTGTTATCCCGGCCAACGTATTGTCGACATCCAAGGATCCCGCTGTCTTTACAGGACCAGCAACCGTTCTACGAATCGCAACCAACGGGTCGAAGTGATCAAGAAAAGTGATCAAGATATATCCGGTGGGGAATCATGTGAGCCCGGACTTGAACCTGGTGGTCCGCCTCATGGGGTTCCTCATGAATTTTGATGATTCCAACGGTGCATCGCGCGCAAAATAGCCTGTGACTGCAATGCTTACATAAAGCCATGCCGAAATAGTCGCCAGGCAATTGGATGGTCTTGAA
>QQTW01004346.1_pt1 | contig 10614 bp, 14 predicted proteins | sample 1904831 | NCBI WGS metagenome assembly QQTW01 (sample SAMN09435610, study PRJNA476489) | Subsurface metagenome, whole genome shotgun sequencing project.
GACAGAACCTATCGTGCCTTCCTTCGCGGGACAGGAGGATCGAGATGAGGTAGCAGCGCTCTCAGAGAAAGCTGGTGTGTGTGTAAAGCTTGCAGCAAATCCGGCGCGATAGGTTCTGTCCGGCGACACGCGAGCATGGACTGTCGTACATCGGTAAGGAAGTGATGTATATCTGACGAGGTCAGTCAGGTATATGTACGTGTTAGTCGATGTGAAGGCGCATACACTCTTCAACAACAAGGCGAAAGCTCTCTAAAGCCAAAGGTTCTGAGGCCTCAAAACCCACAGCTTCCAGTGCCAGGCCAATGGAGCGCGTGAGCAAAAGTTCAACCTGCGAGTCTCCATTGAAGGTAACATCTTGTGAGCTCAAGCCAGGAGGGTTCTCATCGATTATGAGTCGATGCGACGCTACCAGGTTCCGCTTCTTCACAAAGGGAAGGTCGAAATCATTCATGGACGCTGAGCGCTTGATCAGCCGGTTATCGAAAGCCATGGGTGCCATCGGTAGAGCCCAGTGCAGCAGAGAGACTCTGGGATGTGATAGTAGCTGCCATGGTCACAGCATAGCTGAATCCTCCGCCAACAAGAACGACAGTGTTCAACAGTATGGCGTCGAGGATGCGAAAAGTGAACCGCTTTGTGATTGGTTGGAAGCCACCGGAGCCGCATGAGTCATGGAGCCGCTAAATTTATTGTCATACAGAATCCGGCGCAACAAATATTCTCAGTATTCAACCCACATTTTTCACCATGGCAGAAGTTGTAAGTGTAACGCTTCCTCGATAGAGATCCTACGTAATGTGAGGCGCTGACGTGATCTCAATGTCAAGGACTCTACGCGGCCTCAGCGGAAATCCGTCGCTTTCTCGGATGGTGCTACAGTAGTCGACAGCAACGGAAATACGACAGAGGTCAACGGACACTCAAATCAGACATCCGCTGAGAACCATACCATCGGTATAGTTGCTGATCTTTTGACTGCAACCCAGATTGCTAAGGGATTGCAGGTTCGCCGGACACTCCAGCGAATGGGGATAAGGAGGTAGACGAAGTCACCGATCTCTTCAAAGGCCTTGCCAAGAAGAAGAAAAGCAAGAAACCAAAGGATGCAGAAGTTCCAGAGGGCGGCGATGACGCACCTCCTGCCGCCGACGGAGAGTTCGATGCAACCGCTTTGAAGAAAAAGAAGAAGAAGAAGACGCCCAAACCAGCAGATGGCGACGACTTCGACGCTAAGCTCGCCGAAGCTGGTGTCGGTAACGAAAGCGAGGGCGCAAATGCCAACGGAGCCACTCCGGAGGCCCCGGTTGAAGAGGGAGATCTGGAAAAGGGAACAGGTATCTGGGCTCATAACGCCACGCAGCCCATAACATATCCGCTCCTACTCGCTCGCTTCTTCACACTTCTGCACAACCACCATCCAGACATACTTTCCAGCGGATCGAAGAGCTACAAGATCCCTCCACCTCAATGTCTGCGAGAAGGCAACAAGAAGACAATATTCGCTAACATCGCCGATATATGCGCTCGCATCAAGCGTACCGACGAGCACGTGACACAATTCTTGTTCTCGGAACTAGGAACGAGCGGCAGTGTTGACGGTTCAAGGCGCTTGGTCATCAGAGGTCGTTTCCAGCAAAAGCAAATCGAGAATGTGTTGCGGAGATACATCGGTAAGCTATGGTGAACACAAACGGATCTGGATGGCGGCTAATACTTGACCCAGTCGAATATGTCACCTGCAAAACGTGTCGATCACCGGATACAGAATTGAGTAAAGGGGAGAATCGTCTTTACTTCGTCAGTTGCAATTCCTGCCAAAGTCGCCGAAGTGTCACAGCCATAAAAGTCGGCTTTACAGCACAGATTGGCAAGCGTAAGAGGCAGCAGGTCTAGATACAGCCGTCCTTACCTCCTTTTTGAGGAAATGGGAACGGCTTTAATCAGTCACGTGTTGAAGGACTGGGTATGGCTCTTATGACGCAGCTTCCGGCATTACTATTCTATCTGTTTTCTCCATACTGGCGATGGTGGTATTGAAAGCAATTGGCTTCCGCATTGTTACTTGTATGCCGTCTGTGGATTCAATTCCGAAGCCGATTCAGCGACGTGCATACATCAGGCGTTCAGGTGTAAAAGGTGTGTAAAATGTATGTCATGTAATTCAACAGACTCAGGGTGACTGATCCTTTGGACATCTCATCCTTGTGACGTCGAGGTTGCTCGAGGCATGTGAAATATAACCGCCAAGGCTTTGTATAACCGCCAGCCTTTTTCTCCTGGCCAGTCACAACGATACAAATCTCCTACCGAATAACGAAAGGCTGACTTTAGGAAACCTTGCATGCTTCTTACCCCGTCGAGCATTGCTTAATATAGAATCTATATACTGCTTACCCCACCGTCCTCAAGCTATAACCTAGAGCTTCCCCTCCAATTTTCCATACTGCTTTTCCACTTCTTGACCTCGCTGTCGTAAATGAGTGCACCTTGACTGAATCTATACTTTTCGTCTCCTTTTTCCTTCACGTTTGCTAGCAAGAAGCTGTGCCAAGACTGTAATTCTTGAAACGCGTGAATAGGCCATCATGGCAGCTCCACCACCCCCAAGCTACGGACAGAGCACTCCTCCACCCCAGGGGGGATATTATCCTCGTGCGTTGGGATAATCCAGTCCTTATCCAATGTGTGGAAGCTGAAAGAGAGTCTGTAGCTCCTCCCGACAACCGCAATTACCCACAGCCAGGTATGTCTTCTCCAGCTGGTCTTTTCCAAAACGGTGGACTAACCTGGAACGAAGGGCAATCATACCCACCACCACCTACATCTCCTGGCTTCGCTCCCCAACAATCTTATCCCCCTCCCCCACAGCAACAGTCCGCCCCTAGCCATGGCTCCTACCCTCCACCTCCACCGCCCCAAGAGCAGTACGCCAACGCTGGCCATCGAACGTCCTTTCAGCCTCCTCCACAACACGCTCCACCTCCGAACCAGCAGCCACAACATTCGCAACCGCAACCGCAGCAGCAACAGCAGCAGCAACAATTTCCGCCAGAAAAATACAACGAGCCTCCACCGCCAGCCGGCCATGTGGGTGGTCACCCAAGCTACCCACAACCCAGCATCACGCCGGAGAAGCCGTTGAACACGGACAAGCTATCTCATATGCCGGGAGGTGCACCGGTAGCTGGACATTTCCAAGGGGTAACAGCTACACAGGATGACGTTGGGACGTTCAATGGCGGAAGCTATAGGATAAGTCACAGGGATACCAACACCATCCTGACGTTGCAATTAGCGATGGGATGTCCCCTGCAAGCCAAACCAGGTGCGTACCGCTAACAGCCCTCTCCCCCAATAATCATCATCTCTTCCCTTACTCCCAAAGCCAATTCAGGACGATTATCCACTAACTGGCAATCTACACAGGCGTCATGATCGCCATGTCCCCCACCGTAACCCTCAAAGGCGCCGTCAAATTCTCCATCAAAAAGTTCGTCGCCGGCGGCGAAATGTCCACCTCCACCTACACCGGGCCCGGCGAACTCCTCTGCGCCCCGCCCTTCCTCGGCGACATCACCACCCTCCGCCTCACCGGCAACGAACAATGGAGTGTCGGCAAAGATGCCTTCATGGCATGCACGGCGGGCGTGGTGAAGGATTACAAAAACCAGGGCTTCAGCAAAGCCATGTTTAGCGGGGAAGGACTGTTTGTGTATAAGATTAGTGGGATTGGGATTATGTGGATTAGTAGTTTTGGCGCGGTTGTTAGGAAGGATGTAAGCTTCCACCTTTTCCACCTTTCCCATTTCCCTCCCCCCCCCCTGTCTCCTTCTGTCCGTAGCACGCTCCTACCACTTACTACTCGTCGTTGTTCCATCAATTCAATAACCCTACCCTGCCTCGCATGAACGCTTATATATCGATCCTATAGCTCCAAGACGGCGAAAAATACATCATCGACAACGGCCACCTCATCGCGTGGAACTGCAAATACATCATGGAACGCGTCGCTTCGGGGGGCATCATTAGCGGGATCAGCTCCGGCGAGGGTTTGGTCTGTAAGTTTACGGGGCCGGGGACGGTGTTTATCCAGACGAGGAATCCGACGGCGTTTGCGATGTGGATGAGTGGGATGGCGCATCAGGGGTGATGAGGAGGGTGTTGTTGATGGGGGTGTAGAGATGGGAAGGTGGGTGGGTTTTGGGATTGGATAGAATGAAAAATGGGATTCTGGGTTAGGTTGGGGTGCGGAGGTCTAGTGTAATGGTTCGAATGAAATTGGAAATTCACGAGTTCCAGTCTATAGCGCCTACCTATACCTTCCCAACGAAAATCATCGTCATAAACAAGTCTTCACAAATAAAAAATACTTTGTAAAACTTCTTTTACCCTAACACATCCTGTCCTGTCCTTATTTCCCTGATTACGCCGATTTCTTTAGTACCCACACCCACTCACTCCCAGCCAGAAACGTATTCTGCGGAAATAGATATAGGTTGTTCTGATGATGAATAATCGAAAATCTACCTTCCCCCCGAAAAGAGAAAAGCAGTGGAAAATGTGTTGTGTCGATAAAGGATAAAGGAAAAGTTGTGGAAGGACTAGAAAATGCCGTTGACGATGTTGGAGCCGATGGTTGCGCCGGCGCCGAAGATTGCTGTTGGGGAGGTGTTAGTGTATCAGGACGACTTTTAGGAATGGGAATTGGATGTGCGGTAAGATAATGGAGGTACAGGTTGGGTTTGGGATAAAGCATAGATATGAAGAACGTACCAGCATTCCCCATCTTCTTCCCAAACTTCTTCCCATGTTGGTTGAACTTGCTCTCCCCTCCTCCTCCTCCACTTCCACTCCCGCTCTGCGCCACGTCCAATGGCATATTGCCATATCCACCGCTGCTACTCCCTACTTGCATCGGCGTCTGCGGCGGCGCTGCCATCATCCCCATGGCGTTCTTCTCATCGATGATTTGTACATAGCTTCGTGGGAAAATGCCCTCTTGGCCTGTTCGCTCGTTTCGTCCTTTGGCCCAATCGGCGTTCATGAATTCGGTGATGCTGACGCGGTCGTTGGGGAGGAGGGCTAGGTCGCCGGCGTCGGAGGGCATGTATTCGTATAGTGCGGAGGCGGAGGCGAGGGATTTGGGGCTGTGGGAGTAGGCTGGGGGAGGGAGAGCGGAGGGGGTGGGTTGGGGGAAAGGGTAGTCGGATTTTTCGTTGATGGGGGTTTTCTTTTCGGATAGGAGGGCGGATTTGAGGTGGGAGGCGACATTGGTGAGGTTGGTGGTGGGTGATGCGGCGCCGGTTGTTGCGGGGGATTGGATGGGGGCGGAGAGGGGGGTTTGAGAGGGGAGTTGGGAGAGGAGGGAGGAGAGTTGGGTGGGGGTTATGAGGTGGGCGTCGGTGAGATATTCGAGTTCCTGTGCATGAGCAGTGGGATGTTAATATGGAGGTTCTGTCGGGTGTAGGATGTTTCTTGGCAGGGGAATTGTGCGTCAGGTGCTTACAGTCCGGATGGTGCGGAGGGACCTGTTGGTCATGGCGGTGGTATGGTCGTCCATGCTGGGCATCTTGGTGATTGATGAAGATGTGATGGAGGGAGTAATGAATGTCCGATGGTATGTCGAAGCATGTAGAGATGTGTGTTGGTCGTCGTGTGTTGTTCTCTAGTGCACCGCCTCCCTTACCGTCGGCTTGATCTTCTCCGTCTTGCCGCGGTGTAGTCCCTTGGCGGTGTTACTTTTACAGTATGACGTGAGTCATTATTACGTCTCCCTTCAATCTACTGCCATCCATAAGGTACCTACACTGAGGTAGTTGTCAAGCCTCCGGTAACCCAAGCTAGAAAATCGATAGTCGATATGGCTCTCTGGCCTTCAATTGATTCCGGTATCGGATCGGCTGCCAAGCGTTGGGAAAGGAGCACAAAAAGGATACTGTTGATTCTTGTACCCCAGCAATATGGATTAGCTGTTGCCAAACTCCGACGCGTCCCTAGGAAGGTCAGCGAACAGCAGGTTCGCCGGTAGGAAGAGTCCCTTCCGTAGAAAAGGCAAGTCAAATTTCATCAATCGCTACAGCTATAGTCATGCTTATAAATTGTAAACCATCCCGCGGGTTTTTTAATCGAGTTTCCCCCCTCATTCCCCTCTCGCGTTTGACAACGAGACTCAAGGAGGTAGATGAAGGGGAGACGTCGACTGGGTTGACACAGATCTCGTCGGTGAGGCTATCAAGTGATAGTAAATCCGGATGTCCTTCAGATAGACACACCCCGTCCAGACCCTTCAAATTATTTCTCCACTGTTTCATAGCTTCATCCGTTCTCCGTGATATCGCGTTGATAGAACCATATGATTAAGCACCCCCTTCGCGGCAATGCCATCCTTCACACAGTACTACGAGAGCACATGAAGCTGCTCTGCTTCCTTTTCCATTCTTCACTGTTGCCATGCAGTTCGTTCCGGGTTTACCAGGCGGTCTACTCATTCATTCGTACTTCCTCCGAACCTCAATGATGCCATCCCGACGGTTTCCGCTACTACTTCCTAACTTGACTACTTCAGGTCTTCTTCTCTTTCTCTTACTCTTACTTCTTCCATCTATCATATCTCTGTTGCTGTTCAGCTATCGTGACTGTCCCTCTTTTAGAAATCGTCATCGAGTCGTTCTACAAGTTTTGATCAGTATCTACCATGGAGCGCAATATCCGCCTTCAAGCCATTCAAGAAAGCAGATTTCTGTCATTACAATCAGATACATATCGCGAGGAGAGGCCATATATCGTGCCTGTGCATGACCCACAAGGAAGTATCGCCAGGTCAAGATACTCGAAGGAAATAGTTGCTTCAACAAGTCCAGCAAGCTCACTATACGAACCGTCCGAGGCTAGTACTTTGACGGATCTCGCTCTACAAAAGCAAGCTACCAACCCCCAGAAACCAAGTCCAAAGACTCCACTACCATCGATCCGCTACGAACACGCGTCCGGTACTATCGAACATGAATCAGTAAATCCACCACCTTACATATCGCACCGCCGCTGGCCAGTTAGGGATGATTCTCTTCGCCCTCTGGCACCGAGAATCTCGCGACGATTTTCTGTAACACCCTCGTTCATGGGTATCGGCTTCGCTGTCCCAAATCAAGACGAAGATTCCAACACAGACCCGAGGAAGATCGTCTCCGATCAACCAGGGAGAATTTCCCCAATGCATGTCGTCGAACTACCCGGCAGATTCACCGACAAACCACCAGCTGCGAAAACAATAGCCTGGCTACAAGTCCTCGCCGGGTTTTTCGTCGTCATGGACGCCCAGTAAGCCTCTGCATTTCCCAAGTAATCCTTACTCAGCTCCAACTTACAGTACTCACAGAGGCCTCAACCAATCCTACGGCGTCTTCCAAGCTTACTACGAGTCCATGCTCCTAACCACCCATAGCCCTTCGTCGATCGCCTGGATTGGCTCCATCCAGATATTCCTTCTCTTCTTCATGTCCATCTTCGTCAGCACCCAAATGGACAAAGGTCGTTTCCAACACTGCTTCACCGGTGGCAGCATCCTCCTCAGCGTCTCTGTCCTTGCCACTAGTTTCTGCACAAGGTACTGGCAATTCGTCCTCGCGCAGGGAGTGGGCACAGGAATGGGGATGGGGTTGGCGTTTGGAGCGGGGGTGCCGGTATTAGTAACGTGGTTTTCATTACCGGATTTGGCAATGTGGTTGGGAGTTGCGACAGGATTGGCGAGTGCAGGCGGAAGCGTGGGAGGAATGATTTTCCCGGCCATTTGTGAGAGGCTGATTGGAAGGATTGGATTTCCGTGGACAGTGAGAGGTAAGCACCAGCCATCCTCTTCCATCTGAATCTCCCGGAAATAGTTGGCTTAATTATCAGCTATAGTCGTCGCCCTCGTCGTCTTCCTCACACTCATCCCCGCCAACCTCATCGTCCGCGAACGACCAGGCCAACAAACCCGAAAAGGCAAACCATCCTTCGACCGGACCATCTTCACCGATACGCCCTACCTCCTCGTCATGGCAGGTCTCTTCTTCACTTTCTGGGGCGTCTATTTCGGTTTCTACTATATCGTCTCTTACGCTCAACAAACCCTCCATCTCTCCGCCACCCAGGCTGTCAATCTTCTTATCCTTATGGTACCCTTCCCAACCCCTCCCCATTTCCTCCTTCCCTCTTCCCCCAACATAATCCAAGAAGCTAAATAGATGGAATATAACAGAACGCATCCAATCTCCCGGGCCGCTTCCTCCCCCCCGTCATCTCCGACACCTGCCTCGGCCCCCTCAACACCCTCATCCCCTGCACCTTCCTCACCTCCTCAATCCTCTTCCTCTGGCTCGGCGCCTCGACATCAACTTCAATCCATCTCATAGCATGCTTTTATGGGTTCGCAGCCGCGGGCGTGCAGAGTTTATATAATGCTACTGTTTGGACGGTGATTTTGCGGTCCCCTGCTTCCTCTCCGCCTTCCCCCCCACAGGAAACGAAAGTTGAAGAATCGAATAAAGTGCAAGAAGATAGGGAGGAAGAAAACGAAGAATCCAAAGCTCGCTTAAAACTAGCAATAGTATTCGCGATGATTGGAGTTGCATGTCTGACAGGCGCGCCTTTGGGTGGAAAGATTCTGGAATCTTCGGATAAAGGGGGGAATTGGGTCCCTGCCCAGCTTTTCGCGGGTAGTAGTGTGGCGGTTGGGGGGATGTTGCTTGTGGGTGCGAGGTGTGTGAGGGAGGGGTGGGGGAGTGGGAGGATTTAGTGTGTTGGGGGGGGGGGGGGGGAAGGTTGGGGTTGGGTTGGGTTGGGTTTATGGAGGCTAGGGGGGTTCGATGGATGAGTTTGGAGAGATTGGTGTAGTAGGTAGTAGAAGTGGTGGGGTTAGGGAGTAGGTGGGAGTAAATAGGTTGGTTCGTGGCGTATAGATCAGGGAGTCACCTAGGGATAGTGTGGAAGTCCTTGTATATACCTACTACCTTACAAACACCGAGCTAAATTCCCCCGAATTGGTAAAGCGAAAAGCTGGAGTCGTACTCGTAATAAGGAGCGGGTCGTCGAAGAGTTAATCATTTATTTGAAGTAAAAGTAAATTACTATCTCTCTATAACTATTATAAAGCATACACAAAGCACTAGAAATAGTACCTTACTAACCAGTCGAATCAACATGTATAAGTATCGCGGGAGTGAATTGTATGTACTATCCAAAAACGTACCCAAGTAGAAAACGCGTAAATATATTTCTGATATAAATTTCCTAGCCGAAATAGTCGATAGATAGACAATGCTGATTTAAGAAAGATACAAATTTCGATAACAATAAATGAATAGATAAAACGCTGCTACATAGTCTGCAGATTCCCTCCCTTCTCCCCTCTGCTACTTACTCGTCGCTTGAGTATTCCTTACTTACTCGTCGTCCTGAATCTTGTACGCTCTCTTCAACATAGGTATTCCGTAACTCTCTACACAACAGCTCCCACCGTTCGCCCTTCCGTTCCCGACGTCCTCCTCCTCCTCCTCCTCCTCCTCCTCTTCCTCCTCTTCCTCCACTCCCTCCCTCCCCATCCACCCTCACCCCCCCAAAGGCGGCTCAATCTCATCCCAAAGCCCCATAACCCTCCCCTTCGCCCCCTCACTAAACTCCACCGCCGTTTTCAACCCCCTCCCCACCTTCTCACTGCCCCCCACCAACTCCTTGACCTCCTGCCTCACTTTATTCATACTGATATCGCCCTCTTCCAATTTCCCATGGAGGGCGTTAAGGGCCGCGTCGTGCGTGGTGTGGGATTCTAGACTCGTTTTGAGGTGGTAGGAGAGGGAGGTGTGCATTTTGCGGATGTGGTGGAGGTGGGGCTTTGCGGTGCTGATGAGGATGCTGGTGTTGGTGGTTGCGGTTGTTGTGGGTGTGGAGGGGGAGGGGGAGGGGGGTGGTAGTGGTGCAAAGGAGGTGGAGTTGGGTAGCGCTGGTGGTGCTGGGGTGGGAGTGGAGTCGATTCTGACAGCTCGGGTGGCGTGGACGATGGTCTCTTTGAGTTGACGCGAGGGCTGATCGTTATGCTGGTCGAGTAACCTTCCGAATTGCGTTGTCACATTGCTTAATTGACTGCTGAGAGATGTTATGTTGGATTCATGCTCGGCATTCTTTGCTCGAAGCTGTTGGCTCTCGGTTCGGGCATCTCGGAGTTCTTTGTTGAGCTCCTTGACACGCTCACATTCCTTCTTAAAAGAGCTCCTGAATTTGCTGGTCTCGCCCAATTCCCGGTTCAATCCATCTATGTGCTTCTGAAGATTCTTTTCCCGTACGATGGATTCGGTACGATCTACGTCGATTTCTTTCTCGAGCTCCATATTGCGTTTCTTCTCATTTGCGAGAGCTGTCTCGGAGGTAGTCAATTTCTCCAAGCCTTCGTCATAAAGACTAGTAATCTTCTGAAGGCCTTCAAGCTGTCGTGCGATAGCCTTGGCATCTTTGGCTTTGGATTCACATCCATTATGTACCTTGCGAAGGTCTTCTAATTGTCGCTTGAGTTCCTGGTTATTGAACCGCTCCTTTTCCAGAGCATTTTCGGACGCCGTGATTTGGTTTCTACTTGCAGAC
>QQTW01004347.1_pt1 | contig 10614 bp, 10 predicted proteins | sample 1904831 | NCBI WGS metagenome assembly QQTW01 (sample SAMN09435610, study PRJNA476489) | Subsurface metagenome, whole genome shotgun sequencing project.
CAGACGAGGCTCTAGACTCGCTGATTGCGGCTGCTCGGGACTCGTGGATGGATCTCGCTCCGGAGCTACTTGCAAAGCTTTCAGATACCATGCCCCATCGCGTCCAGGCAGTTCTATCAGCAGACGGATGGTATACAAAATATTAGGAAATCTCATTATATTTGATATACACATACAGGCTGATGTCAGGGGGGACGGAAACTTGTGTCACCCCACTGTAGTACCAGTCCTTCCCACCAGTACAGCTGCTGACAGTGGCCGGTGTTGTCTGCCTCTCGATGGAGCTCACATAACGTAGCCCCAATAGCGAACGTAGCTCAACTACACCATCATCTATCTTTGATCGGACCAGATTTACGGCGGACGCTCGCCCTCAAGGAGAGAGGCTTCCCTTGACCGGCCACACCCAAAATCAAAGGTTGTCTTCAGCTGTAACGCAACACTGTATGGCAAAGCTCTAGAGCTTATTATGCTCTACATATTGAATCACCTTTTGCATCAGTCGGACTTTATTTGAGTAAAGTCTATGGTTTTGATTATTTCAGAGAAAAAGTGACTAGAACGGGGTTCAAAATTTCGAAACTGTGGACATTACTCAAACAAAGTCTGATTAATGCAAAAAATAGTTCAATAAATAGGAAATAATGAGTGCAATAGGTTTATTATACAAAGCTTTGAGACGTAATTAATTATTCTAAGTAAATTCGACTATAAAGTTAGAGAGACCCCACTCGTACATTCTGGCTCACCCAATGGAAAGAAGCTAAGCGACTACCGACCAAGGAAAAAATCATCACCTTCTCCCCAACGTATTATAAGCTCAGATTTAATCAGAACTAAGTAAAAGTAGGCCATCCTAGAGCTTTTGTCACAGTATACAAGGCTGTCATACAAAGTCTTTCTCAAAAGATATCTTTTTGGCCTACTATCTGTTGGGCAAATAATAGGCACGGGTTGCTGCTCGCTCGTGCGAGTTTTTTTGCCCAGGTAAGGAATCTCGGAGGGGATGTGGCCCTATGATATATTCCGTCCGCCGTAGATATCTTTGATCTGGGCGACGGTACGGTAGAAATGCTTGGTCAAGTCCCGCATCTAGATTGCTAGTGCAACATGACAGATTCTGATCTAGAAGAGGGACTCAGATCTCCGACTTGAAGTATCTTATTATAGAGCGATTTGCAGCAAGTATGAAGCAAGAAAGCTAACGAAATAGTTTTGAGATGCTGGGTGCATCCCGTTCCGGCAAGTATCCATTGGACATATCAAGGGATACTTGAGCGGAAGAGCGGAACACACCTAACACTATCGATGCTCCTCAATCCCGTCGAGCGTATGTCGTCCATCTGGTGAAGGCTGCAGTGAAGAAATGAAGATATGGGTTGAGGCGAGACCCCAAAGAAAATTCGCACATCGATTTTATCGGAGGTGAAATGATGATCCGTAGAACAACGATCATCACAACCGGTGGGATTGAATTCGGATGACGGGAATGAGCAACCATCGTAAGAGCGATGAGATGACCAGTCAACCAAAAGGACAGCAGACTCAATAAAATATCGGAATTGACGGCGAAAGGGGGAGATGTCGTCAGCGTTACCCAAGCATTGGGGATCTTGTCCAACAACCAGACCATGGCTTCGCGGGCAGCCACCTCTTCAGAAAATGCACGACGACGATAACGTCGCACCCGGATGGACGCAGCCCACATGAAGCGCAAACCGGTCATGATCGGGAGTATGCATGGCAGCAAACACATCGAGAGAAGATATTCAAAGCTGCCCCATGTCGAGGTGTATCCTTTTGTTGTTCGGAGAGCAAAAAGTTTTCCGTACTATGTGAGGAAGAAATCGGCGGTTCGTAAAACAGTGATCGAGTTCCTAACTCCATGTTGCTTTATACACGTTGTCATCGTCCACCGGACATCAAGCTGGCACCAGAAAGATCAGCACCACCGCCCCCAGTGTCACCGCCGTGGATTGAATCGTACTGACTACTCCGGCGTCTGCGTCGGCACTGCTTCCCGCTCGTAGATGATATCTTTGTCCGAGTCGGACGTCGGACCGCCCGCCGCGGACGAGCTCCCCGAGTCCCGTCGATCGTGGGAGCTGTGATCCCCCTTGTCGTCGTCTTTCGACGTCCGACGTTCTCGGCGCTCGCGTGCATCTGGCACCGTGGTGTCGGATGTCAGTATTTCAACGACAGATGGACGGACATTCTCCGAATCAACGTTCAGCCACATACTTCGAATCTTCTGCGTACGAGCGGCCAGCGCCTCAATCTCCTCACGAGTCAAGACGCGAAGCACGATGACATGGTCCGACCGCTCCTCGAATCGCTCTTTGGCTTCCTCAAGCGCAGCCGGGTTCACGCGGCGTCGGTCAATCTTCGTCCAGCGCGCTCCCGGCGGGATACCCTTACGGCCGTCCTTGAGGGCCTCCTTCAACGGGGCCACGCCCTCGCGGACGGGCGCCGGATCTTCAGGAAAGCGCTCTCGAGGTTCGCGCAGGATACCCTTCAGCGGACCCTTGGGCTCTTTGGATCGCGGGGGAGAGACGACGCGAACTTCGGATCCGTGAGAAGTACGTCGGGTGTCGTCGCCGGCCCCGTTTCGGTCTCGGAGGTCCACGATGTCTCCCGTGCGCACCATATCTGGCTCCTGCTCCCTGGCTCGCCGGTGTGAGGCTCGATGCGACCGGCTTTCCTCGTTGCGATCATCATCCTCATCGTCAGAGCTCTCGACCTCATGTCGACGGCTCCGACGCCGCTCCCGCTTCTCACGCTCCGGTTCTCGTCCTTCGTCTCGTGGCTCGTCCCGTCGCGAACGATGCTCGGCGCCATTCACCGCGAGCGCCGCCGCCGCCTCCTGAGCGACGATGGCAGCCGGTTCGGCACGATGTCGATACTCCTCCTGGGCCCGGAGCTCGGCCGGGGTCGGCAGTGTGTGCCCCCGTCGGCTCGACTCGTGGCCCGTTCGATCCCGATGATGGCGTCGTCGACGTCGATCGTCGTCGCGCGATCCACGAGTCGGCGCGGTCGAATCCGAGCCGCTCTCGGTCGCGTCGTGATGTCGGTGTCGGCGGCCGGAGCGTCGTTCGGAGTGATGATGGTGCCGGCGGTGGCGGGCCTCGCCGTCGGTGCTCTCACCATCAGGCAGATCATCCGGGCTCGAATCACGAGTCCGGTGGGCCCGTTGAGCCGCTACCGCTGCCAATGCGACTCTCGGGTCCACGTCGACGCTGTGATGAGGCTGGTGATGATGGTGATGAGACCGGTGCCCGCGATCGTCGTCGGATCGGTAATCTTCCCGATCCACGCGGTGCCGGCCGTGAGCACCACCGTGCTCCTGGTGGAGGAGCACTGGCTGGCCGCGGCTGTAACGCCGATCGTCTCGCGAGAAGTCAGCCTCCCGCTGGCTTCGTGGAGGCTCGTAGCTGGTGGGGGAGGCCACCATGGTCGGGGGCGGGGGCAGGCGGTCGAAGCCTCGCGTGGAGGGCGGCGGACCGGCATCCCTAGGCCCCGGCACACGCGGCAGCTGCTCGCCCAGCTCGACCATGCTCATGCTCATCGGACGCGGTTTCCGGCTGGTATCAAGACTGTCGGCTCGACGCCGTCTCGGCGGGGGGTCGACATAGGGATCGTCTCGAGCGGTCCGCGAACGGGGCATGCCCTGATAGCCCTCATACCCATAGCGATAGCGGGGGTCATCGTTCACCGGCCGCACGTCCGGTGCCGCGTACTGATAGACCTGACGCCGCGCATGTCCGGTGGGACTGGCATATCCCCCCGACTCGACTAGGCGACCTTGGCTGGGGTCTCCGCGCGCACGACGGGGGTAGCGCGGATCCTGGTCGCGCTCGTCCGCGCTCACGTTCCTCTGGTGACGTCTGCTGGACGTACCGGGCACGAGATAGTAGTCGTCATCGGCGTCCGAGTCAACGGTGCGAACGAGGGCGCCATTGGAGTCACCCAGGCGGCTAGGATGCCCGCTAGGCGGTGGACCGGTGGTGACGATGGGTCGCCGAGGCTGCAGCTCCCGGTCGAGCGTCGCTCGTCGCGGGCGCTGGTAAGCTGGGGGATAGTGAGAAGGGGGCGGCGGAAGGTCGGCGGGATATGCTCGCGGGGCCGATCCCTGACTCTCTGGAAACCGATCTAAGCTGCTGCGCGGCGACGGCCGCACGTCACGACTGATACGTGATGGTGGATAGTAAGGATCGTATGGAGGATAGCCTAGTGTGCCCGTGGAGGAGCGTAGCGGAGTCCCCAGGCTTCGGTTGCTGCCCACGGGCGAGCCCGGACGGCGATAGCGGCGTTGCGACATGTTCTCCGTCAATGGCGATAAGGAAACGTGGTCGGGAAGGGAACGACGATGGGGGGCCCTTCTTTATGTGATGACCCCACCGAGGGGCTCAACTGCAGTGGGTGAACTCGTAATGTCGCTGCCTCGAGGTCGAATTGATGCCCAAGCCGAGGCAGCGGGGCGTAAGGCTGTCAATGATGATGATGATGATGATGATGAGGCTCGGGAATGGAAGGCTCTAAGGCCGGTGAGCCTGATCGATGACGAATCCGTCGACCGGCGAATGTCAGCGTCTGACAGGAAAGAGCAAATCAAGGGTAATATGGACCGGCCGTGATCAATCACGCTGATGCGGCGCCGGCCTCAGGATTGCTAGCGGTTTGATCAAGAGGGATATATATCGAAGGTTGGGAGGCTTAGAATGGGCGAAGGGAAGTGACGTTGGTTGCCCCGCCAGACTTGGTTGGAGAATGTCGATCCGGAAACCTGAAACAAAGACGGGAGAAGTAGAAATGGATATAAAAATATATTATCGGATGAACGAAGACCGTGAAGAGAATGCCCGATCCAATGGATCCGAGGGCAACCGCATGGAAATGACCAGCCCATTGGAAGCGATGACAGCCGACGAACAATGCTCCGATGCAATGGCAACAGATATTCCTTGCCCCTTGAAAAATAACCGCACACCCGTCGTACGAAAAGGACGAAATTTGGAATCAAGGGGCAATGGTTTTACGGAATCAAAACGTACTGTAGGGCTGATCAAATAATATATCCCATTCTGAGGGCTTTTAAGACGCCGGGATGTTGTGAGAAACTCAAGGGGCACGGCTAGATGGAGGTTTCAAACTATAATCAAACCAATTCAGCTATCGCCACACATTAAAGGGATGGCTTAAAGTCCCTCATACGTCTCTAGAGTCGGTTGAGAAATACCTTCGAACGTAAACGCTTTCGCCTCAAAGTTAAGAGATTTTACGAATAACCAGGAATCACACTGTGACAGAACGGGTAAAAGGCTACATTCTAGAGTAAAATTGTCATGCATCAGCTTACTGCTCAATCAACTTGTTTCTAGCGCTTGGATGAGAAATAAAATCTATACCGACTTGTTGCCATTGCCACTTTTCCCGAGTGCGTTGTGAGCTTATCCCTAGCTTCAGATGGACTGCTCAGTAGTGTCGGTGGTGGCGAGGTTTCTTACAAATTCGTTATGGCACGCGGATGATGAAAGAAACGGAACAGCTTAGCAATGACCGCGACGAGAAGAAGTTTGCAAATCACCATCATCGTAAGTGCGCTGAAGGCTGCGTAATCTTTATCATGAGTCTGACGAGAGGCAGGGACATCACCATCATCAGTATGATGAAGGTTGAATCATTCATCACGAGCGTAACGAGGTCTTCACCGTGAGGATGATGGTACCTTCGTCGTAAGAGTGGACGAAGCGGTTACTGCTGAGCTGTTCCGTTTATTTTGTCGCCCGCGTGATGGTTAGATTACATGTACTTCCCAACTGATAGATGCTCAACATAGAACACCATGACGTGAATATTTGCAAAGATCAACTCGAAAGCTCGTCAACCTTGATATCAGAAGTAATTCCCATGGAGAACTGACATTCGTTGATACTGTCTTCAATGGGTTACCGCGTAGGAGTGCCTAGTGATGGCCCGCTACAGTCCATCGGCTGGAACGCCAGGTTTAAGCTTAAGGTGGTGACCCAATCTAGGTAACAGCTCATCGGATGTCGGTGAAGCTCCCTGGCAGCTATTCTCAGCATTAAGATGATTTCGCCTCACCTCAAGATTGTATCCAAGGAGGAGTGATTACCTGAGTTATTTCATTGCGCAGTATTATGACTCATAGAGCGAATACACTAAAAACTGTGAGCAAAAATGCAACCTTACTTCTAATGTATAAGCCCAATAAGTGGCTAATGACTTAGCCTCAATAGGCATCAGCATGACCTTCAATCGATTCCATGCTAGTTCTCTGATCAAGAACTAGGTCTGCCCTAGATTGTTGTAGAGTATGTTATTCCCAACTGTGTCGTGAAAACCTGTCCGGATTCAGATGGCAAGTCAGCGCTCAGTTGTTATAAATTGTTGATCAGCGCACAACCAGAGCTTCGAGCCTACGGATTGGACTTTGTACCTTGGAAATCTTTGGATGTCGACGGAGAGCCGTGCGCCAAACCACCCCAACGTTGCTATGCTTCGTATAGTGACTGGACGTCTATTAGATACGAAAGTACGTGACTGGCTAGCCCCGTGGTAGTAAAGAAGGCAATGAGGAGGGTAGAACTGCAGTATCAATTCTAGCTATATACTGGCGGATTGAGAGCTCTTGTAGACGTCTGACTCGAGGTCTGAACTCGAGCTCGAAGCTCTCCGAGCCGCCTCGGTCCGGGCGGGTAATAGCTCGCTCGTACGTCTATATAGCGGCGTATATAGGAATGCCTAGACCTCGACTGCTAGGCTCATTGACGACTAGATTCAACACACACCAACGTTGCTAGGCTTTGGACGATTATTGTTCCAGCGATTGAGGTCCATTTACCATAATATTGATCTTTATGTGCCCTAAGAGGGGCAGTTGCCCCAATCAAACAGTGACCGTAGGCAACGAGTATGGTCATCAGCGGATCTCAGCCACTGGAGTCAGATTGGGTTACTTCCAATGGATGTTGGGTATCCACGGTGACTAACCCATCGCACCACGTGGTGCTACTATGCCATAGGGCGCAGCCCTGCCAGCTCAGCGTGGGGGACAGGCGGTGAAAGCATTGGTGATCATGTTGTGAGGTTGCTGGGCTGAGGCTCGTCGTCGTCGGTGGCAATCGGCCCGACTTCCAGTCACATGACATCTGACTTGCTTTCACTGGGACACCCATGACAGCGTTGGTGATGTCTAATATCTACTCTAGGGGAGCTTCATCAATGATGTTTAAAGCTATTTAGATGACCCCTATATGTAATTGTTGTCCGGCAGAGAACGTTGAGCCTCGTGCACGTGATGCCAGCACAGCAACGGACGGGCGCCGCTTTTACGGGGAAGCATCCCAGCCCGAGCTCTGCCCTTGTTTGTTGCTGTCTTCCTCCCTTCCTCCTCTTCCTCCTCCACTTCCTCTTCACTTCACTCCCAGCTTCCACTCCAGCTTCAGCATCACTCTCACCGAGCCATCAATTGCTTCATCAAAGCTCATTGCAGCTCTTGCTTCAGCTATTATTGCCGCCTCACCTCACTGATCATAGCTTCAATGGTACCTGGATTCACTTAAATCAAAACAACATCACCCCTGAATGAACCCCTTTAGTCTCTTCTTGTCTACCTCTCGAATCGTGGTTCGACAGGCATTCGAGAAGAGACGCCTCGGCTGAACAGTCAAACTGGACTTCGACGCCAAAGTCCCCATTCCGTTCAGCGTCTTCCCGTCATCGTACAGGACCGACGCTACCCAGGCCACCGACCTTCACCTAGAGGGCGACCTAGAGCTCCCCTCGCGAGCCTCGCGCGTCGGACGGGAAGATCGCTACGCGGCCGTCTCCGCCTCCGCCAGCCTCCCCGGGAGTCGGCACCACAAGGACCATCGTGGGCGCCACCACGAGGACTTGGAGGAGCGCGTCACCGTCTACGAGGAAGAGGAGGATCGTCCGTCGTCGCGTCGTCCCCGACACCGCGAGGACCATCACACCACCGTCGTCGACGAGACCCACACCGTCCGCACCGAGCGAGGCGAACGCAAGCACGGTCACGACCATCACGGGGTGATTGACGTCGAGTTTTCTCGAGATCAGTAAGTGTGATTGAAGACCAGTTCCACTCGCTGGAAGTTGAACGGTATCATGCAAGATGAGAGCAATTGGCTGACGGATGAACGCTAGCCATCACGAGCATCGCGGACCGCATCGGCATCACCACAACCACGCGGAAGCGCACATCGAGGTCGACCGAGAGCCCCATCATCGACACCACCACGCGGAGACGCACATCGAGATTGACCGCGAGCCCCATCATCGACATCACCACGCGGAGACGCACATCGGGGTCGATCGTCATCACCCGCGAACCCATTGGCCCGAATCGGAGATCGACGTGACCGAGCGCGAGTATCGTCACCGAGTTCAGCGAGCGCCAGCGGAAGAGTTTGAGCACGACTTCGTCCACGAGCAGCACCACCATCATCCTCCAGGCGCCGCCGTCCACGTCCACGACACGACCGTAGAGGTTCCGGAACAGCCGCGATCCAAGATGGGCTACTACGACGACGACGGGCACTACCACTCGTTCCGTCACGGGATCGAGAAGGCCACGGATCGGCTGCTGCATCCGCATCATCACCGCAGCACCGTGCGCGAGGAGATCTACCTCGACGATGACGACCATCATCATTCTCATCGTCCCTCGCGCGCCGTGCGGGAGAACGTGCGGGTGGTGGAGCGCGGCCGACCAGCCAACACCATCACCATCCCGTGCCACCACATCCGCATCGGGGATCTGTTGATCCTGCAGGGCCGTCCGTGCCAGGTCATCCGCATCACGGTTTCGGGCCAGACGGGCCAGTACCGCTACCTGGGCGTCGATCTGTTCACGAAGCAGCTGCACGAGGAGTCGAGCTTCGTCTCGCATCCCTCGCCCTCGGTGGTGGTGCAGAACATGCTGGGTCCGGTCTTCAAGCAGTACCGCGTGCTGGACATCCGTGACGACGGTCGCGTTGTCGCCATGACCGAGACGGGTGACGTCAAGCAGGGTCTGCCCGTGATCGACCAGGGTGGGCTCTGGAACAAGCTGAACAACGTCTTTGCCGACGGTCGTGGCAGCGTGCGGGTCCTGGTCATCACCGATGGCGGCCGCGAGCTGGCGGTGGACTACAAGGTGGTGCATGGATCCCGGCTGTAGATGGATACATCTCGACGTGCAGGGTCCTCTGGTTAGTCTCACTTTGGTGCATCATCTCGATAACTCTTACGGAAAATCCTGTTAACACTTGCCTAGTCTTTAGTTCCGTCAACGACTGACTCCCACTGAACGTCAATTTGAAGCAATTGGACCATGGAGCTCAATTTTCTCATCTCATGTTTTCCTTTCAATTAGATCCAGTCAATCAGTCCAGTCCTCTCTACTAAATTGTCCACGCCTCCATCTCTTTCATCTTCCTGTCCTCTCCTTGGTCCTGTAAGGTAAATCCCCCATCTCATTGAAGGCGAGACCAGATGGAATACGCAGGGATACTGTAAGCGTAGCCGGAAAACTATATAGTCCCCAGTCGATCATCTCGAAGCTTTTCTCTCTCTCGTCTTGCCCCAGAATCATCTCCCATCCTGAGACTCATTCATCAAATTATGATGAACATGGCTTTCGTTATGGCTGTCATGTTGGTACCCTCGCCATATGGTCGAATATCACGAGAAACACCAGCTGGCTCATGACCCAGGATGTCAATCGAAATAACGTCTTGCATCAATTCGTTATTGCAATCTGGTCGTCGAGAACCTGCGTCAAGCGTTGAGTATTCCGGTGAGAGCCAGTTGTGAAAGAAAGGCCTCCATCGATGCTCTCAGCATCATCATCATCATTACCTTCGTGATGGTGGGAGCATCTAGCTGAGCAGGGTATTTTTTTTCTTTACAACTTCCAGACGATCCAAGGGCCAACGGACCTCTCGACCAGCTTGACGAACTAGTCTAAACCATTTCCAACAACTGTCTGTCATAGTCATGATCATTATCTCCATCACATCATCATATTTGCTATCCCATATGATCGGGTTGGGAGATTCCGCCCCGGCTCTTGCGAGCAGCATAGCAATGACGCATTTTCAGCAAGCTCATGGTGACAATGGAGACATCACAATGCGTATAAAGTCTTGCATGGAAGATGATGCCGTCAAGCTTGAAAACAGCACTGATTTTATCATTCCCATGCCCTCCTTCATAGGTGAACAAGGCCAGGCTGTAGAACTATCAGCATCACCGAAGATCTGACTTTAGCTCAAGCTTGCTAAGTACGGTACGACCTTTGGTTGAAGGCATGGAAACAGAAGTGTGATCATGCTAAATCAATGTATGATCAGGATTGGTATACCAACCATTGCGTAGCCCACCAAGTGTTGAATACCCTTGCTGATAGACTCGACAACATCAACCTGCTAAATTTCTGTTGTCTGACGAGTTCCTGCATGCAAAAGACCATTCGAAGAATTAATGTGGATATGTTTACAAATGAACGATTGAGTATGTAGCTGAGAGGATGACCGTCACTAGCTCTCGGCTGCTAGAGCTAACAAGGTAAGACTGCCTCTTTGCTTCTTT
>QQTW01004348.1_pt1 | contig 10612 bp, 11 predicted proteins | sample 1904831 | NCBI WGS metagenome assembly QQTW01 (sample SAMN09435610, study PRJNA476489) | Subsurface metagenome, whole genome shotgun sequencing project.
ATCTACTCCGAGCATGTGGAGGCGTGATTCCAGTGCAGTTTGATAAAAGGCATCCCAGCGCGGCTTGGGCTATTGGTAAGGGCGTGATTGAAAGGTTGCCTGTTAGAGTTCAGAAGCAAACTGTTTTCAGGTTATTGACAGGGGCAGCATTTCAAGGTTGATTGTTGGTTCAAAGTCAAAATAGGCAGCAAGATCTACAAGCTTGCCCGCTTCAGCCAATCAATTACCGATAAGTGATTCGGCATCCAGCCTAAAAGGCTTCTGGCTTTGCTGACCCTTCGAGCGCCTGAACTAGCACCTCCACAATAAACGGATTATCAGCATCTGCTGCATTAATCACCGCATCGGCGGAATGGGCTGCTTGCAGAAGCACCTGTTCATCGCTCAATGCTCCGAGGACGGGTTCAATGTCTTTTTACTTGAGTAACGTTCCCTTGTCGGTTGACCTGCATAAACCTGTGACTTCATATCCAGCCGACACCAAGGCAGTCGCAATTGAACCGCCAATATAACCAGAGGCTCCAGTCACAAAAATCTTCATTTGCCGACTCGCTAATGAAACTGCAATCTGATTATGCAAAATTGCTTAGAATTGCGGAAGAACGCACATTTTTGTGCTTCAGTAACACCTAAGACAATCGGCAGAATTGGATTTTGCTGCATCCTCGTATTCTCGCTGCCTTCGCCTCCAAGAGCAACTTATTTTTTCAGCACGATCCGATGCCCTTTATAGTTTGCGATCGCACCAGCGCCCGCAATGAGAATTGATGTTCGAGCGCTCCCAACATTTGCAGCGGGAACCTTTGCGCCTTGGTCAAACCCATTGCGCTCGTGATGTCGAACTTTTAGTAAAGCCGCTGTGTATGATAATAAAGCAAACTCCTCCGAATCAGCTTATTCTTCGCCCGAAGAAGTTCCGAATTTGTTCAATTGAATTTGCTCTAGGCTCAGAAGTGTTTTCTAATACTCCATGAATTTTTGTAATTTCTCAACGTATTTTTGTGAGAAAGTTAGGTTATGGGTCATCCATAACCGACGCAAATGTGCCTCTTTTTTCCTTTCTTCTTTTCATCTTCCATTCTTCTTACGAAGATGCGTAGACTGGCATTCTAAGCCTTACATGGAACATAACCTTAATTGATACTTCGATTGTGCAATCTCCAACATTGAGTATCAAAGACGAGCAAGTCCCAAAGCCAAAACTTAAAACCTGCACCTCTAAAATAGTAGCCATGACAATTGAAGAAACTCACACGTTTGAATTCTATGTTGCAACATTACAACGAGAACGCCAATTCTTAGGACTGGGCGATCATTTAGTCATTGATCGCCAGCAAAAGCAGGCAACCAGCATTATTGAAGTTCTAGAAGAAGGAATTGAATTAGAGTTAGTCAAAATTCCAGGAGGTCGTTTTCTGATGGGGTCTCCACAGCATGAACGAGTGAACGCCCTTCTCCCTCAGAGCGAAGGCCCTCAGCATACCGTCGCCATTCGCCCTTTTTGCATGGGCAAGTATCCTGTCACCCAATCCCAATGGCGAGCAGTCGCTTCTCTCCCTCCAGTTAACTGTGAACTTGATCTTGATCCTTCTACATTTAAGGGTGATAGTCTCCCAGTAGAAGGAGTGACTTGGTACGATGCGGTTGAATTTTGCGATCGCCTGACTCAACAGACCCAACGCTCCTTCCGCCTCCCTAGTGAAGCGGAATGGGAATATGCCTGTCGTGCAGGAACCATGACACCATTCCACTTTGGCGAGAGACTCACACCAGAACTCACAAACTACAATGCTAAATTCAATTACTTTAATCCACCAATCATTGATACTAAATACACTTACAGTGCTGAACCGAACCGAGAAGACCGTGAGTCAACAACGCCTGTAGGTAGCTTTGGTGTTGCGAATGCCTTTGGGTTATACGATATGCACGGTAATGTCTGGGAGTGGTGCCTGGATGATTGGCACATTGATTATGAAGGTGCGCCCACAGATGGCAGTGCTTGGTTTGATACTGATATCACGAATCCTTCTCGGAAACCTTATCGAGCCATGCAGCGGAACGGTTCATGGTTCGTCTATCCGGTTGACTGCCCTTCTGCGTACCGCCCCCTATACCCAGATGAAGGTGAAGAGGAGTGGTGGGATAAGGCAGTGTTGCGAGGCGGTTCATGGTTCGCCTATGCTGACGACTGCCGCTCTGGGCACCGCCTCCTGAATGATACGGCAAACCGCGTTGTCGATAGCAAAGACATTGGTTTTAGGGTCGTCTGTTCCTTCGACCTCCACTAAAGCTACAGACTAAGGGACAGGCACCGCCTCCGGCAGGTTGTGCCCGTGCTAGTTCTAGCTATAGATAGAGCAAAGCAAGCTAGAACAAAATGACCTGCCAAAACCGCGATCGCGCAAGCTCAGTCTTGGAATTACAATCGCGCTAACCTGGAGTGTTGAGATCCATTAAATCTGGAACTATCTGAGCAAAGTAGCGAGGGCTGCGTCTGAGCCGGTCAGCTAGGATAAAAGAGACATCTGGAGCTTTGAGGTTGTTTTTTAGAATGGGCAAGATGAACCCACCACTGGAGTCAAGCACGCGCCCTAAACGTCGAGGGTCAACCCAGTTTCCCAAAAACCTGATCAGCCTTGCTCCTACCTCGCTGGCATAAACATCTGATGGTCCCATTACAATGATTTTCCCATCCACTAACTCCATTTGATAATCAGGATGTGTCTGTTGAAATTCTTCTAAGTCTTTAACAGTTAACTGCATTTAGCACCTCAGTATTTGAGTTCACGTTAGAAGTTGAGGGTTACCTGTTGTCCACGCTACAGTAAATTTCCTTTTGCTAATCCTCCAACCTTGAAAAGTCCGAACCAAAGTGTCAGTATAGTAGCCGCGGACGACAAAATTATCTCCGCCTTCACCGTCAGGAATATAATGCTGAGCGAATACGTAGGAAGTGCAGACCGCACCATTTCCCTCAACGCTGATGACATGGTTGGTACTCAGATGTTGAGTCTTGAGACGAGCCCGACCTAGCACTTGGCTTAAGAAAGCAATAAAATTATCCACTTTGGTGGTCGTTGGTAGTGAAATTCCGATACTAGAAAAGTCAATTTCAACCTCATCAGTGAAGCATGAGTGAAGTAGTTCCCAATCCTTTGTGTCCAAGCAGGTCGTATAGCGGATGAGCAAATCACTGATTTCCGCACGGTCAACGAGTAATTGTATTTTTGTTTCATCCATACGATTTTATTTCAGATCAACCTACCTCTCGAACTCCGAGTTGCCGCCAAGATTGCGCCATGACAGACGTTCGATAATCTCGGTGGTCGAGCGATCACCTATTTTACTGACTTCGGTAATGGATATGTGCCAACACCTGATTCATCAGTGCTTGATAGCCTCGTTCAACCAGTTTTCCACTAACTCGTAACGTTGCCCGTCGCATTTGTTCCTCAGTTACTTTTGGAATGTCAGACAGATCAATCTCCTCATCTGGCATAGCATGAATCCGCTCCTAATCAGTTTGAGAGGCTTTGGAAGAAAATGGTTCGCTCACGTTTAGTTCCCTTCAAGGTAACGTTACCTCACTACGTACAACTCCAGCCCGTTCATGACGAGCTAACAGTTTGACTGTGCTACCACTTGGCGCACGTACTACCCATTCCACCTTCGCCCGATCCTGGGTAGAGTCACCCTGCCGCCTTGTGGGAGCAGAAGATTTGTAGGCGCGTCCCTCCAGTTGTCCCAATTCTTCACGCAGTTTGCCCGTCTCCAAAGTTGCACCCTCAGGCAGCTCAATTTCACAGATACAGCCTCGCACCAACTTTTTCTCTAGGGCTTTTTGGGTAACATATGTGGGTAGCCAGCCTGTGTTGTGTATAACAAGTCGCACCCGATAGATCCCATCACCCAGGCTGTGTACACTGGCTTCGTAAATCTCTAAGCAGGGGGAGATTAACAGGTGCCACACCAGCCAGTCAGGGAAGCGGGCAATCTCTTTCTCCAAAAACTCTGGAGGTGGATTCGACCAAGCGTACATAGCATCCCAACCACCCAACTCGATCTGACCAAGTTGGGGATGATTGAACGGATACCAGTCAATGTAACCCTTACCTCCAAGTTTTTCGTCGCTCCAGTGCAGTAGCTTGAGGTCATCTTCTATGGGGTGTTCCCGCAGCCAGTCAATATATTTATAATTAGTTATTCCAGCTTGGCGCTGAGGACTCCAGACTTCTACCGTCCAGCTAAATAAGCCCTGCTGTTCATACGCCCAGTTGTCGAAGGCACCGGTGACAATTTCTTTGGGGTCATAGCGGAATTCATGAAATACTGAGATAGCGGGGTACTCTGTGAGTTCAGTACCTTTTTCACCAATGCGTTGGTAAGTGCGGAGGTCATTGACAGGAAACTCCTCATCGCTGGCGTGGCTATGGGGTCGTAACAGGACACCGCTGAATGTGTGGAAAGCAATAGCCCCAGTGATGTTGGCATGATTTGTAACAAAGTGTACGAGCGATCGCACTTCCGTTTCGGATGTAGGATAGGGTCCAGCGCCTGCCTGCTCAAATTCCTGTCGCCACAAAGCCGGAAAATTGCGGTTCAAATCCAGCCCTTCTTTGGGAGGCTGGATGTGGATCTGGACTCCGTCATAATCCTCGATATGTCCTTCCGGTAACAGGCGGTAATACTGACCACCTGTTTCTATCGGATCACGACGCACCAGCAGACGTGGTTCGGTGGGGCAGATTTTCCAAGCTCCGTTGGCATCTGGAATTCGCATCAACAAGATGCGCCCATCACCATCCATATCTTCGGTCACTAAACCGTTGCTGCATTCCTCATCATAGGGATAGGGGCGGGTGCTGGAGCGAATAAATTTTGGCTTGTCAGCTAATGCCAACTCGGCTCCATCGGGGTTAACGCGGGGGCAAATGTAGAAGGTGCGTGTATCTAGGCAACGGGTAATTTCTGGGTGGGTTCCATAGGCTGTAACTAATGTTTTTAAGAGGTACAGGCAAACACTCGACGGTGCCAGCTCGGTAGCATGGATGTTGCCATCAACCCAGAGGGCGGGCTTTTCTCGATCTGAACCAGTGGTGAAGCAGGTGACTGTCAGCAGCCAGATATCACGACCTTCGTAGCTCTTGCCAATACTTTCTATACCCACAAGGTGAGGAAATTCCTCAGCGTAAGCATGCAGGATACTTGTCAGGTCTTCGTAGCGGTAATATTTGTCGAACCGAACATCTGGCATAACAACCCTCTTATGCGCCCTTCAATGATCACGTAACATACCATCTACAACACGTTCAAAACTGTTGCTTTTAGGTTTTATATTTGTGTGGAAGTATTAAAGGTACTCCGACAGAGCCTTGTAAAAGTGAGCAACCCCCAGTTCGCGTTCCTGGGCTAGCTGAGTAACCTGGTAAGCTCGGGAGTTGACGCCTGCCTGCAGTAAACGGCAAACAGCGAAGTCTTCCTCCATGACTTGATCGAAGTTTGCTCGGAAGGTAGCCTCGTCTTGAGGAAATTCCTTTGCCTGATCTGGGGTCTGGTAGATGAGAACTTCAATGCAGGTACGTACGGGGTCAAGTGGCACAACCCGAAACACCGATACATGGTCTTTTGCGGTGTTGATCATCATGTTGGGAAAGATGTGCCCCTGATATGAACCCCCCTCAGCCTGCCACTGATATTTGCGTGAGCCTTCCGGTGGCTTGTCTGCATAAGGAACATAGATTTGGCTATGACGACCCGTGGGAGTAGTGCGGATACCCTGATAATCAAACACTCGCAGACTCTGGGGATGAGCCGTTGAGAAGTGGTAGTCCTCAACGTAGTTCTCGACAATGAACTTCCAGTTGATCGGCTCTTCGTAAGACCAGTGAGCAACCTTCCGCAGTTCTTCCCAGGGCTGACAATACTGCTGTAAGTAGGCTGGAAAACCAGCGAGGTAATCCATCAATGACTCTCCCTCAGCATCTGGGTTGACTAAGATAAAGCCACCCCAGGTGTCCACCCGCGCTGTCAGAAGGTGGATTGCCGATTTGTCCAAGTTAGGAAAAAGTTTTGGCTGAGAGACCCCCAAAAGTTTACCTTCCATGTCAAAAGTCCAGGCATGGTAGGGACAGCGCACCAGACTACAATTGCCCTGCTCATTCAGGAGACGCGCTCCCCGGTGGGGGCAGACGTTGTGCATTGCTCGCAGCTTCCCCTCAGGTGTGCGAATCACAAATATCGGCTCCTCCCCAATTACACAGGTGAGGTAGTCACCAGAGTGTGGCAGATCCTCCACCCGTCCAACAAATTGCCAAGTACTGCGCCAAAGAGTCTTCAACTCGCGTGTGAAAATTTCTGTGTCTGTGTAGTAACAGCCTTGTAGTCCTAAGTGCGTTATGGGGACAGTACTTTTAAGCATCGAGTCGGTTGGTAAGAGGTCATAACAAAATCCTATAACTTACATGGCCCATAACTTACATGGGTAGTAATGGGCTTGTTGATGTATCAAATGTATGTGAACTTAAAATCGCAAAAATGGAACGACTACCATAATCATGTTTCTGATTAGGAGAGCCAGCCGTATCTCAAATTTTTCTAGTGACTTATAGAATGAAAGTGTTCTTGGAGTAAAAACAATTGTATCAAATTTAACAACATTTTCAGTGAATTGTCGGTTTAATCAGGCTCATACCGTTTCGATTATCAGGGTACTCATAAGCATGGAACAGGAAACAAAAGTGTGGACACGCCGTCAAGCATTTGGCTAATGAGTGGATTATCGGGTAGTGTAGCATTACATGCTTGTACTCAACAGACATCATCTTCAACAGTTCAATTGCCTGAAGCAGCATTAACAGAACCTGCCTCAGCTACTGCGGGAAGTACGATTTGGATTGGGTACGCACCTCTCTACATTGCTTTGGAAAAGGGTTTCTTTCAAGAGGGAGGGCTAAATCTCAATTACAAAGACTTTAGTTTTGAATAGGAGGTTTAAATGAAATATACGTTCGAGATTCTAGGAGTATCTCCAGTTTTAGATTTCTTTAATCAGCAACAACAGATTGTGCAGACGCCACGCATTGGCGTTCAGTACTTGGGAACTCATAAATGCACTCTTGATGCGTTGCTCGAATCTATTGAAATTTCACTCAACCGAGGCTGGGATTTAGAGCGAGTGGCTGACACTGTGATTGATTTCTGGATGAACAATTCAGACTGCATCAGGTATTGGAAAGCTCGTTTAAATGATGCTGGTAACGAAAATATCTTAATATCAAGAGTTGCTGACATAAAATCATTACAAGATGCATTTGAATTGCTACTAGGAAAAGGTAGTTGAAGCGGCTAGTTAACCGTATTCGGCTTATTCGTCGTTACTGTAGACCAAGCAGATCATTTAACTTTGGGAATACTATGTCTACCTTGCTTGTCAAGAATATCCAAACCTTGGTCACGATGGATGTAGCACGACGGGAGATCCACAATGCGGCTCTGCTAGTACGAGATAACATCATCGAGCAGGTTGGAATAACACCAGAGTTGCCTCAGACAGCAGACGAAGTTCTGGATTTACAAGGGAGGTATGTTGTACTTCCGGGTCTTGTCAATACTCATCATCACTTTTTCCAGACTCTCACTCGTGCCGTACCAGCGGCTCAGAACTGTGATTTATTCAACTGGCTGCAAGCACTCTATCCAATTTGGGCAAATCTCACCCCAGAATCTGTGTATATCAGTGCTCAAATGGCAGCAGCTGAGTTAATGTTATCGGGTTGTACGACGGCGAGCGATCATCTCTATATCTATCCTAACGGTAGTACTCTCGATGATGAAATTCGAGCTGTGCAGGCGATCGGACTACGGTTTCATGCCAGTCGAGGTAGCATGAGTGTGGGACAAAGTCAGGGAGGTCTCCCTCCTGATTCGGTTGTTGAGAAGGAAGCCGATATCTTGAAAGACAGCCAACGACTGATTGAGCAACATCATGACAATACTTGTCATGCGATGCTGCGAATCACGCTTGCACCCTGTTCACCCTTTTCGGTGTCTCAAAATTTGATGCGAGAATCGGCGACGTTAGCGCGATCGTATCCGGGCGTCAGACTGCATACCCATTTAGCAGAAAATAAATCGGATATTGAGTACAGCTTAGCCACCTATGGCATGACCCCCGGCGACTATGCAGAATCGGTTGGTTGGTTGGGGGAGGATGTCTGGCATGCCCATTGTGTTCAATTGGACGAGCGAGCCATTCAAATGTTTGGCAGAACTGGAACTGGGGTGGCGCATTGTCCCTGTAGTAATATGCGTCTCGCGCCGTCATCGCAGCTGCATCTAGTTCGCGAACTCGTGCCATGAGAAAAGCGGTTCGGGCTTCATTCAATAAATTCGAGGTGTCATTCGATGCCGATCCATCTACTCCTAAACCCACTGGAACTTGATGATTGAGCATTTTACGAATAGGTGCCATGCCGCTAGCGAGACGTTCTAGAATTAGCGACGCTGGGAGGGGCGAAAGTGTTAGGGCGAGACGATATTGGGTATCTCGCTCCTGGAATGTCAGCCGATTTCATCGCCGTCAACCTTGATCGTCCCGAATTTGCAGGTGCTCACCATGACCCGGTCGCAGCTATGATTTTTTGCCAGGTCAACACGGTGGATTACAGTTTTATCAATGGTCGAAAAGTTGTTGATCAAGGGCGGTTAACCACGATTGAACTAGCAACATTGGTTGAAAAACACAACAGACTAGCACATCAACTGCTCGATAAATAAGTTCAGGCACGGGGGCGCGGCACACGTAGCCGGGGAGCCTGCGGGGCAGCCACTACCTCTCGCCAGAGTTGCTCGTAGCTTGCAGTCATGTGCTTGACAGTGAAGCGAGCAACTGCCACTTCCCGACCACGTTGACCAAGGCGGGCACGCAGTGCTGGGTTGTCGCGTAGACAGCGTAATGCTACAGTGAGACCGTCGATGTCGTCTTTATCAACTAGGAACCCAGTTTCGCCGTTTAAAACCGCCTCAGCGACGCTGCCAACGCGGGTGGCAACGACAGGTCGGGCGGCAAGCATCGCCTCGACAACCGCTAACGGAAATCCCTCCGACCGGGAGGGTAGAGCCATAACGTCGAAAAAAGGTAGATGGGCGCGGGGGTCTTCTACCCAACCAGGCAGCTCAACTCGGTCGCTCACCCCCAACTCGCTCGCCAGCTTCTCCAGGGCTGTGCGTTGCTCACCCTCGCCCAGGATGACGACCCGCACTCCATCAAGCGGCGCGATCGCCTGGAGCAGGATATCATGAGCCTTCATTCGGTCGAGCCGCCCGATACTGCCAACCACGAGTTGTCCCAAAGGTCGCACGGGTGGAGGATCGGGGCTACCCATAATGTCGGGTACACAGTTGGGGATCGAGAGGACCGTGCCGCGACCCAGCGCGTAGAAGTCCTCCATCCGCCTGGCGCTTGCCTCTCCGACTGCAACATGTGCATCGACCCGCAGTGACAGTGTCCGGGTACGCCACAGTGCGATCGCATCCGTAGTGCGTAGTGGTAGCTGGTCAACGCGCACGACGCGCACATTGGGCAGCATCAGCGCTGCAGTGAGACCCGTAGCACCTGCCCAAGGCGTGCAGAGGTTGCAGTGTACTACGTCGGGACGTAGCTTTAGTAGTGTCGAAAGGTGCGCTATCAGCGTCTGGGGACCTCTCTCAGGTAACACTACGCGTGATGTCTGTGGTCGCCGACTCGCGATTGCGTCAACGACGAGTTGGGAGGTGCCGAACACTGTCACATCAACGTTATTCGACACAGTTGCAACGAGGTGACCGAGGCTGAGTTCTGCGCCCCCAATACCACTAGCATCAGTGTATGTGACCACACGTAGTGGATAGTTGATGTTGGGTCTAACCGTTACCACTTCTTTCACATTTAAGCTACTGCAATCCTTTATACTGTAAGTTCTGCTCAACGTGCTGCATTTCCTCACTCGTCTCTCCGGTCACGATCCCGTAAATTTCAGTGAAAATTTTTCCATATTTGACTTTCTCTAAAGCCGACAGGATCATAAAGTCTTTACGCTCCAGTTCTGGTTTTAAGGTGATTAGAATCGATTCCAATGTCCCATCTATGCGGTAGTCACTGGAATATTTAGCCACCTGATGTCCTTGTGCTAATAGGGTATGGCGTTGCAAGCAAAGGGGAGTCGAGCCATTGACTCGAAAATTGACATCGATTACATAAAGCTGTCCATCTCGATCTTCCAACACGTCGAAGCCAATAATGCCGAAATACCCTTGCAGGTGAGCATACTGACCAATAGCAGCAATCATCTCAAAGAATTTGCTCATGTCGTTGCCGTAGTGAATCAGTCCCCCCAAATAGTTGCCTTCTGGGGTGACGAGCTGGCTTGTAGTGCCGATGAGCGTTATCTCTCCCACCTTGTTGACGTAGAACTGTACGCAGTAGTTCTGTACAGCATTCGGTATGAACTGGGAGACAACGATCATATCCAGCAGCTTAATATCAAGATATTTCCTCAGTTCTTCAAGGCAATAGTTCAGCTCGCTAGCGCTTTTGATAATGTAAGTGCCTTCTCCTGAAAGTCCGTGCGAC
>QQTW01004349.1_pt1 | contig 10612 bp, 7 predicted proteins | sample 1904831 | NCBI WGS metagenome assembly QQTW01 (sample SAMN09435610, study PRJNA476489) | Subsurface metagenome, whole genome shotgun sequencing project.
CCGCCGCCGCCGAAGGGGCAGTTGACTTTGTATTGCCGCCGGCGGAGATTGCCGAAGAGATAGGCCGGCTGGCGGCGCAGAAGGAAGTGTTTTACTCGGTGATTGAGGAATTGAACGAAGGCGCCATCTCCAACCGCGATGAAAACCTGCTGACCATCTTGCGGATGCTGAACCGCAGCACCGGCGTGGACTTCAGCCAGTACAAGATGAACACTATCAAGCGGCGCATCATCCGGCGCATGATGCTGTTTAAGGTGGAGAGCCTCCAGGATTATGCGCAGTACATACGGCAGCATACGCAGGAAATTAATTTGCTGTACCAAGATTTGCTCATCAACGTCACCACCTTCTTCCGCGACGGCGAGGCGTCGGACTACCTGAAGAAGAGCATTTTGCCCCGCATCATCAAAAGCAAGGAGGCGAATGAGGCCATCCGCATTTGGGTGCCGGCCTGCTCCACCGGCCAGGAGCCTTATTCCATTGCCATGCTGATAATGGAAACCTTGGGCGAGGCCGCCGCGGCAACGGCCATCCAGATTTTTGCCACGGACTTGAGCGAGAACGCGGTGAACAAGGCCCGCATCGGCATCTATACCAAGAATGAAGTGGCCGACATTTCACCCAAGCGGTTGCAGCGCTTCTTCCAAAAAACCGACGGCAGCTACCGCATCATCAAAACCATCCGCGACCTCTGCATCTTCGCCACGCATAACATCGCCAAAGACCCACCCTTCTCCCGCCTCGACATTATCTCCTGCTGCAACCTGCTTATTTACATGGATACGCAGTTGCAGAAAAAACTCATCGCCACTTTCCATTATTCGCTCACCGCAGGCGGCTACCTGATTTTGGGCAAGTCGGAAACGGTGGGCACCTCCTCTTACCTGTTTGGACAGGTGGAGAAGCGCTTTAAGATTTACGCCAAGAAGAAGGACACCTCGGCCAAGGCCATGTTTGAAATGAACTACCGCCTGCCCGAGCCCGACCGGGCTGTGGCTGCCGGCCGTCGCGCCACCGAGCCAAGGAAACTGCCCGATGAAATGGACCTTGAAAAGGCGGTGGACATGACCTTGTTGAAACGATACACCCCGGCAAGTGTGCTGATAAACGCCGACCTCGATATCCTGCAGTTCCGCGGCTCCACCGGGTTGTACCTGGAGCCTTCGCCGGGCAAGGCCAGCCTGAACCTGTTGAAGATGGCGCGTCCGGGTTTAGGTTTTGAGCTGCGCAACACGGTGCACAAGGCCAAAAAAAGCGGCGAACCGGTAAAGAAGAATGGGCTGGAGGTGACGATAGACGGCAAGAACCACCTCATTTCCATTGAGGCAATGCCCATTAGGGGCGATGGCGACGAAGATTATTTTTTGGTGGTGTTTGAAACGGTTGTTCCCTTGCCGGGAGATATATCCGTCGGCACCATTCGCGACAAGCGCATCAAGCAATTAGAAGCCGAACTGACGGCCTTGCGGGAAGACATGCGCTCGATTGTGGAAGCGCAGGAAGCCGCTAACGAGGAGCTGCAATCGGCCAACGAAGAAGTGGTGAGCAGCAACGAGGAATTGCAAAGCATTAATGAGGAGTTGGAGACGTCGAAGGAGGAGATTGAAAGCAGCAACGAGGAGTTGATTACCATCAACCAGGAACTGCAAATGCGGAACGAGCAACTGGCCGAAAGCCAGGAGTACGCCGACGCAGTGTTTACCACCATCCGCGAAAGCCTGCTGATTGTGGACCGCGACCTACGGGTGAAAACCGCCAACGCCTCCTTCTTCAAAACCTTCCGCTTACGCGAGGAGGAGACGCAGGGCCGGTTGTTGTACGACATCGGCTCCGGCCAGTGGAACCTGCGGCCGTTGCGGGATTTGCTGAACCAGGTGCTGACCGACCATACGCAGTTTAATGACTACGAGATAACCCACCACTTTCCCGGTGTTGGCGAAAAGATTTTGCTCCTGAACGTGCGCAGCGTGCTGCAAAAAATCCACGGCCAGCAGTTGATATTGATAGCGATTGAGGACATTACCGAACACAAGCAAGGTGAACGGATTGTGGCCGAACGGGAGGCCTGGTTCCGCAATATGGCCGACAATGCCCCGGTGATGATTTGGCTGGCCGGCGCCGATAGCCGGTGCACGTTTGTGAACCAATTGTTTGCGGATTACCGTGGTGAAACGGTGGATGCGGCCATTGGCCGGCCCTGGTACGATGATGCCCACCCGGACGATGAGGCGGAATGCCGGCGCTTGTACGATGCCAGCTTCCGCGAGAAGAAGGCCTTTGAGATTACCTACCGCCTGCGCCACCACAGCGGCGATTACCGCTCCATCATCAACCACGCCAAGCCCAATTTTGATGGCGCCGGTAATTTTTTAGGGTACATCGGGTCGTGCGTGGAGGCACCGAAGGAGAAGTAGGAAGCCGGAGGTAAGAAGTAAGACCACGGAAGTCAGAAGTCGGAGGCCAGAAATCAGCAATGAGAAGACAGCGATGGTTGTTTCGATGAAAGAATATGAAATTGAAGGTTCGTGTAAGTGAAAGAAAGGTAGTGTTGCAAAGCCACGCCAACAGCCGCTTTGGTGAAGGGCATCCCCTTCCGGGAGGGGCGGGTGACTTTAGCAATAAATAAAAGACTGAAGGGGGTGGGTTTACGCCGCCGAGCTTTTCCGCAACCGCTTTCGCTGCACACTCACCGGCACACCGTTCTTCGCCTCGTACTCTTCAATCCACCCTGCAATTTCTCTAACCGCCGCTTCTACTTTGTTTACAACCAGCACCGCATCAAACCGAAGGAACGTTATCCCAAACGCTTCCAACTCCTTCTGCCGGACGGCATCATTAAACGCCACTGCCTCTTCGCTGTGCGTGATGCCGTCCACTTCAATCGCCAACAGTAAATCCTTGCAATAAAAGTCAACGATATAGTTGCTGATGGGTCGCTGCCGGTCGAAGTCGTAGTCCATCATCCCGCCGTTCTTCAAGGCGTTCCAAAGCTTTACTTCTGAAAAGGTCATGCGCTGGCGCAGCTTCCTGGCCAGTGGCTTGAGCCCAGGATTGTAGGGGATGATGAGGCGAGGCATGTGATTACTTTGTAAACACAAAAGATAAAGAACATTCACAACCGGAGCTACGCTTCTTGTTGCTATGAGAGGGCTGCATCCCCTCCTTGGAGGGGCCGCAGCATCTTGTAATATACAACTGACTGAAGGGGGTGGGTTTCCGGAAACAACCCATCCGGCAAGTCCGTCCCCCCAAACCCACCCCCTTCAAACTTTTCTTTACGGCTAAAGTCACTCGCCCCTCCAAGGAGGGGATGCCCCTCACTACAGCGGCTGGAAGCGTAACTCCGGTTGCAACATTGCCTATTGCTCAACGTCTGTTATTCAACGCTGCCGTGTCTTGCTATTTAGCGCTTTGATTTCTATATCAACCTCTTATCTCCGTGTTCTGTATCCTTTCTTCCGACTTCCTACCTCTGACTTCCAGCCTCTTCCACCCTCACGCCCCAAACCGCAAATCTTCGCTTAACTGCTCCTGCTCACCAATTAGTTCCTGAATAGCCCGGCTACGGTCTTGCATCTGCTTCGCTTTGTCAGCAAATTTTTTAGCATCTTTCTCGTTGCCGGCTTCCTGGTATTGTTTGGCCGAGCCCTCCAATATCATCATCGCCTCTTCCAGGCCCCGTACCACTTGCCATAAGTTTTCCTCCACCGATTTGGTGACGCCGGCCAGCAAGGCGCTGGACGTAAAGCCGTGGCCCGTGTGGCAACGGTAGCGCTTCAGTTTGCCTTCCTGCAACTCCATCAGGGCCCCGTTGCATTCGGGGCAGGTAAGCAACGATGGCTTGCCAATTTCACGTACGCCCATATCCATTGCATTTTTTTTTTGTGCGGCAATATTGATTTCCGTCAGCCAACGCTCCTGTTCCTCCGACATCATCTCCACCGGGGGCGGCGCCTCGCTGCCGCAAAGCCCGTGCAGCATGGCGCCCATCTGCGACACCCGCAGCACATGGTCCACATCCACATACTCCATCACGTTGCGGGGCATGTTGGGAAACTCCGCCTCGTCGGGGTCCTGAATGATGGCCGTGCCGCCCAGGCGCTTGATGCTCCATAAACCGGCGGTGCCGTCATCCAACAAACCCGAAAGAATAATGCCGGATACCCTTGAACCATACTCGTACGCCGCCGACCGGAACAAGGCATCAATCGAAGGCCGGAAGCGGTTTTCCTTCGAGCCTTTGGTGACCATCACCTTGCCGTCTTCTAACAGCATGTGGTGGTCGGGTGGGGCCACGTAAATGTGCCGCTCCTTTATGGCCTCACCGTTTACCGCATGGGTAGCCGGCAAGTGGCCGGAGCGGGAAAGTATCTGCGGAAGCAGGCTGGGCGTGGTGGCCGCTACGTGCTGCACCACAAACACCGAAGCATTGAAATCTTCCGGAAGGCTTTTCACCAAATTAATTAGCGCCGTTACGCCACCGGCCGATGCGCCGATGACTATCCTGTCACATGTTGCCATTGATTGTGCTTAAGGCCCGCAAATTAACCCACAACTGCCGCCTGTTTTCACGCAGCGGACACTACATCTGTTTGATTTTGCTGTTTGGAAGTAATGAGTATCTCCTTTAACCTTTTGATATGCACGTCCAGTTCGGCCACCCTCTCCTTTTTAATTGAGGCGCCGGCCCGCCATCCTTTTCGTTCCTCCTCATCAGCCATCTTCGACAGCAGGCCTTTCCGCTCTTCCAACATGCGGAGCGCTACCCAAAACGTTGCTTCTAACGACTCCGATTGGCGCAGCAATAATTCGTTTTGCGTAAACACATGGCCGGTATAGCAGCGGTAGCGCACTATCTCATCGTTCACCATCTCCCACAAGCCGCCACCGCAATCAGGGCAGGAGGTGTTACTGTGTGTGCCTAAATTTTCCACTATCGGTATGCCGGTAGCCACCCGTGCGGCAATGGCGGCTTCAATCCTCACGTCTTCCGGTATGGGCAAAGGCGTTGGGATGCCGTCGTTGGATTTCTCCAGCAACACGGCGCCCATTTGCTCCAGCGGCAGGCAGTAGTCGGGTTGCATGGCGGCCAGCACGGCCCGGGGCATGTCGGGGTACTCGGCCTGGGCCGGGTCTTGTACAATGGTAACGCCACCGCTGCGCTTGATGGCCAGCATGCCGGAGGCACCGTCGTTTAACAGGCCGGTGAGAATGATACCAATGCTGCGGCCGTCGTAAGCCGCCGCCGCGGAGCGAAAGAGCACATCAATGGACGGTCGCCACCGGTTTTCAGCGGGGCCATCGCCCAACAGAATTTTACCTTTTTCCATTACCAAATGACGGTCGCCGGGGGCGAGATAAAGATGCTTGCTGCGAATGGTTTCGCCGTGTTTCGCCACCTTGCAGGTAAACACGGTGGTCTTTTGTATGCGATGGAGAATGATGTCGGAAAAAGAAGTGCGGCTGACATGCATCACTACAAAAACGGCCAGGTCCATGGCAGCGGTTAGCTGCATAGCAAGTTCGATGATAGAATTGAGGCCTCCGGCGGAGGTGCCGACAACAACAATGAATTTGGGTTCGGCGGGAAGTGGTTTGGACATAGCCTTCATTCGGCAAAGCTTGTTCCGGTTGCAAACCCTAAGTACCGGTGATGGCTGGCCTATTTGTTCTGCCTTGTTGGGAAATATGCCACAGCTTTCACCTAAGATGTGAGCCGTGTAACTAGGCAGCTTGGTTATTCACACCGCCTTCACTCCTCGCCTAAAACCTTCTGCCCAATTTCCTTGTTGATAATCTCATCCATTGCATTTTGACCAAGCTCTTGTGGATAGAGCGGGACAAGCAGGGCAAAAAGCCCCAGAAAGAAGCCTGTTTCAAGGCATTTTATGCGGTTTGAAACCGGCACTTTGTTTTCGCATAGGCTATTATGAACCCGTTGCAATTAACTGCCAAACAAAGTACTGTTGAGGGGCAGCGGGTTACTCTTCAACCTAAAAAACTTGATGTATGCAACAACGTGATGACCAACAAAACGACCGGGTAAAATCGAGAAGGGGCTTTGCCGCCATGAGTCCTGAACGCCAGCGGGAGATTGCCAGCCAGGGTGGCCGGGCCGCCCACCAGCAAGGGGTAGCACATGAGTGGAACAAGGACGAAGCCAAGGCCGCCGGCCGCAAGGGCGGACAGGCTTCGGGCTCCAGAAGGCGAGGTGACTCCGGCAACGGACGGACAGAGCTTTTGTAAACCAGATTGTTCGCAAAAACAACAAAGTCCCCGCTTGGGGACTTTATTGTTTTTGGATGATGGTGAGTAGAGAGAGTGTGATAACAGCCAAATTGAAGTTTGTCTTTATTGAGGGCTTAGTGTGGCTTGGGGCATCGTTTGCCGTTTGGAAGTCTTTCCATGTCAAAAGGGGTTTTTGGAAAGTGCAGGGCAAGCCCCAAACAAGCCTACTCATGAATTGTTCCGTCAAACTCACGTTACAACTAACCACATCACGTTTATTACCCCACCATCCATAGCGTAAAACCATGAAGGCGTTAGCGCTATCATCCACAGCCCCAACGGGGCGGTACACCATAGCGTAGGGCAACGCCCTATGAATAAGTACGTGCGAAAGAGCTCGAAGCCCTGTAAGGGCGCAACATCTTTTGCCGCGATTCTTAGTCTTCAACACCGTGGAGGTATTGCGCTCCGCCGGTTAGCGGACTTCCTTCATCTCATACATTCCTTACCCGGACTTGCAGTCCGGGCTATGGTGTTTCGCTCCGTTGGAGCTCTTGAAATAGAAATCGCCAAGAAGGACCTTAAGCCAAGAGCAAAATCTTATACCTACTTGATCGCCTTGAAGTACGGGGGCAATGAACCAACTGTCGCGGCCTGCCGGATTTAAACGGAATAAATCGAAAGCACCAGCTATCCGAAGATGTGCGTAATCACTAAAAACACCTTTTACCTTCTGCACCGTTCATCAACTTAAGCCACCGCCACCACCCACTGTCTGTGCCCGCAATTTGGACAGGGTGTGGGTTGAGCTTCACCATTACCGGCATGGCCGCAGGTGCCACATACCCGGCTATCGGCAAGCGGTTGCTCTGCCTGGAATTCTTCATCCATCGGTGGCAATACCGAAAGGCCGGGCTTGGGCTCCGGTTGTTTGACAAGGCTGAAGGTTCCGCCGGCTTCAATGTAAAGCCGCTGCACTTCGCCCAACTGCCGGATGCCTTGCGACCGCAGTTGCGCCAACACCCGTTCGATGGTTAGCCGGGTTTCCCCAATCCCCTTTATGTTCAGCACCCCATCCGCCACCAACACGGTTAACTGGTCGCTTACCCTTGCCTCAAAGCGTTCGTTCCCGAACATCCATATAGCCAGCATTCTGCCCACGGCCACCACTACCACGACAATAACGAGGGCGGGCAACAAGCCGCGGTCGGGGGCTTGCAACGGAACGCCGATAGCTGCGGCCAGGGAAAACAAGGCCAACATCTCCAGCCGGGTCAACTGCGCCGCCATCCGGTGGCCAATCAGCCGCATGGATACCAGCAGCAACACAAAAATGAAAACCGTGCGCAGTACAACTTCAACCAGGAAGGCCGGCGGTGTTTCGCCCAGCAGTATCCGCGTCCAATCGCCCAACTTTATTTCATCAGCTTTCATGCTTATACAATTGTTTTACTCCATTGCCCGGCCCCGCAGTGCGGGCAGGCCGCGGCCTCGCGGGGCTGCACAAGGCCGCAACGGGTGCAGGCTTTGCCGGTGCCCGGTGCGGCGGGGTGGCGGTTATACAAATCCCTATCGGTAGAAGGGTACAGGGGCAGCCCGGGTTTGGGTTCCTCCTCCTGGTAAATGGTGAACATGCCACAGGCTTCGAGATAAAGCCGCTTCACTGCTCCAAGATTGTAGATGTTCTTACCGCGTAACTCCTCAAATAATTGCTGGTTGGTGATGCGGGATTTCTTTTGCGCTTCCGGCAGTATCACGCCGTTCTTCACCAGCAGTTTCACTTCGCCCTGCACTTTTTTTTCGAAGCCGGGTTTGCGAAAGGAAATCCAGTTGACGGTACGTAGCAGAAACAGGGTGGTGAACAACACCAGCAACCCGGGCACGATTCCCCTGTCGGGGATTTGCACCGGCGGCGCAATGATGGCGCCCATCATTACCATCACCGACATCTCAATGATGGTCAACTGGCCGCTCATGCGCTTGCCCATCCACCGCACCACAATCAACGCTAAGATGTACACAATCAGCGAACGCACTAACACCTCCAACAAAAATTCGGGTGGCGCATTGCCGATTAAGATGCGCTTGATGTCGGACAAGTGGATTTCTTCTTTCTTCATGCACGATTGATTTCAAAGTTGATGCAAAGCTTCCGGATGTTGTACCAAAAACGCTTTGGCCTGAATGCCGCGAACCCATGAAAAAGCCGGACGCGATAGCCCGGCCTCTTCCAACAAAAACCATCATTACACACTACGAACAAAATCGGCCGCTGCACTTAAGAACGAGGATTGCCCATCGCCATCCAGTTGTTCCGCTTGGGCGTGGGCTTGCTTATCGGGCTTGCCCAATTGCGGTACATCGCCAAACGGCCGGGCTGCTTCGGTACGGAAGGTTCCTTTGCCGTCAATGGACTCACCACTGTTCCAACGGCCCTGGCCACCTTGCTGGCTTTGGTCCATGCTGGTAACAAAAAAGGTATAGTTCACGTCCGTATTCTCCTGGCTTTGCGGAAAGGTGTTGGGAATGGGCATTGCCGCCTTCAACCCGCCCATGTCTTCCAATGCGGCCAGCCACTGGTTCTGGTGCATGGTGTCACGGCCAATTAAAAAGGCCAGCATGTCCTTCATGCCGCGGTCATCCGTCATTTCGTAAAGGCGGGTAGCCAATACACGGCCGGTACTTTCGGCGTAAACGTTAGCCTGCATATCGGCGGCTATATTACCGCTGCTCACCACCCACGAGCCGTTGAAGGGAACACCGTTGGCATCGGCCGCCATGGCACCCAAGCCTGCGGAAAGGATGTGCCGGGGGTCGGTGCCGCCCATGATGGCGCCAACCATGCCGTCGCCTTTTGCCATTGCCTCCTGCACATCGGCCGAAGCGCCTTCGAGGTTTAAGGCCACGGCGGTAGCCAACATTTCAATATGGGCTATTTCCTCGGTGCCGGTATTAAGTAACATATCGCGGTACTTCACCGGCCCCCTCGAGTTCCAGGCTTGAAACAAGTACTGCAGGCAAACACGTATTTCACCCTCAACGCCGCCGATGGCTTGTTGCAGCATCTTGGCAAAATGCGGGTTGGGTTTTTCTACCCGCACGGGGAACTGCAACTTTCTGTCGTGGTAAAACATAACTTTTTTAATACGAAGAACTACCCATTTCTGAAGAAATACAAAAAGCCGTAGCCGACATGGGTTTTGTGGATGCCTCCCCGATTCAATCGGAAGCCATTCCGCACATCCTGGACGGCCGCGACATTATCGGGCAAGCCCAGACGGGAACCGGCAAAACGGCCGCTTTCGGCATTCCGGCCCTGGAACTGGTAGACCCCGCCGATAAATCTACCCAAGTACTGGTATTGTGCCCCACCCGGGAACTGGCCGTGCAGGTTTCTGACGAAATCAAGCGGCTCAGCAAGTATAAAAAAGGCGTTCACGTGGTGCCCATTTACGGCGGTGATCCCATTGAAAAACAGATTACGGCCCTCAAAAGGGGCGTGCAAGTGGTGATTGGTACGCCGGGCCGGGTCATGGACCACATGGAACGCCGCACCCTGAACCTGGAAAACGTGAAAATGATCGTGCTGGACGAGGCCGACGAAATGCTGGATATGGGCTTCCGGGAGGATATTGAGCAGATTCTGCAGGATATGCCCGAAGACCGACAGACGATTTTCTTCTCAGCTACCATGTCTAAGCCGATCATGAACATGACCAAGAAGTACCAAAATGATCCGGTACTGGTCAAAGTGGTGAAAAGCGAACTGACGGCCAGCAGCATTGAGCAGCTCTACTACGTGGTGAAGGAAAAAGGCAAGGTGGAAGTAATGACCCGCCTCGTTGATATGTACAACCTGCAGCTGATGCTGGTGTTCTGTAACACCAAGCGGCGGGTGGATGACTTGGTGGAGGAATTGCAGGTGCGCGGCTACCAGGCCGAAGGCATCCACGGCGATATGCGCCAGCAGCAGCGTAACAACGTAATGGCCAAATTCCGGGCTGGTGTGATTACCATTCTGGTGGCTACCGACGTGGCCGCCCGCGGCATTGACGTGGAAAACGTGGATGCCGTATTTAACTTCGAATTACCGCTGGACGAGGAATACTACGTCCACCGGATCGGCCGGACGGGCCGGGCGGGCAAGTCCGGGAAAGCTTTCTCTTTCGTGGTAGGCCGCGAATTGAACCGCCTGCGCGAAGTGGAACGGTACACCAAAGTGAAAATTGAGCGCGGCGTGATTCCTTCTTACGAAGATATTGTCGGCGTGAAAAAGGCGAAATTCCTCGACCGGATCAAAGAATCGATTGCCGAGGGCGGGCTGGATCTGTTCGGAGACATGATTCCGCAACTGCACCACGCCGGATTCCAGGATACCGAAATC
>QQTW01004350.1_pt1 | contig 10611 bp, 13 predicted proteins | sample 1904831 | NCBI WGS metagenome assembly QQTW01 (sample SAMN09435610, study PRJNA476489) | Subsurface metagenome, whole genome shotgun sequencing project.
GAATTATTTACCTATGAAAGCCAGTTGCTACCTAAGATAACTTAAATACACTCTTTTGATAGGGTGATGTTGCAAGAATTTAATTAATCTTGGTATAGGGAATAGGGAATGGGGAGTAGGGAGTAGGGAATAAATCAAATATTAATTTGCTCTACTTTCGGCTTCCTAATTCTCACTCCTAACTCTTGTAGAGACGCTAAATTTAGTGTCTCTACTCTTAACTCCCTACTCCCTACTCCCTACTCCCTACTCCCCAAATCCTATGGAACGCGGTTTATTGTGGTTACCCTTATTATTTGCATTTTTTTGGTTGGCTTGGCAAGGCTCGCAGGAGTTTAAAAAAGTCGAAGCTTACCGTGTCTGGGCAGAGCAATTTGATAAGGCGAAGTATGATATTTATGCTGTTTTAGGTCTGAAAGATAATAATATCACCTGGGGAAAACCGACAACAAAGGGTATGGTTCAACTTGAAACTTTTTCGCTTGATGATGTTGTTAATATCCAGCTAGTTGTTAATGATAAACCTGTAGACATCGAGCAACCACCCGAACGGGGACGTGGGATAGCATTGGAATTTATCTTTTCTGAAGCTGGTAAATGGGTACGAATTCCGTTTACAGAAGTTCCCCTTGCAGCTAATTGGGGGAAATATTTACAAAAAAAGTTAGGTCATTAATCTTGGGATTTAGCTTTATGAAAAACCCGAAACGCGGAGACATTCAAGATTACCCCTAGCGTGAATTTTAGTACTGCCCCTGGAACAACCCCAACAAGCATTCCCCCGGCAACGGCTCCAATCACCGAACCTACTCCCATAGGAACAACAGTATCGCTCAAAGCGGATCTATCTGTAAACGCTCCCCGACTGGCATATTTAACAACCCCCACTAGCACAGTTGGCAAGCTAACCAAAAGGCTGGCTGTACCCGCTGTTTTAATATCTGCACCAAAAGCAAAAACAAGCGTTGGGATAATTATTTCACCCCCTGCAACCCCAAGGAGACTGCTCACCAGTCCAATTGCCAAACCAAACAGAATACCAGCAGGAATGCGCCAGCCTAAAGCAGGGGGTAGAAGGGCTGGTATTTGTTGAGGAAGAAAGCTCTCGACTATCAGGGCAACGCCAATTAATACCAATAGCACTAGGATGATTCTCTCAAGCTGCTCGTTTGAAAGCCTTCCGGCTATTGCCACCCCGAAAAAGGCAGTAATAACCGCTCCGGAAATTAAGGATAAAATCACTGGTAACAACGGAATTACTAGGCTGAAGGACAGTGTACTGCCCCGGATTGCCAAGGATGCAGCAATAGTCACTAAGCTAACAGCTAGGTTCAGGGGTACAGCCTGCCGTGCTGAATAACTTAAAATGCCTGCAAGGACTGGCAGCCGAAACTCTGCACCACCCAAACCAATTAAGCCTCCTAACACCCCAATCGGCACAGAATAGAGAAAAGATAATCGGAAACGAGGCGATTCGCGTAGCGATCCCTTCGGGAATCGCAAGAAATTGTCAGTTGGCTCTGATACAGACAAGTTATTCTTTTTCATCAACTTCTGCCTTTTAGCGCCTAATCATACAACTTTACTGGGGCAGGGTAAATATCCTTTAATTTGAACAGTTTCACGCTCAAAGTCCTGAAAAAACCAAAAATGTTCCTGGCTAAGGATTTCAGCTTAGGCGCGATTTAGGTGACACCCCTCACATAACGATTTCTCGCTATCCCACAATATTGTAGGGGCACGGCATTGCCGTGCCCCTACGCGAGATTTTTGGTAAAATGAGGGGTATGCACCCTCTATTCGCGCCTCTGTATCCTTTAAGAAGTCGGGGTAGCAACAAGAGCGGAATTAATCAAACGTACCACTAATCCCTAATCTCCATTCTCGGTAAGGTAATTACAAACTCAGAACCCTCACCAGGTTTAGAAGTGCATTCCAATAAACCACCGTGACGTTCGGTGACTATCTGGTAACTAATTGATAGTCCCATCCCCGTACCTTTATTGACGGGTTTAGTTGTGTAGAAGGGGTCAAATAAACGCTTAAGCACGGATTCACACATTCCAACACCATTATCGGTAATACAAATTAGGATTTGGTTGGATGCTGAGATTTCGGTACGAATGCGAATTGTTGGTTGTCTATTAAAGGAAAAATGACTATTGACAAACGACTCTTCAAGTGCATCAATAGCGTTTGCCAAGATATTCATAAAAACTTGATTAAGCTGTCCCGCGTAACATGCAATTAATGGAATTTCTCCGTATTCTTTGATGACGGTAATTTGCGGACGGTCGGATTTGCCTTTGAGACATGCTCTAATATCATTAGGGTACTATCGATACCTTCATGAATGTCAGCTTCTTTATATTCGGCTTCGTCAAGACGGGAAAAGGTGCGGAGAGAACTTACGATTTCGCGGATGCGGGTTGCTCCTATTTTCATTGATTCGTGTAGCTTTGGTAGGTCTTCGAGCAAAAATTCTAAATCAATTGCTTCGACTTGCTCTTGAATTTATGGTACCGGTTCGGGGTTTTGGTTGCGGTATAAATTAAGTAGATTTAACAAGTCGTGGGTGTATTGTTGAGCATGGCTGAGATTACCGTAGATAAAATTAACTGGGTTGTTAATTTCGTGCGCTACTCCTGCAACGAGTTGCCCAAGTGAGGACATTTTTTCACTCTGGATTAACTGGGATTGAGTGCGTTGAAGTTCTTTAAAAGCTTGTTCTAGTTCGATGTATGATTGACGTTCGACTTTTTTTAAAGCTATTTCTAACTCAGCTTCGGCTGCTTTGCGAACTGTAATGTCACTGCGAATTGCAATATATTGTTGAGGTTTGCCTTGTATATCTAAGAAGGGCACAATAGTTGTGTTTACCCAATAGAATGTTCCGTCTTTAGCACGATTTTTAACTTCACCTGTCCACACCTTACCAGTAGCGATGGTTGACCACATATCTTGAAAGAAAGTTGAGGGATGATATCCAGAATTAATCAGATGATGAGTTTTACCAATTATTTCTGCGCGGTCGTATTTGGAAATTTCACAAAACTTATCATTGACGGATTCAATAATTCCTTTGTTATTAGTAATCGCCACAATTGCAGGTTTGTCGAATAATTTGCGGTTGCGATCGCTTCTTCTAATTTGGCAATGTGTTGAAGTATTGCGATTTCTGAGTCTGCGGATTCGAGCATATAAGTAATAGTTCTAGCCTATCTAAGTTATTGGTGACATTAAGTTGCTAGCGATTTGCCACGATAAATGTATAGAATTTCTGCTAAGGAGCGTGTTTTTCACCAGCAAGCTACATATTTAAAATGCCCAGAGCATCTACAGCGCTAACATAAATATGCAGGTAAAACATATAAAAATATATTAACAAAGGGTGTATAAAATATGTCAAGTATAGCTGTAGCTTTGACTATTGCGGGTTCGGACAGCGGTGGTGGTGCGGGAATTCAAGCTGATTTACGCACGTTTGCTTTTCATTGCGTTCACGGGACGAGTGCTATTACCTGCGTCACCGCACAGAATACTTTAGGGGTAACGCGGGTTGATGCAATACCATCTGATGCTGTTGTGGCTCAAATTCAGGCAGTTATAGAAGATATTGGGGTTAACGCTGCCAAAACAGGAATGTTGCTGAACCAAGAAATTATTGCTGCGGTTGCTAAACTTGTGGAAGCGTTACAAATTAATAATTTAGTTGTAGACCCAGTGATGGTGTCGCGCACGGGGGCACAATTAATCGATGATGATGCAGTCAAGACGCTGCGTTCAGCGTTAATTCCTCAAGCTGTTTTAGTAACTCCAAATCGTTATGAAGCTCAAATTTTGAGCGGTTTAGAAATAAATTCGCTCGATACGATGAAATCTGCCGCTGAAATTATCCACCGCGATTTAGGTGCGAAATCAGTTTTGGTCAAAGGTGGAGGGATGCAGGGGGATTTGCGCGGTGTTGATGTTTGGTTCGATGGGCAAACGCTGGAAATTTTAACTACAAAGCAAGTCGATACCGAAAATACGCATGGGACAGGGTGTACTTTGTCAGCTGCGATCGCATCCAATCTCGCGCTCGGTTACGATTTATTAACGTCTGTACGCAATGCAAAGGAATATGTTACTACTGCACTGACTTACGCTCTCGATATCGGCAAAGGTCAAGGTCCCATTGGGCATTTTTTCCCTCTACTGAAGGCAGTAGGGGAGTAGGGGAGAAGGGGGAGAAGGGGGAGAAGGGGAGGAAGGGGGGAAGGGGAGGAAGGCAACGATATTAGTTAACAACTCCTAACTCCTAACTCCTAACTCCTGACTCCTAACTCCTACTCCCTACTCCCTATAAAATCTAAATAAAAAACCTTTGCTCTACGAGCCGTTTTCCATTATCCTTTGGCATAGCCTCAGTAACCACACGTTACTGATGGGATTTTTCGTTATATCAATTACCTCTTATCGTGGCAAATAATTAAGTAATGCGAACTACCACAAATTCAGTTCCCAAAACCCAACCTCCAACCAATCAAGGCTATTCTGCTTCTGTTCCGCTGTCGGTTTACCGCGATTTGGCGGCACAACTACAAGCTATGCAAGCAACCCTAAATTCGCTCTCCATGCAAAATCGCCAACTTACTCAAGAAAATCAGCTGCTGCGGCAAGAAATTACCAAAGCCGTTCAATCGGTGATGCAGTTACAGAAGTTAGCCGACCCATTGACAAGTTATAACCCAGACCTACATACATCTACCAACTTCAATAGCGATAATCGATTAGCAACCGAACCTCGTGAAGCTAATCGCAGAGAAAATTTTTCCGGTAATCCCCACCAAAAAAAGGTTTCCCGTCCTCACATCTCTAATTCGTCTGCACGCAAAAAACCATTACCTAACAAACCATTGCGTCCGGAACCGACACCTGACTATTTCCCAACGTCTGAACCTGTCTACATTGAGGAGCAAGAAGTTCGTTACTATCCGAACAGCAAAAAAGAAACTCCTGAAGGTAGCGGCTGGATGTTAGTAATTGCAATTGTGTTAATTATACTAACTGCATTTGGCGCTGGGTATTTGGTTGTTCGTCCATTACTCGAACATAGTAGCAAGTAGTATCGTTATATTTACATTTTGCAACTGGCAAAACAAATGTCAAAAACATTACAGATGTTTTGACTTCGTTTTAGTTCGCTTTTAGACTGTAAGTCCTTGTCTCACAACATAAGTCCATTAAAATGGATTGGAATAGAACTAGTTAATTGGTAACTTTAGTTACTACAAAATGGTAGTATTTTGAGTTTACTTGTAAAGGTGCAAGATATCAGAAATCAAAAGTCAGAAAACTCTAATTTAAAGTTTTGCAACTATTTTAAATAGTTCGCTCTTTTCAGCTGCCTTTGACTTATAGAGGTATTAGATTAACTTTGTTAGTGTATCTGCCAAGCATAAATTGCTATATTTTCTGTAACCAAAAATACAAAGTAATGGTAAATTGATAATAGTTTTGGATTGCAAATCTAAATATTTGACCGAGGCGATCTGGCACTGTATCTGCTCGAAGCAATGTGGTAATTTATATATCTTGATTCCGAATTTCTCTATTATATTAAAGCCGCAGAGAGAGAATCCGATCGAATACATAAGCGAAACTACTAAAAAGTCAGGAGACAAAAACATGAGAAAGGTCGAAGCAATTATTCGTCCGTTTAAGCTTGATGAGGTCAAAATTGCCTTAGTTAATGCTGGTATTGTGGGGATGACCGTTTCTGAAGTCCGAGGATTTGGCCGTCAGAAAGGACAAACCGAACGCTATCGGGGTTCTGAGTACACTGTTGAGTTTCTGCAAAAGCTCAAGGTGGAAATTGTCGTCGAAGATAACCAGGTTGATATGGTGGTGGACAAAATCATCGCTGCGGCTCGTACAGGTGAAATCGGAGATGGTAAAATTTTCATCTCCCCAGTTGAGCAAGTCGTGCGGATTCGTACTGGTGAAAAGAATACCGAAGCTGTTTAATTCGGGAGTAGGGAGTGGGGAGGAGCGGAGTTAAGAGTTAGGAGTTAGGAGTTAAGAGTTAGAAACTACAAATTGACAACTGACAACTAACAACTAACAACTGACAAACTACTTCAAATCCGGCAACTTTTTGATTAAATCTGTAAATGCTTTGCCACGATGGCTAATAGACCGCTTCATGTCTGGTGTCATTTCGGCAAAGCTTAACTTATATTCGGGTACGTAAAAAATTGGGTCGTACCCAAAACCACCGTCACCGCGAGGTGCATCGAGAATTTCGCCGCGACAGATACCTTCAGATTGTAATGCGATCGCACCATCGGGACGTGCTAAAGCTACCGCACAAACAAACTGCGCTTGCCGATTTGGATGATTACTGAGTTCTTTTATTAACTTCGCTATCCTTTCAGAATCTGAATTAGCATAGCGGGCAGAATATACTCCAGGAGCGCCACCTAGAGCATCGACAGCTAAACCAGAATCATCGGCGATCGCCCAATTACCTGTAGCTAATGCAACCTGCGACGCTTTCAAACAAGCATTAGCAGCAAAAGTTTCGCCAGTTTCTTCAATATCCAATTCTTCGGGTTTAAGAGTCAATTCCCAACCCGAATCGACCAGGTAAGCTTGCATTTCGCGCAACTTACCTGGGTTTCCAGTAGCAACAACTAATTGAGTCATGAGTAAATGCTCCTTTGTTAGTAGTCAGTAGTCAGTAGTTAGTAGTCAGTGGTCAGTAGTTAGTAGTCCTTAATCCTTGGTAATCATAACAACTGACAAATGACAACTGACAACTGACCAATAACTAATAACTTAAGACTTTTCTGCCCACTGTTTTGCCCAAGCCAAAGTATTATTTACTTGTTCAAGGGTGCTTGCTTCGCAATAGAGACGCAACACTGGTTCGGTACCGCTAAAACGAATCATCAACCAACTTTGGTCGGCAAGACGATATTTGTAACCGTCGATGGTTTGACAATCAATTACTGACTTTCCAGCAATTTCTTTTAAAGGTTCCTTTTGTAACTGCACGAGTAACTTAGCGCGTACTTCCATACTTGCCAAAGGTAAATCGATGCGGTCGTATGCAGACGAGAACCCGGTCTTTTCCTGCAAACTGCGGTAGTAATCGCCCAAATCTAACCCCGATTCGATCGTAGCTTCGAGAACGTACAATGCTGATAGTAGCGCATCGCGTTCGGGGATGTGGCTGCCGTAACCGATACCACCCGACTCTTCCCCACCCAGCAATACCGGGACTTCAAGCATTCGGTCGGCGATATATTTGTAACCTACGGCGGTTTCAAATACAGAGAGATTGTGTAACTTCGCAACTAACGGCATCAAATCCGAACCGCTAACCGTTTTCACAATTTCGCCAGTAAAACCGCGTCGTACAGTTAAATGGTCAATCAGGATGGGGATGAGAATTTGCGAACTGAGGAAATTACCATTGCCATCGACTGCTGCAATGCGATCGCTATCTCCATCAAACACCAAAGCGACCGTCAAACCCGATGGATTTTCATCGCGATGCGTTTTCATCACCCCAAACAACCGCGATAAATACTTCGGTAACGGTTCCGGGGCACCACCTTCAAACAACGGGTCGCGGTCGGAGTTGATTTCTCGAACTTTATCCCCTAGCAGCATTGCCAAACCACCCGCTGCGGCACCGTGCATGACATCGCCGAATACAGTTAGTTTACCGATTGCGATCGCATCCCGAATTTTGGCGATATCAACTTTACCCTTCAATCCTTCGCAATAACTTCCCCAAGGGTTAAATGTCTCGATTTTCCCTGGAGTTGCCGCAGGTTCTACTGGTTGCGATAACAAACTTTCAATTTCTTTCGTTACTTCCGGCGGTACGGAACCACCGAAGGCACTTTTTACTTTTAATCCTGAGTATTTCCCCGGATTATGACTTGCAGTAATTACTAACGCACCTAAAGCATTTTCTTGCTTTGCTGCCCAGCTAAACGCTGGAGTTGGAGCAAATGTTTCACTAAGTAACACATCAAAACCAGCCGCAGCAACAACTTCTGCAACCTTCTTCGCAAAATCTTCCGACATAAATCGGCGGTCATAGCCGACTATAATTTTACGATTACCAACCTGTTGACCATAGGTATTAAATAGTACTTTTGCTGCGATGGGGGCGACTAAAGCTACACGTTCAAAGGTGAACTCGTCCGCAATCACACCGCGCCAACCATCCGTACCAAACTTGATTGAGTTAGTTGCAACTGGCATTGAATTATCCTAACTTTTCAAATGAGGATTCTAACATTTACGCAGGCAACGTAGTAAAAAAAATACTTAGGCACATATAAGATTTATATTTAGTCTAAGTATTTATACATAATTGCGAATCAACGGAAATTGTAAGGGTATCGCAAGCAACATTAATCAATCGCAAATGAAGCCAACCTCGCACCCAACACTTATCAAAAATCCCCCGCCACACGATGCAGCAACGGGGACAACTATATACAGATAAGCGATTATTGTTTGCTTGGCTGCAATTGTGAATTATTTTTGTCAGCAAAAGTCTGGAACTCGATGGCATCATGGCTGCAAAAAAGTTGCACATCACTACTGTGGTTGAGTGATAGCGCACGCAACCGTTCTTGATTATAGAGTCGAGCCTCGCGGTCTACCTCCATCAACCATTGGTAAGCACGAAGACCTGGTGTACAACGCGGTTTGGAAGTTCCCATTTCGTCGCGATAAAAATAAGCATCACCCGCATGTAAAAGCCAACCGGATGGTGTATCGATTGCAATTCCTGCATGACCTCGCGTGTGTCCAGCAAGCGGGATGAGGAGAATCTCTGGTGGGAGTCCGTCGAGGTCGCGCACTGCCTCGAAGCCGAACCAAGGTTCACCCGCATTCGTATAATACTTCCACTGTTTGATTTCGTCCCACTGCGACGGACGATAACGCCCAGATGCGATGAAACCTCGCCGTTCCCGTGCTGCCTCAATTTCAGAAAGCATCACATGTACCGTCGCTTCTGGAAAATCCTCTAAGCCTCCCGCATGGTCAAAATCGAGGTGAGTAAGCACAATATGCCGCACGTCATTCGCTTTAAAGCCAAGTTGCTCGATTTGAGCTAGAGCCGTGTATTTTTGTTCAAACTGGATGCGATTCAAATTCATGAAGAACGGGCTGAGTCGTGATAATGGCGCTTTGATATCGCGCTGACCGAAGCCAGTATCAATGAGAACGAGTCCCTGCTCCGTCTCGACAAGCAAGCAGTGGCAGACGAGACAGGCTGTTAGCCCGCGACTAAAGCCATCAAAGAGCGCTCCGCCAATCGGACACATGCAACCGCAATTCAAATGATGAACGCGCATAAATTATTCCCCCATCGCATTTATCTCTTCTTTTAAAGATGAAAAAGTATGGATAATCACCATACCCAAGGGTGAAAAAATTTATTTAACTTTCACTATCAAGTTGCTAATTTAGCGGCGTATGTAATTGGGCTTTAGCCCCTTTATCGCACAAAAAGCGCATCTACGAACCTTGTCTTACTGGGCAAAGTTGCCTTGACAAACTACTAATTATGATATGTCGCGGGGTCAGATCCCCGACAACTTTTACGAAGTCGGGGATCTTATAGCCCTTAATATCCCGCATCTCGAATGTATTTCGATTCTTCGATTTTAATTTGGGTTTGTTGGCGTGTAAATTGCGGTTTGGATTGTCTCGCAACTGGTTGCTGCGAAAACATCGCTCGTAAAACCATAGTTGGGTCTACGTAGTTACCAGCATATTTGAGTCCCCAATGGAGGTGAGGTCCCGTCGTGCGTCCGGTCATACCAACACGACCAATTCTTGCCCCAGCGGGAATTTGCTGACCTTCCCAAATTTGAATTCCACCCGGACGGTCAATCATATTGCGAATACCGTTCGCGGTTTCAACATTACCTTCCATATGGCAATAAGTGTGCTGCCACTGACCCGATTGGATAGTAACCTGGGTACCGCAGGCAGTGCGATCGCTCACCTTCACAACTGTACCCCCCCACCAGTTACGAATATAACTCCCTTGTGGGGCTGCAATATCTAAACCGCTGTGAAATTCCCAATTACTGCCACCAGTTGCCGAACGTCGATAACCGAAAGGTGATGTATATGCTCGAAAATTTTCCACGGGAAATGATGCTGCTTGCCAACCAGTACTTGCTGTAGCTACCCTTTGAGTACGATATCCTTTAGCTTGCACGCTTGCTGACTTGGGGAACAAAACAATCAAAGCCAGACTCAGTCCTAATATAAATAAGTTAGCTCCAGATTTTATTAATTTTTGTCGCCGCTTACTTCTTCTTAAAGTAATAAGATGTGTCCAATTTTTATCAGTATTTTCACTAGATAACATTTTCTTAAAGTAATATTTTTATAGTAATCCTAATGATGAATTTACGTATAAATAAAGGTATTGCCTTAATTAAAGCAATACAGTGTTGTATTAAAAATATCAACTTATCTATATTAGACCAAGCAAAAAGCTTTGTGTTGCCGATTGGGCGAAATACTATGTAATAGTTTTACAATTCAGTAATATTCTTCCTTGCTCAATGCCCAAACCAT
>QQTW01004351.1_pt1 | contig 10611 bp, 17 predicted proteins | sample 1904831 | NCBI WGS metagenome assembly QQTW01 (sample SAMN09435610, study PRJNA476489) | Subsurface metagenome, whole genome shotgun sequencing project.
GCAAACAGGCGAGCACCATGACATATGAAATTGCAATCAAACTGCTGAAAAGGGTGAGAAGATGAGTTCGTCATCATCTTCACTTTCATCTCCTTCCCAGTCGAGATAGCGGCATAATCACTCCGAATAGGCCTTTTCAAGGTTGCCCAAAGATAGAAGAGCAATTTGCCAGTTGCAAAGAAAGGACAATGTGTGGAAAAGCCGTCCGTTCCGGGTAATTGTCGATTACCAATCAGACACCAGATTCACTCAAAGTTGCCAAGCAAACGGGAGGAGGAACTCTGTGACTCATCGACTGATTGTCAATTAATCAGCATTCGATTGAAAAGTGAAAACAGGCATTTTAAAGAGTCTTCGGACGGCATTCATTTGAAGGACAAATACTAGCTATAATATAAACCCTATCCGTTGGCGCGGGAGGACCTGTGCCAAGTGAGAACAAGCTGCATTTTCTGTAAGTAATTTGACATCAAGATTCAAGAAAATACCTTCAGAGACGGAGCGCATTCTGTAGTAAGGCCAATGTCATCAGATCAGGGGAAAGGAAGTTCGGGGGAGGTACGTGCCCGTCTTCAGAAGCACTTTGCCGATTTCTCCGGCGACAAGTACGGAGAAGGATGGGAGGACCTCTGGGCGAAGGGCAACTTCTTGCCGTGGGACAGAGGTGCTCCCAACCCTGCACTGATCGATACTCTGCGGGAGCGTCAAGACATCATTGGCAATGCGATGGTTGAGGTAGACGGCAAGCTGCGGCGGAAGAGGGCATTGGTGCCGGGATGTGGGCGAGGTGTTGATGTTCTGCTGCTGAAGAGCTTCGGTTACGAGGCCATTGGCTTGGAGTACGGCCAGACAGCTGTCAAAGCCTGTCACGAATACGAGGGAGCACATGGAAGTGAATATCAGACTTATGATGAAAAGTTGGGGGACGGAAGTGCACGATTTGTTGTTGGCGACTTCTTCATGGACGATTGGCTCGCAGAAATAGGAGGCCAGGAGAACAAGTTTGATCTCATCTACGACTATACTGTAAGCCGCCGCTGCCATAAGAGGTACCAACACATCTAATACGAAGCTGTCTAGTTCTTCTGCGCCCTGCCCCTCGGTCTCCGACCAAGTTGGGCCAAACGTATGAGTCAATTGCTGGGTCCGGCACCACATAGCAATCTCATCTGCCTAGAATTCCCAACGTACAAGCCACTATCGACCGGCGGTCCTCCTTTCGGCTCACCACCTGAAGCATATATGGCGCATCTCAGCCATCCTGGCCAGCAGATACCATATGATGAGCACGGGCCTGTACAGACCACTGGCGCTGAAGAAGCCAACAAGGATGCTCTGGTACGTGTAGAACATTGGCAGCCAGAAAGGACGCATGAAATTGGCAAGGACGAGAATGGCAATGTGCGAGATTTTGTAGCTATCTGGCGTCATGGATGACAATCCCGCACCACAACATGCATGTTCTCAACCACTGCTTCTCTGCTTCGTTCTCAATCAACGAGCCTTCTTTAATGCATTGTAGTGTTCACCGAGACCAAAGGAATGCCGGTAATACGTAAGCCATATCGCATCAGTCTCCGACTGCCTTCCAGAGCCGATCTTTTCCACCCTTCCATCAGCTTGCAGTACATTGATATCAATTCCATAAGCTCTTGCAATGGCTTGCAGTTCGAGCTGACCACCCCATTCTGCGGTATGCTTGATCTTGTTGGTGTACTGCTCGATGGGTTCTTCAAGAAATGGGTCGAAGTCATCCGCATGCTGAGAGATGAATTGCGCTGTTCTAGCCCGTACAACCTGATATGGCAACATATCGTCAGACTCGACTTTGTCTTCATCTGACATAATGCTTGGAAGTAACATGGCAATTGCAGAATACATGCAATGCCCATCGGGTCGAATGGAAGTCTCCATGAGCCCGAGCTTATCAAAATGCTTCCGCATGTTTTCTATCTCTTGCATCCTTAGATCAGGCAGCCCCACCGCTTCCTGGGCCGCCTGTACAGCTTGAGCTTCTTGTTCTGCTGCTCTGCGAGCAAGACGTGCTTTTTGTCGATTTGGCTTCTTAGACGCCTGCTGTAAGGTGGGAGAGACTTCATCGGATAAACTAAGATTATCAGACTTCCCATTCGCATTGCCGGTAGGCTTAAGAGGGGACTCAGTCTTCTCCTCTTTCTCCTCCTCTTCGCTGTTCAATGGATCGAGCTGACCATGCTGCAGTGGACCAGAGAGAGCATCCACTTCAGCCTGCTGACGAACTTGAAGGTCTCTCTGAAGCCTGTCACATTCATCATTGACCCCTTTCCTGGTCTTCTTGGTACTGTTCTTTTTCTTCTGGGTGAAGCGTGCTTGCAGGTCTCTCTGCTCTTTCCGATGCTTAGTCTGCAGTTCTTCCATAATTTACACCCTTTTCGTTCTTCGACCACGTAAAAACTCTCGCTTTAGACGCTTCACACCTGTCGTTCAGCATTCAGCAGTAGGGATGGACTTTCTTCTAGTAGAGTCGTCATCCCCGCAATATCCTTAAAATCCTTACGGAACCAAAGTTTGGTAAGATGAACGGGAAAGTGTTTCAGAACTCGAGACCTACGTGAGTAAATCAAATACGGGATGTCGGAAGCTCATTAACATGCGTGCAAGCTACAAGTGCAACTTGCTGCATTCCCAAAAATGCCAATCAAATGCTTGTCTTGCCGCCTGGCACTGCGTGGTGTGTTAGCCCCTGGCGTTTGGTTGGGTGGGCGCGGTTAAGTGGTGACAGAAACAGTGAGTCATCCAGTGGGGATACAACACCAAGAATACTATTCGCAAGTTTTGTCGTTCCCTGTCGGAAGATCAGCCCTAACGTAGTAGTTAGATGCAGCCCAGGCGGCATCGATTGGAAAGCTTTCATCCAGAGCACCGAATCACATCCAATGCCACTTTCAGCCCCTCCTTCACCTGAAAAAGAGGAGCACTCTGGCTGAGTTTTGGAAAACGGCACCTCCTTTCGCACTTCGAACACTCTCTTCTCCGGTGTTCTGATTTCATGTTTCACATACCAATTCAATTGATTCCCAGTTTACCACTGAGGAACCCTTCCATCATCTTCAAGTCGTCTCGCTTTCCCTACTCGAGTAATTGCTGATTGCTACAACACTTTCCGCAATTGACAGAACAGGCTACCCGTGTTGGGCAATCGAGATATCGCTCCTCCGCCTTGCAGCATTTTGACTGCAAACTGCCTGCCAGCCTGTTCAACAGCCACACTACACAACTCGGGGAGAATATCTTTAGGATCGACTTTACTCTTCAATATGGCTGATATGGCTGGTCGGAAGGTCTTCAAGGTCTTCAACCAAGACTTCATCGTTGATGAGCGCTATACGGTTACAAAGGAGCTTGGACAGGGTGCATATGGCATCGTTTGGTATGGCCCTTGGTCTTAGTCCGCAGCAGAATCACGTTTGCCCATGATCAACATCCCTTAGAGGCGCTGATACGTTGAGGAATAGTGCTGCAACCAACAATCAAACCGGCGAGGGTGTGACAATCAAAAAGGTCACCAATGTTTTTAGCAAGAAGATTCTCGCAAAAAGGGCACTTAGGGAGATCAAGCTTCTACAGCATTTCAGGGGGCACCGCAATGTACGATCACGCATAACTCTAGTAACTCTGCGGTAGCTAAAGGAGTGCAGATCACTTGCTTATATGACATGGATATCCCGCGTCCAGAGAGCTTCAACGAGACATATCTCTATGAAGGTGCGAGCCAGGACGAGAGCACCCATCAAATTCTAATCTCGAACAGAACTCATGGAATGTGATTTGGCTGCGATCATCCGTTCAGGCCAACCTCTTACAGACGCACATTTCCAATCGTTCATCTATCAAATCCTGTGTGGGCTCAAATATATACATTCGGCCAACGTCCTTCACCGAGATCTCAAACCCGGCAATCTTCTGGTCAATGCCGATTGTGAATTGAAAATATGCGATTTCGGCTTGGCGAGGGGTTTTTCGATGGACCCAGAGGAGAACGCCGGTTACATGACGGAGTATGTTGCCACGCGGTGGTACCGTGCCCCGGAGATTATGTTGAGCTTTCAGAGTTACACAAAAGCCAGTCAGTATGATGAAGTCCTACTTTGGGCCGGTCGGCTTACTACTCGCAGTTGACGTCTGGTCGGTGGGCTGCATTCTGGCGGAGCTTCTGGGCGGCCGTCCTTTCTTCAAGGGTCGAGACTACGTGGACCAGCTAAACCAGATTCTTCACTACCTTGGCACGCCCAACGAAGAGACATTGTCACGCATCGGCTCACCTCGTGCACAAGAGTATGTTCGGAATCTACCTTTCATGGCTAAGGTCCAGTTTCAAAAGCTCTTCCCGCAGGCCAACCCTGATGCCCTGGACTTGTTGGACAAAATGCTGGCATTCGATCCTTCATCCCGAATCTCCGTTGAGGAGGCATTAGAGCATCGGTACTTGCATATTTGGCATGATGCTTCAGACGAGCCTCCATGTCCTACCACTTTCGACTTCCATTTCGAAGTGGTCGAAGATGTGGGGGAGATGAGGAAGATGATTCTTGACGAGGTCGTTCGCTTCCGAGCACATGTGCGACAGCAGCAACCATCCGGAATGGCAGCGGGTGGAGGTGCCCAAGGACAGCACAACAATGTGCCTATCCCAGACAATGCGGTGCAATGGGGCGCAGAAGATCCAAGACCACAAGAAGCAGTTCCGCGTGGAGATAGTCTGGAAGACTCCCTAGAGCAAGGCTCAGATGTTTATATGCGGCGATGAGTTTGGCAGAGGGCGCAGGTTAGAGAGCCCCGTGCGCATCTTCTAGCAAGTTGAAGGATTTGGGAATAGCATCCTCCTGACATTTGGAAGGGCGATGTCCAAGTTTCTGAGAGAATAGGCAGACTTAGAGAAGATCATGCAAGTTGATCATATATAGGAACATCCTATATCCACACTACAGCTTTGACAGGATTATCCACGAAGATACTCGTACGTTTCGCAACGTTTCCACGCTGTCTATCTACTGGTCGCCATACATGCTATTTACTACTTATGACTTTCAGAAGCATTTGCTGCCGAGGTTCCAGATTAGGTTTTCAGGCGCCACCCTTGCCCCTGTCCCGCCCCCGCCCGTATCTTCCTTACTACGTAATGTGCTGTGTCTATTCTGTACAACGTAGCTAGGCTTGTATAAGTTAGTCCTGCAGGCACTCGACATGACAACCAGAATGTCACTAGCCGCGTCCTCTTCGAAGAGCAAACTTAGGGTCTCAAATAATTACGCCTCGCATACTCGAAAGGAGACAACAGGACAAAGACATCTGAGTCGGTCAGCTCTTCCGAGCATGATAAACTGCATGAAGTCTAGAATTGAGGTGACTGAATCGCTGCTCGTGCACTGACAGAGTTTGGCCATCCTGGCATGAGCCATGCTTTCAGTTGTACAAAAATCGAATCTTTATGTACAACCTCCACTTCCGCTTGACAGCAAGCATGGACGATCTTTCAGTGCTACTATCGAGGTACAGCAGTATGCTGCGGCCAGATCGCCAGGAACAGGTAGAGTCGGTGAATGCTATTGGATGAGGTATGCGGCCAGGACATCCCTTCGCCCAAGCTCTTGAATAGACAATCGACATTCCTCGGTAGCTGACAGCTCTCCTCGCGTAATTGATTGTTCGCGGTGTTAAAATACCAGTAGTGGCAGAACACACGAACAATCTTGTTTGGTTCACTTCTACCTCTTGTTGCTCGTCCCCCAAGTATGAACATACAAGAATTGTAGACTGCGTACTTCTGCTGTCGTTCACTCTTTGCTCAGTTGTGCTCGTTGACTGCGGCTCTCTTCCTGTCATTGCTCTACTACCACTAGCAGTGCTCATCAAAGCTCAGCCAACATGCAGTTCCTTGCGATTGCTATGGGTATTTTAGCCCTTACAGCACCTCTATCCGCCCTTCCACACTCTGAAACTGAGGTTCTCGAACAGCTGCGCGGAGTCCCAGATGGTTGGCTGCAGGTGGGCGTTCGCTTGAGCTCTCACACGAAAGTATTGATTCATTTATAATCTAGGGTGCTGCTCCAGCGCCTTCTACACTTCTCAAACTCCGACTCGCTGTTCGTCAACCGAGGCAGGCCGAGTTTGAGCAACTGGTCATTGACATGTCAACCCCCGATCACCCAACTTATGGTCAGCACATGAAGCGCGATCAGATGAAGGCATTTCTACGACCCCCGAAGGAAGTTTCTAAAGCCATCCTGGGCTGGCTTCGTTCAGAAGGTGTTCCTGATGGTGATATCGAGGATGACGGGGACTGGATCAACTTCAAAGTCGCTGTCGCCAAAGCTGAAAACATGCTCAATACACATTTCTACTACTTCCAGAACAAGCATGCCGGGATCAAACGAATCCGGACACTGGAGTATTCTATCCCACAGGCTCTCCATGGCTACGTGCAGATGATCCAGCCAACAACGCGTTTTGGTCAAATTCGTCCTCAGGTAAGCATGGTAATGGGCTCATTTAAGGCGGAGTCTGAATATCATCCTTCTGGTTACAACGCGACCTTCTGTAACCACACAGTCACCCCAGATTGTCTGCGTGGGTTATATCAGCTGGATGGTTTTCTGGCAGATCCCAACATCGGCAACTCACTCGGCATTTCCGGTTACCTGGATCAGTATGCCCAGTATGCGGAGCTGCAGAGATTTCTCAACGAATACGCGACCTACACAAAAAACGCTTCTTTTGACGTAGTCTCAATCAGTGGCGGTCTCAATATCCAGAACATGCCAGACACTACTAACACTGGTGAAGCAAACCTGGATATGCAGTACGGTATTGCAATGGCTTACAACACCCCAGTGACCTACTACACAACTGGTGGTCTGGGTTTGCTGGTGCCGGATCTCGACCAGCCTGTAGTCGCCGCCAACCAGAACGAACCTTATCTTGATCAGCTGCAATACCTCCTCTCCCTTGGCGACGACAAGCTCCCGAAGGTACTGACAACCTCATATGGTGAGGATGAGCAGAGCGTGCCCGAGGAATATTCGCGCTCCGTATGCTCCTTGTTTGCTCAACTTGGGAGTCGGGGCACATCGGTCATTTTCGCCTCGGGTGATACTGGCGTTGGCAGCGCTTGTCAAACGAACGACGGAAAGAACACAACACGCTTTCTACCCATTTTCCCTGCGGCCTGTCCCTTTGTCACCTCGGTTGGTGGTACTCAACACGTCGAGCCCGAAGAGGCTGTCTCATTTTCTTCGGGGGGGTTTTCCGATCGCTTCCCTCGACCAGCTTATCAGGAAGCTGCAGTGGCCGCTTACCTTGAAAAGCTCGGAGATACCTGGGCTGGGCTGTACAACCCTGACGGCAGGGGTTTCCCGGATGTTGCTGCACAGGCGGTCAATTACAGTGTCTACGATAAGGGCGTACTGAAGAAATTTCTTGGTACCTCGTAAGATAGCCTTTGGTGTTACTGCGAGGCCTCACTGATGATGAACAGGGCTTCTGCGCCTACCTTTGCGGCTATCGTGGCAAACCTGAACAGCATTCTCCTTTCCAAGGGCAAACCACCACTTGGATTCCTGAATCCGTGGATTTACCAGAAAGGACACAAGGGTCTGACGGACATCGTTGATGGTGGCTCGAAAGGGTGCATAGGAGCCAGTATTTACTCTGGCCTCCCGGCACCACTGGTGCCAAATGCGACGTGGGCGGCCGTTGAAGGCTGGGATCCAGTCACCGGTATGCTTTGTTAAGAAAGTGATATTCTTTCTTGCTGACACGGATATAGGTTACGGTACACCCATGTTTCCAAAGCTGGTGCAATTGATCGATGATGGCGGCAATAGCAGCAGCGGTGTTCATTGCTGATCAGTATGGTGGCTTTGTCGTACAGGCGTTGAAAACATGGCAAAACAACGCCGGCCATAATAGAAGCGCGAATGATACACTTGATATCGCGGGCTTGCCGAGGTCTGGGCCTAGTAGTGCAGTGGTAGTGAAATCTCGAGACATTCCGAAGCCATGCTATGTGCCATTCTTGGTCGAACTATTCTCAACCGCCACAGACACTCTCTTGCTCCGCTCTATCAGATCTTAGGCTAGATGCCCTCTACTTCCTTCCAGACCCCCCCCCCACAGCTGGCGATCCCAGAATGGGTGCGCAGTGACCCTTTCTTTCATGGCCAAAGTTGATTCACCATTGCGACAATCCTCCTTGATTTAAGCGTTGAGCGAAGCTTAGTAGTATCTAGGATAGTTGAATGCTTGAGTCGGCAGTATCTGCCTCTGCAACTGTTTTTGGCTGAGTTTACATGGACCTCCCTTGTCTAGAAGTAGTCTCGCTCACTCCTCGCATGATGCTTGTTTTTGAGTGTGTGTATTATTTGTGGGGCTATCGTGTGCTCCTTTTGGCTGGGCCGTTTACTGACCGGCTCAACTTCGGCACAGCCTCTGTGATCATTGGGTACAGGAGGCTGCAACTCCATCAATCTTCAAGTTCTACGTTGCAAGAAGAGGTAGTGTTCAATGATCTGTATAAGCTTGAATAAATGGCTGAGGATGATTGTGTGTGTGGTCTTACACAATGAATTGGGGAACGGTCTCCGGTTGGTATTTTGTCTCTTTTCGCATTTCTTAATCGTGGGACTCTGAAAATTCAAGCTGGTCGAGCTGTTGATTAAGGAGAGACATTGGCGTATGCCCTTAAGGAATCCCAAACAGAAAAGCAGGAAAACCACACCTCTGCCAGCAGCTCACTCTCCCTTCCATGTTCATGGACAGCAAATTTTCCTTCGTTTCTGTTCCTCTGCAGGCCCCTACGCCTCGTCTGGCACGACATGCTTCACCGTTAGAAGCGTGGCTAGACGGCCTCCCTCCTACACGCTCGCAATCTGCCCCTGTACCCCGCCGCAGGGTGGAGGATCATTCCAGGCGCCCTCCAACCTGCCCTCCTGATTCAATGTCAGGCCATCAGCGCCTTGCCGCCAATAATCTACCAACGCCCGCTTCCACAGACTACACGTCAAGAAGCAATGAGTCTGGTGATGCGGCAAGGCAAAATAACCGCGTGAAAAGTAGCACCTACCGTCTAGACGCGCTTGAACCCAATGGGCTGCATTTTGTGCGATCAGGACCACTGCCAGATTGTGTGGGTCAGAAAGTCGACGCGATAATTTACGCGCCCAGACACTCGCCTCCGATGGCGCGTAAGAGAGCTGTGGATATCAATACATCAATTCAAGACTTGGTCGACGCGCTCGAAGAGCGACTTCGGGATTATATGATACCTCACCTCGCACCCCAAGTGACCCAATACCCTCATGCTCAGATGTCCCTTGGGATGGCTTTCAAAGAGAGCAGCATTCCCCGAGATAGGACTGTTCCAGTAAAGCCAGTTGGACCAAAGCCAGATCAAACTTATGGGTACAGTCGAGGAGGGACCGAAGACTGATCCACTTGGGCGCTTCAGAGGGGTCTTGACGGACAGAGCGCCATGCATCTTACTGATATTGTCGGAGATATCCGCTCCCCTTTCTTTATCTGGGAATACAAAGCACAGGTTTCAGGCGGTACACTTTACCACGCAGTCAGCCAAGCTATCGCAGGGGGCTCAGCTTGTGTCCAAGCTGCTAGGGCACTTGCGCACTTTGTTGGAGAATCTTATGAGAAGCCTGCAGATGCTATTGCTTTCTCTGTAGCTATTGACAATGTCAATGCTCAACTGCTGGTTCACTGGTACTCCCCTCTTGATTACCGGTATAAGACTCAAGCTGTCAGAACCTTCAACCTCTACGATCCGGATCAACTGCCGCAATTGATCAACGTTGCTAAAAACAATGTCTCATATGGCTATGGGTAACGCTACGCTGAGATCATGGAGCACCTCTCCACTTTGTTCTCAGCCTCCAGCAAAACGGTGCCCATGCAGACAATAGCTACAAAACAATCTCTCACCCAGGAACGCACTCATGGTCTTCATCAACTTAGAATCGAGCAACACACTGCGTGGCTTCAAGCCAGACAGGCCCCGCGCCCCTCACCTTATAGCTCAAGTCATTTCTCCGCATCGACCCAGCTCAATCCTCAAGTCGCATACCAGCGGCCATTGTCTGTCCCATACCAATCGCCTACCACCGAGACTACCAGGGAGCCGCTTCCTTCAAGCACCAAGAGAAGACGTTTAGATGGCCAATGACTACGAAACTTGTTCATTTCTGGATCCACGTTTTCAACACAAACAAACACTTCGGACAGACATTTTATCGCGCCGACCGTAATAAAGTATATTATGCTAGCTTTTCAACGACTCGAAGTCTCGAACCGTGGACCGAGCATCTCAGCCACGCAGTGCGTATATTTGACAGCCATACCAGTACTGCGATTTTCGACATGGCAGACTTCGAGGGTACTAATATTTTGCGAGAGAGCTTCAGGACTGAAGATGCCATCCGGCAAGCCAGCGATTTGAGGAAATAAATGTGAAGAAAGCCACGATGGTGGTAGGTCGCCTGGTTCGCATTATCCAGAGCGGTGGCAACTGAATCCAAAGGTATTTGTCAGACCCAATCGCAGTTTAAGAGCATTATGCTAGATCTC
>QQTW01004352.1_pt1 | contig 10609 bp, 10 predicted proteins | sample 1904831 | NCBI WGS metagenome assembly QQTW01 (sample SAMN09435610, study PRJNA476489) | Subsurface metagenome, whole genome shotgun sequencing project.
ATAAAAATCAATATCCGAGTCTGGCTGTCGTTACACACAGGGGCAGTCACAACAGTGGACACTACGAGACTTTTCGGAGGCAAACCCTATACCCTCCGTACTCTACACCGAATGTTATCAACCCAAACAGCGCATACTCGACTTCAACCTCGTCATCGGCGGCATCCAGTCCTCACATACCTACGTCAAGTGCGAAACCTCGAAACAGTTTATCCACCCCTGAGCTCCCAGCACTTCTTCGTTCTGATCATGTCTCATCATCCTCTTCCTTTTCCTCTTCCTCGCTTTCGTCAACAAGGAGATCTACCAACTCTAGTCGGCCAAATTCCCGACCTTCTCCAACTTCACATCCAAGAGAAAGAACTCCAGCACTACCCATACCACCGGCCACAGCGCCCGACAGCAGCGCCAGCGAGACCTCCAGGCTTATCCACAAGAAAAGGCCTGACAATAGGTGGTGGCGCATCAGCGACGAGAAGATCAAGGAATGTAAGACCGCGGATGTGCTAAGCATGCAAAGAGATGTATACCTCCTATTCTATGAGCTGGATAAGGAGGGCAACAGCGAATAAGATCAAATGTAATATAAGTGCTTAACCATTCTACATAGAGTATTAGAGACCGCCAAGCCAGACTCGGATATTGATTTTTATCTGTAGAAGTAGACCAGGTAGGATAGTTAGACTCGAGAAATCGTCGCGCATCAGATTGGATCATCCACGGTGTCATCGCGGAGCAAGGTATATGTGCAAAGATAAACATAATAAACTAATGGCAACATGGCCGAGTTGGTTATGGCGCCAGGTTAAGGTCCCACCTTGACATTAATTCCTGGTTTCGAAAGATGCGTGGGTTCGAATCCCACTGTTGTCACTCAATTTTTTGGTTGCTCTACCTCTGGTTTGCTTGCCATGGCTTTTTGAATTAAGGTAAATATGAGATGAGGCATTTACTGGCTCTTCAGTACAATGGCGAGTGTCGAGATCTGAGATCTGAGCTTTCTCACCTACCGAACCCGTGTCCTCTATAGTTAGGAGCGGTAACTTATCCCGCTTGAGCAAGGGTTCCCACAATTGCGAATCGGTGCTGGTAGGAGCTTAGACGAAAGTCGTGAATGCGGAGGATCATTCCTTTCTTATCTTGAGGAGTACGCCACGGGAGAGCAGAAGCATACGAGGTGGACAGCGGCCTCATCGCTTGAGCTACACGCAAGAAGCAACTCGCGCCATGGTATAGTCACGCTACTCTAGAAACTCCGTGATAGCTTTGTTATCTTCCACCAAATCTCGCATCATTCCTCGTCCTCCGTTACTCAGTACACACAGTACAATATAGATGCGTCGGCCGAGCTTTGAATGGAGTGCTCCCTAGAATCTTATAAGTACCTACGAGACATAGACTCAAAAGCGTGTAAGTTATTGCAGACTCAGTAGTGAGTCAATTTTGGGATTATTGAGCGCTGCTCAGTCCCTGACTGAACTTTTCCCCCACCAAAGAACGGCCCAGCAATCGTTTCTGATCCCTGCCCCCACCTAAATTATCTCAGGCTCATTCACTTTGTCAATTCGACACTTCACTTTCTCAATTCGTCTGAATAAACTCTCTCGCCTGCAGGTTTCGACTTTGTCCCGGCGAGAGCTATTAATTTGATCTCACTTCCCAAGTCCGCCCAATCGGTGAGAACTCCAATCCCGAGGCTGCACAAGTTCCGGTGCCCCACATCCATATCCCACAACTCCGATAACTTCCTTCCTAACGACATCTTTTTAGCTGTAGTACCGCATCGCTCATCATGGCTACCAGTGTCTTGAGTAGAAAGAAAGGTGTCATCGTTGGAGATGATGTACTCAAAGTAGGTCTTTCCATTCCGATGGGCCGCAGAGCAGTTCAAGACTTGCTTTCTCCAACCTTACAGATGGACCGGGTTGTGCTGACCATGCGATCATCATAGCTCTTCAATTACGCTCAGGAGAAGCAATTCGCCATTCCGGCTATCGTGAGGGCTTCCGCGCACTTCCGTCCCTGGCAGGCGTAGAGCTGATGAGAGAATAGAATGTCACATCATCCTCCACCGTCGTTGCCGCGCTCGAGGCAGCAAGAGATAAGAAGGCACCGGTTATCCTGCAGATGTCTCAGGGTGGTGCCGCATACTTCGCAGGAAAGGTAGCAGTGAGCACATGATCCTTACCGAGCTTGCCATTGACAATCACACACAGGGTGTACCCAATGGCAATCAAGAGGCTTCAATTGCTGGGGCCATAGCTGGCGCACAGTACATTCGTTCAATCGCTCCGGCTTACGACATTCCGGTCATACTCCACACAGATCATTGCGCTAAGAAGCTGCTACCGTGGTTGGACGGCATGCTTGATGCAGACGAAAAATACTTCAAAGAGCACGGAGAACCCTTGTTCTCGAGCCACATGATTGATTTGTCAGAAGAGGAGGTGGACTGGAACCTCAAGACGACGGCGGAGTACCTAAAGCGAGCTGCGCCGATGAAGCAGTGGCTGGAAATGGTATGATCAGGCAAAATATACGGCGCTGTGAAAAGGACTGACGCGCTCTGTACAGGAAATTGGTATCACTGGGGGTGAAGAGGACGGCGTCAATAATGAATCCGTTGACAACAATTCACTTTACACCCAGCCAGAGGATATCTACAATATCTACCACACGCTTTCAGCTATCAGCCCTTATTTCTCTATTGCTGCCGGCTTCGGCAATGTCCACGGTGTTTACAAGCCCGGCAATGTGAAGCTTCACCCCGAACTTCTGGGTAAGCATCAGCAGTACGTCAAAGAGAAAATCAATGCCAAGGAAGACAAGCCGGTGTTCTTGGTTTTCCATGGCGGCTCCGGCTCATCTAAGAAGGAGTTCACCGACGCCATCAGCTACGGGGTGGTCAAGGTCAATCTTGACACCGACCTGCAGTACGCTTATCTGACAGGCATCCGGGACTACATCCTGAAAAAGAAGGACTATCTCATGACGCAGGTCGGCAACCCTGAGGGTGAAGACAAACCGAACAAGAAGTACTTCGATCCCCGTGTTTGGGTGCGAGAGGGAGAAAAGACGATGAAGGCGCGTGTGGAGGAAGGTCTCACTGACTTCAACACCGCTGGCCAATTGTAGATAGACTCAACTCTGAGTTGATGACGAGTTTGATGGCAACGCGGCGGAATCTGTAGTTTGGTAGGGCAAGGACGGCTAAAGCATCTCTACTTCAACGCCATGAGCACCGAGATTTCAACTCTGACTATTACTGAACGTCTTGCACTCTACCGTGATTGTTGAGTTAAATTTTTCTAATTGCGGAGGTGGATGATTCTCCGGCTTTCGTCGGCTTCTTCCGCCCCAGACCTGCAGCTGACGTCGTTTCGAGGCACCCCACGGGTTAATTTTCGTCGCTCGCGGTTTTCTAGCATCTCCCCAACGCTTAGTACTTAGTACAACGTCCACTCCGTCCTTTTAACCTGTACAAGATGTTGTTTCCTTGACTTCTTTCGTTAACTTAGCCAGCTTCTACTATCATTCGAAGAGTTGATTGTACATATCCTGATCAATCGCCCTCTCAACTATCTAATCACGCCTTGCGTAATGATCATGCGAAACTTTTCATAGTCGGACTGCTTGCCAGCTTCCCTACCACTCACTTGACTCATTATCTTCATCGGCGTTCACATCGGCCCCTTTTCGAACGACATCCGACGGTGTTGGAGATGCCGCAGCTCAGTATATTATCCCCGCGGCAGGACCACCAGCCTCCGAGCGGCGCCGACCAGTTCCTCGAGCTCGTGCAAAACCCATTTGCAGTTTCTGTGAGCTTTAGTGGATCCTGACCGAGAGGCTGTAGTGGTACTGACGGTTCTCAGCTTCAAGCAAATGCGTTCTGGGCTTCTCTCGGCACATCCATCGGTGTAACCCTCTTAATAGCCATTCTTTTCTCTCTTCTGCGACCTCACAACTCCGTGGTCTACGCTCCAAAGACTCGGCATGCCGACGAGAAACACGCTCCTCCCCCTGTTGGCAAAGGATTCTTTGCTTGGATTACTCCGGTGCTCAAGACTCGGGAAAGTGAGCTCGTGGACAAAGTTGGGCTCGACGCCACCATATTTCTACGGTTCACCACTATGTGTCGAAACATGTTTCTCGTCATGGCCATCATAGGCTGCGGGGTCATCATCCCGACGAATATAGTGAATAGTGATAGAAACATCACCCGTGGACTTTCGGCCTTCCAAATAATGACACCAATGTATATGTTTGGCCAGGCTCTCTGGAATATTGTTGTGTGTGCCTGGCTTTTCGACTTCATAATTCTCTACTTCTTATGGAGGAATTATAAAGCTGTGGCAAGACTGAGGAAGGCCTTGTTTGAGAGCCCGGAATACCGGAATAGCCTTCATTCAAGAACCCTGATGGCCACCGATATACCCCCATCGTACCGGTCAGACGAAGGTCTATTGCGGATCATCGACCAAGTCGAGCAGACGTCAGGTGTGCCACGTGCGTCAATCGGTCGGAATGTCAAAGAATTGCCCCTGCTGATTGAGCAACACGAGAAGAGCGTGCGTGAGCTGGAGTCCGTTCTGGCCAAATATCTCAAGAACCCTGACAAACTTCCATCTTCGAGACCGACCATTCGTCCCATAAAGCAGGACCGTAAACATGGAGCTGGTGAAAAGGTTGATGCTATCGAATATTTGACCGGTCGAATACGAGACTTTGAGATACGAATCAAGGATGTTCGAGAAACTGTGGACACACGGAATGCCATGCCCTACGGCTTCGCCAGCTACGAGAAAATTCACGATGCACATACCGTGGCATATGCCGCGCGAAGGAAGCATCCACACGGGAGTACAATCAGGCTCGCACCCAAACCAAACGACGTGATATGGACTAATCTAGCTCTGTCAAAGAAGGCTCGCACTTGGAGAAGGCTAGTGAATAACTTCTGGATTGTTATATTGACGCTGGTCTGGATCGTTCCTAACGCCTTAATCGCCATATTCTTGTCTAATCTTTCGAACCTGGGTTCTGTCTGGCCTGCTTTCCAGACTCAACTGAACGGTCATCCGATCGCTTGGTCTGCAGTGCAAGGCATAGCTTCTCCAGCAATTCTATCCTTGGTCTACCTTATCCTACCCATCATCTTCCGCCGTCTGTCGATCAAAGCCGGCGACACCACCAAGACATCTCGCGAGAAGCATGTCACTCAAAAGCTCTATGCATTTTTTGTCTTCAACAATCTCATTGTCTTCTCGCTTTTCTCGGCTGTCTGGAGGTACGTCGCCACGGTCATTGATGCCAAGCAGGGAAATCAAGGCGTCTGGGATGCTCTGAACCGGGGCGAATTCTTCATCAAAATGATGATAGCTTTTTGCACAGTGTCACCGTTCTGGGTTACTTGGTTATTACAGCGCAATCTTGGGGCTGCGGCAGATCTATCTCAGATTGTGAATATGACCTGGATATGGTTCGCCCGTACATTCATGAGTCCTACGCCTCGGCAAGAGATTGAGTGGACCGCACCTCCACCTTTCGAATATGCCAGCTACTACAATTACTTTCTCTTCTACGCAACTGTGGCTCTCTGTTTTGCGACCCTTCAACCACTCGTACTTCCGGTGACCGCTCTCTACTTCACAATCGATGCTTGGCTGAAGAAATACCTTCTTCTCTATGTTTTCATCACAAAGACCGAATCCGGTGGCCAATTCTGGCGCATTATATATAACAGACTAATCTTTGCAGCGCTTCTGGCCAACGCCGTCGTTGCTCTGATTGTTAAAGCAAGGGGAAACTGGACACAAATGATCTCTATGGCTCCACTTCCTTTCGTGATGTTTGCTTTTAAGTGGTACTGCAGCCGAACCTTTGATGACCAGTGCAAGTACTATACCAAGGCTACGGAGGGAGATCCTGAATCTTTGGGTGGACCTGATAAGCAAAGTCGTCGGAACGATCGCCTTCGAACCCGATTTGGCCACCCCGCACTTTACAGACCTTTAATTACCCCAATGGTTCATGCCAAGGCACAGGCAGTTCTTTCGCAGATTTACAGAGGGAGACTGGGTTCCATCAACGGTTCAGAGTCTAGGTATTCCGATGGCATTCCCATGGACTCAATGGCAACAGGCGACCCTGGAAAAGCCGCCAGAAGTGCTTTAGATGCGCCTTTCGAGGTTGTCCCGGAGAACAGGCTCGATTTTGCATATTATAAGAACAGACATGAGTTTGGAGAGGAACGTGGTGGAGGGGAAATCTTTGGTCGTCCCATGGATCTAGTCTCAGAACGTTCACAGACACCTCGAAATTTCGCTGGGGCCTACGACTCTCCAGGCTCTTCACGAGCTGCATCGCCTGCACCAGATTACACCAGGCATACAGGAAGACACGATGAAGGTGGCACTACTTATCCTGCAGAGTACCATCATCCTGCGTACCGAGAGCCCGATCATGGTGACCTTGGGGATCCGGGGCACGGTGGGCAAATGTACAGGCACACTAACGAGAGCGAGAGTCATTTGCTGGCGGAAGCAGAGGCTGTACCTATCTCTACTCCTGGGGAACACTTCACAGTGGAGAAGTGCAGGACAAGACTATCTGACCACGCAGCTGATACACGGGCGGGGGATCCAATATCGTACGATTACTTCCGGCAGGGTAGGATATAAGAAGGGACTAGGTTTGATTCACATAGACAAGCGAGCGCATTGCATCAGATGGGAAATCTAGAGGGCGTTGGAATGGTCGTGCACCAAGGAAAGCACTGAGAGGTTGGCATAGACTTGCGGTCAATACACATGTATATTATCAGATAAGTAGCGGTTTACAGACTTGGAGTACCGGTCCCGTGCGGTTTGAGTGTTGAAATGGAGCATAAAAACCACATCTGGTGAATGCAAGCGCGAAGTTTCTGGTTGGGTGAACATCATTAGCGCGTCAAAGCCAATAAGCTGAAGTGGACCTTTGTTATTGGAGTAGAACTACCCATGTAATTAACAACATTTTCTGCAGGAGGCTCAAGTGTCCAACCCAGGCATACCCTCCATTCCACCGACATCATTCCAGAAGCGGTCGAAATCCACTCCCTGCGCCTCAAACGCATCCCTGGCCTTGGTCATCGCAGCCGCTTGCCGTTCTGGCGTGAACCCACCGGGCAATGTACTCTCGTACTGCACGATTTCGATCCACCTGAAGAACAAGCTCTCTTTCCCCATAGCCGTGAGACGATCTTTGAACGCAACAATCTTCTGTCTACCCACTTCCTGATTGCCGGCGTCGAGTTGATGGATGGGCCAGATCAACCAGCCGTGCGGTTCCAAGTGCAGGATGACGGTCTTCTGGAACTTGTCCAGGGATATCTTTCCTTCTGCAAGGAGGCGGTGTGCGGCGATCATGGCCGCGAAGTCGAGATCCCAATTCTTGTCCATCATCACGTATCCCGTCTTGGCTTGGACGCATGTCGGATCTATGGCCGGCATGATCCGGTTCTGGAAGACTTCGGCTCGCTCGCGCTCATGTTGAGGTAGCTGTTCGTCCAGCCATCCTTGAGGGAGCATGTTATACCACTTCCGCGAAACACGCACGACAATTTCTTCGTCTCGAAATCCGACGGCCCGGCGCCATGATGTGGGGTTCGAAGGCAAGCCGAAGAAAAAGTTGTAAGGCCACGGTAGGATGAAGCGGAAGAGTGCCCAGTCCAGGCCGAACATGAACGCCCTCCCAGCTGTAATGCCGATTAGGGTGCTCCAATTTGTCCCTTGTATGTCCACCTTTGCATCATTGCGGTAACCGAGGGTTGCGACCGCAATGGCTGCGTAAATGGGTACGGCGACGTAGATGCGCCATGCGAGGAGCAGAACAATAGCGACGTTCATGAGAGTTGGGACGGAGAAGATGCGGCGCTTGAAAGTCCATGGGTGCGTGTCGACGTGGGTAATGTAAATGTGGGAAGGATCTAGCGTTTGGAGGAAAGGTACGAGGACGGCTGGTGGAAGGGAGAAAGGGGCGGGTGGATTTGAAGAATCAGTGAGTCTGGAGGTTGCCGGGCTCTTGCTCTTGCTCTTGTTGTTGCTAGATTTGAGAGAAGCATTGAGAGAAGTGGTCCTCGCCATGATGTTGTCAGATTACGTGAAGTTAGACGCTTGATGGTACGTCAAGGCTTAGTCAGCTTGGATGCCCTAAGGCAAAGAACTATGTAGAGCTTGTGAACTTGGAAAGCAGGAACGAAAAGTGTTGTTACAACTTGTAGCTCGCTGGAAGAAGCTGTATGCCGGATGATGCGGTTCTTGTGGTGGTGGCGTTCGAATCCATGGTACAGGCGGTAGCCAACACGCTGATGAAGATGGATCTTTATCAGCGCCCAAGGACCTCCAGCAAAGAAGGAACAACAAATGTCTCCACATGAATGCCATTTTCATGTCACGAATTTCTACTATGGAAAGATTTTGTAAGCAATTTCATGATGCGATATTAGGTACTTCATACATAAATGTAAGGCTCAGCCTAAACATGGGAGGCATAACGTACGAGTAGATGGAGAAGCCAAAGTGCAAAACAATCATGTTCAGGCGAATGGCTGGCTGGATGGATGGATGAAAGGTTCGCAATGATTACTTTATAATGCCTCAAGTGAGTTGAGTCATGGCAATGTAGACTTAATTCTCTGGATATCGTGAGTATTCAAGTCTAAAATGTGTTCTGTAGATCTATATAATTGCACAGTATTTATTGGCCTATATGTCTGCAGGCGGTATTATAGCCTAGATCGATGCCTACCTAACGAGAGTTTCTTCCTCCGCCTTTGGACATTCTCGGGTCCCAGAGGTCGTAGTCTGATCGATACCGAAACTCGAGCGATGAATCAGTCTCTCTTCCTAGCATCAAGATAACCCCAACATGCGAGGGACTTCGGAGCCCCAGTCCGGCCCAATGACCTCATCCCTCTGCACTGTCCACTCGCCCTCTTTTCCCTGCCTCCTTATCTCCCCCTCCAACAACACCTTCACCGTCACCACAACCTCCTCTACCCCCTCGAATCCTCCATCCCAACACTTCTTGATCACACCCCTGACCCCATCCTCCCCCTTCTCGACCTCATCAGTACTCACAGCCTGCCTCCCATTCAACAACTCAAACAACACGCCCCCAAAACAAAAGACATCGTGCTTCCTCTGCTCCAGGCGTCTCGGTGGCCAAGGCGTCAGACTGCTTTCGTACACCCGATCGCCACCCCAAGAAGGGTTGAGCACCACCCGCGCGTAGTGAAAGCCGCCCACGAGCGCAAGACTGCAGACCACGCCCCGTAGCCAGAGAACCTCCGAGCTTAAAGTCTGGTAATGGATTCCTTTGCCGTGCAGGAACGCCAGTGCCGAAAGTATCTGCAGCGCCCAGCGCAAGGTCAGGAGGAGCGGGATGGACGCGGCGCGGGGAGAGCGGTCCAAAACCTGATGCAGCGGCGGGCCAGGCGAAGGATGCGAGAGGAGATATCCGAAGTCGTTGGGCGCAGCGCCCCGGAAGGCGATCAGGCGAGGGTGGTCCGTGGCCGGTGAGGGGGATGGAAAGAGGCGCTCAGAGAAGCGGAGGGAGCGCTGGACCATTTGGTGTTGTCGGGATTCCCGCCACGAGCCGTCCATTGGGTCGAACGGGACGTCGTGGAGGTTGTATGAGAATGGGTAGACAAGGAATAGGTTCTTAGCTTGGTCGGCTTCGGAGGAGGAGAAGGAGGATGAAGGTTGTGGCTCCCAGGGCGCGACGAATGCGTGCTCGTAGATAGTTGAGTAGTGATGGTCTCCCGCGTTTCGGCGGACGCCCGGAGGAGGGGTGGGGCAGGGGTAGTAGGGTTCCTCGTGGGGAGTCTTGGGAGGAAAAGGAGGTAGCATTCTTTCAAAGGTATTATGTGAGGACTCGTGCGCGGGACTTTTGGAGGACGTGAAATGTATATGCTTGATAAGACTTTGCGATGTTATGCAAACACTGGTCAGTCCGAAGTCTGTCCTGAAAGCATACGATTACATCAAAAGTCCAAGAGTGTAGAATGAGTGCTGAGTGTGGAGGTGGTGAGACAGATGATAATGCCCTGTCCCTGCCAACTTTGTATTGATCAATGGTCGGTGAAATTCAAACTGACAAGTCTGACTGAAATGTTTCTCCATTCTTATACCTTCAATTTGATTGGCAAGTCAATAAAGTAAAGTGAGAGAAATCTTGATATAATGTTGAGTTGATGGAGAGGATTCATCGTCAACATGGGTCATGGTACCAGATGTCCCGTCGGAGTTGGTGGATATACAGTAGTAGGTACCTGCTGAGAGGGAGCTACAGTCACTGCCGACAGAGGGTTCATGGCATAGAATGTCGCCATGTCGAGATTGATGTTGAAGATCATGCTGAGGCAGTCTAAATCCGCGAAGGCTGAGAGCCAGAACGTGCAGCTTTGGATCTCGCCAGCGGCTCCCGGACTTGGCGATACCCTGAGGCGGGGACGATAGGTGTGGGAGAGGCTGGCACAACGCAATAACTCTGTGAGGGCTGGAGTGAGGACGGATAGTTGTAATTCTTGATTGTTGCATTGAATATTGTAATCATTAGGGTCAAT
>QQTW01004353.1_pt1 | contig 10607 bp, 8 predicted proteins | sample 1904831 | NCBI WGS metagenome assembly QQTW01 (sample SAMN09435610, study PRJNA476489) | Subsurface metagenome, whole genome shotgun sequencing project.
ACTTGGACAAAAGATTTTGCAAACTGGCCCTCTTAACGGTGTAACCCAATGGTGTCGCTCGGTGCAGTGGGTAGCCAATGATAAAGTTCAAGTAGAATTAATCGATACGCCAGGATTAGATGAAATTGACGGCGAAGCACGCAGCCAAATGGCGGAAGATGTAGCTCGTCAAGCTGATTTAATTTTATTTGTAGTAGCTGGCGATATTACGCAAACTGAGTATGAAGCCCTCTGCAAGTTGCGTCAATACCAAAAACCGCTAATTTTGGTATTCAACAAAATAGACCTTTATCCCGATACTGATAGACAGGAAATTTACCAAAACCTGCACCAATTGGGGGCAACAACAGGCGAAATGCTCCCCGATGAGATAGTTATGGTTGCCGCCGAACCAGCCCCACTAGAAGTGCGCGTAGAGTGGGCTAATGGCGAAATTGGCTACCAATGGGAAACACCAGCGCCGCAAATAGATGAATTAAAACAAAAAATTCTCAACATTCTCAATCGAGAAGGCCGGAGTCTTTTGGCGCTAAATGCTCTGGTACAAGCGCAAAAAGCCCAAGAAAAAATTGCCTCTATAACTGTAGCCGAGCGCCAACAACAAGCAGAAGATTTAATTTGGAAATATACCAAATATAAGGCCGGCGCGATCGCCCTCAATCCGATTGCTTTAATAGACCTATTGGGCGGATTTATTGCCGATTTAGCTTTAATTCGCGCTTTAGCACGGCTGTATAACCTGCCTATGACTGGTTACGAAGCTGCAAAGTTATTAAGAACCATAATACTTAGTTCCGGTGGCTTGCTGGTAGGAGAATTAGCTAGTAGTTTGTTTTGGGGATTGGGTAAAAGTACAGCAATCGCTCTTTCTAGCGGTGAAAATCCCTTAAATATTTCAACTTATGCAGGTGCGGCGGCGATTCAAGCTGGAATTGCGGCTTATGGTTGCTATGCCGTAGGACGAGCAGCGCAGATATACTTAGAACGCGGTGGTACTTGGGGACAATTTGGCGCTAGTACCGTAATCCAGGAAATTTTATCTAGTACCGAGCCAAATACAATTATTTACCGCCTGCGTCAAGAATTATCTTTTCTGAAGTAGCCAACGGTAGGGATTTTGACTCTAGGGAATTTCAGCCGAGGCTCAACAAACTACTTGGGGAATGGAAAGAGGAATGCTAAGATGAAAAAGCAATGATAATTATTTAGTTGAATAATTAAATTCGGCATTGCCTTTGAAGACTCCTTACTGACTACAAAAAATGCGCTCATAGAACAGACTATATAGCTCGCCTGGAAAACCAGAAAACAAGCAAATTAATGTCTAGTCAACAGCTACGGGGTTTTTGTACGTGATTACTATTTCACCACGTCCAGTCGGGCGCAATTGCAGCACTATTAGTTTTGCTTCAACTCTCTACCTTTGCCCAATTTTAGATTTATTACTGGCAGAAGTGCCGGAAAAATGGCACGCCGAACTAAGATTAGGCCTCCAAGAAGCCTTAGTCAACGCCGCCAAACATGGCAATAAGCTAGATCCTGGCAAAGTTGTGATTGTCCGCTTTTTCTTACTTAGCGAATTTTATTGGTGGGAAATTGTCGATCAAGGTTGTGGATTTACCCCCGATTGTAATTGCGATCGCGATCAAAGCGATTATTTACCCCCAGAAACTTCTGAAAATGGTCGCGGAACGTTCTTACTAAAAACAATTTTTGACCAAGTACATTGGAATGAAGAAGGTACAGAGTTGAGGCTGTGCAAGCAAATGTCTCGTTTTCGTTTTCCCTTAGTTGGTTAAATCGGTAGCACCATGACTAGGACAAGGAGGGGCAGAAATAGAACGATCCAACCACGCTGTAGCTTGTTGTAGTCTTGATAAAGCTTCCTCTGGTTGTTCTTTAAGTAAAAATACTATTGCTGCCGCAGCTTGTTCGCTAGAACGGGCTTTACGATTAGATTTTAGCTTATGCCAGTCGTTGGGGGAAATAGTCAACCTCTCGCTCAAAGCTTGAGCTAATTGCAGAGTGCTGAAGTCATTAAGATTAGGAGTTTTGACAAAATCGGTACTTTCAAGCATAAAATCGGGCGTAGGTATAAGGTTATCTAGTCTTACTGTATCAAGGGATGATATGCAGCCGCCTCCAGAATCCTCAACGGACGTAACAAACGCAGATATCGAAGGAAGTATTGCCGAAGTAGAACAAGTATTAACTGCTCTTAAAGAACGTTACGCACAGATAGAAAGCGATCGCCAGCGTCAAGCAGAGCTTAAGCACCGATTAGAAGAAATTAGACCGCAATTAGCCAATAATAAGCTACCAGAGTTGCAAGCCCAATTAAAAGAGATTAAAACTGAATTGGAAACAATCGAAGTAAATTTAGAAAGCCAGCTATTTTCTATAGATGTGTTTAAAGAACCATTCTGGCAAGCGGTGCGGTTTGGCGGGCTTGGTATTGTTGTAGGCTGGATATTGAAGTCTTGTGCCAGCTAAAACGAATTATTTATATACGATGACCAGAAGTATTGCAGATATATTAAAAAACGGTCAGCCAGAGGAAGATTTAACTATTCAAGGCTGGGTACGCACTAAACGCGATTTGAAAGGATTTGCCTTTATTGAAGTAAACGATGGCTCCTCTTTAGCAAATTTGCAAGTCGTGCTAAATTCGCAAATGCCCGAATATGAGGACTTGTTAAGGCGGCTAAATACCGGGGCTTCGGTGGAAGTTACGGGAATCTTAGTACCATCCCAAGGTAAAGGGCAACGCATTGAGTTACAGGCGACAGCAGCCACCGTATACGGCGAAGCTGATGTAGATACCTATCCATTGCAAAAAAAGCGCCATTCTTTTGAATTTTTGCGCACAATCGGACATTTGCGATCGCGTACTAATTCATTTGGGGCAGTTTTTCGGGTTAGAAATGCCTGTGCAACCGCCATTCACCAGTTTTTCCAGCAACGCGGTTTTTTGTGGGTGCATACGCCAATTATTACTAGCAGCGATTGCGAAGGCGCGGGGGAACTATTTACCGTTACTAGCTTAGATTTAAAGAAAGTTCCGACCATAGACAAGCAAGAAGTAGACTACAGTCAAGACTTTTTTGGGAAACCCGCTTATTTAACAGTAAGCGGACAACTAGAAGCGGAAATTATGGCTATGGCTTTTAGTAATGTTTATACCTTTGCGCCGACTTTTAGAGCGGAAAACTCTAATACATCTCGGCATTTAGCAGAGTTTTGGATGGTGGAACCTGAAATGGCTTTTTGCAACTTGCTTGGAGATATGGATTTAGCCGAAGCATTTTTAAAGCACGTTTTTAAGTATGTAATGGAAACTTGCCCGGAAGACATGGAGTTTTTTAACGATCGCATTGATAATACGGTGCTTGCAACTGCTCAAAATATTATTGACAATGAGTTTGCGCGTTTAACTTATACAGAAGCGGTTTCGCTGCTGGAAAAAGCTCCAGTAACTTTTGAGTATCCTGTAAGTTGGGGCTTAGACTTGCAATCAGAACACGAACGCTATTTAGCCGAACAGTTATTTAAAAAACCTGCGATCGTTACTGATTACCCAGTAGGGATCAAAGCTTTTTATATGCGTTTGAACGACGACCAAAAGACTGTTAGCGCAATGGACATTTTAGCGCCCAAAATTGGCGAAATTATTGGCGGTTCGCAACGGGAAGAACGGTTAGATGTATTAGAGCAAAGAATGAGGAATCAAGGCTTAAATCCAGAGGATTTGTGGTGGTATTTAGATTTACGCCGTTATGGTACAGTTCCCCATGCTGGCTTTGGCTTAGGGTTTGAGCGCTTGGTACAATTTATGACCGGAATGGCAAATATCCGCGATGTGATTCCTTTTCCGCGTACTCCATTGAGTGCAGAGTTTTAATCGTCCCTTACCTGACAATTGCGCTTCTAGATATCTGCAATCTCTCCGTCTGCTGACACTACTGAACTAGCAGGTGTTGGATTTTGGGGTAATAACCAACTGAGCAAAATGGCAGTTAAACCACCCGTCGAAGTCGCAGAAGCAAACATATTTTTGATGATGGCAGGTTGATTATTAAACAACTCTGGTACGAACACCACACCTAATCCCAACGCTAACGAAACTGCAATGATAATGGTGGAGCGACGGTCTAAATCTTCAGAGGCAATAATTTTCACTCCAGCAACGGCAATCGAGCCAAACATGACCGTAGTTGCTCCGCCTAAAACTGGTTGGGGAATGGATTGGAAAGCACCGCTAACAATGGGCAATAGTCCCAATAACGCCAGAATACCTGCAACAAAAAATCCCACATAACGACTGCCCACACCAGTCATTTGGATCACACCCGTGTTTTGGCTAAAGGTAGTGATAGGAAAAGTATTAAGCAATGCTGCTAAAGAGGAGTTCAGACCGTCCGCTAACACTCCAGCCTTAATGCGGCGGATGTAAACAGTACCTGCAATGGGTTCTTTAGAAACCATTGAGGTAGCAGTCATGTCACCCACAGATTCAATGGCAGTCAGTGGATAGAGAATTAGAAAAGGGATCAGGGCGCTAAATTCAAAACTCATGCCGTAGCGAAAGGGAACAGGCAAACTAATGAATGAAAGCTTGCTGAAAACACTAAAATCGACCATACCCATGAATGCAGAGAAGATATAGCCAACAAGCAACCCAATGGCGATCGCTCCCATCCGAATATATTGATTCTTGGCAAGCGTCAGCACAATCACGATCAAAAATACGCCGCCACCCACCGCAATATTCTGAGCATTGGCAAAGGTATTGTTCTGTAAAGCCGCCGTACCGCCCGCCAGACTGGTAATGCCTGTCTTAAGTAAGCTTATTCCAATTAGCATCACCAAAGTTCCCGACACGATCGGTGTCACTATTTTATTAAGCAGATGCAAAAAACGACTTAGCATTACATTGGCAAAGGCACCAAAAAAGCAAACGCCAAAAATCAATGATAGTGCCTGCTCTGGTGTTCTTCCGGCTTGAATAGCAGTATTTGCCACACCCAAGATAGCACCGAGAAAGGCAAAGCTAGTCCCCTGCAAACTGAGCAAACCCGATCCTACAGGACCAAAGGTTTTGCATTGAATAAAGGTGCAAATGCCAGAGGCGAGCAGCGACATACTAATAATGAAACTGGTGTTAGCAGGATCGAGTCCTAAGCTAGTGCAGATAATTAGTGGTGGTGTCACAATGCCGACGAAGGCTGCTAAAACGTGCTGTACAGCAACAAAAAACGACTCGACTATCGGCGGTCTGTCATACAGTCCGTAGAGCAGTTCCGAACCCGTTGCCGATAGGTCTGGAAAACTTTGAGCCTCTGGTAATTCAGATTCCTGCAAGATGCCAATTTCTTCGCGCTTTGCCATATTTTTGCGATCGTATCCTAAGCTTTTACAACTAGGCTTAAGTTTAAGCTGCCGTATATTGTATACACAAACCACAGCTTTAAAGAGTAGCTGAATTTACATAACATCAACTTTCTGCGCCTTCTCATAGAGGACGAATGCGGCATTTCGAGATTACTTACGAGGCGCGATCGCGGCAGCATTTTTGGGAGAGACGATTGAAACTGGTAAAGACTTACCCATCCCGGTTTTCCAAAAACTCAATTGCCTGTGCAAAGCGATATAGGGGTTTTAATTCTCGTCTAAATCTATCCAAAAGATAGCTGTATTGATTTTGATTTGTGTCAGAAAAAGCTTCTTCACTACTAGAGCGATCGTCAGAATGATTGGGTAGCGATTGGAACTGATTGGCAGTAAAATCGTATTTCCATGCATCAATCTCATTGTAAAAATGACTTTTGCCATCCACTATAGAGTCTTAAGAATTTCACCACCAAAACAATCTTGAATGACAAGAGCAGTTACGCCACACATTGACCTAGTGCTGGATTGTCGGCTGTCTATAAAGAACTAAACACTCATGACCAACACTCCCTAAAAAGATGTTTTACAGTCTTCTGACGTTTGGATGGCTGCCTATACTGGATTCAGGAATTACTACTATTTATTAATCGCTTTAAAACTATTTAAACGATTTGTAAAGCTTCGCATCCTTTTGAAAAATTAGAGTATTCAGAAAATATGACTTTATACCTAGAAAAATTATCTTAACTACAATTACAAAATAAAGCTTGCAAAAAGTCTATTGTGTCAGCCCTGTTTAATTACCAGAAATTGCACTGCGTACCAAAATCGCCGTGCAATCTACCCCAAGGGCAATTTCTACCGGAATATTGCCGTTTATTGCTTGCTTGAGCAATCCTTCTCTACTTGCACCCAGCACTACGACATCAAAATTTTCCGATTTAACTTGCTCGATTACTCCTTCAATTACAGAACTAGCTTTCAGGGGCGCAGCCGTTACAGGACTTTTAAAATGGCGAAAGCGCACTAAATAACGCATAGCTTGTTCCAAAACTTGAGTGTTTGGCAAAGATTGGTTTGGGCTAACTACTTGACAAAAATGCACTGACGGGGAAGTAGAAAGAGTTAGTAAAGAGGGTAATAGTTGAATTGCCTTTTGAGAATTTGGGCCACCCGCAATCGGTACAAGCCAGCGATTTAGCTGAGTATTAGGAAGCAAGCAGTAAGGCGGTGGTGTGGCTATCTTGCGCTTGGTAGGGAGAGGAAAATAGATATTTTGAGCCGAATCTTGAGCAAACTTAACTAAAACTACTTCACAGCTTGCCTGTCTAATTAAAGTATCGGCAACACTGCCAAAAATCCGCCCTGGAGTCAGAGTTTTACCTTTCCACCCCATTAAAACTAGATCGATATGCCGCTCCTTGATAATTTCTAAAATAGCAGAGGCAGAATCGTGGGCGACGCGAATTTGAGTATGCAAAGGAACGTTGAATTTACGCGCCTCGGCTTCCGCTTGACGCAACAAACGCCGACTTTTAGCAGTATTAACCGGAGTTTCCGCCGGAGAACTATTGCGAGAAACCAAAATTACTTGAACGCACTCTAATTCGTAATGGCGATCGCGCGCAATAGCTAAAGCAAATTGTAATAAAGCATTAGCTGTGTGGGGATTGGCTAATGGTACGAGCATTCGTCCTTGTCCGATTGCAGGCGATCGCGTTTGATAAACGGTGTAAGAAGGTTCTGGTTGCGGGCCAATGGTACGATTTTCACCATTGAGCTTATCGGCTTCGGCGCGAATGATATCGGCGCGGGTAATAATCCCAATTAGCTTTCGTTGCTCGATTACAGGCAATCTACTTAAACCATAGCGATCGAGCAAATATAAAACATCGCTTAAACTTGCACTAGGACTCACCGTTACAGGGCTGGGAGTCATAATCTCGCTTAAATGAGTATCCCCCGGTAAAAACAATTCGCGCATTTTGGCTAAATCGGTTTGCGTCACAATCCCCACCAACTTACCTTCATCTACTACCGGAAAGCCGCGATGGTGGGAGCGAGAAAACGCTTGTACTGCCTCGTCTAGAGTCATCATTGCCCCTAAAGTTTCTACGCGCGGCTGCATGACGTTTTCGGCTGTTAGTGTCGTTAATAAGCCCTGACTCGGCACTGAATCTAAGTTGATGCCATTAAAAGCTAAAAGCTTGTCGTAGAGAGAACCGGGAGCAATTTTTTCGGCAATTAAGTACGCTGTAACCGAGCCAATCATTAACGGTAAAACTAGGTTGAAATCGGTAGTCATTTCAAAGACAATCGCGATCGCCGTTAAAGGAACTTTGGAAACGACGCTAAAAAAAGCCCCCATCCCCGCTAAAGCATAGGTAACGGGTGAACTCATCCCCGTTAAGTTGTATTCCACTACTCCCACCAAATAGCCCAAAGCCGAACCCATAATTAGGCTAGGCGCAAATACCCCTCCCGGCGCACCAGAACCCGCAGCAACTACCGTGAGGAGAAATTGGGCAACAAAGGCGATCGCTGCTACGTACGGGCGAGCTTCTCCCGCAAGCATAAATTCCCGCAAGCCCGTATTATTGTGAAATTCAAGTGGTAATAAAGAAACAGCGATCCCCGAAACAGAGCCTGCTATTGCAACCCGCAACGGCAAACTAACGTGCAATCTTTGGTACAGCTTTAAACTTGTAATAATTCCTTGGTTAAATAACGAGCCGAGTAACCCCGCCAAAATTCCTAAAATTATATAAAAAGGAATTTCCCCCAAGGAGAAGCTAGTAACATTTGCTGTTAATTCTAGATTTAGCTGCAAACTCCTACCACCCAAAAGCCGGGAAACTACCGCCCCCACAAACGAAGCAATAATTGCCGTACCTAGAGTTATCCCTGATAAATCTTGGAGTAATTGCTCGATTACAAATAAAACTCCCGTAATTGGCGCATTGAAAGCCGCCGCCAAACCCGCCCCCGCTCCCGCCGCAATTAGCTGGCGGCGATGATCGGGAGATAAGGGCAAATAACGACTCAATCCCCCCGCCAAAGCCGCCCCAATATGCACCGTTGGCCCTTGCCTGCCTAAAGTTAAACCCGAACCCAACGCCAAACTTGCACTAGCTAGTTTTACTAAAGCAACCCGCCAAGAAAGCTTAATAGAAATATTGGCAAGACTTGCTTTAACATCAGGAATCCCGCTACCACCAGCTTCTGGAGCTAACCTTTGAATTAGTAACCCAGAACAGAAACCAAAAGAGCCACCAATTATTGGCAAGACTAGCCAAGCTGGTTGTAAAGCCGAAGATTGAACGCGCCAAGCGCCAAGCCAGCCAGAGCTAAATTTAAGGAAAACCGCCGCTAGTGCTGCAACTATTCCAATAATTACCGCATAGGCGATCGCACTTGTTCGGCTTGGTTGCAGCCATTGGCGCAAACGCTGTTTTAAAGCAGGAAGTAGCATTTTTTTGAAGGAGAAAGGAAAGAAAAAACTGCTATTTTGTTGCTCTTTAATGGTTTTTGTGACTCAAATAAGTATCAATTTGTTGCCGTATAGCCATTTTGTGCTTATTTAAACCAAGATAACCAAGGTTGCCAATTTTGAACTAATTGAGCTAACTGGGCGTAACCAGCCGCACGAGGATGAGCGCCATCATTTGCGATCGCCTCGTTTATCCACACTTCAGAAGCTTGCAAGGAAGTAAAAATATCTAAGTAAGGTACATCAATTCGAGCGCAAACTGAGGCAAAAGCCGCAGACAATCGAGCAATTCTTCTGTTTTGTTCCAAATCTACTACTGGGGCAGTTCCCACCATCAACACCGGAAACATCTGTTTAGCTATCTTGAGAATGTCGCGCGTGTTTTCTAAAGAAGTTTCAAAAGCAACGCGAGTTTTACCGTTTTCTACAGTTGTGTCATTTGCACCAAAGCAAAATACAATTCGCCCTTCCGATTCTAGAGGTAAACGATAGGAAACTTCTCTTTGCCAACGCTTTTTAAGTTCGGTGCTAGTTTCTCCTCTTACGCCTAAGTTGTAATAGGTAATATCATGACCAAGATGGCAAGCTTGGGCGCAGATTCTACCTGCCCAACCCAAACACTGCGGATCGCCCGTACCATTAACAAAAGATTCCCCTACAAAGCAAATACGTAGACTAGGCATAACTAATACTGGCTTAGTTTTTAATTTTCCTCTCGTCCGATCGCTGATAATCCTTCTACTATCAACGACGGCGTATAACACGAGCCGTTCCACTCCACATCGTTACCTAGGGCAACTAATTGTTTTAAAGCTGTGTAGGCATTACCCGCCACCATTGTATCTTTTACCCGCCCGATCGCTTGACCATTTTTGACGCGGTAGCCCAAGTCAACATTAATCGAAAAATCCCCTGAAATACTGCCCCCATCTCCCAACATTTGATCGATAATAATGCCGTCATCGAGTTGAGCAATTAATTGCGCTAAGGAATCAAAGCCCGGTTGAATCAGCAAATTAAATAAGCCGGGAGTAGGATAGCTACCCAAACCAGGACGAAAACCGTTGCCTGTCGTCCCTGTACCTAGTAATTTGCCACAGGTGCGATCGCTTGCAAAGTTCTTTAATACTCCATTTTGCACAAATACGAGCGGTTTTGTTGGCGTACCTTCATCGTCAAAGGGACAACTAAAAGGGCCCTTTTCTGGCTCTTGAGAAATAGTCAAAGCGCTAGAAGTTACTATCTGCCCTAATCGTTCTGCCCAAGGGGAAGCTTTTTCTAAAACTCTTTTGCCATTAATCGCTGCTTGCAAGGTACTCCACAACATATCTGCGGCTTTGGATGTAAATAAAACTGGTACGTGGCCGGTGGGGGGTGCAATATTGTTTTTAGCCCACTGTAAACGTTGTAAAATTTGCTCGACAATCTTTTCTGGATGGAGAATATCGCGCTGAGTTTGTCCGTCAGATACGCTTAAAAAATCATCTCCTCTAATCCATTCCACCGCTAGATAAGCACTGAGGGTAGTATCAGTGTAGTGGCAGTCCAAACCCATCGAATTAACTAAACGGGTAGTTTCTATATCGCTATCCCATTCGGCACTAATTAAGACTTCAGGATAAGCATCGTGAATAAGCGCGATCGCTTGAGTACCCCATTCTATTAACCGCTCTACCGCTACATCCTGCCCTAAATTTGGGTAATTTGGTTGAGAATTACTAGCAAG
>QQTW01004354.1_pt1 | contig 10607 bp, 4 predicted proteins | sample 1904831 | NCBI WGS metagenome assembly QQTW01 (sample SAMN09435610, study PRJNA476489) | Subsurface metagenome, whole genome shotgun sequencing project.
ACTTGCCTCATTAATATATCCCGCTAAATCATTTCCCCCATTAGTTTTAGTTGCACCATTCACCCCTGTGATTCGCTTAACTAACAGCACATTCGGATTACCCCCAACCGTGTTGATATCTGTTGCTGTGTTAGATGTATATTCAGGGTCAGTGACACTAGCAGGAACATCAGCTGTGGCTATATTCTTGATTTGAGTATTCGGACTAAGATTACCAACTTTGGCAGTAACTGTGATAGTAGCTATACCGCCCTTTACCACAGTTACATTTGTTGCCACATTACCTGTACCCGAAGTTTGAGAGCATCCAGAACCACTAGTAGCAGTGCAAGTCCAGTTAGTGAAAGTTACACCAGCAGGTTGATTGTCAACTATCTCAACACCAGCGATGTTATCCCATTGATTACCTGTCTTGGGTTGAGCATTTTCCACGGTAATCACGTAAGTAGTAGTTTGATTAGGAGCGACAAATTTTTTACCATCATCTTTTTTGATGATGATATCGGCTGTACCTAAGACCGTTAAAGTTTTTTGAATTTGATTCCCATTTACTACCTGCTCTCTAGAGTTTGCTGTCGTCTGAGCTGGTAGTATGTTTGTCAAGTTGCCTGCAAACTCTGAGGTCACATTTACCGATAAGGTGCAGACTTTACCAGCTTGAATCGAAGCACCATTCATTGTCACTTTGGTGTCACCTGGTGTTGCAATGAAAGTACCTCCACTGCACCCACTACCTGTAAGGGTTGGGTTAGGCAAACTTGTCAACTTCATCCCCAAGGGGAAATTATCTATGAGTGAAACATTGGTCAAGTCTATTGCACCACTTTCATTGTTTTTGATATCGATATTCAGTCGAGTAGTGCCAGTAGGATTAATTTGAATGGGAGAAAAATCTTTGTTGAGGTTGAGCTTCGCAGCTGTTCTCTTAATATCAGCAGTTGCCGCAAACTCGTTACTAGCTCCCTGAACTGTTGTCAGCGTCTTGGCGGGGATGGTATTCGTAGCTGTTCCCGCACTTGCAGCAGGTACGCGGACATCAACGCTGATTGTACAACCACTATTTGATATCTCACCACCTGTGAGAGTAATTGTTGACCCATTAGGAGGGGCACTGACGCTACCACCGCAAGTATTGGATTCATTGGGTGTGGAATCAATTGTATGTCCAGTTGGTAGAGTGTCACTAATATTCACACCGCTGAATGTCGGTGCAGCTGCATCCCGGTCAATTTTGATGGTCAACCGACTTTTTCCTCCCAAAGCTACAGCCGGAAGGTCAAAAGACTTGGTAACAGTGGCAGCACTGTTCACTGTGATGGTAGCCTTGGTTTCAATCGCATTATCGCCAATACTAGTTTTCAGGTCTCCCACTTTAATAGTATTGGTATGATTTCCCTTGGGGGCAGTAATACTTACTTTAACAGGAACAGTAATAGTACAAAAACTATTAGCAAGAATCTTACCACCACTCATCTCGATCAAAGTTGTGCCTGTAGTCGCACTCACCGTACTACCAGGACAGTTAGTGGTAGAGCTGCCAGCAATAGTAAACGCTGAATTGCTGTTATTGTAGTTGTTACCCATCGTCGCCAGATCATCCTTAAAGGATGTAATGTCTACATCCGCAGATTGAGTGTTGATGAGTTTAATCGTTAGTGTGGTTTGTTGTCCCTGAGTGCGGGTTGTGTTGGAGAAGGATTTTTCCAGTTGCACCTTCCCATTGAGAAGAAGTTCTGCTGTTGCTTCAAAGGGGTTGTCTCCTAAACTTGTTTTCAAACCACCAGCAGGAACCACGTTATAAACTTTTCCATCACGGTTATTTCCACCTTGCCCAGTTAAGTCATCTGCTTTCACCTTGACTGTGATGGTACAAGAACCCTTGACAGAACCACTCTTGGGAGGAATTTGCCCGCCAGTCATTTGAATCGAAGTACCACCTATAGGGGCATTCATAGTTCCACCACAGGTATTAGTGGCAACGTCAGAAACAGTATATCCCGTCCCCATCGTTGTCAAATTATCATTAAAGGATGTGATATTAGCAGGGGTGCTATCTGTATTCGTGAGGGTAATTGTGAGTGTTGTTTCTTGTCCACGGATAATATTTTTGGGACTACAACCGTACACCAATTACAGGGGCAAACTTGACTGACTCCATGCCCGCCAATGTCACAGTGGAGAGTCTCGACTCGAATACTTGCGGTGCTGGCACAGTGTCGTTTACGGCAGATGAGGTAAAATTGACTAACGGAACCATTCCGGCTGCACCTGTAGCAAAAGGTGCGGGTTCTTGCCAAATTACTGTGACAGTAACTTCTACCAAAAAAGGTATTTATACCAACACCATCGCCCCAGGTAATTTTAACGGCATCGCTTATAACGGCACGAATGCACAATTAAATGTTTTAGCAGGTTACTACTAAGAGTTATACTTTCTTTCGTTTTGAAATTATTTGTAGAAATTATATTTGCCACATCTTGATTCAGAAAAACTGTGGCATCGCTGGCTTCTAGGTTCACCTTAATAGTACAGGAACCTTGCTTGGCAATAGTACCACCAGTAAGTTTGACGCTGTTGCTACCGGCTGTTGCTGTCAAAGTACCACTACAGGTGTTTTGAATGTTTGGTGTAGCGGCAACTTTCATCCCTGCTGGCAGATTATCTGTTAACTCAACTTCAGTCAAAGCCAAAAGATTGGGGTTGTTTAAGGTGATTGTCATTGTCGTTGCTTCACCATTCCCGTGGAGAATGTCGGTAGAGAATGACTTACTACCTGTGACAGGTTTGAGGGGTTCGACTACGAGGGACGCGCTACCAGCTTCGGCGTTTTTCTCTGTGTTGCCATCTTGCGTACCAGTCAACCCAGCTATGGGAATTTCGTTAGTATAGGTCTGTGGGTTACTGGAGTTGACTTTAGAGGTGACATCAACAGTAATACTACATTTACCAACTACAGTACTACTCGGTGGGATAATACCACCTGTAAGTTGTACACTAGTACCTCCGGCAACTGCTGTAACTGTCCCACCGCACTTATTGTCGATATTTGGTGAATCGGCAATTTCTACTCCTGCGGGTAAATTATCAGTAAAGGCAGCGTTCGTTACAGGTGTTGGTTTATTGTTATACAGTTCGATAGTCAGTTTTGAGATTTGGTTGGGGTTGATGTTAATTGGGGCAAATTGTTTGTTAACCGAGACTTTTGCCCAAGCACCACCCGCAAACAGAAAAACCCAGCCGCAAGCCAACCCCCAAGATACTCTACTAAAAAATATAATTTTTGGGGATAAACATGTATATTTAGTAACTTTCAGATTATTGCAGTGGCGATCGCTCGTTTTTTTTCGTATCTGCTTGAATAAAGATTTCATTACTTATTTTTTCCTAAATAACATATGTTACCCACTCTCCGCCCTTTAGGTTGCCCAAAATTTAGGAGAATCTATCATTACCATCGAAATTGATGAGAGGCGATCGCCTCTGACAAACCCTACTGCTCAATCTGTAAGTCGGTTTCTTGGACAATTACTTCAATACCCCGAATGTCTTTAAAGATGAATTCCACACGCCGTTCTCGTGCATAATCGACGCGATTGCTACCTGTTGTCAGGAGTTTTTGTTCGCCAAAGGAGCGAATTGTCATCCGTTCTGGCGCTATACCCTTGCTAATTAAGTAATTTCTCGCAGATTTGGCGCGGCGTTTACCCAAATCTTCGTTATAAGCATCACTTGCGCGTGGGTCAGTATGTCCCTCTATTTCCACGAATATTGAGGGATTGAGGCGCAATACTTGGACAATTTTATCCAGTACTTTGCCGCTCTTGGGGCTGATAAAGTCTTTATCGAGGGCAAAGTGGACATTTTTCGGCACTTCTAACCGGATTGGCGGTGGAGGTGCTGGGGGTACTTGTGGGGGTACTGGTGGGATTTCTGGAGGGGCTTTTGGTGGTTCGGGGACGGTGGTTGTGAGACATTCTGGGATGGGTCGTAGGGGCGGGGTTCCCCCGCCCTTATCGGTTGTGGATTTGTCTAAAGATTGGATTACGGCAGGATATGCTGGTTCTGAAGTGCCGTATTTGCTATCAGTGGCGATCGCACTAATTCTATCACCGGGTTTTAACTCGTTGACATCAAAGTTAAAGCGTCCTTTTTCGTTGGCTTTGGTGCTTCCTAAAGGTTCGCTTAAAACGCCGTACTGCGTGTCGTTTTCACTCAATCGGTATAAATCGACTTGGGAACCTGGTTCGGCTTTACCATCGATTTTGACTGATGTACCATTTATAACGAAAAATTCTTGACTGAGAAATTCGGGTGTGTTAATTGCGCCGTTGGCTGTATCTAAACGGCGGTTGGGGGAGTTGCGCTGGGGGTTTGCCCCGTCGCCGTTTTGGAAGTCTTTAACGCCGACGTGATACTGAGCGTTAAGGTCGATGCTAAGTCCTTCGAGGTTGGAGAAGCGATTGCCCTGAATGAAGTTGCTGCTGCTGTTGGGGTACGCTGTGACAACAACCCCTGCACCAGGTTGATAGCTAATTTCGTTGTCAGCGATTTGATTGCCGCTACCCATGATGTAAACGGCGGCACGGCGGAAGCGACGACCGTTAAACTTAATTTGGTTGTCTTTTATTTGTACCGAACCTTCTGGCTTGAACATAAATATGCCACTACCGTCGTTGGCGCAAATTAAGTTAGAACTAATGGAAGATTTATCAATCGCACCATCTAAGCGGATTGCATCGGGCATCCCGGCAATGCCATTACCGACGATAATATTTTCTCGGACTTGCATTCCTTCAGCGCGGAATCCGGTAATAATGCCGCTACCGTCGTGATAGGAAATGCGGTTACTTTTAATAGTTGTGCCTATACCGTTGAATACAGATATCCCAAACGCAGAAGTGGTTTGCGGCATAACTTCCGAAGGTGGGATACCCAACCAGTTATTTTCAATAACGGTATTTTTTGGCGGTTGGGTATGATTTACTGTATCTTTTGAGTCAATAAAAATATCTGCGGGGGGAGTGCTGGCGGTTTCACGGTGAATGGAGGTGAAACCATAAAGACTTAACCCGCGAATGGTGACATTGTCGGCTATTACTGATAAACCGCGAAATACTTCTTTGTCTGCGGTTGGTGTAATTGCCACTACTGGCGTTGGAACTTTGAAATTCGCTGTCGGTGATTTCGCGGCATTGTAACCGGGTTGGGTAGTGCCATCTATCACAACGTGAGGAGAAGCGATCGCTGGTAATACTTCTGTTAGTTGAATGGTGGTTTGAGAGGGCGGTAAATTAAACTCAATCCTGGAATTACCATTCGTGGCTTGGACTTGGGATTTTTCTTTTTGGCTTAATTTATCTACTTTTAGAGTGCCATTAACTAAAGCGATCGCTTCTCGCAATGTCAGCACGTCATCGGGTTGTATGGTATCTTGATTGCTAGTTACTACTACCTTTAATTGAGAATCCTGAGTTTGACCGATGGCAATGTCGGGCTGTGTTATGAGTAGCAAGCAAACAGCCAAACCAATCTTGTCACTTATCCTACCTCTTATTCCCCTCTTTGCTTGCTCCCTTGGAGCGAGGCTTTTATTGATAATATTACATAAATATTTTAGTATAAATTTATTCATCTTTCTTTTACCTGCTCCAATCTTCTGGTGCTTCATATCTTGCTTCCCTCACTTATCTGCTTAGTCTTCGTGTTTAGGAGAGTTTGCACCACTGATTCTTTTAGCTGGGGTGGGGCGATTTTTTGTTGCCCAAAACCATCAAATAGTTCATTTAGCTTAACCGTTAAGCCTAAGTAAGCACCTCCGGCAGAACGCGTACCTGAGAAATCACGGTCATCGACTTTCCCAAAAACATATCCAGCGCTCATGCGAAGATTGGGTATGAGGTAGTAGCCAGCTTCGACAACAAAACCTGTTTCTGTGTAGTTAGATTGACTAATCAAACGAGCCTCACCGACTAAATCCATGCTGTATCCCAAGCGATAGGTAGCCCGTAGTTGTCCTAAATTGACGGTACTAGTGCCGGCTAAATCGCTGGCTATGTAAGAGGTGCTGTTTCGTAGGGCATATTTACCGTAAAATTCCCATTGCCAGCTAGGTGCGTAGATAGCTTCTGCGGCAAAAGTATGGTCATTAGAACCTGTACCGCTACCTAATAAAAGGGTATCGGGAATTGTGGCGGGATTTTGGCGATATTCATAACGTAATAAGGCGTTAAACTTATCGCTGTTGGGGTCGCGGTATGCTAAACCCAGTTTAAAATTAACTGTATCTCCCAGTCCTGTTAGTGTTTGATTAGAAGAGTTTGTTTGTTGATAACGAGCCAATGCGGTAAGTGCAGAAGAAAGTTTACCCGTTATACCCCCGGTAATTACTGTATTGGAGCCACCCGAAGAGGTACGATGTTCGTAGCGAGCGCTGGCTTGGAATTGAGGGTTATCTGTGTATTCCAGCCCGACGCTGTAGCTATCACCACCATTAAATCCAAGCGTATAAGCAGTTTGACCAATAGCTACAGGTTGGGCATATTGTTGTCCTGCTGCCGTGCGTCCCAAGAAGTTACCGAATATATGTTCGTAAGCTACATTTAATCGTAATCCAGGAGCGATCGCCCAACGGTTGTTTAATCCAATGGCTCCTTGAGTAGTAACTTCGTTTGCACCTCCTAAAATTGAGTAACGACCAGTCAGGGTAGTATCTGTACCAAGTTTGTGTTCGCCGTTAACACTCAAGCTGGTGATGGAGTTACCATCAAATTGACCGCGAGTGAAAAACTGTTGCGCTAGAGTAATATTAATGCCGGGAATTGCAGCCCAATTTAAGCCCAGGATGGTTCGGTCTGGATAAACAGCATCCGTTTGGGAAGATAGAGTTTGTTCATTTTGTGCTTGGAATGTGAGATTTTTGGCGATGGGGAGAGTCAAGCGCGATCGCAACTGGCTGGATGTACCACCTAAATTACCAGTAGCGATGCGGTCTTCTCGTTGGCGATTAATCCAATCGACATCAACAGTAGCGCTACCTAAACGTTGTTGAATTCCGGCAGTAATCGTTGTCAGAGAATTATCGACTTCGCTACCAGGAGTTCTAGCAGCAGTTGGGGAAAACAACGACTCAAAGGTATCTATAGGCTGGGGAACAATACCGAAATTATCTTCGTGGTCGTATTGCGCTCGGATACTTGTAGTTTCGGAAATTTTACCTGTAAGTTGCGCCCCGTAACGAGTTTGACCGGGTACAAAACTTATGGTGGCATTGTTGGCAAAACCTGTATCAGCAAAGCGATAATAACCACGAGCTTGGATACCGTTGATAATTTCCCCTTCAACTTCCACACGGTAAGCATCACCGCTTACCTTTCCCATGACATCAGTATCATTCATCGAATGGGCATATTCTGCCATCAACTTACCTTTGGAACCCAGAGAAAACATCGCATCTGCACCATACAGTTGAAAGTCGCGCATTCCCTGGTTTTCCTGGGTGTAAGTTGCAGCTAACCAACTTTGTTGATTAATGCCACGCGAAAAGTTGTACTGTACCCGTCCTGCATAGATATTGCCGTCTGCATTTTCCAGCTTTTGTTGGTAGGTAACAACAACGCGACGAACTAAAACCTCCCCAAATTTACCAACATCTGTGCGTAATAAAGGTTCCCGGAATAATAAAGTCCCGCGATCGTAGTCGATTTCGTAATCTGGACCCCGATTCAGCTGCTTGCGCTCGATGACAGTACCAGGACGATTCAGTTCTTCTAATTCAATGAAAACATTTTCGCTACCCGGTTCTAGCAGCCTGCGAGACAGGAAATAAGTCCCGCTAGTACCATCAGGTGCAATGGTATCTCGTTGAAAACCTTGAACGTTATTACCGTAGAAACCTGTAACTTGAAAATTTCCCAGATTGTAGTTGGCTTTGAAACCGTGGAGTTGGCGAGTTAGAGCCGTAAATTGTTGCGAAGTGCGGGCAAATTCCTCTGTGTTGTAGTCACCCCACATAGCATAATCAGGAGCAGCACCGGCAATCCCAGTGGAACGCTCGAAGCGGAGAAATACGCTGTCAGTCGAAGGTGTCAGAACATCAGTTTTAGAACTATCGCCGTAAACAGGATAATTTTGCTCGCTGAATTGGTAGCTTCTAAACAGCCGAGTATCACAATTGCAATCCTCATTCAGATTGCGATCGCTCCTGAAAGCACCTGTAAACAACCATTCCCCAATCGTGCCTGTGGCAAATACTGAGGAACGGACATTTAATTGAGTACTAGTATCTACCTTGTTACTGTTTTCCGGACGAGGACGAAGGAAATCGCGCAGACTGCCAAAGTAATCTGTACTCCTTGCACCCAAACGTAAATCCACTACCCCAGTTACAAGACTCGGACGCAGTGCTGTTTCAAATTCTAGCTGGGTAAAGGCTTCCAAGTCATTCGTAACCGCACGGATAGTTACAGATTGCGCCTTCAAGTCGGAGCGTAAATTCGCTGTAAATTGTCCCCCTTTCGCTTCTACCTGGAATCCTGGCTGATCGGGTTTGAAATCTACCCCGAAAAACTCACCAGATGTTGATATCAAAGTTACCACACCATCCCGGTTGGAGCGGTTGCCATTTTCATCGATTAGTTGACCCTTTACCGTTGCCGTAGAACGTCCATCAGCTGGGATACGGGACTCTACAGTTTCGAGTTTCAACAGCTTGGGCGCTCCCCGTACCTCTACCAGCACGCTTGTAGTCGGTTCGGTACTGCCTACAATTTGTGCAGAAATGGTATTTTCACCCTCTTTCAACGAAACACCGTACCATGTCTGCGTTACTAATTTGGTACTGGTATTAGTTTCTGTACGTCCAATTAAGGAGGAATCGACCAAATTGCCGTTTACCCGCAGTTCGATTTTGCTATTTACAGGAAATTGCAAAATTACTGTGGTAGCGGAAATATCTGCGACTGTTCCGGGGATGGGTGTGAGGATTTTAACGGCAGCTGAGGGTGCAGAGGGGGATGGGGGAGTGGGGGAGAGTAGGGGGAGATTTTGATTAGCTTGCTCCTGCACTCCTGCGCTTTTGCGCTCCTCTGCTATTTTTTGCAAGCCGACGGGTAATTTGGTATCGGCTGCTGGTTGAAATGGTTTGATTGCATTCGCAGTTGGGGAGGTAGCAATTTTACGTAATTTCGCTGTTAATTGTGTATCAGCTGCTGGTTGGAATGGTTGAATTGCATTAACAGTTTCTTCATCCTTGAGAGCATTCCTGAGTATATCTCCCTTATCTCCCTTGTCTCCCTTGTCTCCCCCCTCTCCCTTATCTCCCTTGTCTCCCCCCTCTCCCCCTAGCTGTACCGGAATATCTGGGTTTTCAATAATTTCGGCATGAGCTATTGGGGACACAACATAACTGAAAGCGCCAGCGATCGCGCCCATTAAATAAAGATTTAAAATATTAGCAGTATACAGTCTGTGTTTCATTTCTTTACTTGCTCCTGGAAGGTGGGGGTGACTGCAAAGTTCATGCGAGCCATTCCACCCGGCTCTATTCGCACTAAACGAGATTGGCTGTTGCGTTCTTTAAATTTCTGATTGGGTGCTAGAGTGTAACCAGGCAAGCTGCTGAGGTCTAAAACACCTGTATGGTTTCCTGGTAAGACGTTAGCAACTGAGAATAAGCCGTTGGGGTCAGTGGTAATGCGGTTGCCGTCATGAGTAAAAATTACCGCATTAGGAACTCCTGGCTCACCTGGTTGCTGTTCGCCATCAAAATTTTTATCTACAAATACGCGACCAATGATAGTACCGCAATCAGCAACAATTCCCGGTCTAATTTGTAACTGATGGGTTGCCGGACCATCCTTAGTGCGAAAACGATTATCCGCTCGAACTGCGTTGACAATTACACTATTGCGACCCGAACCCCGTAAGGAATCTGGTGTTAGTTGGGTAGCGTAGGCAATATTCAGCACAGAATTAACTGGGATAGTTGCATCGGTGCGAAATATGACATTAGAGCCGTTTTGTTCGGTGGTAATTGTTACAGGTTTACCGTTCATCTCACCCCTTACAGATTTGGGTAAGAATTTGAAACCTAAGGGTAAGGTGTCAGTGGCAAATACATCATTCAAAGCTGCGTCAGATATATTCTTGACGCTTAAGCGATAGATTGCAGTATCTCCAGGTTCCGCAGTTGCGCGATCGCCTGTTTTGATAATCTGTACTTGTTTGGGCTGACAGAGATTGGTCGATAACTCAAAGGCTAATAAATCCAGCCCTTGAAGTTCAGCATTGGCAACAGAGACAACGGTATCTTCTACCCTGGTTTCACCTGTGAGACTAATTGGCTGACCATCCAAGGAGGTAGCAACATATCGAACTATGCCATTACCCTCAGTACCAGTGCTACCAACAATTTCAATTTTGACTCGTCGTTGTTTGTAGATGGAATTAGTAGCGGGTGGATTAACTACAAAAATATATGTTTTACCAGGCTCAACTTGACCTTTTTCCTTATCAAATAAGAAATTGTATACACCCTTTGGCTCGCTATTTGTAAGAAAATAAGGGTTTTTATTTTCAGTATTCGGACCTAATCCACCAGGAACATTTT
>QQTW01004355.1_pt1 | contig 10605 bp, 8 predicted proteins | sample 1904831 | NCBI WGS metagenome assembly QQTW01 (sample SAMN09435610, study PRJNA476489) | Subsurface metagenome, whole genome shotgun sequencing project.
GTTAGTCCGATTTCTGGCACTACCCGCGATGCGATCGATACTTTAATTGAACGAGACGATAAAACCTATCGTTTAATCGATACCGCCGGGATTCGCCGCAAGAAAAACGTGGAATACGGAGCAGAATTTTTTGGCATCAATCGCGCGTTTAAAGCTATTCGCCGCGCCAATGTAGTTTTGCTGGTACTAGATGCTGTAGATGGCGTTACCGAGCAAGATCAAAAATTAGTAGCAAGAATTGAAGAAGAAGGACGCGCTTGCGTTGTAGTCGTAAATAAATGGGATGCCGTAGAAAAAGATTCCTATACAATTTACGACCATGAAAAAACTCTCAAAGAACGCCTGTATTTTATTGAGTGGGCAGAAATGATTTTTGTTAGCGCCCAAACTGGACAGAGAGTAGAAAAAATCCTTGAACTTGCTGATGTCGCCGCCACCGCCCACAAACGCCGCGTCAGTACCTCGATAATTAACGAAGTTTTAGAAGAAGCTGTGCGCTGGCATTCACCACCTACCAGCCGCCAAGGTCGTCAAGGTAAAATTTACTACGGTACACAAGTTAGCACCCAACCACCCGCGATCGCTTTATTTGTAAACGAGGCTGCGCGTTTTCCTGAAAACTACAAACGCTACATTGAAAAACAATTTCGTCAGCAACTAGGATTTATTGGTACTCCAATTCGCTTATTTTGGCGCAGTAAGAAAGTTCGCGAAGTAGAAAATACTGGCAGCATGGCTAACCGTGCTACGCGCGTCAAAAGCTCTTAGCAAGGCTCTAGACTAAAAAAGTCCTAGTAAGTCGTCTTTGCCCTAAAGTCGATTACGCTACAAGTTGAGAAGCTAACCGCTAAAAATGGATTTACTGCGAAATCTCCCTCTGGGGCTATATCTAGAAAAACCGATTACTTGGCTGCATAAACTCGATCCTAGAGTAAAGCTATTTTGGCTGTTGAGTTTTTTGGCTGCACCTATTTTAGCTAATGCGCCTTGGCGCATTGCTTTAGTCCTCATGCTCGTCTTCATTACTCTTAGTGCCAAAATTCCCTTTCGAGCTTGGAAGCAACAAATGGGTTGGCTATTAATGCTGTCTGGCTTTGTGTTTCTTTTAGGCGCTTTTGTCCCCGACTCTTTTAACGTCAAATATCAACCGCGCCTCCCCCCAGTGGAGCCAAGTATTGCTACTGCTTCAGATTACCAATATGTATTACTTCAAATCGAGCGATTTACGATTACGCGGCGATCGCTCGATTTGGCAATTCGGGTCAGTACGCTGATATTTAATGTCATTTACAGCAGCAATCTTTACTTACTAACTACTGCTCCTGAAGAAATCACCGCCGGAATTGAGAGCTTAATGCGTCCTTTGCGCCGCTTTAAAGTGCCAGTTACAGAAATTGCTTTGACGCTTACTCTATCTTTGCGGTTCATTCCTTTAGTTTTGGAAGAAGTACAAAACCTAATTCGCTCTGTCAATACCCGCGCCATCAACTGGAAAAAGCTTGGTGTTAAAGGGGCAATTAAAATCTGGATGCTAGTGACCGAGCGATTATTAGAAAATTTATTATTAAGAGCCGATCAAATGGCTAACGCGATGACAGTTCGAGGTTTTACTAGCCCCAATCTGCATCGCGTCCAATGGCAGCAGTTACGATTGACAGCAATTGATGGCATTGCGATCGCGTTTTTGGTTGTATTTTGGATAGCGCGATTATTGCCTGTATCAGCTATGAGCTTTTTGAGCAGCACTAGCTAACGGTTTTTTAAGCTTACTGGCTAACGATTTTAATCCTGTATAAATTTCTTTGCCCAAGTATTGCTTTGCCAAAGTTACAAATGTCAAGCGCTTGTAGTTATCGCTCTCTTGTAACTCTGGGTAGTAAACTATTGCTTGTTTGCGGTAAGCATTTACTGATTTATAATCTTGATGGAGCAAAGGTTTCCACGCTATAGTAAAGATACGCACGTCCATAGGCGCGGTCTTTTAAATACTGCAATTCGGGAGAAACTGATTTAAAGGTTTTATCAATAATTTTCAATCGGTAAAATAAATGCTTATCTAAATTATTAGACTTACTTTTAAGGTGCTGGCGGTACAGAACTAAAGGTTCTCTAAATTAAAGCAAAAGGGTAATTTGCTGCCAAACGAATCCACATATTCCAATCTTCCGCAGAAAACAAATTGGGATCGAACACCCCAAATTTTTCAAAACAACTGCGCCGGATCAGTGGGACGCTTCCACATAGAATTACATTTTCCTCGACAATTTGGCTCCAGACATTACCCTCGGCTTCTGGCGCTTGCACAATAGACAGAGCGTTTCCTGGCTCGTCTATATTCTCAATCCAAGTATTCACCAGCCCAACATCAGGATTGGCATCTAAGCACTGCACTTGTTTTTCTAGTTTTTTTGGATGCCACAAATCGTCACTGTCCAAAAAAGCTATATAATTTCCACAAGCAAGCTCTATTCCTTTATTTCGAGCTACTGCCACCCCTTGATTAGTTTGCGTTACTATTTTTAAGTTTGGATTTGTTAGATTGCAAACTGATTCGACCGTGCGATCGGAACTGCCATCATCAATAATTATGACCTCAAAATCAGTAAATGTTTGATTGAACACGCTTTCTAAAGTTTTGATTCAATAAGCTACAGCATTATAAGTAGAAATAAACACAGAAACTTTAGGCATATACTTCCTTTTACATTTTAAGAGCGCAGACTTTTAGAAAATTAGGCAGCACTGGGCAAGTGTTAATTGTTAATATTTAACACTAAATTTACTCGTAGGGCTTGATAAAACAAAGGTTTCTTAAGCTTTTCGTAATATTGTAATTTTCAGCTAAGGTAATAATATAATAAGGGTATAGACAGATACAAACATTTAAATTTATAAACTTTGAACGCTTAGGTAAATTTAATACTTTCTAGCTTAAAAAAATCTTTTGTATTGCAATTTTCAGCACAAAACAATTAAAGTAAAGATGAAAATCATTCTAGTTAGTACAATAAATGGATTTAATTGTTTCACTGGAATATTGTTAGAACCAAAGCTTTAGGGCATAGCGCTGTAATTGATTGTCAAATAGGCAAGAAAGTTATCAAACTCAATACAATGCGATCGCAATATTATTATTGGTACAACATTGTTTTCTTGGCAATATTTACTAAGGCTGATTTTTGAGAATTACAAATGGTTTTAAGCTTTAGCTTTTGCTTTTAAATAGGTTTGGGGAAATTCCAGTTGGCTTAACTGGTTGTTAGGAAAATATAAATGCAACAAAGTTGGTATTGGCAATCGCTACCATTGCTGGATCTCACGGGTGCAGAGGTTTTTGCTGCTTTATTTGGCAATGATAAAATTTCTACACTTTTAGAAAGCCCCTTGCCTGCAAAAGGCGATCGCACTTCCCTAGCTAGATATTCTATCTGTGCTGGCTCTCCCCGGATAATCAATGGATGTCTGCAAATGGGAACACCACCCATCGGTAAAATTTTTGCATTTTTAGAGCAACTACTCAACCAAGCACCCGGAGAAAAAAACCTTAAAAACTACCCCCATCATCTACCATTTACAGGCGGTTGGCTGGGTTGGTTAGGTTACGATGCAGCTTGGGAAATCGAGAAATTACCTTGGTTTAGAGCCGATAATTTACCTTTCCCCGTAGCCTATTGGTATCAACCCGAAAGTTTCGCCGTGTTAGATCATTTAGAGCAAATTGTCTGGTTAGCCGCCACAAATAGTAGCCAATTAGATACCCTAATAAACCAACTAAAATTATCTCCGGCTCCGCCATTGCCCTTTGTTTGTCGTACTTCCCCAGTACGTTTCTTGACTTCCCAAAGTAACTATGAAGCCGCCGTCAGACAAGCTAAAAAATATATTCAAGCAGGAGATATTTTTCAGACAAATTTATCAGTGCGATTTAGCACTCAAACGATTAGCGATAGCTGGGAAATTTACCGCACCTTACAACAAATTAATCCTTCCCCTTTTGCAAGCTACTGGCGCTCTCCTTGGGGAGATGTAATTAGCTGCTCTCCCGAACGCCTGGTACAGCTACATCATGGCATTGCCCAAACAAGACCAATTGCTGGAACGCGATCGCGCGGCTCGACGTTAGCACAAGATAACGATCTAGCTCAAGAAATGATCGCTAGTGCCAAAGAAAAGTCCGAACATATTATGCTAGTAGACCTCGAACGCAACGATTTAGGGCGAGTATGTCAGTGGGGATCGGTGCAAGTAGATGAATTACTTACCATAGAACGCTACAGCCATGTTATGCACTTAGTAAGCAACGTCCGAGGAGTTTTACCGCCGGAAACTTCCCCCATCGAGCTAATTCGGGCAATGTTTCCTGGCGGTACAATCTCCGGTTGTCCTAAAGTTCGCTGTATGGAAATTATTGAAGAACTAGAGCCACTGCGGCGCAGCTTGTTCTATGGTTCCTGCGGTTATTTAGACTGGCGAGGTAACTTAGACTTAAATATTTTGATTCGCACCTTACTTGTAACTCCAAATAATACTTCTAGCTCTGTATGGGGTCAAGTAGGAGCCGGAATTGTCGCCGATAGCGATCCGGAAACTGAGTGGTACGAATCTTTGCAAAAAGCCCAAGCCCAGCTTGCAGCTTTGCACGTTTAAGTATAAGAAAGTATTTATCATCTATTTTTTGCACCCAAAGCAAGCTATTATCGGCATAATCTGTCTAATTCTTGGAAAAGTTGGAGTTACCTGCGTCAAGATTTGATGAATACAGAAAACTATCTAAATCATCCAACCTTTGGTCTACTTTCTAGAGTTTGCATACTCGAACAACAACAAGAGCTATTTACTACTCTTTACGCCCAACGCTTATTTTTTTTAGTCACCTACGAACCCTCTGGCGTGGGCATGAAATTTGAATCGGTTAGCCGCTCCCAAGCCCGTTTACTGCTAGAAAATCGTCTGCGCCTGCTGCGTCGTAGCGGTCAATATCAAGAGTACGAGCAACTGCAAAAAATTCTGCAAAGCACCTTTCAATAATGACCATTGCTGAACGACTTACTCAAATTCGCCAAAATCTGCCTGCTTCTGTGAAGCTAATTGCCATTACTAAACAAGTATCTGTAGAGGCAATGCGCGCCGCCTACGCTGCGGGAATTCGCGATTTTGGCGAAAGTCGCGTCCAAGAAGCTCAAGTTAAGCAGTTGGCTTTAGTAGATTTACCGGATATCACTTGGCACTTTATCGGGAGATTGCAAAGTAATAAAGCTAGAAAAGCCCTAGAGTTGTTTCAGTGGATTCACTCAGTAGATAGTTTAAAATTAGCACAACAATTAAATAAGCTATCAGCAGAAAATAATCGCCAAATACGAGTTTGTCTGCAAGTAAAAATGGCAGACGATCCGCAAAAAACTGGCTGGACTGTACCTCAGCTTTGGGCGGATTTACCTGCTTTAGATAATTGTAAAAAATTGCAGATTTGTGGATTAATGACAATTCCCCCAATGGGATTAGATGAAAGTCAAACAAAGAGCGTGTTTGACCGCACTTATAATTTATTAAAAGAAATTCAAACTAAAAATTGGTCAAATTTACAACAAATGCAGCAGTTGTCGATGGGGATGTCGAACGATTACAAACAAGCGATCGCCTCTGGCTCAACAATGGTACGTTTAGGACGAATTTTGTTTGGAGAACGCTTGCAGTAGTACAAAAGAATTACTGGGGGTAATAGTTGCTTTAATTAGTTACATGGGTTATTAATCTTATAAATTCGTAAGCTGCCCTAAATAATATTTGTTTGCAAGTAATTATAAGATGCGTATTTAGGATCGTCTTACGGCACTTGATAAAAATTGCTTTTACAAGTTAACTAAAGGTGTAAATCGTCAGGAGGAAAGTAAGCAGTGAATATTTTTTCAAAATTACGAGAATTTGTAGGTTTAAACGATCCAATAGAGTACGAATACGACGAGTATGAAGATAATGGTAATGGGGATTACCGCAATACTTACCAGCAAGAGCAGGTTCAATCAATGCCAGAAGAAGAACGCAACGCGCGCCGCCGGATGCGAGAAAGAATTTCTGTAGCCCCAGATAGCACCGAAATGGGTACACCACTAAATAATGTGATTGGTATGCCAGGAACAAATAATAGCACCTCTGAAGTAGTCGTCATGGAACCGCGTACGTTTGAAGAAATGCCCCAAGCAATTCAAGCGCTGCTAGATCGCAAATCAGTAGTCCTCAATCTCACCATGCTCGACCCCGATCAAGCCCAACGAGCCGTAGACTTTGTTGCTGGTGGAACTTTTGCCATCAATGGTCATCAAGAGCGCGTAGGTGAAAGTATTTTTCTATTCACTCCGATCTGCGTTCAAGTTACAACTCAATTGGGCGGGGTAACGGAAGCTGTACAAGTTCAAGCACGTACTGGACGCAGTACCACTCCAACTCCCTCTTGGACACCAGAATCTACGCGGATAGCGCAATCTAGTTGAGATAAAGTTATGTAAGGATATTGCTCCTTACATTAGATTGAGATCCTGTTAACAGCAGGGAAAAATAACAACTGCTCGTAAAAGGATAATTCTGTTGCTCGAATGCAAGCTTGGTTTAATTGGTGGTGGGGTAATGGGCGAAGCGCTATTATCCCGCTTGCTCATAGAGCAAATTTATCAACCGCTTGAGGTGATTGTTTGCGAAGTGCAGGAAAATCGCCGCCGTTATTTAGCCGAAACCTATGGCGTACAAGTAACCGCCGACAACCAAGCCGTAGCTCTTAGCACTAGGGCAATAATACTGGCAATTAAACCCCAAATATTTGCCGAAGTTACAGGCACATTAACCCAAACTTTAAGGACAAGAAGCTCGAATACGCCGTTAATAATTTCGATTTTGGCTGGTGTAAATTTAACTCAATTACAATTAGCTTTTCCGTTACTACCAGTAATTAGAGCAATGCCTAATACCCCAGCTACAGTAGGAGCGGGGATAACGGCTCTAGCTATGGGCGATCGCACTTCTGAAGGCGATCGCCAAATCGCTTTAAAAATATTTCAATCGGTAGGGGAAGTCGTAGAAGTTGCCGAAATATTGATGGATGCGGTGACAGGGTTATCGGGATCTGGCCCAGCTTATGTAGCAATGATTGTCGAAGCTTTAGCCGATGGTGGTGTAAAGTCGGGATTGCCAAGAGACACTGCCATGCAACTAGCTCTTGCTACTATTAAAGGCACTGTAGAACTATTGCAAACTACAAAAATGCACCCCGCCGAACTTAAAGATCGAGTTACAAGCCCTGGGGGAACAACGATTGCTGGAGTCGCAAAGCTCGAACAAGGTGGGTTGCGATCGGCGTTGATTCAAGCAGTACAAGCAGCTACAGAGAGATCGCAACAATTGGGAAAATAACTTCTTGCATTGCCGTCAACAGATTTAATCAAGTAAATTGACTTACAATCATAGGGATAACACCGACAAGTCGGCAATGCCTTCGCTGCCTAGTAAATCTATTGCTCGCTTAACTAAACGTGGACGTTTCCCAAACATTTCCCGAACTGGATTTAAAAAATATATTTCCGTTTGAATTAGATGAATTTCAAAATAGTGCGATCGCGGCTTTGAATGCTAATAAGTCGGTAGTCGTATGTGCGCCTACAGGTTCGGGCAAAACATTAATTGGCGAGTATGCTATTTATCGCGCTCTAGCCCAAGGACGGAGAGTATTTTATACAACTCCTTTAAAAGCGCTATCTAACCAAAAGTTGCGCGATTTTCGCGCAACTTTTGGAGCCGATAAAGTAGGGTTATTAACGGGAGACGTTTCAATTAACCGGGAAGCGCCAATATTGGTAATGACGACCGAAATCTTCCGTAATATGCTCTACGGTACGCCCATCGGTGAAGTTGGAACCTCAATGCAGGGTGTAGAGGCGGTAGTTTTAGACGAATGTCACTATATGAACGATCGCCAACGTGGGACAGTTTGGGAAGAATCAATTATTTACTGCCCAAGAGAAATTCAATTAGTTGCCCTCTCTGCTACCGTAGCCAATAGCGACCAACTTACCGACTGGATTAATACAGTTCATGGGCCTACTCAATTAATTTACTCAGACTTTCGCCCCGTACCTTTAGAGTTTAAGTTTTGCAATGTTAAAGGGTTATTTCCTTTACTCGAAGGCGGCAAAATTAACCCTCGCCTGCGACCAAAACGCGGTAGTATTGACGCGCTTAAGGCTAAAGATGCTCGGCGTAATGGCGCAAGACCCGAAGCTCCCAGCATAATTTATCTGCTCAACCAGCTAAGTTCTAGAGATATGCTGCCAGCTATCTACTTTATTTTCAGCCGGAGAAATTGCGATAAAGCTGTAGAAGATTTAGGAACGCTGACGTTAGTTAATCCCTCAGAAGCGGCCGAATTGAAGTGGCAAATTGATGAATTTTTACACCGCAACCCCGATGCAGGACGCACGGGACAAGTAGAGCCTTTGTATCGCGGAATTGCGGCTCATCATGCGGGAATACTACCAGCTTGGAAAGGGTTAGTTGAAGAATTATTCCAGCAAGGGTTAATTAAAGTTGTATTTGCAACGGAAACTCTAGCCGCCGGAATTAATATGCCAGCGCGGACAACCGTAATTTCTAGTTTATCCAAACGCACCGATCGCGGACATCGATTGCTAAACGCTTCAGAGTTCCTCCAAATGGCTGGTAGGGCGGGTAGACGGGGGATGGACAAGCGCGGCTACGTTGTCACCGCGCAAACCCCCTTTGAAGGGGCAAAAGAAGCCGCTTACCTAGCAACAGCTAAGGCCGACCCTTTAGTGAGTCAGTTTACGCCCACCTACGGCATGGTGCTGAACTTACTGCAAACTCATACATTAGAGCAGGCAAAAGAACTGGTTGAACGCAGTTTTGGGCAATATATCGCCAATTTGTACCTGAAGCCTCAATACGAGGCGATCGCTCTATTGCAGGCTCAACTAGCCCAAGTCCAAGAGCAGCTTGCTGCCGTAGATCCCATTCAATTGCAAAACTACGAAAAATTGCGGCAACGGCTTAAGGTTGAAACCCAACTATTAAAAACTCTCCAAGAACAAGCGGTAGATGACCGAGTAGAGCAATTAAGTCTAACTATTAGCTTTGCCATGACGGGTACTCTCCTTAGCCTTAAAGGTAAAAATGTTGCCACCTCCGTACCTTTAACTGCCGTATTAATTGCCAAAACTCCAGGAGCGGGACAAGCGCCCTATTTAGTTTGTTTGGCTTCAAATAATCGCTGGTATGTAGTAACTACCAGCGACGTTGTAGATTTACATGCCGAGTTACCGCGTCTAGAAATTTCTAGCGATCTTTTACCTCCGGTAGAAATGCCCATTAAACCCGGTCAATCGCGCCGAGGCGATCGAGAATCTCAAGCAATTGCGGCATTAATTCCTGAGGCGGCAGCAATTACTCACATTGCACCTGAAGTTTTAGCGCAACAACAGCGAACTATAGCGGTAACAGCGCAAATTGAAGCCCATCCTTTGCATGAATTAGGCAATCCGGCAACACTTTTTAAGCGTCGCAACAAAGCAATGGAACTTGAAGCGGAAATTGCGAACCGTCAAGCAGAACTAGAAAAAACTTCTCAACGTCACTGGGAAGAATTTTTACATCTGATCGAAATTTTGCAGCGATTTGGCTGTTTGCAAGACTTAGTACCTACCGATTTAGGACAAGTTGCCGCCGCCATTCGCGGCGATAATGAATTATGGATTGGTCTTGCTTTAGCAAGTGGCGAATTTGACGAATTAGATCCTCACTGTTTAGCGGCAGCAGTGGCAGCAATAGTTACAGAAACCCCCCGCCCCGATACTTGGGTGCGTTATACCTTATCGATTCCCGTAGAAGAAGCCCTTGCAGGCTTGCGCTCTACAAGGCGAAATTTGTTTCAACTGCAACGCCGCTACAACATTGCTTTGCCGATTTGGTTAGAGTACGATTTAGTTGCTTTACTTGAAAACTGGGCGCTAGGAGTAGATTGGGTTGAACTTGGCAACCATACAAGTTTAGATGAAGGTGATATTGTCCGCCTGTTGCGCCGAACTTTAGACTTGTTGTCGCAAATACCTTACATTCCCCACTTACCCGCCTCTTTACAACGCAATGCTTATCGTGCTGTACAGTTAATCGATCGCTTTCCTGTGAATGAAACGGTGTAGTAAAGCGGCATTGATAGCAACGATCTTTTATATAATTGGTTAAATGTATCGTATGATACGGAAGTACAGTTGAAGATACTGATGCAATGAGATTCACTACACTCAACTGATAGATGTAACAGGTTAGAATAAGTGGTAAAGAAAATACTGATTACAGCAGCGATCGCATTAGTGCTGCTAAGCTCCTCTTTAGTAGCTCCGGCATTGGCGGCTCCTTTTGATGCCCAAGCGGCGGTAACAAACGCTCAAACGGCGGCAGATACAGGGTTTATGTTAATGTGTTCTGCCCTAGTATTATTGATGACACCAGGGTTAGCTTTTTTCTACGGCGGATTTGTCCGCGATCGCAATATTTTAAATACTTTGATGATGAGCTTTTTGCTCATGGGTATAGTTGGAGTTACTT
>QQTW01004356.1_pt1 | contig 10605 bp, 15 predicted proteins | sample 1904831 | NCBI WGS metagenome assembly QQTW01 (sample SAMN09435610, study PRJNA476489) | Subsurface metagenome, whole genome shotgun sequencing project.
ATGTCAACAGGTCTGCTGTGGTTCCCATCATCGGCCTTACGATGAAGAACGTCTCAACCTTCATCATCCTGATGATGAGTTACCTTATCTACTATCGCATTTACGACGAAGATCACTCTAATCATCATTATAATGACGACGATGAGTTACCTCTGCTACCATTGCACGTACGACGAAGATCATTCTAAACATCATGATAATAACGACGATGTTACCTCAGTTACTATAGTACTTACGACGAAGGTCATTCTAATCAGCATGATATTGACGGCGATGGGTTACCTCAGCTACTTCGCACTTACGATGAAGATCAGTTTGATCCCCATGATAATGACGACGATGGTCATCGGCAGTTACTGCTGAGCATCTCCATATCTCCATACATTTTAGCAGCCGCGTGTCAGCCTAGCAACACGATAATCTATGGACTGCCAACTAGACAGAAGATCGAGTACAGCAGGAAGGACACTCTACAGTTATTCAAGGCTTCAGGCATAATTGTAGATATGTTCATGTCGAATCTTCATGACTAGCTACAGTAACACGCTGCTATGCTGGGAGAAAACAACCGCAGAACGCCTCCATCCATCAGATGTGACTCCTTCTGCATACTTCCGGTTTATATAATCCAAAGTAGACATAAAGACGCCCTCCTCATGACTTATAGCTCGTCTTTGATCCACTTTTTCTGATCTTTTTGCCCGGCGGAACCTTCATCCTCAGGAACAGGGCTCTGAGGCCCGCCCTGCGCTGTATCAGTGTTAGACGGCTCCGGCATCGCCTCTGGCTGAGCTTGATCGGCGGTCTCGGCGGAGTCACTGGTCCCAGAAGGCTCGGCCTTCTTGCTCTTGTTTCCCTTGGCTTTCTTCGTCTTCGTGTTGGCCTTGGTGGACGATTTCTTCTTGATAGGCTTGCGCATCCGCTTCTCTACCATGTCCATCACAACCTGACGGAGTTCCTTGGCCTTTGCTTCAATGTCCGTCGACAGAATAGCAGGGTTCTCCCGTGGCGAGAGTTTATCCTGCTCGGCGAGCTTACTTTGAAGCCATTCCTGTACCGATTCGTACGCGGTGGTCAGAGTGGAGACATCGTCAGCAGAGTAGACGAGAGCGTCCGACGCGTCAGATGGCTCTGCGGGGGCGGTAGTGGACGTGCTGGTAGTGGCATCTTCGAGATCGGCAAAATCATCCACCGCCGACGTGGTGCTCGGTTCGGCTGTGACGCTGGATGCAGCCGATGCAGCCGCTTCTCGGGCGCTGTCCACCTGCTGCCGGACCGCGTCGGCGAGGACCTTGGTCTGATTGACGGCTTCTTTCAACAGCTCCACTGCCTTGGGCCGCTTCACGGCCTCCTCTCTTCGCCGTTCAACGGGCTCCACCAGGTCGCGAAGCTGTTTCAGTCGCGCTTTGAGGTCGTCCCGAACAGCATCCGCGCCGTCACCGTATAACCAATCAGCAGCGCTGGCAAGCTTCTTCTCCAGCTCCGAACGGTCTATGTCGCTTGAGGCGTCCATAAATGATTTCTCAGTCAGAAGATCCCGAGTTCGATAGATAAATGCTTCAAGGGTATTAAGGCTCTCCTCACGAAGGCGACGTGATCGATCCGAAGCATCGAATGCAGCCAATCTGTACATGTCAGCATTTTGTCGTCACGGACGATTAGGCTGGTCCTACCTGCTCTTCATCCGCTGAAGCTCGGGAGTCGAGATTGACGGTATTCCCACTAGCTCCATAGTGAACTCTATAGGAACGACTTCAATTTTTGGCTTCGCAGGCTGATTCTTCTTCGTTTTCACGCCAGCGTCCGGAGATTTGGTCTCGGTCTGCGTCGCCGGTGAGGTAGTCGCGGATTCGCTTTGCGTGCTCGAAGATGACGACGACCCCTCTGCTGACTGTTGCATTGGCTTCTGCTCGTCATTTTTTCCGCCAAAGCCAAAGAACCCTTTCACGTCATCGACAACGCCTCCTTTCTTCTCCACCCCTTCTAAGCTACAGCTAACGGACCCTGAGACGACTTCTGGAAGGCCATCACGTGGATTCAGTCGGATGGTAAAGCTGGTGGAAATGTTTGACGCTGCGCATCCAATCTTCTCGGTCAGATGAGCCACCGACACCGTCAAATTGCGTGTCTGAATTCGAGCAACTGTCTCCTTTTCTACTTTCTTTCCTCGTGGCGCTGATCCCTCATGCTGGTAGATGGCAAATTCAAAATCTTGACGTTGCTTGAAGGGCATCTGCTTTTCAACCCCCCTCTGCGAAGTTGGAACGAATAGCTTCTGGTGCATTTCTAGATATACCCCTACGACGTTAGTATTATTCTTTCATTCAGAATCGAACGGGATCGCTACCTTTTTCGTCAATCATCCATTGCAGTCCAACCGAGTATGGCGTGCCGTCTCGAGTTTGGATCTCTTTCACTCGGAAGCTGGTGCTCAATCCAGCTCCTTTGAACGCCGCTCCAAACACCGCCGCTTCGTCGCCATTGACATTGGTTCGGATCTTGCCCGCACCACCAAGAACCTTCTCCAGTTGGGCTTGGACGAAGGGAGTTCGTGTTGCTCCTCCGTGGAGAATGACCGAGTCCAAATCAGCCATGCTCAGATTGGCAGCTTTCAAAGCCTGCTTCACGGCCGGTTCCACTCGATCCGCGAACTCGCCGGCCAATTCTTCAAAGTTTGCTCGTGTAAGCTTATATCGAAAGTCGATATCATCGTAGAGACCCTCGAAGCTCGCCATCGTTTCCGAATTCGCGCTCAGAACCTGCCTCGCTCGCTCGGCCTCCTTCCAGAGCTTGGCCGCCGCGCGTCCGTGTGTCCGGACGCTTTCATGTGCAACGCTCTGTTTCTGAGCAGCTGGCGTCTTGACGAACTCATTCACCATTTGGTCGACGATGATGGCGTTGAGCGCATCACCTCCCAGGAGTCGATCGTAGCCGGTCCCTAGGACACTGACCTCCTGAACGGTCTTGTTTTGCTTGCCCTTGTCTTTGATCGTCTTTCCTTGGAACTGCAGCACCGTTGCAGAGGTGGACCCTGCTCCCATATCGTAGATGAGATGGTATTCCGCCTTTCCGCTCTCGGTGACGCTCGGAAACGTGCGAGAGGTGGCATAATTAACGCCAACAGCCAATCCGTTACTGATTAAACCCAGAATATTCAGACCAGCCAGCTCTGATGCAACCTCAATCGCGCGCAATTCGTCCGCCGTGTAAAATGCGGGGACTGTAATTACGACATCTTCAATCTTCGAAGTCTTCCCAGCCAACGCCTCTGCATTGGTCCGTATATTTTGCAACTCCATCGCCAACAGCTCCTCGACCGTAAAGGGTTCCTCCTCCTTTTGGAAAGCCGCCGACCTGAAGGCCACCGTACCCCGATCGCCATATTCAACCAAATCCAATGCCGGGTGTGTTTTTCTATACTCCTCCACCAGTGACGATTGCTTCACGAGCTGTCCAAGAAGTGGTCTGAGATTGGGGTAGACATCGTTCGGGAATCGCGCCGCGAGGGCGACGGCATCTGAGCCATAGATCCGTTCGGGGAACGAGTCCGTTTTCTGCGCATCGCGGACCGGTTTGAAGGCGACGGCAGATACCTCCTTGCGCTTCGAGTCCTTCGTAAGGACGATCTCGAGAGGGATGCCGGGCTTCACCAGAGCGGCCTTGATATACTCGGTGCCCAGATCGATACCTAGAACCGCTGATGCTGCTGACGCGATCCAGGGGAGAAAGAGAGAAAGAACAAGAATTGCTGGAAGGAGTGTGATTCGTCGTCGGCCAGGTGCGGCCATCATGGAGGAATAATGTGAGCTCTTGGGAGAAGGTGGGATGCGCCAAGGGAAACGTGGTTTAGAGCTCCAGAATTTAGAAGCTCCGAACTGGCGATCAAAGCTTCGCGAGTTTCACGAGAAGAGGACACTTTGGCCTGATGCGACCAACTCTACACATCTGCCTAACGGTCTGCCACTCATGACACCTTGCTACTTGAAGATGATCATGTTGTCTTTTGTTAGCTGCCGCAGCTCGACTTTTATTGCATCAGACTTCTTCGGCCGGCTTGAATTACTTTGACCAATCCTAACGCCCGAACCTTGAGATATAAACGCACTTTCCAGCTCCACACATGATACTCTTCAGTGCAACTGTGAATAATAAAGCTAATTAGTACAGAGCCTGCATCAGCTTGACTTCCTTTTGCGCTGTCAAGTGCAGGACTTTAGACACTTCACATCCTACAAGCATGGACATCGTTTGATCTTTTTGCCGGCTTCAATTCCGAGGACTTCCTTCCAATTGATAGAGGGCGCCAGACAGAGGATACCTGACTGCATCTGTCCTTTGCTGGAGACGGCGCATACCAATTGAAGCTGTTACAGTCACGCTTAAATCTCCTTTATTCTACTCTCTGACGGTGGTTTCCCCCAATCCGCACAAGAATAAGTTGAATTAGCATTTTAAGTATATTGAACTGTTTCCGCATCATGCATGAGATCATTACGTTGCAGTTTGGGCAACGCAGCAATTACGTCGCTACGCACTTCTGGAATGCTCAGGTACGCCTCTGGAACATTTTATAACTCCAAACACTCATATTTCATCCCAAGGAGTCCTACTTCACTTATTCAGCAAAAGACGAGTCCATTATCGACCATGACATCCACTTTCGGGCAGGATCTGGCCCGAGTGGTGTCGATACATACACACCAAGAACCCTGATCTATGACCTCAAGGGAGGTTTTGGTTCTTTGAAAAAACTCAATGAGCTTTATGAAGCGGAAGAGGATCACGGGTCCAGCGAGATATGGTAGGATAATTGAGTTTCTATATCTGGGATGCCTTGAAGAGTACTGCAGTCGAAATGACGCCGATATGGTTCGATTAAGCTGAACGAAATATCAATGATAGGAGCGGTTCTCCTGCATTTCAGCAACAGCCCAAGATTGAAAAACACCCGTATCAGCGACATCTGGAGCAAGGCTTGCAACCTCCACCACTAACTACAGAGAGCGTCCGATATTGGTCTGATTTTAACCGGGTCTTTTATCATCCAAGGTCGATTGTTCAACTCAACGAGTACGAATTGCATTCCAATCTGATGCCTTTCGAGCAGTGGGATGTCGGTCAGGACCTGTTCAACTCCTTGAACAGAGAACAGGATCTATTCGAACATGATTTTCGATTCTTCGCGGAGGAATGCGATCTTGTTCAAGGTGTACAGATCTTCACCGCCTTGGACGACGCCTGGGGTGGGTTTGCAGCACGGTACATTGAGCACCTACGGGATGAGTTGGGCAAAGCATGTCTGTGGACGTGGGGTCTTGAGGGTAGCCCGTCCGAATCCAGGGTAAGTTCTACTTCTCAATGGAAGTTGAAAAATACTTTTCTAGCAGGAGCATAAGACTCAGAGTAGATGATATAACAAACTCAACTAACAGGACACAGGGCACTCGAATTCAAAAAACCGTCAATATGGCCAAGTCAATTGTAGATATTTCGGGGCAAGCTTCACTACTGGTTTCCATCTTGGAGGTGCCTTCCAACGTACCATCGTCAGTGTCCTTGGACCCTCATTCAAATTGGCACACGTCCGCTCTGGTAACGACTGCTGTGGAAACAATCACCCTCCCGGCGCGCCTTAGGGTTCCAGGTGGAAGACTCTCTACCATGAGTGAAATGGAAAAGGTCCTAAGGAGTCATGGGCAACAAAACATTGCTCAACTACGCTTGATGCCAGGAAGCTCAAGCAGCACTACCATCCAGGATTCAGAGTCGGGCCAGGAACCAAACCTCCAACGCGAAGGAAATGTGCACGATGGCCAAAGGAGCCGACTATCAAATTCACAGCGAGCAGAAGAGCTCGAAATCAAGTTCGCGCCGGTATCCACACAAAGGAAACAAAACACCGCGAATGAGAGTTTGACGAGACTGAAGATGAGCAGAGCCAAGTCTGGACCACTTGGCTTGGTAGAGGAAGAGCCAGCCGATGTCGATCGCCTGAGGGGACCGGGCCCGGCTCATCGAAGAAGGTGCGTCGAACCTTATGGCTGCCAGACTTTCCGCTCACATCGTCTAGCTATCACGCCCCTATACCTTTCCCTCTTCTCGACAGCTTTCCCACCATATATGGAGGTCAGGCTGTGCAACAGCATCACTTGACCGCTAGTGCATCACTGTCAGTTGACACATCCGTCATTGGCCGTCTCTCTGATCTCTGCGCCGTCGTGGAGAGGGCTGTCGGGCGAGATGAGCGCGAGGCGCTCCTCGACGGGCTCAGCAGCCTTGGCGAAGCATATCAAGATGGTTGGCACAGCGACGGAGAGAGCGATGAAGACGATCAATGACCAAGAAATCTGCCGTGAAAACCTGGCTGTGGCCAGGGCTGTCCCTTCTATCACTTTACCGTCCCCGCCCGGGAAAATCATATCTCAACAGTTGGTCCCTCCAGGTTCGTCATTTATGCAACATAAGTCAAGTTGAAAGCCTCTTCGCCATCTGAACGACGATGAACTTCTACCACTGTTGGTCTCATATGTCTGATGAAGGCCACTCGTCACCGTCAATGGAGAAGAGAAAACTCCCTGCCTAACCGTTGTCAGTTCGACGAAGACGCTGTCGTCATACGATGAGGAAGTATGTCTTTGTCGTCAGCCTGGAGAAGTTCCATCGCTATGGATCTGATGAAGAAGAGAAGACTTTCATCTCATCATGTTGACGAAGAAACTTCTATCATTGTCGGTTCGATAAGGAGCTACATCGCTATTGGGCTGAAGGAGGCCAGTGCCTGCCTTCAGCTGTTAGTCCGATGAAGTGGAGAAGCTGTCGTCATCATCAGTCAGATAAAAAACAGAGGTTAGTGTTATTGTTTCCCTGATTTAAAGAAGCCGTTGAGGCACAGCATCGACAGTCTGACAATTCGAGGCTTGAAGATGTTCTCCCAGATCTTCAAGATTATCGCTTTCAGGTTTTCGATTTCACTTCCGGTTCTTTTTTTCCCTTACGAATGTCAGTTTCGAAGTCGTTACTTCATCCACCTCTAGGTCTACCCGGTAGCTTCAGGTCTGGAAAACTAAGAGGTAAATGAATATTGTCAAAGTGAAACCCACACCACGCATCAGTACATTTAAAGAGCTTCTTCGTCTTCTTGTCATGAATCGGTGCATCTTCTTCCCCATACACATTTTTACGTTTGCCCTGTTAAGCTGGTCAGATTCTGTTTCATCCGATCTTTTTAATGCCTTGAGAACATCAATAATATCGCAGATTTCTCGTTTGTAATTGTTGTGGTCGTTCAGAGCTCTAACTTGGGATGCAGCAACTCTTCGATTCTGACCTCAATAGGCCCTTGAATCTAGCAAGACAATCGGTCTATGTTCTTGGGATGAGGGTGAGGTCATTGTATCATTCGGTTCTATATAAGCTAGCGAACGCTGACGAGTTGGGCCGTCATTCCTTCAGGGAGCTTTCGTACAATGACAGATTGCTTTCGTGAAGGAGTTTCCATCGCCATTTGTCCGATTAACGAAAGAACTCGGTGTCATCAGTACGGTGACGGGCCGGCGTCATTGTCGTCAGTCTCAATGAAGCCGCGTTCAAGTCATCAACTCAGCATCTCGAGTGGCAGCCTTGTCTGTACTGCGCGAGCGAAGCAAGCGCGTGGCGCTCAGTCCGTTCATCACCCATGCTCAGATCCTTGGCAATCGAATGCAGCCTCTTCGATGCCACCCAGGGTCTCATCCTGGCTCGTCATGCACGCACGGCAGTGCGTGCAACATCATTTGGCCGCCCCGCATCCAACGAATTGAGAGGCTGGAAGGGAACCGCATCAGTTGGTGTAACACCAACCACTGGACGAGAAAGGCTGAGGCAGCAGGTAATGCGCTCAGCAGATCCTCAGGTACTTGCGCCACGATTCATGGATCTGGGCCTGAAATGCGCTGACTTGCTGGACCGAGACCGGTCCGGCCACTTCATCTTCAACCTGTGGTGTTTCATTGAAAACAGATCAAGAGCACACTGGTGGTCTCCATCAGCTATAGTAAATCACAGTAAGTCGCTGCTTTTGGGCTTCCACACATCGACCGTACATCGGCTCATGCTGGGTCGGTCACGAACCCGGCATCGAAGATCCTCATCCAATGAACCACCAAATGTCATTGGCCATTCTATTCGTGGGGCATGGTCCTGATCGACAGCAGCCTATCTCCACCCCCAGCCAACCCTAACTGCACCAGCTCCGCGCCGTCCGACCGCTTCACCGCGCTATGCAAGCTTGTGTTCTCCTCCCCCCGGCCGGCAAGAGCGGGACGACCCTCGGGCATTGTTGTTGGTGCAGCGACTTGCAGGGCCCAATCTGCATGGATCTCTCGATTCCCCACCACCGCGATCAACTGCACCATCCAATGAAAGGCTTTCATTGCCAACGATCTGACCGATGGATCATCTAGACGACTCCTGTTGTTGCCTATCCTTCAGCTTCTCATCCACCATTGGCGTAGCGGTGGCACGTGAGCACCGTTCAAGTTGGACCTTCGACTCGTCATGGGACGCGGCCAAGGTCCATGCATTATTTTTATACATTTCCTACACGGTCGTGTATCTCCAGGACCAGTCACGGGGCGAGCACACCATCAGCGCACGACATCCTAGACGCGGTGAAACCCCCCTTTGCCGGCAGAAGCTCACAACGCGGCCAGCAAGCGAACTGGGAGACGAACCAAGTCGCTACGGAATGGACGAGCCCACATCCAGCTCTACCTGTCAGCAACCCCTGGTTTGGCTGCTGATCGGTCACCGACTCCGACTTGACGAGATGAAGCCAGGACCAAACTCTCGTTCAATCAAGTCGCATCTGCCGATGGTCGGTCTAAAATAAGCCCCGAGGCACCCGTCACTCAGCATTGCTGACTCTGGAAGAATGTCGAGACAGCGTCCCGATGTCTTGCGGTTCGGCTGGACCGAGCCTATCCGGCCTTTATTCGGCGGGTGCCGAATTCATACTGGTGGCAGCGGCGACCCGCAACGAGCGGTAGCCGACGGTCGTTGAGAGTGGCTTTCTACTGTCTCTCTGGTTGTTCCAGCCATGTCTCGTCGGGTGGCGGCAGCAGCAGCAGCAACAGCCGTAACGGAGCCTGGAGGCCTTACAGCTGTGCGAACGATCTTGGGAACGTTCAACAACGAAATGATCGACCGTCCCGAAATGCCGATCTCATGTTTAGAGCTCTACCACTGGGTCGTCAACACGAGCATGGACAAGCATTCCGAGATCCGAAATCACGACAGGTCCGGCGAAGTAAGAATCGAGGTTGCGACCAAACCCCCGTGCTGGTTTCGGTCGGGCGTTGAAATAGGAATAACCTCAGACAAGGTTTGCGACGGGACACTTTCCGGCCAACATCTGGACGATGACAAGCCACCAACACGAGGGCGCAATCTCGATTGTGCTTCCTCGTGCGCGCCGTTTCCGGCACACGGCATGACCAGCTTATGGTCCTGTGTTTGGGACTCAGGTCGGAATGGGATCGCATCGGCCAGCTCATCTCGCGCTTGCGCTTCTTTTCGCCTTTCCGTATCCTGGACGATGACCGCTCCGAGATTGCGGTGCGTGGGAAAAAGCCTTGGCGACGATGCTTCCAGCGCGCATCCAGAAGCAGCAACCACGTCCAGGGAGATTTGCGATGCGCGTCTGTCAGCGTGGTATTGACGCGCGCGTGTTTTTCCCCTCTCATCCGCCGACGCGCGCCCAAGCAGCACGGCCGAGCAACGGCCCCCCCCCCTCCGCCCCGGCGCAATGCTTCCGCGCAGCTGAGGCTCGTCATTCATGGCGACGCCACTCTTGGGATCTCTCGGCGCCCGACCAATGATGAGGGAACACGGCCACTGGACGGCTCATTCGGGCTCAACGACGTTGCCGTGTTGGACGGGAGAAGGCGCAAAGAATGGCCCAAAAGGCACACACGACCTTCTTCCGCTTGCGGGGAAGAGCGCGGGAACGCCCTTTTGGCCCGTCATGTCCTCAACGGCGTCTCGTCACCCGCTGCCGTGGTCCGCCCGAACCGTGTCTGTTATCCATTATCGGCAACGTCCCTGGTCCGATTGGAGCGGCCTCATTCTATGACCAAACGGGGGACACGCCCCGGTCTCTTCTTCACCGATCCCAATACCTGGTCGGCCACGTCTGCAGCCGTGCTGCACGAGGTACTCTGTACGACATGAGCTGCCCGGCATCGTCCTTTCGTGCCCTCTCTCTCTCCCCGACAACACCCTTCTCCGAGAGCCGCACCATCCATCCGTGCGTTGCTCTCTTTTTTCCCATCCCGCTCGTCTGTCGCTTCTCACCACCGGTCGCTTGTCTCTCGACTCGATAGAGCAGCTCGTGTCCCCCTGGATCCCGGACCAGGCTTCATGCCCGGAAGGGCAAATACGACGTCACCTTCAATCTCGCTCGTATGGATCAGCCCTGGTGACTGCATGACCGCCGGGGGGAATTCGGTGGGACGCTTACCCCAACGCAGGGAGGGCCAGCCCGTCCGAAGCCATTGACTTGGAGAGGAAAGGAAGGGAGAGCGTGCACGCAATATCGGGTGAATGAGTACGGAGCAGGGGGGAAGG
>QQTW01004357.1_pt1 | contig 10604 bp, 6 predicted proteins | sample 1904831 | NCBI WGS metagenome assembly QQTW01 (sample SAMN09435610, study PRJNA476489) | Subsurface metagenome, whole genome shotgun sequencing project.
ATCCGAAACAAATTCTCCTTTACTCCTCTACCACACGCACACGTGGACCGATCTTGCTCAACACCTCCGCCAGCTTCCTCCCCACTCGCCGTTTCCGCATCTCCCTCTCGTGCCGTTGTCGTACTTGCTCCGTCGTCAACATCGATGCACTCTGCGACTGCATTCTTCTTGGCGCGCCGTTTCTCGATGATCCGATTCCAGCCAGCATCGATCCAGTTAGGGGACTTGCATACGCTGCGCTCCCTGATGCTGCTGGCAGACCGCCCCGCACGCTGCGGTTGCTGGTCGTACTATCGGGCGTATAGAACATTCCGTAAAGATTCCCGGATCGATGATTGCTGCTCGGCGTGCGTGGATCACCTCCACTGGAGGGACTCTGCAGACGTAAACTCCTCATACTCTCGCCCAGGACATCGTCATCGTCATCGCCACCACCGTTTAGAATTCGTAGCTGGCGCAGGTGTTGAGCAAGATCGGTCCACGTGTGCGTGTGGTAGAGGAGTAAAGGAGAATTTGTTTCGGATGGGAGACCACGGGATAGGGCGTCGGAAAGAAAGGAGAAGGAACGATTCGATACACCCCGGATGTACAGTATTATGGATCGAATAGGACAGGTGGATGGCAGGCTCCATAGCGCGGCGTTTTCAGTTGATTGTACGGTAGGGAGAAGATCAATCAACATGTTGTTTCTGCTCGCTTTATTCGTTCCATGTCCTGCTCTGAGATTATGTATTCGTACACTCTGAATCTGATGCCGGATGCAAGTTCTCGCCTTGAATGACTACGTGGAGGCCGTCAGGCATTGTGGGTAAACCGCCCACGATCCGAACAAGACGAAGCGCCCAGGTGGATATTCATCAGATGGACATTTGAAGTTTCAAAACTTGATAACTAACCGGCCAGCTTTCTCTGATAACTAAATGGAATGCAATTTCAGGTGTGCTTGCTAGAGTAGCAGTTCTACCCGTTCCAATGCAATATGCGAGAGGAGATGCGACGGTAGGATTGATTTACATCGTGACAGGTGGACATTGGCCATTGTTTGTGATACCCTCTTTCTCTCTCTCTCTCTACATTCCTACCGTGGAAACGATCAAGTCAACGGCTTACCTTCGTCCAGGATGAAGCAGGATTGAATTTCTATGACGGCATGGACTCTGCATCCCATCCCATCCCGTCTAGTCATTGACGGTGGAATACAGTAGCAAACTCCACCTGGGTTAATGAAGTATTGAATGAATCATTCGAAGCAGGCTTCATGCGCGGAACGGTATGGATTCAGCGGAGAAGGCGAGTATGGAATTTCGTGAATCGAGGCGGTCATCGTCTCCTCCGGGAATATTTTAAGTAGAAATAATGAAAGGGTTATCGACGATGAAGTCAAGAGGAAAAAGGGATCACAGAGATTGTGTAGGAGAGTGTGGCTAGCATACATAATCAAGCCGGTAGCGACTATCGCTAAATAGAAAAGGCCATCGATGGAGACAGCTTCTCACGAACATGTACCCCGCCCGATAGTAGAGCCTACCACTCTATCCAGAACGACCTCGAGGAGACTTCCGGTCACGAGGAGACGCCCGGCCAATCACAGGAGTAGGAAACGGCGTAATAGGATCGATGGGAGGTAAATTAAAGTACGCCAGCAATTGCTTACGCGACTCCTGGAGGAGCTCGATGGTAATTTGCCTCCCGAACCGACTCCGGTCACGACAATCGGCGATGGCTTGGTTTACCTCGGAAGTGGCTGGTTGACGGGGCTATTCGTATATCAGTTGGGTTGAGCTTCACTATTATCACAACTGACAGAGAGTCTGCATCTAGCCAGGGTGATCTCTTGTGCAGTGCAAGGCAAGGACTGCGGATGAACGGGTTCAGGGAGGACTAAAGGAAAAGAGAGAGCGCGACGTTGACGGCAGAGAGTGGCAATGGGTAAACAAGAAAGGGGATAGGAAACGGTTATACGAACCTGGAACTTGGCAATCACGCAATTGTTCAACTGGGCGAATGCTACACCAGCTACATCCTCGACGGCGGACGGGTTTTCCTCGGCTGCCTCAGTCGGGACGGCGCTTTCGACGACTTGGACGGGGGTAGGAGGAGTAGGAGGAGTAGGTTCAATAGCCTGCTCCGGATCCAGTGGTACAGCTAATACTCCCGTGTCCTGTCTTGGGTTGAGTACCGGGTTGGCGATAGCGGGGTTCGTTACGAAGAGGAGAAGGACGAGAAGAAGGACCGGGATGCCTGCCAGGCGGGAGGAGGGTTGACGAAGATGCATTTTCGTTCAATGTGATTTCGGGGATTGGAGAGGGGTGCTCTTGAAGATCGGTTGGAATGAGATAAATCTAGTATTGTGACAGCGATTGCACCGCGGGTGGAATGCTCTTCGAAGATGGTTTGAATTGAATATCGAAAGTCGAGGGAGGGAAAACCTGGCGTTTTATATTGCAATAGCTGTCAGTGCTGGATCAGACGGAGCTGAATTAGAGTTGATGGGATACGAGAGAGTTCATTCTGCCGCGACGCGCCAGGGCTGACGCCAGGGCTGACGCCAGGGCTGAGGGACCATCCAAATCTCGGAAGTGTCTCGGTGGAATGAGAGACGTTAGGGCCCAAAACTGACATGGAACGACAACGGGTAGTCATCTCGGCTAGACAGCCAGTGGCGGGTTGATCAAAAGAACGAAGGGGCCATCCGTAAGGCAGATTCGTTGCAAGGAGGGGATGCACTGGGGGATTAGGCAGCGGTTTGAACTCTAGAAATGGGAAGGGACAATGGTAGAGGCTCGAAATTTTGATTATAAAGAAAGAGAATGGAGATGCCTAGCTGCGTGCAAACCTAGACGGCGGCAATACTGTATCGCACATAAAACCCCCCACCATATTAACTTGTTCCTCCATCGCCAGCCAGGGCACGAATTCGCGCAGAGTGGTTAGATGCGATGCTTCTCGCTCTCTGTCATCACAAATTCCCGTAAGCTTAACCATTTGATCGAATTGTAGAATTTCTGAAGGGAAAGGGGAATGACTGACCCAGCCGCGAGTACAGCATATAGAGCGCCATCTGATTGGCCTCGGACGTGCCGGTGATCGTCACGAGCCGTTCGTTGCTATTGTCCTGCGGTTCGTTGATCTTGATGACGCTGCCGCTCAATTGACGAATCTCGTTGATCTTGGCTCCACCCTTCCCGATGATCGCTCCGACCATATCGTTGGGAATAAAGATCTGCTGCGTCACCGGCTGACCAGGCATCATCCCGGGCATCGGCTGGGCGGGAGGTCCCGCGTGACCGGCGTGAGGTCCACCGAGCGGAGGTTGGTGAGGGTGTCCGCCCATGCCCGGCTGAGGTCCGCCATAACCGCCCTGCGGGGAACCGGCATATGGCACGACCGTCGATCCGGGCTGCTGATGATGCGGCGGGCCTTGACCATACCCATATTGCATCCCGTATGGCCCACCGCCAGGACGCTGCCCATGAGCACCACCACCTCGTCGAAAGCTGTCCGGATGGCCGTAGGTTCCGGAGATGGCCTGTGGGACGTAGGGCACCACCTGCATGCCGCCTGGGACCGCGCCGGCTGGACCGCCGCTGCGAGTGGCGTAGGAGGACGCAGCGGGTCCACCGAATCGATCGGTGAGTTGCTCCACCAGCGTCGTCGCGACGTAGTAGACGGCGATGTGCACGGCATCGGCCACACCCATGATCACGAGCGAGCGCTCCGTGGACATCGGCAGGCATGAATCCGATGCATTGAGACGTGCTCCCGACGCGTCCTGGATCTCGCGAATGCGCACGCCCGATTTGCCGATAATGGACCCAATCAAGATGTGGGGGATCAGCAGACGCAGGGGATACGACTTGGACTGCGGCGTGGACGCCGCCTCGAGCGGTTCGCTGTTGAGCGTACGAATGATCAGACCGAATGCCTGGAATCAATACATCAGCAAGGACAGGCTGTCAGAAGATGCAATAATTCCTACCTTGGCCACGGCATCGACCAGCCCGCTGACGGTCAGAATGCGCTCCACTGCCCCTCGCGAGTATTCGCTGACGGTGCACTTGGCGCCGGCAATCTTTCGGATCTGCGTCACATTCTCACCACCCTTACCGATGACCGTCGCCGCCTCAGCGCTGGAGATGACGGCACGGATATGGATCCACGCGCTCTCATCCTGGTGCTGCGGCTGACCAGAGCCCGTCGACGTTCGTTCGCCACCAGCAGCGGTACTCTGAATGGTCTGCCCACCCATGTTGGGCCCCGATGCCGATACGATGGGGGCGTCCGGAACAGCGGTATCTCCTTGGGAATCCTTGGTGCTGCTCACCACGGTAGGGGCCTGCTCGGACTCCACTTTCACAACGATATCCGATTTCGGTTGCCCGTTCACGTCGCCCGCGCCGTCAGCTCCTTCAGGCTGTCCATTCTCATTCGTCTTACCCAGTGCGGGACGTTTGGCGTCGGGTAGATCGTTGGGGCCCGAAGGGGAGGATGGGTCTTCGAGCGGGCGCTTCGTCGACGCGGTCAAGTTGGTCGTGGGCGAGTCCGGCATGGTCCCCTGAATGATCAACCTTGCTGGTTAAATGCCTTCTCGACACTTTCAAGGATAGGATACGAAGATCTCTGCTGTCGAAAATACGACAATCTTGTATATTGAGAATTTTTCGTTATGTACACCAGGTGTTCTTGCGGAAAGATGGCTGGTGCAGGAATTGTCGACGAAGTAGGGCTGAGGTGTGCTGGGAGGTGCGAGGAACTGGAGCTGTGATAGGTGCAGCAGGATGAAGAGAGTGTGATGGTGATGATGATGGCCTGGAAGCTGTGCAGAACGTGGTGCTGGTGCGGAGGCAGTGCTTCAATAAGACGGGTAACGTTGGGATTGACCAGAGGCGAAGATCTGGGAACGGGCAATGCCTGCGAGAGCAACCAAAGGATCTGGGTAGAAGAGATGAACTATTGCCCTCCCGAGATTGTTGGATAGTGCCTTCGGGGAAGGGAAGCAAAGATGCGTGGGTCGCGAATGGGAGGTCCCTCTTAGGCTTATCGACCGTTGGCCGGTCCTTGACTTGAAGTCCCCCGAGTGTCTGACTGAGCGCCCCGGGAATACTAAGGAGCTGCAAAAAGAGTTCTAGAGATGGAGTCGTGTCGGATGAGATGATCCAACGGTCAAGAGAACGGAAGGAGTTGAGCGGAGGTCGGGGTGATGTCTGACAATCTGAAAGTGTACAAGGTGAGGTAAGGGAGATGGTCCGGCAACGAACAAAGCGCTCAAGTCACGTGTTGAGACACACTCTATTCCCATCCTCCCTGAGTAGCTCACATCTAATTGAATCAATATCTAATCCAGCTTTAAGTGAGACATTAGTTAGGCTCTACAGCTTTAATGAAGACAGCTTGATATATTGTGGTTGGAGATTGTTATGACGAAGGGGCAGCCCAGGTCAGGTGATGCGGCCAAAGATTCGTTGGACATTGCAGCTGCAGGGAGGGCGAGGAGCGACTCAAAAGTATCAAGCATTCCTCACAGCTTGATGATGCAAGATGGATCTCATGACTTCTGGACCTCTGCTTGCATTCATCGCAGGACTAGACGTTCGACGAAAAACTGAACCATGTCACGACGAACATCCGAGCTCTCTAGGAATGAGGGCAGGCTTCATGATGCACGACAGACGCGTATCAGCACAAGTGCCATGGACACCTCAGTCAGCAATGGACGTGGCTTAGACCTCAACATGGCAGGTTCAGCTTATGAAGCTGAGCTTGAGGCCACATTGGACGATTGGGAGAGGGCTGCCCACGCGGAAGAGTCGACCTGGATGCAAGTGCGTCTGCTCCATCGGCAATCCAGAAATCCACGTGCTAACTTGGGCGCAATACGAAGTAGCTTCGCGATTCGGCCGGCTCCCTGTCTGTCGTCGAACCATCGACTGATCCGACAGGCCGCCTACATCAGTTGCGCATCGTCCAAACCGCGCTTGAATCGCTGAGCGCAAGCGATCCGCGCCTACCCACGCCCAACTCTCCTCTGCCGGCGCTGCTGGCATTGCGGGCAGCCCAGCGCGTCAGTCATGAGACCACACAGTCCATCGAGACGCTCCGGGGCCAGGTGCAGTCGACGCGAATTCGACTGGAGAGGGAGCAAGCGGACCTGCATGACGGTCAGCTCATCACGGCAGGCCTGGAACGGCGGATCGAACAGTTGCGACAGGGAGAGTTCGAGCTGGCGCGCACACCATCGGAGCAAGCGGTGACCCATCTGATCCAACGACTTCAGCAGCGCCGGAAATCCTATGATCGGGAAGTCAAACGACTAATCAAGGCATTCAACGCCTTCATCGAGGATCACCTTGCCTCGATGCTAGCAGCCGAGGAAGCTGGAGGTCCAATCGTTGGCCAGCTTCTCGACGTGGACCCAGAGGCATTCGTCATCAAAAAGGGCAAGAGCGGTGCTGCCGGAGATGATGACGATGATGCCGACCCGATGTCCGCGGCCGGGTCGGAGCTCCGCGAGCTGACGGAGGAGCTCATGAACGCCTCCGTGACGGCTGGAGGGAACAGCACGCTGGCATACGTAACGCTGCAGCGAGAATCGGCCGCTGCGCGTTTTCTGGTCCGCGCCAAGATCGCGCAGTTTGCGCCTCGCGACGCCCGACGGATCCGTCTAATTGATTTTGGAAAGAAACTGGATGAATGATGATATCGGTTAATGTCCGATGGTATTGAACAAGAGGTACGGTGTGATTTGACGACAGGCATCCGAGGATGGCGGCGTCAACGGCAATTGATACCCAGCCACCATGGGGTGGAGAGAGAGCTACCAAACCGGTTTCCCCTTCGCTTTCCGGCTTCCCTTCGAGCAGTCGCCCATAACGGGGTTCAAGAGCTTAGTCTTGGTAGCTCTCAGCCCTGGGCTCGCATCAACAGGTTGCAGAGTTCACTTCCAATCAATTGATGGATGCCAATAGGACGGTCGGAAGTTTGCTTTAAATTCGTTATCCGAATAGCAATCAGCGATTCATGCACAACCCTTCGAAACATAACAGCCAAGATACATCGGTGGTCTTGATACTCATACACTGTCAAAAATAGCCTAAATCAGCTGTCAGTTATTGCTCTGGTGAGGCGTGTATCTTGAGTATCTCGATGCGTTGCTCCAATCTCCACATGTTAGCATCAAATTTTTCGAATAATTTCACCACGTAGCCTAACAAGTCCCATCATGCCAGGAGTCTGAAGGAGATCCCTAGAGCAGTTTCAAATATATGAAGAGACCCACCGGCAATCCATTGGAGACGGTGCAGAAGACCAGCAACAACAAAACTTTCGTATATCATGCGGAATTATACTCATCGTCACCTATATGAGGGCGACCTAGAGTCTACTTCGCGTTCAACGGACCTGCGGTGATAACTGCTTTTCCTTCCTTTATACTTGTGAAGACACTCTCTTGAGAATCACGATGTAACATACTTCATCATCTCATGAAACAATGGAAACCAGAAGCTTACAAATATTCTTTCGACTTCAGTATAGGTCAGTACAACTCGTGCTGTCTGAAAGATAACAGTAAATAAATATGTATAAGATCCACGTTTACACCATATCATGCAGTAGAAACAAAGAGCACAACAATAAGATCTTCGAATTGGTAGTCGTGATTTCGCATATCCTGTTGATCTAGAGCGTTGCTTAGCGGATGTCCAGAGCGGTTTCGACAATAAAACGCTTGATTGAAGGATCGTGGTTCTGGGTCAATAACTTCAATGGATATATGTAGCATAGAACTACTATGACAATGCTGCATACAATATCAGTCGCCCTGGTAATTCACAGCCATGGGTTACTTCCGCCCATACATTTCGCAAGCGCATTATGTCGTCGCTATCTGTTATAGGGTGTGGGATATCCCATCGCAGGAATGTACCGTTGGAAGCAGACATTCAACGAGAAGCATATCACGTGATAACGCGTTTCGCTACGCGATGCTCTGACGTCCACAGAGCTTGAGCCGCCTCTCCAACCACCACGAACCACCACAGACGACCTGCTAACAAGCTATTGACGCCATGACAAGCATTCGTTTGCCGGATCAATGTCGAAGAACAATCTGGCCGAACACTTGTCCTGGCTGCTCTCCACAATACCGTTCATCCCTCCCACATCTCATCAGCCCACGCCCGTCACGCCAACAGGGCATACGTCGTTGGAGCACCTAGGGATTGTTCACGTCTCCGAGCTACGGCTTCAAGGTGACTCGGAGCCGGATGAATCTAGTACGTCGCCGGCCGATTATTTCTAGTGGGCCCCATGAATTACAATCAAACCGTCATCTAACTTGATATCAGAGGAGCAATCTGGTCCAACATTAGTGGGGCGAGATCCGCCACGAGAGACAACAAGCGCAATGGCCCGACTGCAGGTGGCGCCCAAGTCGACCAAGAAGTTGAAGTTCGCCCAATCCCCACCCACTTCCCCGATCCTTGTTCGGACTGGAGCTCAATCCGCGACTGATGGGCGCCGCACGCCTCGTCGAAGGGACCGAAGCCGTAAGTTTGTACCTCGGTATTAATGTGTTCTATGTAACAGATGTCTAACCGACCGTGCAGAGACTCCCTCAAATTATCTGCCAACCGCAACCCGTCCAACTGGTAATCTCGCGTCGCCCTCCCAATCGTCAAGGCAGGTGCCTACGTCGTACGATGTGGAACGGAAAGCTCAGATTTCCTCGGAGGTTGCAGCGATCGATCTTACTGGAGATGAGCAGGCCCACACTTCATCCTCAGGCACCGTGGAGGTGTTTGGCGACTCGACACCGCTCTGGCGTGAAGATTCGGCCTCGCGAGCCGAGCCACCGCCAACGCGAGGGAAGAAGCGTAAGAGCATGGAGATGGAAGCCGATCGGGACGAAGGAGACGTGTCTGCCGACCCTGTCAAGACTTCACCCGTGAAGGGGACGCGCCCGCCGTCGTTTGGTGACTTCGTCGCTGTGGACACGTATCCCGACGAAGCACCTCCACCCTACTCGACGGTTGAACGCCCCGCGCCGCCGTTCGACGCTATCATACGCCGTAGTAGGCCCAGCAGCTCCGGATCCATTCGGTCATTGGAGGTGTACGAGGAGGAGGAACACACCATTACAGAGACGCGGATCAGAACCGAGACGAGGAGGAAGCGGTCGGTCAGCGGGACGCCATTCGCAGCGGGAAGAGGGACGAACGACGAGAGGATACGACCCGGTGCACCGACAAAACCCGTTCATGCCACCGTAGCCGTCCAAGATGCTGCCACATCGGTAATGGGGGCACATTTTAACCACGCTCCGCCAGTCCTGCCACCCTCAGACGGTGGGTTGGAAGTCGTTCAAGATTCGGATGAGGATGCTATGGAGCTTGACAATGTCGTACTGAACACCCCAAGACCAAATGGATGCAAAGCTCCAACTGTTGCTTCGACGAAGGCCCCTTCTCCACAAGAACCCCGTCCAAGGTCGAAGTCTCCATCACCAGCTGCAGACATCGAGCCGCAGATTGTCCCAGAACTTTTACGTGGTGGCGGAGACTTGAGCAACATATCTGCTGCAAGTACTGTATGTGACTCCAGTGCACCGAACGAAGAGGCACTACTCAAAATAGGAACAACCGCTCCATGTGCGCTGTTAACCAGCGGAGAACGTACATCGGCCACCTCAGGCGTAACGCACCAAGGCGCAGAGATAACGAATTGGCTGAATGACTTGTCTCCATCAGCACTTCAAGCTCATACCGCCAATATCTCACAAGCATTCGAAGAAAACAAGAAGGCCTTGGGCGCGTGCTTGGAAGGCGGGCAGCCGATTCCCGAGAACTTGAAAGAGGCGCGGAAGAAGCTCAAGGCGCAGTCTGATGCTTGCAAACAGCTAGCCGGGCTTCGAGATCGCTTTATTCAGCTCAGGCAAGAAGCTGAGGATATCCGATTGAAGATTTATGAAGCCTTGGACCAGGATCTGGAGTCGACCACACTGGAGGCCGAGAATCGCCGGGTGTCGGAGCAACTGCGGCTGCTGGAGGTGGAACTGCGAACAGCAAGCAACGCAGCTGGCTTCGTGCCAGCTGTGAACCGAGCATGTCAACCCACCGCTCCAGGAATTTCTAGTACTTCGATGGCGATGGTTTTCAGCGCTGCCATTCCTAACGACAATCACTTCAACGAGGGCGACATGTCTCTGCAGAGGAAACAAGGGCCGGTTGTCCCTTGGCTCCAATCTGATGATCCGAACAAAGTTCAAACCCGGACGGCTCAGTATCACACTCCAGCACCCTTACCCGACGGGCCTTTTACTCCAGTCCCGTTGGCTCTCTCCGGACCACCTGATCAGACAATGGTTAGCAGGGCTCGTCAGGCGTATGATCCGATCCACAGTAACTCTGTCCATACTCCAGCGCAGCCCTTCCCGCCAACTCCAAAGACCGGACGTGTACAAGGTGCGATGCAGTTCGATATGGATCAACGACAGGCTGTGACTTCCCCTCGAAAGAATGCCACAGCAGCAACCTCCGCAAACGGAGTCAACATGTTCAGAGGAGCTCCCGTCAGTCGGAACGTGGACGACTCGGTACAGCTGCTCG
>QQTW01004358.1_pt1 | contig 10604 bp, 9 predicted proteins | sample 1904831 | NCBI WGS metagenome assembly QQTW01 (sample SAMN09435610, study PRJNA476489) | Subsurface metagenome, whole genome shotgun sequencing project.
GCCGGTTGCAGATTACAAGTTGCCGGTTAAAAATTTAAAAAAAATTAAAATTTCGTCCTGAAACAACTGCCAGTCTTTTTACTGGATTATCTTTTAATCCAAAACAAGTTAATCCTTTAATCATCACCCGACTTTAGTCTGCTGCCTTGGATGTAATAGGCAACAAAAACAAGTCCTTACTGTAACCATTTAACAATATTTTCTATGGTCTGTGGACTATGGACCATGGATTAACCAAGCATGAGTGTAGCGAAAAAATTAGTGGGGCAAACAGCGGCTTACGGCTTGAGTAGCATTATTGGACGCACTCTTAATTTTCTGCTTTTTCCGCTGTACTTAGGCATTTTTGCGCCCGAAGATTACGGCGTTATCAACGGATTATATGCCTACGTTGGTTTTTTTAATATTTTGTTTGCTTTTGGCCTCGAAACGGCTTTTTTCCGGTACGCCAATCAACCCGGAACCGATCGTCAGCAATTATTTAACCGGGTACTGAGTTTCATTATCTGCTCGAGTATTCTGTTAACCACCGTTATTTTATTATTGATAGATCCTATCGCCAGAGCCATTAAGTTCCCGGATCAGCAATTATTTATTAGTTGGTTAGCCGTTATACTGGCCGTTGATGCCATTACCAGTATTCCGTTTGCCCGGTTGCGCTTAGAAAACAAGGCGGCTAAATTTGCGGGCATTAAAATGCTGAACGTGTTAATTACCGTAGCTGCCAATATTTTTATTTACTGGTTTTGCTACAATGTTTACCAGGAAAATTTTTTAGTTAGCTTAAAACCCGCTATTTCTAAAATTTATTTCCCGGAATGGAAGTTGGGCTATATTTTCCTGATTAACCTAGGTGCCAACTTATTACTAATTCCGTTATTGTGGCGGGAGTTCGGCAGTTTCCGGTTTTCGCTGGATTTAACCTTTATGAAACCGCTGCTGCGATATGGTTACCCTATTATGCTCATGGGTTTTGCCGGGATTGTTAACGAACTACTCGACCGGATTTTACTGCTGGAACTATTACCCACTAACTTTTATCCGGGCTTAACGAGCAAAGGCGCGCTAGGCGTGTACGGTGGTTGTTATAAAATTGCCACCTTTATGACTTTAGCTATCCAGGCTTTCCGCTACGCCGGCGAACCTTTCTTTTTCGCGCAGGCCAAAGAAAAAAACTCCGCTACTACGTTTGCGCTGGTAACTAAATGGTTTGTAATTGTTTGTGCTTTTCTTTTCTTATTTATCAGCGTTAACCTCGAAGATTTTAAATTTTTATTGCGTCAGCCCAGTTATTACCAAGGCCTGGCCGTAATTCCTATTTTGCTACTTGCTAATTTGTTTTTAGGAGTTTATTACAACGTATCCACCTGGTTTAAACTTACTGATAAAACATATTTTGGCACTTTTATCAGCTTTGGCGGAGCGGCCATTACCATTATTTTAAATATTGCGCTTATTCCGGTGTTGGGGTACATGGGTTGCGCTTGGGCTACGCTGGTTTGTTATTTTTCGATGGCCGTTGCCTGCTATTATTTTGGGCAGAAATATTATCCCATTCCGTATCCGGTAATTACCATAGCGGGCTACTTAGCTTTAGCCATTAGTTTGGTTTATGCTTCCCGGTATGTTTTCGTAGCCGATTTTCTATGGCGACATCTTTTTCATTTGGGCTTATGTATCCTTTATCTGGTTATAATAATACTCATCGAAAAGCCGGCTTTCCGGTTAAGTCGTTAGCCCAGTAAATCCCCAAAGTCTATTTAACAAAACAATTCCGGGTAAATTATCTGCTGTATCATTATTTTATTTTAATTTCATCGTTGTTTGCAGTAACTCTGTTGTTCCTAAATCAGTAAGTACCACACCCATGTTAGTAAATATTATTAATCAATCGAAGCATGCCTTACCTTCGTACCAAACCAGTAGTTCGGCCGGTATGGATCTGCGGGCCAACTTAAATGAAGCCGTAATTTTAAAACCTTTGCAGCGTGCTTTAATCTCCACGGGATTATTTATAGAGTTGCCCCTTGGTTACGAGGCGCAAATACGGCCCCGGAGCGGTTTAGCCTTTAAACACGGGATTTCCATTGTTAATAGTCCGGGTACCATTGATGCCGATTACCGGGGCGAAATAAAAGTATTACTGGTGAACCTCTCGGACCAGGAATTTATCGTAGAAAACGGAGAACGCATTGCGCAAATGGTAGTAGCCCGGCACGAAACTGTAGAATGGCAGGAAGCCGTGGAACTGACTAACACCGAACGAGGGGCTGGTGGTTACGGCAGTACGGGCGTAAAATAATACCTAATTAATAATGGGCTGCGTATTTATATTGGTAATTTCAGTTAATTTTTAAAAAATCTACAATCTAACGTCTAGTATCTAACATCTAAAAAGAAACCCTATGAGAATTATTGTTCCAATGGCCGGCATGGGCAAACGCATGCGTCCGCATACTTTAACAGTTCCGAAACCATTGGTGCCGATAGCCGGCAAACCAATTGTACAACGTTTGGTAGAAGATATTGCCAAGGTTTGTCAGGAGCCCATTGAAGAAGTAGCTTTTATTATCGGTCACTTCGGACAAGCGGTGGAACAAAAATTAATGGAGATTGCGGCTTCCGTAGGCGCTAAAGGTACTATTTCGTACCAGGAAGAACCACTGGGTACGGCACACGCTATTTTGTGCGCGAAAGAATCTTTAGAAGGCCAGGTGGTCGTGGCTTTTGCCGATACTTTATTTAAAGCTGATTTTACCCTGGATACTTCGGCCGATGGTACTATTTGGGTGCAGCAAGTAGAAGATCCTCGGCCTTATGGCGTTGTTAAACTAAATGAGCAAGGCCAAATTACGGACTTTGTGGAAAAACCAGATACCTTTATTTCGGATTTAGCGATTATTGGTATTTATTACTTTAAAGATGGCGCTTACCTGCGCGACGAGTTGCAATACTTGCTCGATAACAATATTAAAGACAAAGGCGAGTTCCAGCTTACCAATGCCCTGGAGAACATGAAAAACAAAGGTACCATATTCGTGCCTGGCAAAATCTCCGAATGGTTGGATTGCGGCAACAAAGATGCTACCGTTTATACCAATCAGCGCTACCTGGAGTACATCAAAGGGGAAGAAGGTTTAGTGGCTTCTTCCGTTAAGGTTACCAATTCCGTTATTATTGAACCGGTTTATATTGGCGAAAACGCGGTATTAAACAATTCAGTAGTAGGTCCGCACGTTTCTATTGGAAAGAACACGACTGTTACCGATACCGTTATCAGCAATTCTATTGTCCAGGAAAATACGGTTATTAAAGGAGCTAATATTAAAAATTCCATGCTGGGCAGCTTTGTTTCTTTTACCGGAACGCCCACTGATTTAAGTTTAGGTGATTATAATGTTTTGAAGGAGTAATAGACTTTGAATGATTTAGTTAAGTTATTTTTAATTGCTGTATTCTGCTGGGGCTTAGGCTTCCAGCAGAGTTACGGCCAAAGCAAACGCCAACGCAAAAAAGCGGAAAAGGCGGAGAAGGTAGAATCTGCTGAAAAACCAGAAGAGCCCTTGCTTGCTGATGCCCGCCAGAAAGAAGCTGGGGAATCTTTTTTTGTAGATGGCGTAAAATTTTTAATGCTGGAGCAGTACGATAAGGCTTTGGAGCGTTTTCAGCGATCGTACGCTTTAACGCCGGGCAATGCAGCGCTTAATTATAAACTGGCCGAAACCCACATGTTAGCCGGCCGGTTAACCGAAGCTTTGCCTTTTGCGCAAGCGGCGGTTACGCTCGATGCAACTAATCCTTATTATTATTTGCTCTTAGCTCAGCTTTACACCGGTGGGCAACGCTACGATGAGGCGATAAAAGTTTTAACTAAACTTACCAAAGACATTCCGGATACCGAACAATACTTATTTAATCTGGCTGACTTATACCTGACCAAAAACAAGTTTGATGATGCTTTAAAAACTTACGATAAAATTGAAAAGAAATACGGGTTTATCGAGGAAGTATCTTTTAAAAAACAACAAATCTATTTAAAACAAAACAACTTAGAAAAAGCCCTGAAAGAAGGGGAAACACTCATTGCCAGCGATCCTACCGAAGTGCGCTACCCTTTAGCGCAGGCCGAAGTACTGGCTAATAATAAAAAAATAGACCAGGCGGTGCAAATGGTAAATAAAGCCTTGAGCATTGATCAAAATAATGCGCAGGCCCGCTTGATGCTCGCCGAACTGTTGCGCCAGAAAGGACAATTAACCGAGGCTGTAACCGAATTACAAACAGCATTCGGCAATCCATCCTTGGATATTGATGCGAAAGTAAAAATTTTAATAGAATACATCCGGCAATTACCGCAACCCGCCAGTAAGAATCAAACTTTACTCAACACCACGCTAAACCTGGCCGAACAAACGTTAAAAGCCCACCCGCAAGAAGCCAAAGCCTACGCGGTGGCGGGAGACGTGCAGAACCTGGCCAATAAGAAAACGGATGCTCGTAACAACTACATTAAAGCCGTACAGCTAGATAATTCGCACTTTAGCATCTGGAACCAACTGGTTGCATTGGATGCGGAATTAAATCAAACTGACTCCTTACTGGCCCATACCGAAAAAGCGCTGGAATTATTCCCGAACCAGGCCGTATTCTGGTTTTATAATGGCACCTCTTATTTATTTAAAAAAAATTACTCCCGGGCGGTAAAATCTTTAGAATATGGTAAAAAGCTTTCGTTGGATAAGCCCGAACTCGTAACCCAATTTAATCTGCGGTTGGGTGATAGTTATAATTCAATAAAAGAATACGCTAAGTCGGACGAAGCTTACGAAGCCGTTCTGGTGCAGGATCCTAATAACCCGCAAGTGTTAAATAATTATAGTTATTTCTTGTCGTTGCGTAACCAGGATCTGGCCAAAGCCAAAGCCCTATCGAGTAAATTAATAAACTTATTCCCGAACGAAGAAACCTACCTGGATACGCACGCTTGGGTTTTGTATAAGTTAAAAGAATATCCGCAAGCGCTAAATTATTTTGAAAAAATAGCGGCAACTACTAAAAACGGTACCATTGTGGAACATTACGGCGATGTGCTTTTTCAGGTAGGTCAGAAAGAAAAAGCCGTACAACAATGGCAACGTGCCAAAAGCATGGGCGAATCGTCCAGTTTTATCGATAAAAAGATTAAAGATCAAAAACTCTATGAATAAACCCCTTCATATTCTGTACGCAATATGTTTGGTTGTCTGTTTTTCCGCTTGTAAACGAAATAACATCTCCGGTTCCTCCGCGACTCCCGAAAAAATAAATAAGATAAACGTTATTAACCTCGACTTCAATAACCTTTCGGCCAAAGGCCGCATGCAATTCGAGAACGACGGCGAAAAAATTAATACGGGAATTACCATCCGGATGCAAAAGGATAGTATCATCTGGATTTCCGTGGTACCGGCTTTAGGCATTGAAGTAGCCCGGGTCCGAATTACACCTGATTCCGTAGCTTTAATTAACCGTTTAGAAAAAACCTATTTTGCAGATAACCTGCAAGCGCTAAAATCCCGTTTTAACGTGGATTTAACATTTAATATGGTGCAGGCCTTATTGATAGGCAATTACGTACCCGGCGAAAATGGTAACGAAAAGCTGATCGACCGGGACCCTATTCAACACACCCGGCAAAACCTGGGCGCTGCGGTGTTGGATCAGTTTATTTCGGCGGGATCATTTAAATTAAAAAAATTGCAGATATCGGACCCGGAGTCCCCCAATACCATTACCGTTGACTATTCCGATTTCGAAAATGTGGGCGATAAACCAGTTGCTAAGTCAACGCTGGTGGTGGCTAATACCGTTAAAGAAAATCAGACAAAGAAAATGGTAGCCTCCATTAACTTTAATAAAGTGGAAATCAACAGCAACGATTTAGCTTTTCCGTTTGCTGTTCCGAATGATTACCGGCGTAAATAAATTTAAACGCTAGTTTACTGGCTGTTGCTTTTAAGATTTTTAAATTTGTCTGGAGAAAGAAGGAAAACCATTCGATTTTTAAATTTTTACAATTAGGTAGCTGTTAATTCAAATCTCATGATAGCTATATCTTTGTAAAATCAAATTAGGTTTGTCAGTAAGCAGTTTTTTTACTTCTTCTTTTATAATTGCTACCATTAATTTTTGAATGCAGGTTCGGTTTAAATCTTTTCTACTTTTCTTTCTTTTTTCTGTAACGCTATTATACCAATCCGAGGCGCAGCAACGCTCTTCGCGGTCGCGTAAACCAAAGTCCAAAGCTCAACTCGAACGCGAAAAGCGCGACAACTTAAACCGGATACAAGAAGCAAACCGTATTCTGGAACAAACCAAACAACAGAAAGAAGCTTCGCTGGGCCAGCTTAATGCGATTAAAGAAAAAATTACAGTTCAGAAAAAAGTAATTACCAACATCTCTTCGGAATTAAATTATATTGAATCGGATGTAAAGCAAACCGAATCGGTGGTTGGCAACATGCAAACCGATCTGCAAAAGCTGAAAGCCGAATACGCCACCATGATTTACGGCGCTTCTAAAACGGCCAATAGCTATAATAAACTCATGTTTTTGTTTGCGGCCGATTCCTTTAACCAGTTTATCCGGCGGCTTACCTACTTGCGCCAATATTCCGAATCGCGCAAAAAGCAAGTAGCCGAAATTAACCGGGTTACTACCAACTTAGGCCAGAAACTCACGGTGCTAAACCGGCAGAAAAAACAAAAGAAAACCTTATTGAACGTGCAGGTGAAAGAAAATTACAACTTGCTCAGCCTGAAAGACCAGCAGGACAATATGGTACAGCAGTTAAGCCAGAAAGAAAAAGAACTGCGCCAGGAAGTAAACCGCCGGCAAGCGGCCGTCCGGAAACTGGATAATGTTATTGCGAACATGGTACGGGAAGAAATTGCCCGGGCTGCCCGCGTGGCCAAAAGCCGGGTAAGTGCAGCCGGAGGAACAGCAACGCGCACTTCTGCCAATAAGGTAACCTTAACCCCAGAAACAGCGCTCCTATCCTCTAACTTTGGGGGAAATAAAGGTCGCTTTTCCTGGCCCGTAGAACGGGGCTTTATTTCGCAACGCTTTGGAGTACACGCCCATCCGGTCCTTAGAAATGTATCTACCCGTAACAATGGTATCGATATTCAAACTAATACGGGTGAAAGTGTCCGATCCATTTTTTCGGGCATAGTACGGGCTGTACTCGAAGTACCACCTTATCATACGGTAGTAATGATTCAGCACGGCGAGTATTTTACTACTTTTACAAAACTAAAATCGGCCAGCGTCAGCGAAGGCCAAAAGGTAGATGCGAAAGAAGTAATAGGTACCGTATACACTAATCCCGACGGTACTACCGAACTGCACTTCGAAATTTGGCGTAATACCACCAAACTAAATCCGGAAACTTGGCTGTTAACCAGATAGTTTGCTCGGCATATTCTTACCTACATTTATTTTAAAATTTTTCGTTTCACTTTATACTTCCAATTAGATACTACCTGCTTTTTGTTTAAAAAGCAGCAAATAAATTATTGTTTTACGGATTATTTTTAAATTAATTACAGGTAACTAAATCTAAAGAGCGTACCTGAACCGTAAATAACCAACTGTTTTAAAAATACCTACTTTTTAAAAATACTTACAAAGTTGGGCACCATTTTAAAGTTTAATCTCTTTTATACCTAAAATTGAAATATTAATTTAATTTTGTAATTCTAACATTTAAATATTAAAGTTATGGCAATGAATAATGTGTTGGCCTTTATTGGCGGTTTAGGCACCAGCGAAGTAATGATTATTATGTTGGTAATCTTATTACTTTTCGGTGCTAAACGTATTCCAGAGTTAGCCAAAGGCTTAGGGAAAGGTATCCGGGAATTTAAAGATGCTACCAAAGAAATTAAAAATGAAGTAGAGAACGCCGTTAAAGACGACACCCACACTACTTCTAAATAAGGTAGCCTGTGTTTGTACATACTGTGTTCGCTTTTCTGGGAGCTACCGAGGTAATTTTAATTATCGTTGTATTATTGCTTTTTTTCGGAGCTAGCCGCATTCCCGGTATTGGTCGTGGTTTGGGTAAGGGAATTCGCGAGTTTAAAGATGCCACCAAAGGAAAAGAAACCCATTCAGAAAAAGAAGTAAAAAACCGAAACGAACCCCCATTAGTTTGAAGCGTTACAATAGCTTATCGGAAGTACGCCAGGACTTAGCCAATGGTACCACTACCTGCCGCCACCTGGTGCACTACTATTTAGACAATATCGAGCGTAAAAAACATTTAAACGCCTATCTGGAGGTTTATGACGTTGAAGCTCTGGCCAAAGCCGAAGAGGTAGATCAAAAACTGGCGAATGGCACCGCTGGGCGCTTAGCCGGTATGGTATTGGGCCTGAAAGATGTGCTGGCCTACAAAGGCCATTCGCTGCAATCGTCCAGTAAAATTTTAACGGGCTTTCAGTCTTTATTTACAGCCACGGCTGTGCAACGATTATTAGACGAAGATGCCATTATTATTGGTCGCCAGAACTGCGACGAATTTGCCATGGGCGCTTCGAACGAAACATCGGCCTTTGGACCAACTTTAAACGAGGCAGATCTTACCCGGGTTCCGGGTGGTTCGTCCGGCGGGTCGGCGGTAGCCGTACAAGCCGATTTATGTTTAGCCTCTATTGGTTCCGATACGGGTGGTTCGGTGCGCCAGCCGGCTGCTTTTTGTGGTGTAATTGGGTTAAAGCCTACCTACTCCCGCGTTTCCCGCTATGGATTAATTGCATACGCTTCTTCTTTCGACCAAATTGGCCCGATTACCCGGAGTATAGATGATGCTGCATTGTTGTTAGAAATAATGGCCGGCGCTGATGAATACGACAGTACAGCGAGCCGGCGCGAAGTACCCGCTTATAGCTGTTTACTGGATAACGAGTCAGAACAAAAGTACCGCATTGGTTACATCAGCGATACCTTGGAAAACGAAGGTTTAGATCCAGAAATACGGGAAACCATACAAGGGGCTATCCAAATTTTACGCGAAGATGGGCATACGGTAGAATCGGTAGATTTCCATTATTTAGATTACATAGTTCCTACCTACTATATTTTAACTACCGCCGAAGCCAGCTCTAATTTGTCTCGCTTTGACGGGGTAAAATATGGCTATCGTAGCGGAGAGGCAACAGACTTGCTATCGATGTACAAAAAATCACGGGCCGAAGGTTTTGGCCACGAAGTACAAAAACGCATTATGCTGGGCACCTTTGTATTAAGCGCTGATTATTACGATGCTTATTATACGAAAGCGCAAAAGGTAAGAAGAATAATTAAAGAAAAAACCGAAGAGCTTCTGGAGCAATTTGATTTCTTGATTATGCCTACCTCCCCCACTACTGCTTTTCCATTAGGCGGAAATCCCACGGATCCTTTAGCCATTTATCTGGCCGATATTTTTACGGTACAAGCATCCCTGGCAGGCGTGCCGGCTATTTCGGTACCGGTAGGTTCTGATAAAGACGGCCTACCTATTGGCATGCAAATTCTTACGAAGTCTTTTGCTGAAACCAAGCTGCTGGCTTTTTCTAAATCGGTCACGGAAAAAATCATAACTACTGCTTAGCCACTTTATTATGCGGATAAATCTTTTTACTCTTTCCCTGATTCTAACTGGCCTGCTGCTTTCCTTTACAACTAAGGCCAATTTTTTTAAAAAAGAGCAAAAAAGAGGTATTCCGACCGATACTTTATACCCTACTGCCCTAACTGACACCGTACGCTTAGCCGATACTACCCGGCTGGAAGAAATTTTGGGTTTTGCTCTGCCAGACTCTGTACCAATGGTAACCAACGAGCTTATTCTGGATCGGCTTAGCTGCTTGCAGAAAGAGATTCCGCTGCAGTTTAACCCGTACGTACGAGGCTTTGTAGATTATTTTACCATTCGTAACCGCAAATACTCCCGCCGGATATTATCCCGGGAAAATGTTTACTTCCCGTTATTTGAACGCTACTTAGCTAAGTATAATCTACCGGTTGAGTTAAAGTACCTGGCCGTAGTAGAATCAGCCTTAATGCCTCGTGCTGTTTCTCATGCGGCGGCAGTTGGTTTATGGCAGTTTATACCCTCGGCGGCATCGGATTATAAATTAAAAATAAACGCTTACATCGATGAGCGCATGGATCCCGAAAAAGCTACGGATGCCGCTTGCCGGTATTTACGCAACTTACACCGCATGTTCGGCGGAAACTGGGAACTAGCTTTAGCCGCTTATAATTGTGGCCCGGGTAATGTACGCAAAGCAATAAGACGTGCCGGTGGGCAGGCTGATTTCTGGGCAATTTTCCCGTATTTACCGAAGGAAACCCGGGGGTACGTGCCTTCTTTAACCGCCATTATTTATACCATGAACCACGCGGTGGAGCACGAAATAAAAGCCGACACCTTGCTGTACGCTACACTTACCGATACCATTTTGGTTAATCATTCTCTGGATTTAAAAAAACTATCGCAACAGCTTAGTTTAGAACCAGACGAATTACCTAAATTAAATCCGGAAGTAAAAAAGGCCATTCTGCCAGCTACTAT
>QQTW01004359.1_pt1 | contig 10603 bp, 10 predicted proteins | sample 1904831 | NCBI WGS metagenome assembly QQTW01 (sample SAMN09435610, study PRJNA476489) | Subsurface metagenome, whole genome shotgun sequencing project.
CTAAACATTTTTCTAAATCGGCTTTTATTCCTCTAGCACTTTGATATCTTTCTTCGGGAGCTTTTGCTAATAACTTTATCACTATAGATGAAAGCACTAAGGGAATTTCTGGCTGAAGTTTGCGCGGTGGAGTTGGTGCGATCGCTAAATGACAATGTACTAACTCCATTGCATCTTTAGTAACGAATGGTGGAGAGCTAGTTAATAATTGATAAAACGTTGCTCCTAACGAATAAAAATCTGTGCGGTAATCTAAAGACTGATTCATTCTCCCGGTTTGTTCTGGAGATAAGTAAGGTAGTTCGGCTTCTAAGTTGTTGGGGTTTTTAAGAGTAGTATTTTCGTTATTTGTAATTGTGGCAAAATTCCAAAGTCAATTAATTTTAATTCTCCAGTTTGCGAGTTAAAAACTATATTGGCTGGATTGAGGTTTTATGAATTACATTTAAACTATGAATTTGAGCTAAAACCTCAGCAAGTTGAATGGCAATTTTTAAAAAGTCTTTAAGTGCAAGCTTACGAGCATCTGTAAAAACTTTTAACGATTCACCCTCAAAATCTTCAAATATTATTATTAACTTATTATTGTATTTTTCTAAACTATAAGCTTTAATAACTCCAAGAATATCTAAAGAACTAACCAGTTCGTATTCTTGTTTATAACTAGCTAGGTGTTGTGGTAAAGGGTAATCAAGCTTGAGGACTTTAAGGATAACCGCTTGACGATCGCACTCTCGAAGACCTTGATAAACTAAAGTGCGATCGCTTTCGTAGATTTTGGCTTTAATATTAATCCCAGGAATCGCTATCATAGTTGATAATAATTAAAGTATCTCAACTAATCACAGTTGAGCTTGTTTTTCTAAAAGTAGATGTACAAATATTACACAAATACAACAAAATCTTATTTAACGTCAATAAAAAATTAATTGTTATCAGTAGTCAAATAGGCGTTAATTATGGGAGGCTGACAATGTTCTTTTTTGAATTAATAAAAATAAAGAGTAGAGATATTTTTCAAAAACATCTCTACTCTTTATAAAAAAATTGCTCTACGTTGAGCGCTGTAAGCAAAAGCTACGTTTTTTTACCTTCTAGTTATTCAATGCAAATAGCTCTGTGCTTCTGTAGCTACCGCTTCAACTTCATCTTTTGCTAAAGTTTCTAAGGTAGTACGAGCGCGATCGCCGCCCAAATTATTCAAAGCTTGGACGACACGATAGCGAATTTGCCAATCGGGATTTGTAGCATAAGGAATCAATAATTCCACAGCGCGGCTATCCTTCAATTCTCCCAAAGAGCTAATCGCCGCCGTTTGCACTAGATCGTTATCGGAATTTAACGCTTCAGCCAGCAAGTCAAACGATCGCAGATCGCCAAGTTCGCCTAAAGTAGCCACAATACTAAACTTGACTAGCCATTCAGGAGTGTTGTGATAAAGTTGCTGCAAGTCTTCAAAAGCTTCGGTAAGCTTTAAAGCGCCCAAACAGTCGGCGGCGGCGGCTTGTACGTCGGGTTCTGGATCGTTATGCAGCCTTTCGAGTAACAATTCCAAAGATTTTTGCAAGTCTTGTCCGCCTAGAGTATCCATTTGACTTACCGCCGCATACCGAACGCGGGTATTGCGATCTTTAACAGCAGTTTGGGCAAGTTCAAAGGCAATTTTTTTATCTTCTAGTTCGCGAATTTGATTTACCGCCCGCAATCTGTCGCCCAAATCTTCCGAAGCGAGCATTTGTTTAATAGATTCAGAATTAGCACTCATTTAGTTTACGCATTTAAAAGGATAAATTAGTCTGTAGCTGCCATAGCACGGACAATATCGCCGCGAGTCAAAATACCAATTACTAAGTTATTGGCATCAACTACTGGTAAGCGCCGGACATCGCGCTCGTGCATCAACTGAGCGGCTTCTTTTAGAGGCTTATCTGCATCAATAGAAACAGGATCGCGACTCATAACTTCGCCTACAGTTTGTCCTAAAGCCTTATGCAAGTCGCGCTCGTAGGTGGCGGGATTTTTGAGAAAAATTACGCTATCGAGAAACATAATGTAAGCGGGAGGGGTGACACCAGTTTCTTGCCACATCAAGTCAGTTTCTGAAATAATCCCCACTAAGCGATCATCATCTCCAACGACGGGAAGCCCGCTCACTCTGCGTTCTGCCAAGATTTTAATTGCTTCATTTAGGGGTGTTTGGGGCTTCACGACAACGGGAGTAGGAGTCATCGCATCAGCAACGGTTTTAGGCATTTGTTGAGCTATTACCTGTTAAAAAACTTCTCTACTTTTATTGTAGAAAATAGCGGCGATCGCCCGAATTTAATTTAATGATTATTACGACTTCAGGAAAACTTGTTTTTCTACTTGCCTAACAGCGTGGTATCTGCGTTAGCGTAGAAATTGATAGTTTCTTTTTTTACTTGCCGTGTTGCACCGACTTACTGCCATTATTAGCTTACTAGCACTGACATTGAGCGCCTGTGCAAATAGTCCTACAGGCAATAACTTAGAGCAGATTTTGAGTGCCGAGCCTCGGTTATCGGCCACAGAAAACCAACCAGGCGATCGCAATTTGCCGCCCAATGCGGGTTTACCTGCGGATTTTCCCCTCTATCCTAATGCTCGATTACAAGGGGTTGTACCACCAACACCAACGGCAAATACTTCAACTATATTAACTACCTGGGTTAGCTCTGATGCGGCTAACGCCGTTCAAAGTTTTTATCAAAATCAGTTACAAGCTCAAAATTGGCAAATTGAGAGCCAACCCAGCGCCGAAAACAATACTTTAGTAGCGCGTCAAAATAACTCCCAAGCAACCTTATCAATTCAAGATTCAACGCCAGGAACAACAGAATTTACTATTGAATATGTCCGCAATGCCGAGCTAACCGAAGCTACCTCAGATTCTACCGTAGGAGCGATTAGTCAACCCGGCGACGAAAACTTTATTGGGCCTGTACCCCAAGCCTCTACCACACCAAATCCCAGTACAAATCCAACGTTACAAGTATTTACAGATATCGATAAAGCACCGCAGCAATTGCGATCATATATTCAAGATTTGGCCGCATTGGGCGTACTATCGCTACCGACTACAGGTAATAAAACTAGCTCTAGCTCCCAGTTCTACCCCGCAAAAACTATTACTCGCCGCGAGTACGCCCGCTTGCTATTTGCTGCCAATAATCAAATTAATAGCAGCCGCCCCGCCTTACAAATTCGGGAAGCTACCAAAGATAGCCCAAAAACATTCCAAGATGTACCGCCAAGCGATCCAGATTTTGCGGCAATTCAAGGATTAGCTGACGCTGGCTTGATTCCTAGTGCTTTATCAGGGGATAGCAGCGCTGGATTATTTCGCCCTAATGCGCCTTTAACCCGCGAACAGTTGATTTTGTGGAAAGTTCCTTTAGATACCCGCCAAGCCCTGCCTAACGCTTCAGTAGATGCCGTAAAAGATAGTTGGGGCTTTCAAGATGTAGCCAAAATAGAACCCAGAGCTTTACGGGCAATTCTCGCTGACTTTCAGAATGGTGATAGAGCAAATATTCGCCGTGCCTTTGGCTATACAACTCTATTTCAACCCAAAAAACCCGTCACTCGTGCGGAAGCTGCCGCCGTTTTGTGGTACTTTGGCAACGCTACGGAGGGCTTATCGGCTCAGGAAGTATTGCAAATTCAACAAAATAACAGTACGCCAGAAACCACCGCTCCCTCTCCACAGTAAGTAGAATGCAATGCTCTAACTTGGTATAGTAAAAAAAAATTGAGTATGTTTGCCGAAAACTTGCGATGAATTAGCCCATATTTAAGCTAAATTCAGTAAAAATACTAAGCTAAGTTATAAATTCTTCCATATGCAAAAACAATTTTTGGCTACAGGTATTGCTTTTCTTTCTTGCTTGTTTCCCTTACGAGGATACGCCGCTAGCTTTACAGAGATTTATGTTTTTGGTGATAGTTTATCAGATCCGGGCAATTTGTTCGCGGCAACAGGGAATTCGTTTCCTCCTAGTCCCCCTTACAGCCAAGGACGTTTCTCTAACGATCGCCTGTGGATAGAGTATTTAACTGAAGACTTAGGGGCAACTACCAATAATTACGCTTTTGCTGGTGCAACTACTGGTAGCGATAATACGATATTCCCAAATTTAATTGGACTAGAACAGCAAATTACTAAATTCCAAACCACTAATTCCATCGCTAACCCGGAAGCGCTGTATGTAGTCTGGGCGGGTTCTAATGATTATCTTGGTGCAGGAGTTACTGACCCTAGCGTACCTGTGGGGAATTTAGCCACTTCCATCACCACCTTGGCAGAGTACGGCGCAGAGAATTTTTTAGTCGTTAATTTACCAGACTTAGGGAAGCTTCCGGGGACAAATAGCAGCGATTTTTCCAGCAGCCTTACGGCTCTAGCCAATGCCCACAATTCTGGTTTGGACGCGGTACTTAATGGGTTGAGCTTGAGTTACGACATTGATATTTACGATGTTGATGTAAGTTCGCTATTTACAGAGGCAATTTCCACTCCCTCATCCTTTGGGTTTACCAATGTCACGGATGCTTGCTTGACGGCAACTAGTATTTGTTCAAACCCCAATGAATACTTGTTTTGGGACGATTTACACCCCACTACGGCGGCTCACGAATTAATTGGTGACTTGGCTGCCGAAAGGTTGAATTCTCAACCCGTTCCCGAACCTAATAGCGGACTTGGAATCTTGGCTTTGTCTGCCCTAGGTGCGGGTGCTATAGCTAAACGCAAATATCAAAAAACAACTCTTACCCGCTAGTTTTTTGAGTAGTAATTTTTTGAACTACGACGAGCTATTTCTGACGATTGAAGAATTGGTGATGCACCATTCTCCTAGTGGTGTAGAAACGCAAATAAATCAGTTATTGTTACGCCGCTTTGCCGAACTAGGAGTAGAAGTTTGGCAAGACAAGGCAGATAATATTATTGCCCGCCTTCCCGGACGAAAAGCTGGCTCTATTGCCATTACCGCCCATAAAGATGAAATAGGCGCGATCGCTAAAACTATCGCCGCCGATGGTAAAGTATCTGTCCGCAAATTAGGCGGCTCTTTTCCATGGGTATATGGGGAGGGCGTTGTCGATCTACTCGGAGACAATGCCACAATTAGCGGTATTCTTAGCTTTGGTTCGCGCCACGTCTCCCACGAATCGCCCCAAAAAGCCCAGCAAGAAGATACGCCCCTGCGCTGGGAAGATGCCTGGATTGAGACTAAATGTACCCCAGCAGAATTAGAATTAGCCGGGATACGCCCTGGAACGCGCGTTGTCGTGGGCAAGCACCGCAAGCGCCCGGTGCGATTAAAAGAGGACTATATTGCTAGTTACACCCTAGATAACAAAGCCTCCATTGCTATATTGCTGGCTTTGGCGAAGAATTTAAAACAGCCTGTATTTGATACTTACTTAGTTGCTTCTGCCAAAGAAGAAGTAGGAGCAGTCGGAGCGCTGTATTTTAGCGGGCAGCAACAATTGGATGCCTTAATTGCCTTGGAAATTTGCCCTCTAGCACCCGAATACCCTATTGAACCTGGAATCGCACCAGTGATATTGTCTCAAGATGGCTATGGCATCTACGATGAAGGCTTAAACGCCCAGTTGCGTCAAGCTGCCAAACAATTAAATATACCCGTTCAACTAGCTACAATTAGCGGGTTTGGTAGCGATGGCTCTATTGCCATGAAATTGGGTCATGTCGCCCGTGCGGCGTGTTTGGCATTTCCTACCCAAAATACTCACGGGTTTGAGATTGCTCATTTGGGAGCAATTGCTGCCTGCGCCCATTTACTCCAGATTTTTTGTGAAACCGAGCAATAAACTTATTAACTAGCTTGTGTAAAGGCAAAAGCTTTGTATACCTGGGTATTAGCGTTTAAAAAATTCTAATTTTAAAAAGTTTAGGTAAATGTCGGCATATACCCATGGGCAAAATCTTAAATTGATATTAAATTTATATAGAAGTAAATCTAATACATTATTAGTTTATATTTCCGCCCACCCTCAAAAAGTTGCCTGTTTTCAGTGCTAAAACAAGATTGCATGCAGGTTTCGCCGCAACCAACCTATTTTGAAGCTCCGCTTCAACTATTACTGTTTGTTGATGAACGTCCGAGTTCTCGAAGTCAAGTGTCGGAAATTCGCCGTTATCTCAAACAGCTAGAAGCTGACTACCCGTTTGAACTGCAAATTATTAATGTAGGCGAACAACCTTATTTAGTAGAGCATTTTAAATTAGTAGCAACTCCTGCCTTAGTCAAAATTCACCCCGCGCCTCAACAAGTTCTAGCAGGTAGCAATCTAAATATTCAATTAAAAACTTGGTGGTTTCGTTGGCAGCAATCGATAGAAAGCCATCTAGAAGTAACCCAACTTTCGGAAAACTTAGACCGAGACTATAATATCAACTTACCCCCATCACCGATTCGTTCTGTGAGTGACTCTGCTGAACTAATAAAACTTGCCGATGAAGTCTTCCGTTTGAAACGAGAACAAGAAAAACTTCAAGAGCAGTTACAATTTAAAGATCGAGTAATTGCCATGCTCGCTCACGATCTCCGCAATCCTTTGACGGCGGTATCTATTGCCTTAGAAACTTTAGAAGCAAATTTAGTCCCTCAAGAAAACAAAGTTTCTCGCCTCAAGCCGGAATTAGCTGCCCAGTTGTTTAAACAAGCGCGCAGTCAAGCTAAAAATATCGATCGCATGATTTCTGGCTTATTGCAGGTAGCTCGCGGGACGAGCGCTCAACTGCACATCGAACCAACTAAGCTAGATATAAACGAGCTTTGCCGTGAAGTTTTAAGTTGTCAACGCGATCGCGCTTTAGCCAAGTCGCAAACAATTGAAACCGATCTACCTAGCGATTTGCCATACGTCTATGCGGACAGCGAACGGCTGCGCCAGGTATTGGTTAACCTTTTAGATAATGCGATTAAGTACACTCCAGAAAATGGCACTATTCGTTTATCGGTGCTACATCGTACCAGCCAAAAAGCTCAAGTCAGTGTTTGCGATACAGGGCCGGGTGTTCCTTCAGCAGATTGCGATCGCATTTTTGAGGAGCGCGTGCGCCTAGAACGAGACGAGAAGTGCGAGGGTTACGGAATTGGGCTATCGCTATGTCAAAGCATTATTCAAGCCCACTACGGACAGATTTGGGTAGATTCGCCACCGACAGGAGGTAGTTGCTTTCACTTTACAATTCCTATTTATCCTAATTGACGCAAGGCAGCGATAATTTGCAAATTTGCTTCGGGAAACGAAAACTTATCTAGTTCATCTATTGTTACCCAGCGAATTTCCTCGCATTCCAAGGGTTGAGGGATTCCGCGTGTATGGTAACAGTGATGTACGACTAAAGTAAGGCGTAAGAAATCGTAGTTGTGGGCGATCTCGATTAAGCGATCGCCCACTTCAATTACAATACCCAATTCTTCCTGAATTTCTCGCCGAATACAATCTTTTACGGTTTCGCCTGCTTCAATTTTGCCCCCAGGAAATTCCCAAAAGCCGCCAAATAATCCAGTTGAGCGGCGGCGATCGATTAAAATCTGTTTGCGATCGTTCCAAATTACGCCAACACCAATAATTTTTTGCACCATAAATTGTAAAAACAAGGGCAAACAAATTCAGTTTGCCTTTGTTTAGTGGTTATTAAAACTTGTAAACTTTATTCACTAATTTCTGAACCTTGCAAAGCTTTGTCAAAAGTCATTCTTTGTTCGGCGTTGCGTAAAAAATAGCCGCTAATCATGGCTGAAGCTAAAAGTCTACCCAAATTTTCCCGATTAGTGGTAATGGTGAGGTCAAAGTGTTCGGAGGGTAAGCCGCCTAAAAGCCCAACAATATTTCGCTCCATAACTTGGAATACTTCACCAGAACTAGGCTTAGAAAGTTGAGTAATGGTTTCTGGACTCAGAGATTGGACGTAATGCCACAGTAAATTAGTGTTTTCTGATTCGCCGTTAAAAAACTCTGAGACTTGATTGGGTGAATTGCTCACTTGTTACCTCCGTTTGGTTTTGGCTTCCGTAACTGCGGTTGCCAGCATTTGAAATGTAGGATTTATTTGTTGTGCTAACTAATCTAACAAGGGGTGTTTGAGGTTGGAGTCGATGAAACCGAACTCATTTTGGGGTAGTTTCTCTCTAGCTTGCCAAGTATTGATCCATATCGGCTTTGCGTTTGCGGAGTTTGGTCAAGGCCTCGCGCTCAATTTGCCTAACTCGTTCGCGGCTAATATTTAAGCGATCGCCTATTTTAGCTAAAGTTAGCGCCTGTCCGTCGGCTAAACCAAAACGCAAAATTAACACTTCTCTTTGCTGGGGTGTCAAATCTGCCATTAACAAGTCTAAGTCTGTAGCCAAAGAAGACTGCATGACAAATTCTTCAGGAGACGCGCCCGTATCTTCTAGCAATTCCCCAAGTTCGGTGTCTTGATTATCTCCCACGCGCAGATCTAAAGATAGAGGTAAACGCGCCCGTTCTAAATACTCTCTAACTTGTTTTGTGGTTAGTTCGAGTTCGGTAGCGAGTTCTCCGGCGGTAGGCGCGCGTCCTAATTTCTGAGAAAGCTGGCGTTGAGCCTTTTTAATTTTGTTAAGTTTTTCGGTGATATGGATAGGCAAGCGAATTGTCCGCCCTTTTTCGGCGATCGCGCGAGTTATTGCTTGACGAATCCACCAGTAAGCATAGGTTGAGAATCTGTAGCCTTTTGTGGGGTCAAATTTTTCTACCCCTCGCTGCATCCCAATCGTACCTTCTTGGATTAAATCTAGTAAGTCTACGTTGCGCTTGATGTATTTTTTAGCAACCGAAACTACTAAACGCAAATTTGCCTCTACCATCTTGCGCTTGGCAAGTTCTCCGGCGGCAATTATTTTGGCTAGTTCTTCGCTATCTTCTACATCGCTGGCATTTGCCCACTCTTGTTGAGTTGGTTCTCGTCCGTACTCCGCTACTAACGCTTCTCTTACCGATTGTAAGGCGCTCGAACGCTGTACTTGCTTTCCGTATAAAATTTCCTGCTCGTGGGTTAGCAGGGGTACGCGACCAATTTCACGCAAATATGTACGTACTAGGTCGGTGGCAGTCTGAGCGGTCTTCATAACGCTACTTTTTTATTGTTAATGGGCTTGGCAGGAAAACGGGAGCGCTTTATAAGTCAATTTTTTACAATCTTATTACAACAATTATGAATTATTGTCAACTCCGATTACAAATAAATTTTCATTCAGCAGTAAAGTTCTATAGGGGGAGCGTCAATTATACACTAGCTTGCTTTTTTGTTTGCCTTACTATACGAAATTAGTAATATTAATAATTGTAACATTTCTCAAGGTTTACGACTACTCCTTGCTACTTGTTTTGTTGGCAAGAGAGGAAAAGGATAACTTCTCCTCTCATAAATAGATCAGACTCCTACAGGGACAATAGGTTGCAAGTAATCTTGCAAAGCTTTGACATCTAACGGTGTACTTTGCATAGAGCGAATTGCTGCCGCCGTAGCTTTAGCCCCCGCAATTGTCGTAATAATGGGAATTTTGTAGGTTATGGCGGTGCGACGAATTAAACGGGCATCGGTTTGAGCTTCTTCGCCTGAAGGCGTATTAATAATTAGTTGAATATTGTGGTTTTTCATCGCATCCAAGACGTGGGGGCGACCTTCATGGAGTTTTAGCACTAATTCAACGGAATTTAAACCATGTTCTTGCAAGACGCGGCGCGTGCCGTCGGTAGCTAAAACGTGAAAGCCTAGCTCGATAAATTCTTTAATTACGGGAACTACCAAAACTTTATCGCGATCGCTCATCGATACAAATACCGTACCGCTCAATGGTAGTACCTGCCCCGCGCCCAATTCTCCCTTAGCAAAAGCCCGTCCAAAGTCGCTATCAATGCCCATTACTTCCCCGGTAGAGCGCATCTCTGGCCCTAAAATTGTATCTGTCCCCGGAAACTTATTAAAGGGTAAAACAGCTTCTTTAACGGCAATGTGGCTTGGTGTTGGTTCGCTTGTAAAGTTGAGCGATTCTAAAGTTTTCCCTGACATGATTAAGGAGGCAAGTTTTGCCAAGGGTACGCCCGTAGTTTTGGAGACAAATGGGACAGTCCGCGAAGCGCGGGGATTGGCTTCAATTATGTAAACTTGGGGATTGTAGCTGTGGGCGTTGACCACCGCAAATTGAATGTTCATCAAACCGATGACATTTAGCGCCTTAGCTAACTGGGTTGTCCAGGTGCGGATTTTATCTAAAACCGCCGTTGGTAAAGAGATAGTAGGTAAAGAACAAGCAGAGTCCCCAGAGTGAATACCTGCTTGCTCGATATGTTCCATAATGCCGCCAATGACGACTTTTCCGGTATGGTCGGCGATCGCATCAACGTCTACTTCAATAGCATTTTCGAGAAACTTATCAATTAAAATCGGATGGTCGGGTTCTACTTGCACCGCATAAACCATGTAGCGTTCCAAGTCTGCGTCGGAGTAAACTATTTCCATAGCGCGTCCGCCCAAAACGTAGCTAGGACGTACTACGACTGGATAACCGATTTTTCCCGC
>QQTW01004360.1_pt1 | contig 10603 bp, 13 predicted proteins | sample 1904831 | NCBI WGS metagenome assembly QQTW01 (sample SAMN09435610, study PRJNA476489) | Subsurface metagenome, whole genome shotgun sequencing project.
CAATATATTGCCAAGGAATTCGCAACAATTTTGCAACGCGCAGTACACATGTAGTCTGTAGAATCGTTGCCGGGCCGCTGCCGCCTCGGGTTCAATCCTGCCCTCTCGGGTAACATCACGTCCCCTCGCCGCTTGGCCCAGGTATAAAAGATCTTTGATCCCTTCATTGTACCATCTTCCCTATCTTGTATTTCCCCCCGTCTTTCTCTTTCTCCCTCAGCTTCCTTCCTGCCTGCTGCACCGCCCTCTCAGGCCCGTTGCGCTGGGGGCGATAGTCGTCCCTCACCCAACTCTGCTTCCTGTCTCGTGCTCTCATTCGACGCTCCCTTGACCGAGTAAATGGATCATCTTTGCTGTTCAGTGACAACCTTGGATGGTGTCTTGCTAGCAGAAATTGTGTTTGCGAGATGTTGCAAGGCGCAATTTTCCCTTGTCGGTCAATGCAAGGATGGCTCAACTGAAAGGGCAGTCTGGAACCATCTTGATGGCCAAGCCAACAAAGTTTATTTTCGATTGAACATCGCATTTCCCGACACGGAAGCGTCCATCGATGATATTGACTGCATGGAAAAGGTAGCACATCGCATACGCGCAGGTCTAACTGGTTTCTGTCAGACCTTATCCGTCCGTGGATTTGTCGAAACCCAAGTAATTGATCATAGTACGGTATCGAATATGTAACCAATTGTAGCGTCCGTACATTTTGCTCTTGTCCGTCAGGCTGCCAGTTGCCAATCTCTCGCGATTGATCCATCAGACAGCAGCGTAGGGCCCGGCTTCCTTCGCGCCACCGTCTTCCTGAACTGTTGTGCGATTCTCAAAATTTAGGTACCTATTTGGAGCAGCTTGACCGCCACCGAGTATTTAAGGTCGTCCCACACTGCGTAAATAGAGGCAGGCCCCTTCACCTCCACATCTCTGGCCTCCGCGACAGCCGCTCACTCCATGTCTTAACATCTGCAAGACTATGCTGCAGCCGTTGCGGAGACCACCGGCTGTTAGATCGCGATAGGTCGGGAGATCGATGTTGCTTAGCACTACGGGGTGACTTCGTGTTGGCATCCTTCAATCCTTTTATCTTTGAGACTCTCTGGGTATGAAGTTGGGTGAGTGGCGTTTCTGTCCTAGTACCTCGAGGCTTGCTTCCCCTGTGCGGAAAACTGCTCTCTAAAGTATCCATGCTAGCCTCGAACTTTGGGGTCTTGCGCTTCTGGGGCGGCGTGTTTGGCTTCCTACGCTTTGCTTCAGAGATCCTGACCTTGCCAAGAATCGTAGGACCCTTCCGCTGCTTTTTCTGGCGGCTAATACTTGGGGAGGCCCGTCGGACGGCCTCTAGTGCGACATCCCGATTGCCACGGTCTCCTTCTTTGACGAGAGTCGTGTCCTCATCGTCGATGGTCGAACGCTCCTGCTCGATCCAGTGCAATAGGGTATGATGCTTTTTCAGCACCAATTCAGCATACTCTAATTCTTGCTCACAAGCCTCTGCGACATCTCTTGCGCTTATATCCTTAGCTTTCGCCCGAGCATCATTCAGTTCTTTCCTCAGCTTGTCTCGATTACTCTAGATCCCTTCAAGGCGTTGTAGGTGGTAGTCTTGGAACTCAATCCAAGTCTCCAACCGGCTCTTTTCAATGTCAGGTCGCAAGCATACATTACCTCCTAATCCATGCCTTCGCCGACGGTCGCGGATCTGTTCTACAAATTCACTGAAATTACGATGCCGGTAATATCTTCGGACCCCCTTTTGAAAGCCGTGGAATCGCTCCCAGTCCGATAATTGGGCCCGGAGTACCACGTCTCCTGTTCCCGGGAACGACTTCCAGTAGAATATAATCGCCTGGAACTTCTCGGGCAGCTCTCACAAGGGGACCTCGAGATATGCTGAGTAGCAAGGGGGGCAGCCTTCGGTCTTCATGGTTTTACGCGCCTCAGCCTCCATCTCGCGAGATTCATTGTCCTCGACTTCATCATCGAGGGGTGGTGTCATGAATCTACATTGCCATGACGTTAGTATAGGGCCAGATGCAGGAGGAAATAGTACTGACTCCAGTGTAGAACGAAGAGCATTACCGGGTTCTAGACCGGGTGCGACGTGTTCTTGTCTTCAAAGCGCGGCAAACACCAGCGCGTTACCTTGACTCTTCCGAGTAACCTAAGGAATTTCGGGACTCGTACTGTAGCCTTGCGAGAAGCTTAGCTTGCAATACCTCGGTAAGCTGCAAGGAACCTGGGACTCTAATAACACTGTTCACCAGAGAGACGTAAGCAGGCAGGACTGTACAGAACTGTCTTATATTCAATGGGTCAGCACACACCAAGACGTGTCGTAGTCTTGAATGGTACGGCGCTCGATTAGGTCATTAAGGGAAAAACAAGGCGAAGAATCCATGCCAATAGATGTATAAGACGATGGTAAGTAGGGGGTGCAAGCGGCGGTCCCGACGGTGGTTGTTAAAAGTAAAAGTAATAAAGTTTAGAAGATAAAAAGATGAAAAGATATCAGATGATAAAGATTCAGAACATCTACCACTCCACCAAAAGGACACCGCTGTTCGGTTTCGAAGCTAACTGGTCAATTATTTTCAGAGCACACTTCATCAGCTATTGAGCATTGGCATCTCCTGGCTACAAGTAAGCTCTCGCTAGTAATCATTAATGACACTAGTAGTAATTATGCCTGATATCGTAGTACATAGGTTAGCGCCACACAGTACGTCACCGTGCTGAAGATGTTACAGGCGGGCTGCTACACACCTATCTTTCCGGTCTCCACGCTCGTTAATACGAATACCAAGTTGATCGCTCTCGTATATCTTTCGCTGCCAGTCTGATAAAGATGTCATCTACCAGACCTAGCACTCCGCCCTGTCAGCCAGTTGGATCGCAGACAAAATCACCCCTTACCCCAGAGCAGATCCGAAGAGTCGAAATCAGTCGTCTCAAAGCCAAAGCATTACGCGAACAACGTGAGGCAGAGCATGTGGTGCGAAGCTCTACTCCTCCATCTCTCTCTCGGTCCAACACTACCATCGCAGGTCAGAAGCGTTCTTTCGCAACATTCAATGCGCAGACTCCCGCCACAAGCAGAGATGCGAAGAAGGATCAGGCCAGCTCGGATCGACCATTAGAAGCCATTCAGCCGGCTAGGAATTTCGCCAAGTACATTGAATATGATTTTAGCAAGATGACTGATACCAAAGGTGGCTTCCTCACGGTAGAAGACGATCCCTACAATAAAGCACTTCACCAGGATGACGGAGACGTCAAACCAGCGAATATGACGTTGAAGGAGTGGGAAAAACAACGTTTACTACGTTCCTTGCAATCTCGAAAAGTGGGTCCTTTTGAGCCAGGCATCAATGAATTGAAACGCGAGGAACGGAACAAGCAATGTCGAGAATGCGGTAGTCTGGAGATAGACTGGAAATGGGAAGAAGTTCTGAAGTGTGCAGTTTGCAATGCTTGCAAAGAGAAGTACCCCGAGAGATACAGTCTGCTTACAAAGACGGAAGCGAAAGACGATTATCTATTGACGGATCGTAAGTGGTCTATAGTAGTGTACTATTGACAAGACTGATAAAAACAGCGGAATTGAAAGACGAAAATCTGTTGCCACATTTAGAACGGCCAAACCCGCACAAGTCGACTTGGAACAATATGATGTTATACCTACGCTACCAAGTGGAAGAATATGCTTTCTCAGAAAGGAAATGGGGTAACCCAGAGGCACTGGATGAGGAATTCACAAGGCGGGAGACGGAGAAGAAAAAGCGTAAAGAAACCAAGTTCAAATCGAAGCTTGAGGATCTGAAGAAGAGGACCAGGGTTGAAGCGTGGCGAAGGAGTCGAAAGGGAGGAAGTGGAGGGAATTTTGGCGATGAGCTCCCAGGCGGCAAGCATGTGCATGAATGGTCACGACCAATTGAAAATCCCGAGACCGGTGTCTCGGTCAAGACATGTATAGGATGTGGAATGGATGTGGAGGAGCTCGAGTTCTAGTACCAAGTAGCACATATTGCCAGGGCATCTAAAGAGACCATGTATTGTAATCTAATGGACTACTAATCTATAACCACTGGGCCTGCCGATGTACGAGCCTGTATCAGTAGCCTTACAAAGACGTAAGCATCGTCAAGTCCGTGAAATACCAGCTTAGACGGTTGCGATTGTTGTGTTATTTATCAAAGCGAAATCAGGCACAAAGACTGACTTCAAACTATGGTCTTTTGATCTCTCCTTCCCGGCTTGCGCTAAACTTGGTATCGACGGGACATTTTGCCTTTTGACCTTGAAGCTTTGCAGCTGCGACAACTTACAAGACATCTCTCTACTATTTGATCGACAATCTTATCTTCGCTGGCCTTGGACAAACTTCGCGCCTAGTCTCTCGTTTGCGGCCAAATCTGCGGTCGCTGGCGTTTGGTACCCGCCTCTGTTGATCCCCTGAAATCTCACGCGCAATCCTTAGGAAAGACTACTCGGCAAATAGAGGCCACATGGACAGATAGGGTTGCCTAAATATCGCAACGAATCCTCCCTTGCATGGCCTGGCAGTCAGGCTCTGCCATGGCCGGGAGTGGAATGGGAGGAGGAGGAGGAGGAGGTGAAGCGTCTGCAAATGGGAACCATGCTCCGTTGGGAACCGAGTACACTCTACAGGGTGCGCGCAGGTTCAGCAAATCTCCATCTACAATGCTCATGTTGCTCTAGGTGTAATGCGCTTTCTTCAGACCGAATGGCATCGCCATGAACGAGATCGGAACGCTTGGGAAATTGAGAGGGCGGAGATGAAATCAAGGATAGCTCGGCTCGAAGGCGAGGCTCGAACAGCGAAACGACTACATGACTCCTTAGGAAAGCATGTCAAGATATTGGAGATTGCTTTGACGAAAGAACGAGAAAAGGTCAAAAACATGAGCAAAGGGGAGAAGGTTGACATGCAGCGAGACCCAAGGGATGTTGCTAGAGAAGAACTGAAAGCGATGGGCAAAGGTGTGTTGGTCCCTCTAAGTTCGGATCAACTACTGAATCACTATAGAACCACCGCTGAAAGGAGTACGCCTCCTGAATCCTGACGTCGTCGAAGAGGACCCGCTTTATCAAGCACTCCGGCAAGATGCAGAGAGGGAAAAATCGAAGACCTTTCTGGCAAAGTGTTCTGCCGAGATTACATACCATCTTATGCCAGCAACTCATCCACCTCCCGAGTTGACGGAACAAGATCTATCCAACCATGTTCTTCGAAACCAGCAACCACCCCAATCTGTAATGCAGGATGCCTATGCACAACAGCCTCAACCACAACATCCACAACAGCAACAAGCACATCCGAAGCAGCAACATAGGAACAACCAAATCGGCGTACGAGAAAGTGGAATCAATAATCAGCAGTCACTTTTACCTTCGTTCAAAGACAATCAAGGCTTGTCCAGGTCGAATACTCAGATCAATCACGCTGCGCTGCCTCTCCGTGAGCCGGCCGGAAGACGACTTCAGGAACAGGCTTCTACTCCATTGACCGCGATCGATGGACGTAACTCTCTGTCCGAGCAGCAAGCGCCGACTGAAGAGCCTGCCGAATCGATATCGCACAGCTATGATGCCTACGGAAAGCAGATACCAACTGCAGAAGAGCATGAAGTGCCTAGAACCACCGAAGAATCACAAAATGAACCATCAGACGGCTGGAACTTCGATGACGATCCCTCCACATACCCGGATCCTCCTCCATCGGATATTGCTCCTCCTCCTCATCGTCCCGACACAGATGCTTTCCCAAGTGCCAATCTAGTTGCCCCCAAATCTCCACCTCGGCTTGGGTCACATCGGAGAAAGAGCTCGGGAGCAGGGAGACGGAGAAGTGAAGGCAACAATGATACACGCCAACTGTCTGTGGACCAGAAAATCGATAGCACGACGTTCAAGGTTCGCTTTGCTCTAAGAGGTCATCTGGATGTGGTGCGCTCGGTCATCTTCACTGGCGGTGGCAGTCCCTCGGAACCTGAGATATGTACCGCTGGGGACGATGGAAGCATCAAGCGCTGGATTATCCCTGCGTCATATGCCAGCCATGGTTCCCAGTCCGCTAGAGCAGGCAATGACCTGGATATCACAAGCTATTTTACTCATCGAGGGCACGGTGGAGCAGTCACCGCCCTGGCATCATGCCCCGCGTCTCCGAACTTCTCCAACGGAGGTCGGATTCTTGGGGACGGCTGGATATTTTCCGGAGGACAGGATGCCAGCGTCAAGGTGTGGGAACGAGGTAGGGTCGATGCGAAGGCCACACTAGATGGCCACACTGATGCCGTGTGGGCTCTTTGCGTGCTCCCAGGTTCATGTGGCTCCACACTGGGCGATCGTAGCAGCTCCTTTGGCGGCCCGGACCGGATACTACTCGCCTCTGGGGGGGCAGACGGAAGTATTCTGATCTGGGCTGTTAGCTCTCCGCCACAACTCTCGTCACCACATTCTGGCTCCAACAGGGGCACTCGAAGCAGTCGGAGAGCAAATTCTGTTTCGGCGGGCTCCAACTTTCCTTCCTCGCCACAACCAAGTACAGCAACATCTACACCATTTCATTACACACTAGTCCATCATATTGTACGAGCGGATTCTCCTTCTCCGACCTGTATTAGCCCACTTTCATCTCTGGGGGAAACGTTTGTTGTCTCCTACACAGACGCTTCGATTTTGGTATTCGACACTCGCTCTGGTGAGGAGGTTGTAGGGATGGCCAGTCTGGAGACCTATGATGGCACGCCTTCGACAGGCGTGAACTCAGTGGTTGCCAGCACAATGGGCTTCGACGGGACCCTGAGTCTGGATCCAAGTCGAGGACTTTCTGAGGAAGACAGTATCGTACATGGCGCGACTGGTTCGAGAGGTGGTGTAGAGGGTGTGATCATCTCCGGGTACGAGGATCGCTACATCCGATTCTTCGATGCCAATAGCGGTATGTCTACCCTACAGCTTCGTTTACACTTGACCCCTTGCTGACTCGTCTGTAGGACAATGCACGTATACGATGCTGGCGCACCCTTCCGCCATCTCGTCGCTGTCTCTCTCCCCGGATGGCCGCGAGCTTGTATCAGCCGGTCACGATGCCAGTCTGCGATTCTGGTCCCTCGAAAAAAGGAGCTGCACTCAGGAAATCACCAGTCATCGGCTCATGCGCGGAGAAGGGGTCTGCTCCGTCGTGTGGAGCCAGGATGGCAGATGGGTGGTCAGCGGGGGTGGAGATGGTGTGGTCAAGGTCTTCACCCGGTAGGAAAAGACGATTGAATATCCTAATGTTTGGTCTCCGCGTACATCTCACAAAGCGGCCACCGGTTCTACTATATGCCCGCGGCGATCATGTCATCTTTGGTCTCTCTCTCTCTCTCACACACACACAGCATTCTTTGGGACTTTTGTTCACCCAGCAGTATATCAAACTGCAGCGTTTGACTGTACCGGGAAGTAAGGACCTTCTCCCGAGGGAAAATACTGTAGGCATGAGGGGAGATAGACTGGGGGGGGGGCTGTTTTGTAATATATACTTTCTTCGCAGCCCTGCAGAATTGGTCAATGTGGTGGGGACGCAAGAGAAGTAGTACGGGATCAAAAAGGTCAATGGATGAGCATGACGCTGTTGTAGTAGTAGTAGTAGTAGTAGTAGTAGTAGTAGTGAAGATGTCCTCTACTACTACTCAGCCCCCGCCACTCAGACAGACGGTCAGAATCTTGCACGGTGTCCAATCATGCTATCTAGACTTCTTCATGACCGTAGCTGTTGGACTGTGAGGATCTGTTGGTGCGTTTTACGCTGCGTTTTGTTGGCGTCTACTTTGTAATTTTCAATTCCAACTTCCGGTACTGATTTTTGCTGCGCCATACGGCCAATGTTGGACGATAAATACGCGCCCAGGCGCGCACTCATCTAGATTATAGATAGAACAACTTGCTATTTCAACTCACTTTTCACAGAGTTCTAGCTAGCAACGTTCGACATGTACGCATTCTGTCCTCCCAGCCATTATACCGTACGACAACCCGAGTCATGTCACGGTGCCCTTAAGACCGTTCCTCGAAGCAGCTCCACTGCTCAAATCAGGACGTATGGTGCCGCCACTCGTCGCAGCGGGACCCTTGCCCTCCATATCCTCCCTATCCTACTAAACTCTCAAAGGGGGTTCCCTTGAACAGCCCCTGTTCTTGAACCCACCTCCATCCTAGACACATTCCGCATCCAATGCCTTAGGGTGAAAAGGCATCACGGGTCAATCGAAGATCTCGATTTCCTCTTTTTCGAGGCGTTTCAAAAATATATTGTTCGCGATGTCCATCACAAAATGTTATTGATAACCCGCAGATAAATGATACACTCTTCAGCGTAGACGCCTTTCCACCAGAGAATATAGAGATCGAAATTGCACCATACATTCATTTTCGCTCTAACAGTTCCGAGTCGTTACTCAGCGCTTCAGGTATACCTCGATCAAGCCCATGAGGCCGTCGAAACGGCAGCTACGAACTTCATATCTCTCGTCGGCCTGCTTGAGAAGAGCCTCGAACTCCACCTCAGTGCGCAGCTTGCCGCCAAAGCTTACCAGCATGATCTGGTCAATCTGGCGGAGGCCACGCTCCAAGTCGCGCGTCATCGTGCCCTGTACTGGCATAACGAGATCGTTAATCAGGAGTGGTGTGGTTGGTTTGGAGTTCTCGAGTCCCTTCACGATACCACGGAACATGGTAACAACGTCGGCATCACACCAATTGAGTGCGCATGCGCGCAAGATGAAGGCAGCGGCGTCGCCAATCGGATTTGGCTCAAAAAAGCTGTGTTGCATGAAGGAAACTCGGTCGCGGAGATCGTCTGTGAGCAGCGACTGGCCTTCTGCTCGCATCTCGGCTGAGTCTTGCACGATGAATTTGAGATGGGAAAAGTGCTGCGTTACCAATCAGCACAGGTTGACATGACCCTCAAGAAAGTGCATAATCAAGGGCATGGGAGTGTTGCTTAGTTACCTGGGCCAAAGTTATGGAGACCTTGCCACTGCCACCGCCAACATCCACTACAGTGCCGTTAAGGTCTCCCCATGGGAAGGAATCTTTGAGTGCATTGTAATTCAGGTTCACTGTCGATCTGTTAGCCTTGGACAGGGATCACCGGACCGAAACTCTGGAACCAAGCAGATGGCTTACGTTTGGACCATCCGGCCATGGCTTTGGCGAAACGGATCGCTCGTTTGGGGTTCTTCTCGTAAAATTGGAAGATTGGAAGACCGTGCCGCGTCGTAAATGCTGTGACAGCGCTGTCGTACTTATCTGGCGATGCCTTGGCATTATCGGCGGTGGACGAAGCAGCTTGAAGCATCTCATCGACTCTGTACAGTCACGGGGATCAGCAAATGATGTACAGCAGCCACTCTACGGTTGTGACGTACGTGTAATGGACCGTCGACCGGACCTCCTCGTCTACGTGCAGCAAGTACGAGCTTGGATTATGTGCCACATATCCAGGTGTAGGCTCTCGGAAGATGAATTCCGTCGCCAGGAGACGAACAATACGGCTGGTTCTGTCAAGGTCCAACCCCGACTTCTCTGACAGCTCCTCCAGCGAGATCTGCCCCTCCGCCGGAACGATGGTGAAAAAGTTGAAGGCGAGAGCGACCTGAACAGCTGCGAGTTCGTAACCTTGGCAGCAAAGCTCGCGGAAGTGTCGCTTGGGACCCTCGACCAGATACTGGAGATTCTCCAGCGTTTGCTTCAGCTGGCTGTGGAGCTGAGTGTACTCAACCGTCTCGGGACGGCTGATCGAGTCATTCGAAAATGTAGGCTGGGCATAATTGTTGGCCTGTAGATACTCTGTGATTGCCTTTGTCTGCTTGGCAACGTCCTCGGTCAAGCTGAGTAGATTCGCCTCCTTAGACTTGGAGTGCGTTCCGTTTCCGTGGTGCGTTCCGTTGGTTGTCCCAGTCATGATTGATGAATTGAATTGGAAAGATTGCTGATATTTTGGATATCTTGCTAAGCCTATCCTTCTTGCAACGACTCGCCATAATGTCAATTTATAAAGCGCCGCCTTCGTCCTGTGCAATTGTATTTCTTCTTATCGAGTTTACGCTAGATAGCATTCAGGAATCTCAGCCCACCAACGACCCGAACCGTTTCTAACGGCGGCGCCGACGGATACGGCCGAGCTTATTAGTAGCCTTATGACTTTGCCAGGGGGTGGATTACCAATAGGGCGATTTTTAAGCAGCCCCTTACTAGGACCAGAAGTTCGGCCGATATTTCTCGGGCATGAGTTTCGATGATCGACATACTTAGTAGTAACCGGCCCAGGGATTTGTAAGGTATCAACACGTGACTGTGACAAACACAAACACAACTTACAAGCAGAGACGACGAATTAGATCTCTGATCAAATCACATACCTAGTACAGTCTGTCAGTACTACGTACTTGATCAATCACAGCATTCAGGTCATATGGATATTCTGCCGCACTGCTGTAAGTAAATCTCTAGATTTTGGCATTTCGCTTAGTCATCTAGAGCTTAGGAATTATGCCCAGCCTACATTTTCGAATGACTCGATCAGCCGTCCCGAGACGGT
>QQTW01004361.1_pt1 | contig 10601 bp, 5 predicted proteins | sample 1904831 | NCBI WGS metagenome assembly QQTW01 (sample SAMN09435610, study PRJNA476489) | Subsurface metagenome, whole genome shotgun sequencing project.
CTGAAAATACACCGTTGTTAACAGTCAGTGTTCCCATTGGCTTGCAATTTGGGGAAAATCCCGGAAGAATTATCGTGCAGGGTAATGGGCAAGGATTAAGGAACATGGACGCTCCTATAATTGATACGCAGAATGCTCTGCGAGTGCAACCCAATCAAACTTTAGCCTTGGTAGGTGGTAATGTAGTTTTAGAGGGTGGAACGCTAAAGACAGCTGGGGGACGAATTGAAATCGGTAGTGTCGCTGCACCGGGTTTAGTGAATCTAACTTCTACTAGTAAAGGTTTTTCTTTTAACTATGAGAACGTCACCAGCTACGGTGACATCCAGCTATCCCGTGCGGCAGCAGTAGATGCTAGCGGGAATGGTGGTGGTGATATTCAATTGCGGGGTAGACAGGTGACATTACAGGGTGGTTCCCAAATTGAATCGAGTACATTAAACACTGCACCTGGGGGAACTTTGAAAATAACTGCTTCAGAGTTAGTGGAAGTAAGTGGCTCAACAGCAGATAATCCCCAAGATAATCGTCGTTTTCCTAGTTCGTTGTCTACTGACAATCGTGAAGCCGGACAAATTCCGGGAGAATTGACAATCAATACTAGACAATTAATTGTCCGGAATGGGGCACGAATTTCAGCGAGTACTTTACGCACGGGTAATGGTGGAAATATTGATGTAAACGCTTCTGAATCTGTGCAACTAATTGGTACTGGTATCTCACCAGGTGGACTGCGTTCTAGTGGATTGTCTGTTCAGACTCGCGGTGCGGGAAATGCCGGAAACTTAACTATTAATACCAGACAATTGATTATTAGGGATGGGGCAGAAGCATCAGCTTCTACTTTTGGTAGAGGTAACGGTGGTATTGTCAGCGTCAAAGCTTCTGATTTAGTTGAAGTAAGTGGCACTTCCGCAAATGGTCAGCTTCGTAGTCGATTAGTTGCTGGGGTTGGCAATCCAGCAGATATACTTAAAGATAACTCTCCTCCCCCAGCCTCGGCTACGGGAAAAGGAGGAAATCTGGCGATCGCAACTCGAAATTTGAATGTTGCAGATGGTGCGATAGTTGCAGTCAGTAGTAGAAGCACTGCCCCAAATGCCCAAGGTGCAGGCAATTTAGAAGTAAATGCCAAAAATATTCACCTCAATAATCAAGGGACTATTTCTGCGGAAACATTCTCAGGTCAAGGTGGAGATATTACCCTAAAAGTTGAAGATTTTTTACTATTACGGCGTAACAGTCAAATTTCTGCGACTGCGGGAACTACCCAACAAGGTGGCAATGGTGGCAATATCACCATTAATGCAACATTTGTAATTTCTGCTCCCCAAGAAAACAGCGATATTACAGCTAATGCTTTCAGCGGTCAAGGAGGGAAAGTTAATATCAATGCTACTGATATCTTTTTTTTAGAATCTCTGAGCAGAGATGAACTTTCGCGGCAGTTAGGAACGAGCGATTTTCTTTCAGGGACGCTGCGCGATCGCACTCAGTTAGACCCAAATCGCCTGCAAACAAATGATATCACTGCGATTTCCCAAGATAATCCTAACTTAAATGGTCAGGTAAATATTAATACCCCAGATATAGACCCAAGTCGGGGATTAATAGCTTTACCCGCAGTTGTAGTCAATTCACCAGGGCTGGCTGGCTCTAACTGTAATGCCTTTATTGGCAAAAAAGGTAGCGAATTTACGATTACCGGACGCGGTGGTTTACCTCTTAGCCCTGACGACTTTCTCAGCAGTGATGTGGTGTGGTCTGATACTCGCCTATCCGCAATGACGACACAAAGGCAAGACTTCAAGACTATGACTGCCAAGTTTGTTGCTCGTGAACCAGTTGCGATAATACCTGCTACTGGCTGGATATTTAACAACAAAGGCGAAGTAACGCTGATTTCTAATGCAGTTAATAGTGTTCTTCCGGATTTCGGTGTCGCTACCTGTGTGGGTAATTTGTCAAGCTCAAATTGAAAAATTGAAAAACTCGCGTGCTTAACTTTAATAAATCTTTATGTGAAATGTCTCAAACAATGGTCTGTGCGATAACAAGCAAGCTACATCTTTAATAACAGGCGATCGCCCTCCAAAAGAATGACTTTTCAAAATATTTAACAAAAATACCTTTGACAAGGGAATATACTGTGAAAGTCAACAAAGCAGATTGCCCGTAGAAATTCGCAGAAAGTGAAATCAATACGTGAAATTACAGAAGTACTTTTAGAGAGAGGTGACTCTCAATGACTCAGGGTTGGAAACAGGTATGTATTCAATTGGGATTTTTGATGATTTTGGTGGAGGTAGAAGCCTTATCTTTTCCAAACAGTGCCTTAGCAGAAACTACAGCAGATACTACCGCACCCGAAGCCCAAAGTAGTCAGATTCAACCTGGGGAGATTTTAAAATTAGATGCAATTTCTGTGCCGTTCCCATCAGCATCACTAAATACGGCTCAACTCCAGCCAATTGAAACTGCCCAAAACCCACCACCACAACTACCACCAGATATTCAGCGTCAACGAAACCAGAATAATCCCACGGTTACACCAGATATATTTCGCCGACCAGACGAAGACAATCCGCCGATTGTACCAGAAAAGATTCCGCAAATTCCACCACCAGAAGAGTTGTTTCCTTCCCCTGTACCACCTTCACCGACTCCGGAAGTAGTTCCCAGTCAGTTTTCGGGAACTATTATAATCGATCGCTTTAACGTAGTTGGTAGCAGTGTATTCAGCCCTCAAGAATTAGCTAAAGTTACCGAAAACTATATCAAGAAATCGATTAGTTTTGCTCAACTACTACAAGCATCGGAAGCAGTTACTAAACTATACCGCGATAAAGGTTACATTACCTCCGGCGCATTCATCCCTGCTAACCAAACCTTTAGAAGTAGGGGAAGTACCATCACCATTCAAGTTGTCGAAGGTGGCTTGGAAAGCATCCAAGTTAGTGGTTTAAAGCGACTCAACCCTAATTATGTCCGTAGTCGTCTTGCTGTAGCTACTGGTAAACCCCTGAACGTAAATAAACTTTTACAAGCACTGCAACTGCTTCAACTCAATCCGCTGATTAAAAATATCTCTGCGGAACTGGCAGCTGGGGCAAATGCTGGTAGTAGTATATTAGTTGTCAGAGCGGCTGAGGCAAAGACATTCACGGCGGAAATTAGCTTAGACAATAATCGTTCCCCCAGTATTGGCAGCTTTCAGCGGCAAATTCAACTCAATCAAGCTAACTTGTCGGGATTGGGAGATAATTTAAATGTTGCTTACGCCAATACTGATGGTAGTAACGATGTTGAAGCAAGCTACACCTTGCCGATAAATGCTTATAATGGAACGTTGCAATTTAGCTACAATTACACAAATAGCCGTGTAATTGAAGAACCATTTGATACCTTAGATATTGAAGGAACATCACAAGACTTTTCCATTACATTGCGTCAACCGATAGTGCAAACCCCCAACGAAGAATTTGCTTTGGGAGTAACTGCATCTCGTCGGGAAAGTGATGTTGGTTTCTATGACCCCCTCACCGGTGATAGATTCGCATTTCCTTCACCCGGTGCTAGGGATGGAGAAACGCGCTTATCAATATTACGGTTTTTTCAAGATTGGACTAAACGCAATAGCCGACAAGTATTGGCAGCGCGATCGCAATTTAGTTTTGGTATAGATGCCTTCGATGCTACCATTAATTCAAATGCACCCGATGGTCAATTTTTCTCTTGGCGAGGACAAGGACAGTGGGTAAGGCTTTTAGCTCCAGATACATTACTCTTAGTTCGTGCCGATGCTCAATTATCAGATAGACCATTAGTGCCTTTAGAACAGTTTGGTTTGGGAGGTCAACGCACCGTGCGCGGCTATCGCCAAGACCTGCTATTAGTTGATAAAGCCTTTTTAGCTTCTATTGAATTAAGATATCCAATTTTACGCATTCCACAACTGGAAGGTGTGCTACAAATTACTCCATTCGTTGATTTTGGCACTGGTTCGGGTGGTACTAGTACAGGTGCTGCCGATGTTCCTAATAGCCTTGCCTCAACTGGGCTGGGGTTATTGTGGCAAAGCAACAGAATCAATGCTCGTTTTGACTGGGGTATACCTTTAGTTTCTGTAGATTCACGTAGAAATTCGTTACAAGAAAATGGTTTGTATTTTTCTGTGGTTTATACGCAACCATTTTAAAGAAAGCAGGGGGCAGGGGGCAGAAGAAAGTGTTTATGAGCGTTTGTCGCTTACGCTCAAAGCGCTAGTCGAGGCTCATATGTTGCACGATTAATTTTTGTAAAAAATATATTTATTTCGCGTTTAATATAATTTATGTCTAAAGTCATTATTCTCGCTTTTGCTCAAATAGCAGTGGTTAGTAGCACATTTGCTTTAACGGTTGATGCTGCTTCTAAGCCTGAGATTGCAATTGAGATTAGTCAACAAATTCAGCAGCCTGGTAATGCTAAACAACTGTTGCAGCAAGGTTTGAAATTCTATCAAACAGAACAGTTTTCCCCATCTGTACAAATTTTACAACAGGCAGCAGAAGCTTTTAAAAGTCAGGGGGATGTTTTAAATCAAGCTTTAGCATTAAATTATCTGGCATTAGCGTATCAGCAACAAGGTGATTTACCCCAGGCAAGTAAAGCGATCGCCCTTAGTTTGCTGCTAGTATCAAAAAATGAAATAAATTCTCAAGAATACTTATCAGTACGCGCCCAAGCATTTAATACTCAAGGTCAGATACAACTAGCTCAAGGACAATCAAACAAAGCTCTTGTAAGTTGGGAACAAGCAACTGCTATTTACAGTAAAAATAAGGATAATGCAGGCAAGATTGGTAGCCAAATGAACCAGGCTCAGGCATTGCAAACCTTGGGATTATATCGACGCGCTTTGATTACCCTAGAGCAGGTAAATCAACAGCTGCAACAACAACCCGATCTGCTGAAAGCAAATGGATTATTGAGCTTGGGTAATGCTCTACGAGTCGTGGGAGCTTTAGATCAAAACAGAGATACCACTGGCATAAATAGCCTTGCAACTGGGCAGGCTATATTGCAAAGATTAGAACAAAAAGACTCAAAGACAATGCAATTCAGCCGCTTGGGTTCGCTACAGGCTTTAGAGCAAAGTTTGCAAGTAGCGTCTAAACTAAACTCTCCAGAATTGGTGGCACAAATTCAGCTAAATTTAGGCAACACTGCTCAAGCGCTGCGAAGTACTACTGAAGATAAGGAAAAGTATACCACTCAAGCGTTGCAATATTATCAAAAAGCTGCTGCAACTGCGGTCTCACCCACAACACGACTGCAAGCACAACTTAATCAACTGCGTTTATCCATCCAAACAGAGAGAGAAATTCCTTCGTCCTGGAGGCAAATTCAATCTCAGCTTGCTAACTTAGCGCCTAGTCGCAAGACAATTTACGCGAAAATTAACCTAGCGCAAAGTCTGTCTTGTCTCAAACAAAAAAGTATCGCACCAGAAACGGCAATAAATTTAACTTGCTTGAGTCCGGATACAGAGGAAAAAGCCAAGGATAAAAACAAGGGTACGCCAATTATCATAGCTCAAGCATCGGAGAATCTTGAATGGGTTGAGATTGCTCAGATAGCGAAAACAGCCGTAGATGAAGCAAAAAATTTAGAAGACAAGCGTGCTGAAGCTTATGCTTTAGGTACTTTGGGAGGGATATACGAACAAACTAACCAGTTAGCGATCGCTCAAACACAAACTCAGCAAGCTTTGACAATAGCTGAAAGTATTGAAGCACCAGATATCGGCTATCGTTGGCAATGGCAGTTAGGACGAATATTGAATGCCAAAGGAGATCGCATTGGAGCGATCGCTGCATATACTAAAGCTGTTGACAACCTCAAGTCTATACGTCGTGATTTAGTTGCCATTAATCCGGATGTGCAATTTTCTTTTCGACAGGGAGTCGAGCCGGTCTTTCGGGAACTTGTAAGTTTACTTTTAGAATCTAAAGAACCCAGTCAAGACAATCTCAAGTCAGCCAGAGATGTAATTGAGTCACTGCGATTGGCTGAACTAGATAACTACTTTCGTTTAGCTTGTATTAACGCTCAACCCGTCCAGATTGACGAAGTGGATCGGACAGCAGCAGTGATTTATCCAGTGATTTTGCGCGATCGCTTGGAACTAATCGTTTCTCTACCTTCTGACTCATCTAAGCAGAAAGCCAACCAAAAAGCAGAGCAGACGTTTATTCATTACACAAAGAATCTCAGCAACGATGAAGTTAAAGAAACTGTCAAACAGCTGCGACAACAATTAGAAACTCGCTCTACTAATGAGTTTAAGAAACCGTCCAAAATAGTATATGACTGGATAATTGCACCAATTGCATCTCAATTAGCAGAGCACAAAATCGAAAACTTAGTATTTGTCTTAGATGAACCACTAGGAAATATTCCGATGGGTGCGTTATATGACGGTAAGCAATATCTGATCGAGAAATATAACGTTGCTGTCACACCAGGTTTAGAACTGCTAAACCCGAAACCTATAGCACGCACAGGTCTGCGAATTATTGCTGGTGGACTAACCGAAGCCAGCGAGAACTTTCCAGCGTTGCCCAATGTGAAAGTTGAACTTGATGGCATCAAGTCAAAAGTTGCCAACACTCGTGTGCTGCTCAATAGGCAATTTACCAAAAATGCGATTGAAGATGCTGTACAGTCGTTAAGTGTGCCTGTGGTTCACCTAGCAACTCATGGTCAATTTAGTTCCAAAGCAGAAGATACCTTTATTTTGACTTATAGTAATCAAGTCATCAACGTCAGAGATTTGAATGGTTTACTCCAAAGCAGAGAAACCAATCAGCGGGGTGCGATCGAGTTACTTGTTCTCAGTGCTTGCTCAACAGCTACAGGAGACACACGAGCTGACTTAGGAATTGCTGGAGTTGCTGTGCGCTCTGGAGCACGTAGTACATTGGCATCGCTCTGGACTGTAGATGATGAAGGAACTTCTATCCTCATGCGTGAGTTTTACACTCAGTTAAAGCAAGGTAATATTACTAAAGCAAAGGCGATTAAGGAGGCTCAAATTAACATGTTAAAAAATCCTCTCTATGAGCATCCCTACTACTGGGCACCCTTTGTTTTGGTAGGCAATTGGTTGTAAACTCTATTTGTAGTCGGCGCTTCAGCGCTGAAACCCGTAGTCGATGCCTCAGCGCTGAAGCGCTTACTACGAAATTATAAATTATCTAAACTTTGTAAAACTTCCTCTACCGACTGATATCGCTTTTGAAAGTCAAAAGCCACCATTTTGTCTAAAATATCAGCCAATTCTTGAGAAGTATCTTCAGCAATATATCGCCAAGCAAGTGCTGTTGTCGATTCTCGTTGGAGATTTTTAGCAGGTGTTCCAGTTAAAGCTTGAATGCCAATCATTCCTACAGCATAGATATCGCTGTTTAATCTGGGATGTCCCATAAACTGCTCAGGAGGTGCATAACCGGCAGTACCTATGGCTACGGTGGGGTTTTCTGCTTGCATCTGAGGTTGAATTTGTTTAACGGCACCAAAGTCAATTAAAACGATTCTTTTATCTTCTTGCCGTCTAATTAAGTTGCTAGGTTTGATGTCTCGATGGATGACACCACGAGCATGAACAAACTTCAGTACTTGCAAAAGGTCTTTGAGGCTACTTACAACTTCAGCTTCGGAAATCGACTTACCAGGGGGCAATTCTTCTTGGAGAGTTTGTCCTCTAACATACTGTTGTACTAAGTAAAATTGCTGATTTTCTTCAAAATAAGCCATTAATTGGGGAATCTGATTGTGATGACCCAAAAGATCCAAAATTTCTGATTCAGTTTTAAATAAACGTCTGGCAATATCTAAAAATACTTCATCGGTGCGAGCAGGCTGCAAGTGCTTAACAACACACATAGGGTTGCCTGGTCGATGAGTATCTTGAGCTAAATAAGTATAACTAAATCCCCCAGAACCAAGCAGTTCAGTAACTCTATAACGCCTGTTTAATATTCTTTCTGGTTGTGAGCCATCATAAAACCCCGTCGGTATCTGCGTTGTGGAATTTCCTCCTTCTCTTAAAAGTGCTTGTAATAGGGAGATGTTTTCATTCTGCTCCTGAATCTGAAGTGCTATTTTTTCTTTTTCTTGCTTGTTTTGAAATGAGGTATAACCCAGAACGCCCACTGTTGCTATAATAAAGCCTAACGCTGGGGATGCTAAAGGTATCCACCCTGGCTGAATAAAAATAACAAAACCGCTAAATAATAGTATTACTAAAGCACCGGCGCTGAACAGTCCTAAGCGGAGTGGATGCTGAATCCGCCATCCAAGTATACCACCGGCGAAAGTCCATCCCCATATCCAGAGAATTTCACCCCATTCAGGTAAAAACCAAAATAGAGGTCGCACTCCTGAAGCTGCATCGAGAATCTGACTTACCATGTGTGCATGAATTGTCACTCCAGGCATTTTGCCAGAATCATCCACTTTGCCATCACTATAAGGTGTATTCCGAATATCTTGAGAACTTGGTGCAGTCGAGCCAATTAAGATAATACGGTTTCTTACCCAACTAGGTTGGACGCGATCGCCTAGCACATCTGATATACTAACTTGTCGAGCGACGTTATTCTGCGATCGGTAATTTAGCAGTATTTGAAAGCCATTGGCATCTATGTGTTGATAACCACCTGAGTCAGTTTCTAAACGTTTAAATAACGTCTTTCCTAATTGCATTCCCTGAGTTGTGAATTTGGGTTGAATATTTAAGTACTGAAGAGCGAGTTGAAATCCAAAGGAAGCTGGAGTTTGACAAGTTGACTTCGAGTCAGGTGTAACCACTAGTAAATTTCGCCGAATCAAACCATCTTTGTCTTCTGGGATATCAGCGAATCCTGCGTTCTCAGGTTCTACACCCGGAGGTGGTGGTACAGATTTTACATTGTTCGCACCCACTGTACAAATAGGAACAATGCGTGAACTATTTTTTATCCGTGTTAATAACTTCTGATGACCGGGTTCCACGGGTTGATCGCGAAAGAAATCTAAACCGATGACTTTTGGTTGATAGATCTCTAATTTGCTTAATACTTGGTCTAAAGTATCACCAGTGGGTGATCCCTGCTTTAATTTTTGAATGTCATCTTCGCTAAATCCGACAATCAACAAACGCGGGTCTGGACTTAGAGGAGTACGTCTTTGCGTCATCTGGTCAAAAGCTTTCATTTCCACAGGCTCTAACACTCCCAACCGCTGAACCCCAACCAGCAACACACCTGTAATTAAACTAATAACAACTACAGGCTGTGTCAGCACATTTCTCAAGTTGGTAAGCATAAGCAATTAAAATTAAAAAATATAAATTTATGATTTTATTCTGATTTTAAATATAATACCCCCGTGATATCATTTATCGGCATGAACTAGAGATGATGTCTGCGCGGTATGCGAATTTTCATTTAGCAGTCTCTACAACTCGCAATGAACCAGGTTATAGTTGGTTAAGTTTAACTGGCAGACTTGATCCAGCTATGTTGCAAGTTGTTGCGCCAGATTATCGCGATCGCACTGTTTATGTATGCGGACCAGATACCTTCATGGAAGGCACCAAGCAAATGCTCGAAAGTATCAGCTTCCCCATGCAAAACTACTATGAAGAAAGCTTTGGACCTCCAAAGAAAAAGCCTAAATCTGTTAAGCCTAAACAACAAACTGCTGCTAGCAACACAACTGAAAATCTCACCCCTGCTGTTGGCTTCATCGATATGGTGAGGAATTGGTCTACACAAACTGTTCCAGAATCAAATGTTAGTAGTAATCATCCTGCCGCAGCTGCACCAGTCGCTACACCAACTCCCACCTTGCCCAAGTCAACTTCGTCCGGAAAAACTGCTGTAGTTTTCTCTAAGTCAGGCAAAGAAGTCGATTGTGATGGGGAAGAACCCATCCTGAATTTGGCTGACCAAGAAGGTGTGAAAATTCGCAGTAGTTGCCGTGCTGGAGTTTGTGGTAGCTGCAAGAAACGTAAGCTAGAAGGAGAAGTTCGGTTGGAAGGTGAACCCGAAGGTTTGGAAGAAAGCGAACTTCAAGAAGGCTACATTCTCACTTGCATTTCTTACCCTATTGGCAAAGTTGTCATTGATGCGTAGATTTTTAGGTAAATGGGGATTTTCAGAGGGGAAAAGGGTAAAGCAAAAAAATAAAAAACAATATTTTCTTTTCTTTCCCCCTCCTCCTGCCCTATGCCCAATTCCTAATTACCTTTCGTGCGGTGTAATTCAATTAGTCAAATCTTAGAAAAAAACTTTTTTACAAGCAAGGATTTATGAACTGCTATAAATTTTTGGTGGGAGCAATTGTCGTGATTGTCTCTGGTATTTTTCTTGTTATCAATAGCGATAAATCTCGGTCAGAAGTTCGACCTGATGGAAATGTTGCTATTAAGGTCAGCGGCGGTTTATTGTTGATGTTTGGCATCTTAGTTTTGATTGGCAGTTTGATCGGCATGTCATCTGGTTGTCAACCACAAAGCATACTATAAGCTACCTTATATCTTGCACCTACACCCTTCGGTGGGTGTAGCTATA
>QQTW01004362.1_pt1 | contig 10600 bp, 14 predicted proteins | sample 1904831 | NCBI WGS metagenome assembly QQTW01 (sample SAMN09435610, study PRJNA476489) | Subsurface metagenome, whole genome shotgun sequencing project.
AGCAACGAGCAATGATCCATGGGGTCCTACCGGCACTGATATGAGCGAGATCGCCGCTCTGACCTTCAACAAGTGGGTTTCTGTCCTCTGTCGCTCCTGTTATGAATTAGTCGTACTGACCCAAGACTCTGTAGCCCGAGCGATTTCTACGAGATAATGGATATGCTCGACAAGCGATTGAACGATAAAGGCAAGAACTGGCGTCATGTCTTGAAGTCCTTGAAGGTGCTGGACTACTGTCTACACGAAGGCTCGGAGCTTGTTGTCACCTGGGCACGCAAAAATGTCTACATCATCAAAACGTTGCGCGAGTTCCAATATGTCGATGAAGAGGGCAGGGATGTCGGACAGAATGGTGAGCAAACGGACTCATGCGTACTGTTCCAAGTGTGCTTAGCTGACCCTTAGCATAGTTCGTGTTTCTGCGAAAGAGCTCACCTCCCTTATCCTAGACGAAGATCGACTTCGAAGCGAGCGCTCAGACCGCAAGCTTTGGAAATCTCGGATTAGTGGCATAGATGAACACGGACCATCAGCAATTGCAGGGCCGCCAGTTGATCGCCAACAGAACAATGGCCGCAAAAATCCAAGAACAGACGAGGAGGATGCCGAGTACCGCCTGGCAATTGAGGCGAGCAAACATGAGGCCGAGGAGGAAAAGAAGCGAAGGGACAAGAGCAAGAGCACAGAGGACGATGATGACCTAGCAAAGGCTATCAGGCTTAGCAAGGAAGAAGAGGAGCTCAGAAGGCGGGAATTGGAAGACCAGAATGCAGCCTCCTTGTTCGATGATACGCCTGCCCCAGCACAACCTCAACCCACTGGCTGGAATCAAGGTTATCAACAACAAGGTGCTGTAGACTGGTTTGGAAACCCTATCCAGCAACCGATGAGCACAGGATTCTTGAACAACCAGTACTCTCAACAGCCACAGCAGCCACAGCAGACAGGCTACCCAAATGGATATACTAATGGCTTTGGGCCACAGCCAACGGGCTTCGATCAATTCCAGCAACAGCAGCAGCCTAATTTCCTGCAACAACAGCCGACTCTCCAGCCCCAGCAGACAGCGTTCAGCAACAACCCATATGGTCAGCAACAACAGCAACAACAGCCACAGACGGCTGACGTCTTTGGCCAGCAGACCCCGCAGCAATCCTTCCCTCAAGCGGGTAGTCACAATCCGTGGGCGACGAACAGTCAACAGCAGGCTGATAGTCTCAAGCCGATGCCAACTGGTTCAAACAATCCTTTCGCACAACGACCTCAGCCCACTCAGCAGAAGACAAGCCCGCCTGCTTTGAACATACTATATGAGCAACAAACAGCAACACAATACAGTCAACCCACCCAACCAAATCCAATCGCCCATTTCCAAGCTCCTCAACCTCAAAGTCAATCAGCACAGAAAATAGCGCCAAACCAGAAGCCAATGGATCCACAACGTGCCCGCCTCAATGCGTTACTCGCATCTGGAGAAGGACAAGACACGTTCGGAAATGTAGGAGACCTTCGCATACCAGCACAGCACACAGCGCCAGGCACATTTGTCAACTCGGCGGGCGGCGGCATGGACCGTCTACGCGCTGCCCAAACGGGAATTAATCCGTTCTTTCAGCAGCAATACACCGCAGCGGGCCCGTCGCAGACAGGATTACAGCAGCAACAGGTGCCGGCACAAATCGGACCTGCAGGTGGCTTTGCAGGAGGGTTTGGACAGCAAAGCAACAATCCTTTCGGTGCAAGGCCGGGCCAGCAGCAAGGTGGAAGTTTGATTGATTTGTGAGAACGATCTGACGTTGTGGGTGGGGCGGGCGTTAAAACTACCCCGTAGGCGTTGCTCGGCGAATTTGAGACATGAGATTTGTGGCAATGAGCACTCGTTCACCTTTCTTAGGCCGTCTTGCTGTCTTTTTGGCGTACTGCTCTGGCTGGTGAGGTCGATCACGCAGCACCCCTTTCTATGCCGGGTAGCATTGGAACTTTTGAGTCCCGTAGGCCTTGTCAGTATCTTCAAGGAGTGAATTGAGCGTTTACAAGTCGGGACGCAGCAACCGGTCTTTTGCTCTGTTCATCACGCTTTCCACCCTGCCCCGTGCTGTTTTGCGTACTGGACGGCTATGCAAGAATTGGTAATTGAGGAGTTCAAGTCGTACTGCTGATCGCCTGTTTGGGTAAGTAAGCTATTTGCAATTGTAGGAGAGACAAAGGTTCCTTGAATTTTTGGGGGGATGGGCTGAATAGAAGACTAGTAGGCAGGCAGATTTGCGTCACCTTTCGAAGGAGGGGTGGGTCCGCCGTCCTCCTCCTTCTCCTCCTCCTTCTCCTCCTCCGTTGCCGCTCTTCCTTAAGCTCAAAACCCTGTCCCGCTGTGGACGGAACGGAATGTAAGCCAGCGAGGGATAAGCTAGGAGATGCTCCGTGTGACTAATCATCCATCTACATTGCAGCTTCTTAAACGAAAGGGCTGGTGTCGCTGCAACATGGACTGTGACATTTTCTAGCATATCAAGGCTTCTCTCCCCAGCCCCCCCCCCCGGCCTGCGATCATGAAGCAGAAGAATTGAAGCTGTTGCGATGCCATCTAGATTCATGCATGAGGGGTTTATCTTATATTGCGCTACCTACCCGCTGTAAAGTCTTGACTACTATTTGAAGCTTCCAGTCAAAGATTTATATCCTGGACACTTGCATGTATCTAGGATGTATCAAGTAGGAAAGAAAATATCGAAGTTCGAAGTTGCAAGGGTGGATTGGAGGAGAAGAAGTCGAGCGTACTCTTACCAGAGACTAGTAAGATTACGTCAGGAATTGAGTGGGTTTGATATGGCTTTTTGAAGACCTGTGGATTTTGATTGGATATGAAGTAGTGTGGTGCAGAGCTGGTCGTGGTGCCGATCTGGGTGGGCCATATGCTGGTATTGTAGCAGCGTAGTAGTTTGGCTACCTTCAGGGCACGACTCTGCTACCACGGACGGACGGACGGACACCTGCGTTAGCGCTACCTAAGATTATGGGACGGCCCGCTGTGACCACCTGAGCATGAAGTTCAGGCCTGCACCTGGTCCCTGTGGTGATGGTTGGGACTGGTTGGTTGGCCAGCCCTGCGCAACCCTTAAAAATTCTTTTCCTCTCCGAGTCCTTATGCGAAGCCGCCGGCCCTCTCGTCAACCCGTTGCACTTCTTCCTTAGCTATGATCTGATATCAACCCACTGCATTTACTTCATCTGACAAGACTTGACTTACACAGTCATGCTATCCAATACCTAAGTTGAAAGAGAAAATTCCGACTTGCAGCTGACATAGGCCCGTTTCACAAACAGAAAAACCGGGCCTTTTGAAAGTATGGTCCAAATGCCTGGCCCTCGTGTGTCGCAACGCCTGCCCCAATTTGCCGCCGTCAACGGCGTAACTGATGGCGGCCCGTCAAGCTCGACCGCCGAGACCACGACAATGAAGACCAAATCCCGGCCAAGTCGAGGCAGTGGCAAGCTCGTCGAGGACAAGGACGAGAAAGCTGAGGCCTTCAACCCTGGGGCGAAGGAGAAGCATTCGGCGATGTTGAACAGCGAGAACATGGCCAATTTCATGACCATGGCTACCAATCGACAGGTCGATAAATTTGCAAAGGAGCACATAACTGGCGGCTGGCGACCAGGCATGGACCCCTAGGTCGACTACTCTGGGCACTTCGAATTCGGCGGCTCACTTGGTAACCTGGCCCTCATGATCGGCTTCCCTCTGTTGATGTACTACATGTGGATTGGCGCCACTTACTTCGATGGAAAATTGCCTCTCCCTCTGGAAGGCCAATCTTGGGCGGATTTCGGTAAGCACATGCTGCATCTTGCCTACACCGGCGCCTTCCCTCACTTCAGAGCTTGGCGCATCTACTGGGTGTACTACATCTTCGAGGCTGCGTGCTACTTGTACATGCCTGGCTTCACGTGTTACGGCAAGCCTTTACTTCATGAGGGAGGTAAACAACTCACGTATTACTGCTCGGCATATACCAGTTTCTACCTCACAATCTTCATCATGGCGATTCTACATGGCACCGGACTGTTTCCCATCAACACCTTCCTGGACGAGTTTGGTCCACTCATGTCTGTGGCCATGACTTCCGGCTTCCTTGCCAGTTTCTACGCTTACTTATCCGCTTTTGCCCGCGGCGCCCAGCACCGTATAACTGGCTATCCTGTTTACGATTTCTTCATGGGTGCCGAGCTTAATCCGCGCCTGTTCGGTATTCTAGACTTCAAGATGTTCTACGAGGTTCGTATCCCATGGTTCATCCTCTTCGGCTTGAGCTGCGCGGCCGCCGCACGTCAGTATGAACAGTACGGCTACATCTCTAGCGAAGTTCTATTTCTTGTCATGGCCCACTTCCTGTACACCAATGCCTGTGCCAAGGGTGAGCATCTCATCGTAACAACCTGGGACATGTATCAAGAGAAGTTAGGTTTCCTGTTGATCTTCTGGAACATGGCTGGCGTCCCAATGTCATACTGCCACTGCACGCTATACCTCGCTAACCACGACCCGTCCACGTATGCATGGAATAAGTACGCGCTCACCGTGCTTTTTGTGGTCTATCTTTTTGTCTATTGGGTCTGGGACACCGCTAATGGTCAGAAGAACTCGTTCCGAATGATGGAGCGTGGTACGTTTGTGAAGCGCAAGACGTTCCCGCAACTTCCTTGGCAGGAAGTTTACAACCCTGAGGCTATTGAGACAGAGACCGGCGATCGGATCCTGTGTGACGGATGGTATGGGTTTGCGCGCAAGATCCACTACGGTTGTGACATGTTTTTTGCCCTCTCCTGGGGACTGATAACAGGTTTCAACAGCCTCTTCCCCTGGTTCTATCCTGTGTTCTTCTGCGTCATGATCGGCCACCGTGCCATGAGGGACATCACTAGATGCAGGAGGAAGTACGGCGACGCTTGGAAGGAGTATGAGAGGCGGGTTCCGTGCCTCTTTATACCGGTGAGTTTGCAAAAGTAGATTGCACGTTAGAGATATCCGACTAATTGTTGATAGTATGTTATATGAACTCGCCAAGCGTGATGGCTTTCATCAAACTGCCCAAGTAATTTTTATTAGGAATCAAGGATAGTGTATACATGCTTTTCCGATCAGCCTCTTAGGAACCCCGTTCGTGATCCTTTAGCCAGTCGGAGCTGAATAGTGGAGCCGAAGACTTGAGAAAAAGGAAGGCTCATCATTTTAGAAGCTCTGAGAGCAGATATGTACATCTCTACCTCACGATCCATCGCCATCGACTCCATCTAGATCGCGCTGCATCGACACCGGCAAGTGAGCTTGAGCTTGAGCTTGGTGGGTACATGGGCAACGGGACGATGTCCCCAGTCTGTGGAAATCAACGCATTCGAATCGGAGGTTAGGATCTTCTTGTTGTCCCCCGAATCTGGCTGGCAATACTTGTATATAGAACACATACCCGAGCCGTTGTGATTAAATCCGGCCCCCAAACAACTGCATCAACGTTTAGATGATAGAAACCTGCTCTGAAATCTGAAATGCTAAGCCAATCTGGGGGGCCGGACAGGGTTGGCCACGTTGTGGCGCTATGGATCTGACTAACGGGCGACATATTTTGTTCCCAAACGGGCGGAGAGAGTGCAGAGATTGTCCCTGCAGCCTTGTCTTGCGACTTGAGCAGCTGAAAAGATGTAATCTCGTATGCTCGCGCGCGGGGATACGAGTACAATGGTCTCCGCGTGGGGACTCTGTAATGCTGCTTTTTTTGGTTTGTTTTCGGTTTCCGGGGTTGGGGATCGAATTGGTTAGCATCCACATAGCACGTATATTTAGAAAAAAGGTCGGGAGATTTCAGCCTTTCCATCATCTTTTATAGTGTAGTGACGCGCTGGTGGTTCAAAAGGAGGGGAAGAAGAATAAGAGAAGGGGGGTAAGTAGTAGTAGTAGTACTGCTCTGGAATACCTGTAGCTCGCGTAGTAGGGGTTTCGCTTCTCAGGGGGCGTGATTCCGAAAGATTCGCCCCGTCGTTCAAAGGTCAATGCCATCACAGAGCACACTCCCACGGGGTCCCATGCGGGCGTGTGATTTGGTAGACATAACTGAAGGAAATGGATGGGAATTTGAGCTGATCCGTGGGGTTAGGATTTGGTGTTATCAGACATACGTTCGTACCTTCATAGATGATGAATACTTCGCGCTCTGGTCGTGATACTCCTAATTCCAGCGTTGTGGAAAGAAGAAGATGAACATTCCATCTGGTGGTGTAGATGCCTTGAATGACTTACGTGTAGGGCGTGGTAAGATAGTAGTAATTATCATAATCAGAATTGCGCAAGACACCAAAGGGAAAGGGGATCATGATCGATGTTAGTGGCTATTTACGTCAGACTGCTATATTTGCAGCCGTTGAACATATATATTATATTGAAAGTAAATTTTGAGTAAATACAGCTTTGTGGCGCAGCGGAAGCGCGCCGGGCTCATAACCCGGAGGGTACGAAACTATCACACCTAACACCCATCAACTAAAACTGACATCAATAGACTCTGGATCGAAACCAGACAAAGCTAAAATTATATTTTTTTTCTTTTTTCTTTTTGACCAGCCTAATTAGGTATATCGTATCTCCTGTGGAAAAGCTTAGGCTAATCGCCCGCTGTCCTTTTGATTATCACCAAAGGGCAAGCCGCGCAGTTCATCTACTAGCGTGTTGTTTTTATAGTTTGAGGGTTTGTCTCACGAAAAATAGATTGAAATGCGAATCTCATCGCCTTCTTCAAGCTTTATCATCACAGGATGATGGACTGTAAATCGAAGGTTTTCTCCTACAGGACGGTACATTATCATAGGATGGACGACGCTTGATCGCTGCCAGATACCACACCCGAGAGCTTTCTCCAACATTGCGTTCTTTTCTCCATCATTGCCTTCTTTCTCCATCATCATTGAGCAGGAAAGTTCGGTAGAGCACAGACAGATACACGACAAGGCTTTTTGAAACGGCGTCTCGTTTTTCTATCATGAATTGTTGGAAGAAGGGGCTACAGGACAATGCTAGGATGCCACGACTTTCTTACTTACCGATATTTTGCTAAGATATGAAAAGCCACACTTTCAAGCTGTTCATGCACCACTGCCCATGGTGGAATTGAGGCGATTTACAAATGCTGCCTGCCGCTGCTGTACTTGTTCATGTTGATCCACCCATAAAAAGTAACCTCTTATTAAATCTATGTAAAAATGATCACTCCCTGAATTCGGAGTTTTGAAGCGATACTTCTCAGCCGTTGCCTATGTTTGGTTTGCATGTCTTCACGATGCACTCTTCGAAGTGGAGGATGCATCAATCACACCTGATCTACTCTGTTGGCCTGCTAGGCCGCTTGAGCTCAATCTACATTTCAATGCATTGCCCAACCATCATTTGCCCTTTATGAGGCCATAGCCTATCAGCCGTGATAACCGCAGCGTCAAATGTAGCTTTGTAAGAAGGAAAATGTGGAAGAGTGGTGGTAGGTCTTGATAGAGAGCCGTTGATAGGTGGTGTCAGTGTGGCTCCAGCGCGGAAATAAGAACTTTGAAGTGGGTCCATGTTGAGCGAGCGTTGCTGTACGAAAGGGTAATGATAGGAGTGGCTGGTAGGTAAAGATTGGTTGAGACCTCTGTAAGTGATTCGTAACGTCGATGTTGTAGTAATGCAAGTAGGTGATAGCGGTAGGCTTAGATGAGGAAACGGCAGAGGGGAGGAGGACGTGGCTCTTGGGCTTGCGAAGAGAATAGCATGAGCAGTGTGCCACGGGCAACGAAGATGGTAACAGTCTAGTTATTTCATGCACGAACAATAAACTGAAGGTGACTTGTTCTAAATGAGATATGATTGCTAACCCAGAAAGAGTCGGGTATGGCTGGGACATCTGAACTCATAGCCGACTTGTTGTGGTTTGATATCTTCACTTACCAGGGCTGGTCTGTTGACAAACAACAGTAGAATTCTTCGATTGCAGTTTCTTCGGACTTACAACCAAGAGAGTCATACTTGTCGAGCCATCTCCTCAGTGCTGATAGACAGGGAAGCGGGCTTAGCCGAATTTCCAAAGTTGCAAACTGCCAAGTCGACTGACACTGCTGAGGATTGGTGCGGGATTGGGGTGGGAATCATGTGCACTAGACGTTCACTCGCGATTATGTTTTTAGATGCTACCAGATCAGGCATCGAAGTCTCGACCATCGCATGGCATGTATGAGTCAATTTTTCCAAATGGAACAATGCGAACATAAGATATCTTGTTGGACGGAAGGGACAGCGGCACTCGGAGGACCATGAAATAGCTTCCGTCTGATAAGTCTTTCCCAATTCTAGTCAAGGCCTCCATCATAAGCAGGTGACTTGCCCTGAGCGGCCCTGAGCGGTCCTGAGCAGCCCTTGAGCGGCTGACTGGACCTCGATTATTACTACCTTCCAAGGCGCGTTTCAGCCAGGCCTGCTGCCTGGAGTGGCCAAGGAAGGAAGAGCCATTGAACCTTCTGGGTTGGGGCCGACCTCAACATTCTCAAACACATGCAGGAAGGGAGCGGTGTAAGACGCATTTTACTGCAAATCATTTTCGGCTTCTTAGCGGGCGGGGATTAATACAAAACGTTATTATCAAAGCCGTTCAGTGATCGGGCGCTAACTACTCGAATGAGGATGCGCTTGCGTCAATCAGCCAGCCACATACTCGTACTTGTTACCCTCCGACTAAAATTTCTTACAAACCGCCCTCCTTACATATCCTTGTTCGCACCCCTGTCGCTATCCTACCACATATTTTGTGGAATCATTTCTTCTGGGGACCGTATGAATGCTACGAGTATTACGAGTTCTAATACAGATAGAGTAGAATATTAACTACTATGGTTACAGGCGAGAGTAATATGGGTAGGGCGTCAAGATAAATCGTCTGTTCCGTTACGATATATATAATATATTACTCTAACGTGATATATCTACTGACTAACCACTCAATAAGGGACTTATGTATCAGTAACCATGATTACCAAAGACTTATGGAAGGGGAATTGTGTACAGACATGTCAAGAGACATCATTACTAGTCAATACGAAAACTTCTACAAGTTCGGATAGAATTACTCCGCAGTCGCCAAGGCATCATAGCTCCCCAGCCTTGTCCCACCCCTACGCACTTCAATTCGTATGCCGTCAAAAGCCGCGGCAAGTCTGATCCGTAAGCTGAGAGCGGCCTTGACGTTATGAGGCTGTAGCAGCCTGGTGACTCAGTCGTACTTTTCAAAGAAACGAAAGGATCAATGTTAAATCTACCAACTCTGGTGTTCTGCTTATTGCGCACAATCGTACCCTCTGCTACAGCTTTGCCGATTTACAGATTTCTACTGACCTAGCATCCACTGAGCATCGCCATTCGTGACAGCATGGGAGACCAATATTACCAGAATCAACCTTATACTCCGCCGCCACTAGGAGGCAATCAATATCAACCACCACAGTATCCTCATCAACCTTTCTATGGTGGTGAACAACAATATGGACCTCCACAACCACAGCCATATTCTCCACCTCCTCCTCAGCAGCAACAACCACAACAGGTATGATCATTGTCAACCTCATTTGGGATTCAGCAAACAGCGGCGTACTGACATAAGGGTTAAAGCCACATCACAGCACATACCTACCTGTGCGCGAACAAGACAGGGACTTCTACGGCACTCCCGTCCCTCCAAATAGCGCGCTAGCCCCTTATCATCACGATCCACACCAATACGCACCTCGTGGAAGTCAAGGTCAGCTTGTTCCATTGTTCGACCCGCCGCCTCGAGAGCGATCCTCATCTCGCGACAGCCGTGGCCATCGTCACCACCGCTCCGGTTCACATTCGAACCAAAACCGGCCACCGTCCGCTCAAGACGAGAAATCGGGCCATGCTGCTGAGCGAGGTATTGGTGCTAATCTTCTCGGCGCCGCAGGCGGTGGCTACCTGGGACATAAATTCGCTGGTGGGGGAGTGGGCACAGTCCTCGGAGCGCTAGTCGGTGGATATGCAGCACACAAGGCAGCTGAAAAGGGTGAGGAAGCTCACAAGAAGAAGAAGAAGCATAGGAAAGATGATGAGACGGGCTCTTTTGGCGGCAGTCGTCGAAGGAGTCGGCACGGAAGCGCGCCGCCTCCGCCCCTAGGTGGACAGCTACTTCCACCTGACGCGGGGAGACGCCGCCGACATTCTAGAAGTGCTAGAAGCAGGAGCAGGAGAGGAAATGACTCGAGCAGCAGTGACAGCAGCAGTGACGATGATCGGAGAAGACGTAGACATCATTAGAAGAGATTCGGGTTGAGTTTGACGATTGGCATCAGATGGGCGCGAGATAGCTGTGGCACGCAGCGACGATTGACGATTTCGGATTATTTCCTATGCGTTTTGTGCACGTGCAGATTCCAAGCGACGAGTCACGACTTCAAGGTATTTTTTTCCGGATGTGTGTTACAACAGCGCGGATCACGACTCCGTGAATTTGATGATTCATTTCTCAAAGTACTTTGACCAAACTGCGCTTGTTATTCCAGAGAATGTCTCAAATAC
>QQTW01004363.1_pt1 | contig 10600 bp, 6 predicted proteins | sample 1904831 | NCBI WGS metagenome assembly QQTW01 (sample SAMN09435610, study PRJNA476489) | Subsurface metagenome, whole genome shotgun sequencing project.
TTCTCGTAGCTACATTGCCATGCGATCGACCTCGATACAATTTCAAGACGCCTTTGATGTCATTGTCGTGGGAGCCGGACACTCCGGCTGTGAGGCGGCTCTAGCGGCAGCACGATTGGGCTGTCGTACCCTGCTACTAACGCTCAACCTGGACAAAATCGCTTGGCAACCCTGTAACCCAGCTGTGGGAGGTCCAGCTAAATCTCAGCTGACTCATGAGGTGGACGCACTGGGCGGGGAAATTGGCAAAATAGCCGATCGCACTTACTTACAAAAGCGGGTGCTCAACTCCTCCAGAGGACCAGCTGTTTGGGCGTTGCGGGCGCAGACGGATAAGCGGGAATACGCCGCCCTTATGAAAAGCATTGTCGAGAACCAGGACTTGTTGACGATTCGGGAAAGCATGGTTACTGACCTGGTAGTGGGCGCTAACGATGAAGTGATTGGCGTTGAAACTTACTTCGGTGTGGCGTTCCAGTCTCCAACTGTGGTGCTGACAACGGGGACTTTCCTGGGTGGTTGCATTTGGGTTGGGAATAAATCTATGCCAGCTGGACGGGCAGGGGAATTTGCGGCGGTTGGGCTGACGGAAACACTCAAGCAACTGGGCTTTGAAACAGGGCGTTTGAAGACGGGGACACCAGCACGGGTAGATAAGCGATCGCTCAACTATAGCAGTTTGGAAGCCCAGCCCGGTGATTTGGAGGTGCGCTGGTTCAGCTTTGATCCAGATGTTTGGGTGGAACGGGAGCAAATGCCTTGCTATCTCACCCGCACGACTGCTGAAACTCATAAACTGATTCGGGAAAATCTGCACCTGTCGCCCGTTTACGGAGGCTGGGTAGATGCCAAGGGACCGCGTTACTGTCCCAGTATTGAAGATAAAATTGTGCGCTTTGCCGATAAGGAAAGCCATCAAATATTTATTGAGCCGGAAGGACGAGATATTCCAGAGCTGTATATTCAAGGCTTTTCGACTGGGTTGCCAGAAGCAATACAGTTGCAAATGCTGCGAAGTCTTCCTGGTTTGGAAAACTGCGCCATGCTCCGCCCAGCCTATGCGGTTGAGTACGACTATCTCCCAGCAACCCAATGCTACCCCACCTTAATGACAAAGCGCATTGAGGGTCTATTCTGTGCTGGGCAAATTAACGGCACTACCGGCTACGAAGAGGCAGCTGCCCAAGGCATTGTCGCAGGTATTAACGCCGCTCGTTATGCCCGCCATCAGGAAATGATTATTTTTCCCCGTGAGCAGAGCTACATCGGGACGTTGGTTGACGACCTGTGTACAAAAGACCTACGGGAGCCTTACCGAATGCTGACGAGCCGCTCTGAGTACCGGCTGTTGCTGCGCTCGGATAATGCAGACCAGCGCTTGACACCCTTGGGACGCCAAATTGGTCTAATTGACGACCGACGGTACTCACTGTTTACGCGTAAACAAGCCAATATTGCCGCTGAAAAAGAACGGCTCCACACCACGCGGGTGAAAGAGCATGAGCCGGTGGGACAAGCGATTGCATCTGACACCCAGCAAGCAATCAAAGGCTCAATTACCCTGGCTGATCTGCTGCGGCGTCCTGGCTTCCACTACGTTGACTTGGAGCGTTACGGACTGAGCAACCCTAATCTTGACTTAAGTGAGAAACAAGGCGCTGAAATTGACATCAAATATTCTGGTTATCTCCAGCGCCAACAAAACCAGATCGATCAGATTAGTCGCCAAGCCCACCGCCAGTTGCCTCCAGATTTGGATTATTCTGCGATTGATACCCTTTCCAAAGAGTCGCGGGAAAAACTTGCCAAGGTCAAACCGCTAACCATCGGTCAAGCGGCTCGAATTGGTGGGGTTAACCCAGCTGATGTTAATGCCTTGCTAGTCTATCTGGAGCTGCGAACTCGTACCTCTGCCCCAGCTGTATCACAAGTATAGGCATTCACTTAGAATACTACAGTGCAAATGAATATTTTTCTAAAATCTGAACATCAGCAGTTCATTCAATCTCAAATTGAAAGAGGAAAATATGCGTGCTGCAGATGAGGTGATTAGTGAGGCATTCAGACTCCTAGAGGAACGGGAGCATCGGCTTGAAGAACTTCGTCAGAAAATTGCAGTGGGAACTGAACAAATTGCTAGAGGACAGGTAACTGATGGTGAGATAGTCTTTTCCAGAATACAAGAAAAAATCAATAACATTGCTGAGTCTGGAGCATGAGCAGCTACTCTTTCTCCGATGAAGCAGTCCAAGACCTTGATGTTATTTGTACGTACATTGCTCAGAGTAATCCTAGCGCAGCTCGTAAGCTTTTTGATGTCATTCGTCAGAAATGTAAACTTGTGGCAGGATTTCCAAATATGGGGAAAAGCTATGAGAAACTGTCTCCTAACTTGCGGGGATTTGCTGTCGATGATTACCTTGTCTTTTACCACTAGTGTTATGGTACGTACCAAGATGCCTTGATGCAGACCCTGAGTATGCCTAGATGAATGGAGAAAACTTCTTTTCAAATAAATCTAGATAAAAACGAGCCAGAACGCACGCTATCAAAGGGTCTGAGCCTCAAACTATCACCTGATTCGGAAACCCTTGTCGTTACCCTTGTTTGGTTGGTCTGAAGAACAAGAAGACAGGATTTGCCTGCGATACATCATGTTTAATTGTTTTCTAAATAGCCGTATCTTCAGCGACGACCTCAACCCTCTTCTCATTAGCTCTGGGGCAGGAAGAGATGATTGGGATGGGGTCGATTTAGAACATCCACAGCGAAGAGAAGCCTATGAACGGGTTGCTGATCGCCTCTTTCGACTACTAAGCGGGATAACTTTTCAGTAATCGTTGCTCCGGCGTGCGATCGCATACTCGCCATGTAGTGGCAAGGTAAATTTTCACAACCGACGCTTTCTCTGACCCTCCTGGTTGACTGACAAAACTCAAGAAGCAAAGCTATAAGATTTGATGGTGAACTCGCGGTCTAACTGCTTTTTCGTTTGCTTTTTCGAGGCAGATGCAGGTTCGTTCCTCAGCGTAACCATGCAAGGAGATCGTCGGGAATAATATTCATCCTTGATGCCACACTCCCTTGAGCCAATTCCAACCGATTCTCAGGTAACTGTTGCCCCTGCCACAAACCTGTCTAAATTTGCCAAGCAGATCCTTCTGAAGGTGTTAGTGGGTAGCGAGAGATCTAAATATACGGCGAGCGCAAATTTAGATAAGTTTGTGGCAGGGTTGACTGGGATAGAAACAGTACGCTTCATTCGCTTCTTGGTAGTATAATTTATATATTTTGACAATGCGCTGCGGTTGTCAAGTGTTTATAATAAAAATTTTGAGGTTATCTGTAAGTAGCTACACTTAATGTGAAAAGGGTCAGTATTGAACTGACCCTTTTCACCGGCTTACATCCGCAGGGATGAACCCATGCGGTTTTACGCCGCTTCAATAAACTGCTAATAATATGACCTCGGTGCGCCCTCACAAAAAAGCCAAAGCCCTAAAGCCCTCTAGCCGCCGCCCTGCTAAGGAACTCTGTAGCGAGTGCGGTTTGTGCGATACCTACTACATCCATTACGTTAAAGAAGCTTGTGCCTTCCTGAATCAACAGATTGCTGAACTGGAAGAACAGACACACGATCGCAGCCGCGATCTGGATAATCCAGATGAGCTGTACTTTGGCGTTAATCAAACCATGATGGCAGCCCGTAAGACTGAGCCAATTCCTGGAGCGCAGTGGACGGGAATTGTTAGCACCATTGCCATCGAAATGCTCAATCGCGGCATTGTCGAAGGAGTTGTCTGTGTCCAAAACACCAAGTCAGACCGTTTTCAGCCCATGCCTATCATTGCCCGTACCCCAGAGGAGATTCTGGCAGCGCGGGTGAATAAGCCAACACTCTCACCTAACCTTTCCGTGTTGGAGCAAGTTGAGCAATCAGGCATGAAGCGGCTCCTAGTGATTGGCGTCGGTTGCCAAATCCAGGCATTACGAGCTGTGGAAAAACAACTGGGTTTAGAAAAGCTCTACGTTTTAGGGACGCCCTGTGTAGACAACGTCACCCGCGCTGGGCTGCAAAAATTCCTGGATACAACCAGCCGTTCTCCAGAAACGGTGGTGCATTACGAGTTCATGCAAGACTTCCGAGTTCACTTCAAACACGAGGATGGCTCTGTTGAAACCGTGCCTTTCTTTGGACTGAAGACGAACCAGCTCAAGGATGTTTTTGCTCCATCTTGCATGAGCTGCTTTGACTATGTGAATTCCTTGGCAGATTTGGTTGTGGGCTACATGGGCGCACCCTTTGGCTTTCAGTGGATTGTGGTGCGCAATGACACAGGGCAGGAAATGCTAGACTTGGTGCAAGACCAGTTGGAAACGCAGCCTGTGATGTCCAAAGGCTCACGCCACTCAGCTGTGCAACAAAGCATTCCCGCCTACGACAAAGCCGTCACTCTCCCCATGTGGGCAGCTCAGATCATGGGTGTGGTGATTGAAAAAATTGGTCCTAAGGGTCTGGAATATGCCCGCTTTTCAATAGACTCCCACTTCACCCGCAATTATCTTTACGTGAAGCGGCATCACCCAGAAAAGTTAGACGCCCATGTGCCAGAGTTCGCTAAGCGGATTGTCAGTCAGTATCGATTGCCACAATCTTAAAAGGCTTTGTGCAAACGAAATGAGGGGGAAAGGAGGTAATTTCCCCCTTGCCCCCCCGTTCCCTAGTTTTCCACCAGCTATATTGGAGCAACTGCACTCGGAAGTGTCGCAGCTACAGTACCATCTCCGGTACCAGTATGACCTCTCCAAATATAACTAGTACAGCATTATATAGAAAATATCTTGAGTCTCAAAAAATTGACTCAACTAAATTTTGGATATTTGTCCAAAATCCAACAAAATACTTTTCCGGTTATTTCGGAATTAAGTTGCCCTTTGAAAACGTCTCTTACGCCTTCTGGAGATTGCTTTTCGTTTCTTTTTTTCAATAGGAGTCTCAAAGTGGCGCTGACGCTTTATATCTGGGAAAATCCCAGCTTTGGAGACTTGACGTTTAAATCTACGCAACGCTGACTCAATACCTTCATTTTCACCTACAACCACCTGGGTCATTCTTTATCCTTCTAAACTTGTGTTAGCGTATGGGTGAGCATAATTACCCAATTGAATCGAAAAGTGAAATTGGGGAGGACAGAGAGTTAATTGACATCAAGTCTCTCCAGAATTCGACTTTGTAGAGATTTCGATCCGCAAAAGCGCCTGTAGATAATAAAAACAAACACTACCGCCGAATCTACTCCTCAGTGAATAGTCTAACACAGTCTATCCAGCCCCATGAAAATTCGCCCATTATCAAACGAGCCACCTCTGTGAGCGGCGATTAGAGCCAGAAAAAATCTGCCTCTTTAAACAACCTCGTTTGTCTGTGCCAGTCTGGGGTGCAGTGGTGGTACTGGGGCTTAGAACAAAACTGAGTAATAAGCGATCGCACCACCGACTACATTATTATCCCCCACAGGATTAACGAATTGCTAATCGAAAATCCAAAATTCCCTTACTGTGCCCAGAGAATTAATCTCGGCTCATAAGGGCTGGAAAGATATTCGTGTTTCGGTAACACGCGTAGGGACAAGCCTTGCCTCCCAGAGTTGGTGTATAAGATATTACCTGTGTAAATACTACAGCCGTGCTGATCGGTTCCTTGAGAATTCATTACAACCGGGATACCGTTGACAATCTCTCCATTGGCATCGACCGAACCCTGATAAAGTTCCACTTGTACATCACTTGGCTTCAAAGTTGCCAAATTAACCGTTGCTTTGACAGCAATCTCTTGGTTCACCTGAATCTCAGCTGGCTCAGAGATGTCAACGTTATCGATTTTGATGTTGAACCAGTGCTCAACCAAATTCGCTTTCCACTGGGCTAACTCCTTAGCTGGAGCGTATTGGTTCACACTGAGCTTTTGGTAGCGATCGCTAGCCGGGAAATAAGCCTGCAACGCATAATCTCGCACCATCCGCGCCGTATTAAAAAACGGACAATTATACCGGATCGCCGCCTTCATTTTGGTAATCCAGGGGCGCGGTAGCCCTTCTGCATCCCGGTTGTAAAACAAAGGTATCACTTCCTGCTCGAGCAAGTCATACAGGGCATTCGCCTCCACCTCATCCTGGTAAGTCGGGTCGTCATAACTTTCACCGTGTCCGATCGCCCAGCCGGTGCGCACGTAATCAGCCTCGTCCCACCAGCCATCTAGCACACTTAAATTCAGCAACCCGTTCATTGCCGCCTTCATCCCACTCGTGCCAGACGCTTCCCGTGGACGGCGGGGCGTGTTGAGCCACACATCACAACCGGCAACTAGGAACCGAGCCACATGAATGTCGTAATTGGGAACAAACACTACCTGTTTTTCCAAGTTGTTTTCCCGAATAAAGTGGTTGATATCGCGGATCAGTTCTTTACCGGGAATGTCTTTGGGATGAGCTTTACCAGCGATGACGAATTGCACCTTCCGGTGTTTATTGCCCATCAAAATCTGCTTAATCCGCTCCAAATCGCGCATCCAAAGCGTTGCCCGCTTGTAAGTGGCAAAGCGACGGGCAAACCCAATGGTTAACACGGAGGGGTCAAGTACTTCTTGCGCTTGGGCAATTTCAGTAGGGGAAGCACCGCGATCGCGCAAATGTTTCACCAAATGCTCCCGCACATATATAACCATGTCCAACCGGGAGCGATCGTGATTGCGCCACAACTCTTCATCTGGAATTGCCTCCAGCCTCTCCCACATTTGGTTGTCCACCGATGCCGATGACCAGTTCGGTCCCAAGTAGCGGTCGTACAGTTCCTGAGTCGATTTGGCAACACAACTACGAGCATGAACCCCATTGGTAATTGCCGTAATTGGCACTTCCTCTTCCGGCAGGTTCAGCCATAAACCTTGAAACATTTCCCGCGACACCACACCGTGCAACTGGGCAACACCATTGGCAAATGTCGCCATCTTCAGCGCCAGAACCGCCATACTCAGAGGTGAAGCCAAATCTCCGGTGTTCTCACGCCCTAGAGCCAAAAGTTGGTCTCTCGACAAGCCAAAGATGTCCGCATACTGTCCCAGGTAGTACAGGACTTTATCCGGGGGAAACAAATCAATCCCAGCTGGCACGGGCGTGTGGGTTGTAAAGATATTACTTGAAGCGACTAGCTGTCTAGCTTCGTCAAAATTCAGTCCCTCTTCCTGAATCAATATACGGATGCGCTCTAAGGCCAAAAACGCGGCATGACCCTCGTTCATATGGTAAGCCGTTACTTTTAGCCCCAGCGCCTTCAGCATCTGTACTCCACCAATGCCCAGCATAATTTCCTGGTGGATCCGCATATCCATGTCGCCGCCGTAAAGCCGGTCGGTGATGTTCTGGTCGTAAGGATTGTTGGGTTCAATATTGGTGTCCAGCAAGTACAGCGGCACTGTTCCCACCTGCACTCGCCAAACTCTGGCATAAACAGTTCGACCTGGATAATTTACGGCGATCCGTAACTCAGAGCCATCGGGATTGCGTTCTAGGTGAATAGGCAGGTTGTAGAAGTCGTTGATTGGGTAGCGTTCCTGCTGCCAGCCATCGGCATTGAGATACTGGGCAAAGTAACCTTGCTGGTAGAGTAAGCCCACTCCCACAAGCGGTAGCCCCAAGTCGCTGGAGGATTTGAGGTGATCGCCTGCTAGAACGCCTAAGCCTCCGGAGTAGATCGGCAAGCAGTCTACAAGACCAAATTCAGCCGAGAAATAGGCATAGCATTCCGATTGCCTATTGCCCGTTGCCTCAAGCCTATTTTTGTGATACCAGGTGCGCTCTTGCAAGTAGTCTTCTAACTGGCGGAGTGCCCTATCCATTTGGGCTAGGAAACCATCATCTTCCGCAGCTTCCTGTAGCCGCGCTTGACTAATGTTACCCAGCATCAATACGGGGTTATGGTGGCTGGACTCCCAAAGGTCAAGATCCAGGCGGCGAAATAAGTCCTTGGTTTCGACGTTCCAGTCCCAGTGCAGATTGTATGCCAACTGCCGCAGGGGTTCAAGTCGAGGGGGTAAGGAAGGAGAAACGTTAAATGTACGAATTGGCTGCATCGGTTGGCGGAAACTCCAAGTTTAGCTATCGCTATTGTTTACCTACTTACACCACCAATTGCCAACTTTTAATACTAATTTGGGGCAATTTGGTCGGGTAGCTCTTAGGCAGGGGAGGCAGCGAAAGAGGTGAAGACCAAGCAGAAAACCCCAAACCAACTTAAGGGGGCAACAATTGGGTATCATAAGAAAGCCGTCTGCAAAAACTGGCAGATGCCCTCAGCTTCTCATACCGCTTGGAGATATCTCTATGCTGACACTCAAAATCGTTGTCAATGTCGTTGTCATTTTATTTGTTGGTATATTCCTCTTGGGATTTAATTCCAGCGATCCGACTCGTAACCCCGGTCGGCGGGATCTCGAATAGGCAGCGGTTAAAATATGCCTCGACTGCCGGAAGGCGGAAGACGCATTGAGTCTTATTTCTGCCAAAAAAGTGATTTCCAGTGCGGTTGAGGTTATGCTCCAGGCTGCTTGTTGGCTCACTTTTGTTCTGAAATATGACTCACCCAGTCCCGCCGCCTGAACCGCCTCCGATTATTCAAACATTACAACCTGAGGCTTCTCACCCAGATGCTCAGGGGGTAAGTGCAAATAAACTCTACTCGCCCATACTTACAAAATCGCTCGCGTCTAAACCTTCTCGATTTAGCGCCGCTAAGAGTGCCGCACTCTTGGGAGCACCTATTTCAATTGGTTATCACGTTGAGCGAATTGACTCAAGAAATATCTTTAAGGGCAGCGTAACTAATGCTTCTGCCTCGCCACCGCGTTCAACCCAGCCGTTGAGCGCTAGTGGTGTAAACACTGCTAAGCAAGTTATCCCTTCCCAGACAAGGTCGCCCAATCAGCAGCCAGTAGTAGAATTTAATTTCCAAGCACCAGCAGTTGAAACCCAACCGGCAACACGGCCCTTCCCCCCCGAGTTGCAACTCCAGCCGGTGTCTGTGCCAGTACCTGCACCTGTAGCACCATCTGTCTCCCCAACACAATCACCCAGCACACCACAGCCCGGCGATAATCCGGCAGAATCCTCTGACAGCATTTTGCCTTCACAAAGTCAACCATCCGGGCAAAGTCCGCTCCCACTCAGGAATAGAACTGTTGAAGTAACCTCAGACCGCCAAGAGTATGACGATCAGCGCCAGATTGTCACCGCTGAGGGTAACGTGCTGCTGAGATTTGATGGCGGCGTGCTTGATGCCGACCGGCTACAAGTAAATTTGCTGAACAAAATTGCAGTAGGTGAGGGGAATGTTGCCTTAACTCGCGGACAGCAAGTGCTGCGCGGCGAGCGGTTTACCTATAACTTTCTCCAGGATAGTGGGGAGCTTATGAATGGCAGTGGGGAGATTTATTTGCCCACCGCTGGCTCGGATTTCTCCCCAACTTTACCCACCGATGTCACACCGGGCGGGGTTCTACCGCGACCCCCAAGCAACCGGATCACAGCTAATCAACCGCTGCAACAAGTCACTAACACCGGTGGGATTGGATTTACGTTGGGTGGTGCGAGGAACGTCAGTAACATACCCTTGCCAGAACAGGGCGGATCAGTTAGGCGGGCGCGCTTTCAAGCTGAGCAGATTGATTTCTATGCTCGAGGCTGGCAAGCAAACAACGTCCGCATCACGAACGACCCCTTTTCGCCGCCAGAATTGGAATTGCGGGCAGATACAGTAACGCTGACACGGGAAACGCCCTTACGAGACCGAATCAAGACGACCAGACAGCGTCTGGTGTTCGACCAAGGGCTGTCCGTACGCATCCCACGGGACGAGACCGTAATCGACCGTACTGAGCGTGACACCAGCCCTGCACTGGCTCAAATTGGCTTTGATGGCGACGATCGCGGCGGTCTTTTTGTTGAGCGCGGCTTCACACCCATTGACACAGAGCAGGTGCGAGTAAGCCTGACGCCCCAGTTTTTCGTGCAAAAGGCTGTGGCAGAAAGCGGTGGTAATGTCTTCGATCCAGGACTCTACGGTTTGAAGGCGAGGCTTGATGCCCCCTTGAGTGCACGGACTGAAGTCCGTGGCTCTGGGGTTTTCACTAGTCTGGATCCGGGCGAGATTGAAGACAATGTCCGGGCGAGTTTGCGGCTGCGCCAGATCATCGGTACTCGTGTACCCCATACCCTGGCGCTGGAATATAGCTACCGCGATCGCTTGTACAACGGCAGCCTCGGTTTTCAAACTGTTCAGAGGAGTCTCGGTGGTATCTTAACCTCTCCCGTCATTCCCTTGGGTAAAAGTGGCATCAACCTAAGCTATCAGGTAGGCGCTCAAAACATCAACGCCGAGACCGATCGCCAAGAGTTACTAGAACTGAGTCGCGAAAATAATCGCGCCTCATTAAACCGCTTTCAAGGCACCGCTGCCCTTAGTCGTGGCTTTTTGCTGTGGCAGGGGAAAGGTTTACCTGCCACCGCGACAGCAGGATTGAGATATACACCAGCACCGGTGGTTCCCT
>QQTW01004364.1_pt1 | contig 10599 bp, 12 predicted proteins | sample 1904831 | NCBI WGS metagenome assembly QQTW01 (sample SAMN09435610, study PRJNA476489) | Subsurface metagenome, whole genome shotgun sequencing project.
GGTAAGGTAGGCCTGGAACGTTCCGATGGTCTGAAGTTCGACAGAGTCAGCAGTTGCGAAGGCGGGATTGTGGGTCTATATATTACTTACGTTCATCTGCCCAAAGGCTGCTAACATGCCGCTGAAGGATCCGAGTACGACCAGCCATCCTTGCAGACCGCCTTCTGGGTAGGTGGCCTCGAGCCGTGGCTCTGCAGCTTTGGTAGGACTTGTAGACGGTTCTTCGGGAAGGGATGGTGTCGTGTGGTCGAAGACGCCAATACCAATCTTTTCGAAATCTCGCCGGGAGTCTACGTGAGCTTGCTCGACGTTGATGTGCTGCTGCGCTTCGGTGGTCTTCTCAAGACTGAGATTGGAAGTTTCATTGTGGGCTTCCCTTCCCAGTCTGTTGTCGCTCATCAGCCGTGACGTCTTTTCCAGTGCAAGCTCCTGCTTCCAGAACAATACGTCGTCTTTCTTGGGACCGGCTGCTCTAAGGCAACCCTTCTTGAGTCTTGTTCACGAACGAGGACGGGGTTTGGATCGGGCGCGGGGGAACACATGGTCGTCTGAACAAAAAGCACGAATCGGCCAGAGTCGAGTTTGAGAATTTACTTCGAATGACGACAGGATACTGTGCCTAATAGCCGATGATGTTGCTAATGAGAAAGTGGGGTGATTCTAGGAGACAGGCCGCCGATGTGCGGAGCGAGGTCCAACTCATCGATCGGTGAACGGTCGAGTTCGATCGCGGGTTGGTTTGACAGCTCGGACAGATGCATTCGGGAGCCAGCATCGAGCTCTCGTGGCAGGCGGAACCTCGAATCAATGGATGTAAGTCAGGTTATGCTGTGGAAATGTGCCTGATCTCGAACTAGAAGCATACAACAAACCAATGATGAGAAAGCGAGCAATTGAAAGTCAATGGAGCTGGCCAAGATCTATAGCGATTGATTATTATTGTATCCTAGACTACCATCGATGCCCGTTGGTGCGCTCGAAGAACGCGATAGTTTTTTTCAGAGCAAAACAGACGAGATATGCCAACAGTGGACCTGTGATGCGATAAATACAATGAATATCCATTCCACCATTATCACTCGTCAAAATCCACAAACTATCCTTCAACTACACAACTCCCAACTGAGCAACTTCCACATTTCCCCACGAACTGAGAACGGCGACGATTGCAGCGTGCCTTTTGTAGACGGCGAATATGCGGTGAGAGGATGGTGAGACGCTTATAGCATGGCGGCGAGGGCGGCGAGACCGAGGGCAGCGCCGCTGAAGGTGACGAGAGCAGCACCACCAGTGAATGGGGCAGCTGGGGCACCAGTGGTGAAGGTGCCGTTAGCTGTTGGCACTGGGGCGCCTGAGGAGCCAGCGGTAGGTGCCTGGATTTGTCCGTCGCCAATCTGGGTGACTGGTGCGACTGTGGTGGCCGGTACAGATGTTGGTGCCTGGATTTGGCCGTCGGTGATTTGGCTCACAGGGGCAACAGTCGCGACCGAGGTGGGTGCTTGGATTTGACCATCGGTGATTTGGCTGACGGGGCCGACGACGGCGGATGTTGGTGCCTGGATCTGACCGTCGGTGATCTGTGTGACGGGAGCAGAGGCGGAAGTGCCGATGGTTGGCTGTCCGTCAGCCTGCTGGCTGACCTGAGCGGAGACAGCGGCAGCGAGGGCCAGGACGACCATGTTCTTGAGGGAAGGCATCTCGAAGATTGGTATTAGGATATGTACGCGAAGGTGGAGGAGACGGTATTAGAGGGTGGTATAATAAGAGCGAATGGCTTGGTCTTCGATACAACCAGGAAGCGACTGTCTGATGATGCAGAAAAGACGAGATGGAAAGAGAAAGTGAGCTCTGGAGGTTTTGTATGGACGGAAGGTGATAAGAGGAAGAGAAGGAATGGGGAGGAATGGGAGGGAAGAGCTGTTTATCAATTGGCGGCACAGGGAGCGGCATTAGCGTGGACTCCTAGTAGCCAGCCAAAATGACGAGCTGCAAGCTCCGGTCGCCTCCCCAACCATTCGAAGCGCTACTGCGCCATCCACCGAGGCCCCATCCTTGATTCTATCGCCAGCCTGCCAAACAGCCAGCCTGCACCAGCCAGAGCCAAGTAGAAAATTCTGGTTACCCCAGCAGTAGTAGCAGGATCTTCTCCTCAGGCCCACCGCTTCCTTGTTAGGTTGTCCAGCCGACTCGATTTTCCCAACCACCCCTGGCGAGTTTGGTTGCCCCCGAAACTGAAGAAGTACTCTGTATGCGAAGGATGAGCATGGATTTAATGCATCTTACTCTTGCTAGCCCTGCTTTGGGGTGAGAGACCCACTTTGTAATTTTCGTCTTCCCCTGCCTTCCATGGTGCGATTTCGATTTCCGGCTCGGGGAGCTCTGATAGGAAGATCTACAGCAAAGCTGCTTTGGGCGGCCCGCCGCTTCAAGTTTTCTTTTACCGATGGCTTGCATGCTTTCCCGTGGTTCCCTCAAACGGCCTCAGAAGGCTGCAACTTTGTCCACACGTAATTTTCCGCTGCCAGTATGTACTACTTTAGCTTGGGAAATGATGGAAGTTAGATGTACCTTGGTGTCTGTGCTGAACCGGTTGCTTGTCCGAGGATGCGGTGCGATAATTATGATGGCCATTTCCCCTCAAGCCGGCGAGTCCGGCTTCTCTGAGAAACCGCCGCAAATTGATCGGTGTCAGCCAGGGGGCCGGGGATCGACTAGTGCCAGCTGAGATTGGATGCAAAAGCCTCCAAATCCTTACCGCAAGAGGCGGGCGAAATCGGCAACATCGACACTCTAAAAGTCCCACTTCACTGGTGCCGCTACCGAATCATAATTGGCCTTGCCCGCTCGACTGCTGGACGACGAAGATAATAATAAAACAGTCGAAGATGCAGCTCCATCAGGTATTGGAGGGGATTGGGGGGGGTTGCGCTACATGATCCGAAACTTGTCCCATGCATCTTGGCGGAGTCTGAGGTGCATGATGGTGATGACAGGTCACAGTTTCGAGCTTACGTACCCCAGGAAACTGGAAGTACTTCCTGCCAGCCTCAGCTTCCAGCCGCAAACCGAGGACGTCAGAAGTACTTGAGCGTCGCAACATTCCCGTTCATCTAGAAGTAGAAGGAATCTTTATACTACTGTGGAAACCGAAAAAACTCGTGCCCGGGGCTGTGTTCCGGAGCGAAGAAAATGCTATTATTCTAAGAATAGTCACCTAGTGTGTGGAGACGGTCGGGGCCCATTGGCCCTTCGCCTAGAAGTAAAGTTCCGGTCGTCATGCGGCGAACATGTGGGATAGTCCATACCTGAGCCCCAACATCTATCCTCAGCGACATACCCTTTAATTGTCTACATTCACATCATTGTGCAAAGTACTACCTTAGACAAATCGCATCCAGATCGACTTGGATGGAAAGTGCCCTCCCAGTTAATAACAAGGACTTTTTTTACTGCGCTTGCAGACTCTCCTAAAGGTCTCTACCCGATTCTACCTAATCGTCAAACTTCTATGACTGAATCGATATCTGCCTCTTCACAGGCTCCGTGATTCGTTCATTTCATTCAAGATCGTCCACGACCGCCTACTCCCGAGCAGTTTTGTTACAGGTTGAACAAAGCCTCCGCTGGACGAGACGTCCCCATTAACTCCAGGTTGAAGCGTTTGGGCGGAGGACGTTCAAGCTGCCCCTAAATAATTATTACGAACGAGGATCCCCAAAATGCCTACAACAACATCACTGTTGCTGCCACGATCCCACCAATCGCCCATATTCCAGATATTTCAAGGAAGCGATGCCCGATGATACCAAATGAATGTAGGCTTTTAGATGAGGAACCGCTAGTCGGGGAATCTTCCGTGGTATCGGTTCCGTTAGGCAGCGTGCCATTGAGCACAATGGTTTGGGTTCCATTGACAGGACCAATGTGCACCAGGCTGCTATTTAAGTTGGTTCCGTCGCCGATGATCGAATCCAGGAAAGTGGTGTTGCCATTATCGTCGCAGCCACAGGCATTGTATTGCTGACACAAACAAGTCACCGGCAGCACCACCTCCTGTTCCTGACGCTTTGTGGTCGTGCGGTTGCGTGTGCTATTGCGGAAGCGATAGCCATTGTTGTAGGGATAGCTGTAGACGCCGTATAGCCAGATCCCGGGAAAAATGAGAGCTGCCGTTGCTAATCCCAAACCTAAAGGTAGGAGTCCGAGGGGTGATCTTCGACCCGCTGTATAAGATGAGGTAGCACCGCCACCGTAGTATTTACCTCCGCCGTACGAAGGTCTAACGGATGAGGAAGAACTAGGAAAATGTCAGGATTGGCCAAAGGCGAACTTTTGGGGAGCTTACCTCGCGGTGCCGGTATTCCTTGAGCCACTACTCCCTCCTGAGCTGCCTGAGCTGCCTGAGCTGCCTTTAGAGCCAGATGAGCCGGAAGATCCAGACGACGATGATGAAGAACTCGAGGAGCTACCTCCAGATCGACCTCCGCCGCCGCCGCCGCCACCGCCGCCTCCACCACTGGATCCTCCACCACCTCCTCTCCTCTTCTCGAGGTAGCCGTAAAGGATTCCGTCGATGCGCTTGGTGAGTGGGGAGTCAATAAGCTCGGCTTCGGAATCGATACTCCGAATACGTGGCGCGTTGTTGATGTGAGGTACAGATAATGAGGATGTAACTGCGCAAAGCGTGAGTAGCGTAGTAATCGATGATAAGAGCTTCATCTCGAAGACGCGGAGGTGTGGCAAAATAGGTTTCTGTTTAGAAAGCTGCAGGAAGAAGTGACTGAAATGACGGAGTGTAAACGGCTAATGGTTGGCTATGTCGTAATTATGCAGGAGAGGCCTCTCGGGCTGATGTGATTAGGGTGGTGGCGTTTGTCTAATTGAGTGGTTATTAAACTTTCGGTGTAGAGTACGGTACAGACAACAATCTTGCTGCCCGACGAGTTTGCAAGAAGGAAACGTTTATAAGTTTGCGCGATGATGATGAGGAATCTGGAAGACGAATACTGCGTAAACCGTATTTGCGCCCCTTCACTGCCACCGTGAGCCAAGGCTCAGTGAGAGTGAGATGTGGCCGATCATTCCGTTGCTGAGCCAGGTTCAAACAGCCCAGGCAAGAGGATCACTACCCTACTATCAAATCAGGCGGGCTTGCCGAGATGCATCCTGGGCGCTTTAGGCCACGGGTCGTTGGTTATAACGACTTAGCGAGGCATACTGCTCGATGAAACCATTGATACTTCGTACCACAACGGCACGGATAAGGCTGAGAGTGTCTTTTCCCGTCCGCGCCCTGGTCGCTTATGATGCTCAGATCATTCTCGTAATTTATAAGCATATTAAAAGAAAAACTGCGAGTGGTCTTCCGAAACACAAGGTGAAGACCGACAAAATGCCATGATCGATGACAAAGGATACCTCCCACATAATTCGGCTATTAGGTCGACCTGATTACTTAAAGGATGTGACAGCGGTTTCTCCCACATTCACAAAAATTCGGACGGTCTATGCATCGAGACTCGCTTGTTCGATACTTGCTACTCTGAGTAGTATGACGCTGGATTCCTTAATGATACAACTTACGATTTACTTTTCTTACTTGCTAGAAAACACCGGGCCATAACCTTTGTGCCCACCCACAATCGCCTCAGTACCTTGAGCGATCAAAGCAAATTCCCCACGAATCAAACGTTAGTGAATAGGATTTTCCTGCTTATTCCCGCTGCAAAATCAGGGTAGTATATATCCCGGAAAAGGTATGTCACGAAAGGTACTTCGTACGCCACCTGCCTATTGTCGCGTGCCGGCTTGGCAGGCTACTTTCACCAATGAAATCGGTTATACGACTCTGGCAATTGCCGAGAATTCTGGATGACAGCATATCTCCGCATGGGGGATCTTTACGAGAGAGGATGCAATTGTTCGAGTACGCCTATGGCAGCCTGGTTCCGTTGAACCGTGTCCACGACTGCCAGAGGAATCGTGATCTGAGAGAGATTCTGCTTCGAGCTGTTTACTCGTCCTGTCAGACACGCCGCAGTTGAATGATAATGATATGTTCTTCTAGAAGTACACCTCCCTTAGTGAAGTGCAGGAGGGTCCATCAATGCCAAGGCCACCACCGCTCGTCCTTAACCCTTCGAAGCTCACTACTGTCACCCTATCGATGTTAGTCTCATCGGGAACCCCCCACGACACCAGGCGATCTTCTGCCGTGCACCTTTGCAAGGGCGTTTTAACGACCGCCGAGCCCAGATTTTGCCGTAGGAAATTCAAAGGAGCTGTTTTTGCTGAAAGGTGCTACTTTCGATCGAGATTGTGGCCTGTACAACCTATACGTATCGCGCTCAAGATTGCTGTATTCTCAGACAATATCCACCTCAACCGAGACATTCTCGTTCCGGAATCCTGTCACCGTTGGTGAACGAGTGACTTCCGTCATTCTAGTGAGCAGCCTTGATCCGTTGCATCAGTAGCAAAGTGGTCGACCGCCAGGAACAACCGCACCGTTCCCCAATCTCACCATTGCTCCAACGTCCTCGGCATATCGGATATCTCCTTATCGGAACGAACCCTTCGTGGCTGGGTGCTTTTTTGCGTGGATCCAACACCCCGGGCGACTGTGCCAGTGATATCGAGTGACCGATCCGTTCGCCATCATGCCATTCTTTGTGAACCCGTTCAAAAAGAACGATGTCAGTGACTTCGAGGGCGTATACTTGCCCCTTGGCCAATCCCAGCGCCATCCTGCAGCTCTTGCGGCCGCCGATGATCGGAAGGACAGCCTGACAAAGGACTCTGGCTCCGATGAGAAGAAAGTTGAATCGCCTCCGCCGGACTATGGCGAAAACAATTACAGTGCCAACACCGTTGAAGGACTGCGTGCAGAAATTGAACTTGAGCTCGCCGCGTCCGGTCATGACACGCCTTATGATCGCAAGTCGAGAGTGATTAACAAAGCCATTTCGGATATTGGCATGGGAAGGTACCAATGGCAACTGTTCGTCTTGTGCGGTTTCGGATGGCTCGCCGATAACATGTGGCTCCAAGGCGTCGCTCTGACCCTACCCAGCTTGAGCATGGAGTTTGGCGTATCCTCGACCAACGTTCGTTATACGACATGTGCCTTATTCATAGGTCTCTGCCTCGGTGCATCATTTTGGGGCACTGCCTCCGATGTTATCGGCCGGCGTCTGGCTTTCAACGCCACCCTTTTCCTTGCTGGCGTCTTTGGTCTCGCTGTAGCAGGTGGGTATTGTAATCTTACTACGGTGCTCTTCCATGGCTGACGACTTCCACCAGGGGGCAACAACTGGGTCGGTACCTCCGCGCTCTTTGCAGCCTTAGGTGTAGGAGTTGGTGGTAACGTACGTTTGACCCAGACCGTTTCTACCATCCAGACCCAACGCTGACGTGTCACACGTCAACAGCTTCCTGTAGATGGGTAAATCCAGGATTGATCTTTCAAAGATGACTACCACTGACAGCTCGACAGCGCGCTGTTTTTGGAGTTCCTTCCTTTTGCTTCGGGCGGTCTACTCACTATGTTGTCCGTCTGGTGGCCTGTGGGGCAACTGATCTCTTCACTGGGTAAACACCCAGAAATTTCTTCGTTGATTGTTCTGCTGACGCAGTCACAGTCGCATGGGGTTTTATACCCAACTACAGCTGCGCTACAGATGACGGTGCACCTGCTTGCGTGAAGTCGGCGAATATGGGCTGGCGTTATCTGAATCTTACTTTGGGTGCCATGACCTTTCTTATGTTCAGTAAGGCTTTTTACTACCCCCCCTTTGCCCTTCCCCCTCCCTGGCGGGCGATCCGACCCTGGATTTTCTGAAATTGTGGATGCAAGATATCCATCTCTCGGTGGCATCCCATTGGCTTAATCAGGAAATGCTGACTGGAAATCTGCTAGTGTGCCGTTTTTTCCTGTTCCACCTATACGAATCTCCTAAATTCCTACTTTCACGAGGTCGCCAAGCCGAAGCTGTGGCTACTGTGCATGGCATTGCTTACAAGAACAAGAGAACCACCTGGTTGAGTGAAGATATCTTGAACGAAATCGGTGGCGTTACAGCAGCCGAAGAGAAGCAGAAACTTTCCGTTGGGGAGATCGTAAAACGAAATCTTGACAAGTTCTCCACTCAGAGAATTGCTCCCTTATTCGCCACGAGAAAGCTGGGCTTAATGAGTAAGTCAATCAATCTGCTTTGACTTACTAAATCACGGAGACAATCCCACAGGCATCAGACCAAACCTACGCGTCCGGAGTTCTATCGTACAAGATCAATGCTTACCTTATTTCTAGCATGTCTTATCTGGTTCTGTTGGACCACAATTGGAATGGGCTACCCGCTCTTCAACGCCTTCTTACCCCAGTATCTGGCCAACTCTGACTCGGAACAGCCGACTGCGACGAACATCATCTACCGCAACTACGCCATCACGTCCATTGTCGGCGTCCCCGGATCCATACTTGCAGCCTACACCGTCGATATCAAGTACGTTGGCCGAAAGGGAACGATCGCCGTCTCCACTCTTATCACCGGCATACTGGTGTTCTGTTTTACCGCCTCGTCCGATCCAAACTTCCAGCTGGCCTTCACCTGTCTCGAGGCCTTCTTCCAGAATATCATGTATGGGGTTCTGTATGCTTAGTGAGTCGTTCTTTTCTCTATACTTCTACTGCACCTCTCTTCACTATGACTCCACGGAAGCCTCCGCCACCCGCTCTCTCCCGTCTCTCCCCAACGTGCAATCGATATATCGGTTTCCTCCAAATTGGGCTTAACGGCCACGGTCTCCGCCACTCACGATGTCGGCCGGCCAGCAGCTATTACCGTCCGTCATCACCCAACTCTAACGAATGCTGACCAATTGCTCTGAACAGCACACCCGAAGTCTTCCCCGCACCCAACAGGGGCACCGGCACCGGCATCGCTTCCTGCCTCAACCGCATTGCGGGCCTTTGCGCGCCAATCATCGCCGTCCACGCCGGGGAAGCGAACCCTAAAGCACCCATCTACGCGTCCGGAGGACTGTTCTTGGCGGCCTTCGTGGCCATGTGTCTTTTCCCCATCGAGACGAGGGGCAGGCAGAGTTTGTGAGATCGTTGGCTGTGTATGGATGCGGCTGCTTGGATAGTATGGATTGCACGAATGAGATGAAATGGAGGTGAGGAGCAGAGCATGTGCATCGCCGCTGCCAATTCCCCGACCTCTCAATGGGATGCCTTCGGAACCGGCGGAGCACATACTTTGGGTGATGGTAAGATGACTTGAAATGACTCCCAGCGCAAGATGATACCTCATTCGTTTAGCAAACCTGAAAAAGCACTTGATCGAGTATTCTCCCCGTCCCAATTTTTGCTTGCATATGAAGATTTCGATCACACGCGAGACTCGTGACTACCACCATGCTGCAATTAATGAGCATTCTAATTCTTAGTTGCCCTGACCTACTCTATGATCTATCGCAATTGGGTATCTTCAGAAACAAACCATGCAGCTCGAATCTTAGCAACCAAAAGTTCCAAGCCAGGTAATTCGCTCCCCCAAATTCCATTATATCTCCAGCCATTCTGCAAAATATTCACACGTCCGTGCGTTGACGGGGCCGCCTTCTTCGCAAAACGCCAGAACCGGACACCTCCCACAAGGGGCCTCTGTCAACGCACTCCGCCCCGCTAGACCGTCTTCTGTTTCTTCCCCGTCCCCGTTGTCGCGCGATGATCTTGGTTTGTTCATCACCTCCAGCGCCGCTCGCTTTACAGCCTTGTAGCCGCCCGTGAACCGATTCCTCTCCACGCGCCCGTCCCAAACGAGGACGTCGAGTAGTTGTTTCATCTCGGCTTCCTTCATGGTCACCGGGCTGAGTCCGGAATGGTTGATGGCCTGTGTGATCTCGGGGGTAGTGGGGTAACCCGTGTAGCCGGGTGGGAATGGGAGGATTTCCTTGCTGCCTTGGCGGCCGGAGGACGAGGAATGCTCGAGCGCCGAGTTTCGTTCGGATTCGAGGAGTTTTTTCGACACAGGCCCGTGATGTGACTTTTTGGCCTTTTGACTCTGGTGATGCGAGTCAGGGACGTACCAGCTTCTGCCGACGATGAACCGTTCGGTCCATCTGGCCATCTGGTGCACGAACTCGTCGTCCAGCACGCCATCGGTGTAGAAGGGTCCACCAGTCGCCTCTTCAGATGGCTGTAGGCCAGCAAGCATATACGTTTTGCGTGTCGGGAACTTGACAGTCTTGACTTGCTTGATGTAGTTCTTGCCTTCGAGTGTCTTGAGACATTTTGCGAGGACTGACGCAGGGAGTCCGCTCTTGTGGGTCAGGATCCGAATCCATATCCCTTCGCGACCGACGGATTCGATTATCGAGTATGCAATAGCCTCGTCCCGGGTCAAGGTCTTGTATTTCTGGGCATCCTCTTTCTTAACGACCCGCCAGACTGGCCTATTGTCTTGGGTGAGAAGCTTGAAGAGGCCTTCTTCCGTGAGCTTCTTGGTGCATTCAAGAAGAAGGTTAACAGAGTTGTTGGGTATGATTCCTCCCCATGCTGTCCTGTATATGCCAGTCGCTCCTTTAGGCCGATGA
>QQTW01004365.1_pt1 | contig 10599 bp, 12 predicted proteins | sample 1904831 | NCBI WGS metagenome assembly QQTW01 (sample SAMN09435610, study PRJNA476489) | Subsurface metagenome, whole genome shotgun sequencing project.
GGAAATCACTTCATCCGTTTAGTATCTCTCTGTCAACAGTGGGTCAAGGACCCGGAGCTGCCACTGATCAAATGTTCGACGTGCCGTACGCTATGCACCGAAATTCATGCAACGCACTTTGCCGGTCCTTGCGGGCACGTCTTCTGTGGAGACTGCTTCGGCCAAATTCCTCCGACACGGGGCATCTGCGTTGTTCCCTCATGCAGCGGGATCCTTGTGCAAAACAGCGAGTATACCGCCGCGCTCTTGGGAACCGACGCGGATGACGATGCGAGTCAACGATACGGCGCGAAAGTGGGTCGGATCACCCAGCTGATCCTACACGAGATTCCACAGGACGAGCAGGTCATTCTGTTCCTCCAGCATGATCAGCTGTTGAGGCCCCTTTCCGACGCATTCGAAGCCGCCGGCGTCTCCAATATCGCGCTGCACGACTCCAACAAGACCAAGCACGGCAAACTGATGGAGAAATTCCAAGACACCAGAGGCGCGGACGCCAAGCGCATGCTCATCCTCGACGCGACCAAAGACACCGCCGCCGGCGCGAACCTGACGAATGCCAACCATGTCATCTTCCTCGGGCCCTTCTGGGCCGACACCCAGCACCTCTACCACCAGTCCATGACACAATGCATCGGGCGCGCCCGCCGCTACGGGCAGAGGAAGGAAGTTTACGTCTACAGAATCATCGCGCTGGACACCGTCGACGTGGACGTCATCGAGTGGCGCGAGGGCAAGAAGTTGGTGCGGCTCGCGGATGGCAGTTTCGACCTCAGGGCGGAGCAGGATCTGACGGATGAGGAGCGGGCGGCGAAGCATTTCGACACGGGGTTTGTGCAGAAGCAAGGATATATTGATAAGTTGGAGTAGGATGATTCTGGTGTTTGACGAGAACGGGAAGAAAGCAGAAGCAGGAGACGATGATGATGCGAATGGGCGTTTGGGATCTTTGTCTTTTTTCTTTCTTCTTCCTTCCAAGTTGTTCTAGATTTTTTCTACACATGGGCCAAAGCAAAGCAAACGGGAGGAGGAGGAAAAGTCCACACATACGGTACATAACATTTGCAAAAAAAAAGCAAACTGTGGCAGCAGCGGCGGCGGCACATGTCCTCGATCAAAAAGTTTAGATACCCCCCAATGGAAGCAAGCATCTCTTCCCCTCTCTCACATATACTTTTTTTCTCTGCTGATTCTGCGTGCCTTGTCCTCCGTGTATTGTGAAACTGTGGAAGTGGTGGATCCCTTAGCAAGTATACTCCGTCTCTCTCTGGTTGGGAATTGGATATAGTACAACCGCTCCCTCGAGAACACGGGGGAGCGTGATGAGCTATACACGGGCTACGTGATGAGCTGGAACGAGAGACATAGAAGATGGAAGGATGGATGGATAGGTGTGGGATTTAAAAAGGGGGAAATGCCGATCCCTAATACCCTCTCTGGCAATCGTACACGGAGCCGAAAAGAACGAGCCGTATAACCGCTCCCCCGAGTGCACGGGGCTACGTGATGAGCTACACGGGCTACGCGATGAGCTGGCGTGAAGAATAGAGATGGATGAACGGGTGTGGCAGGCAGGCAGGCAGGCAAGGCAGGCAAGGCAGGCAGATGAGGGGGGTGGAGTGGTATGCGTGGATTGATGGGCTGGACTAGGTTGACGAACACCAGCAAACACCAGCAGCAGCAGCAAGCAGCAGCAAAGGCAAGAGAGCGAGAGCATATATGTATGCATGCATGAGTGGAGTGGAATAATTCATATCAATTGGCCATCTATCCTACATACCAACTCTCTCCTCAAACCCCCTTCTCACCCACGCACAAACCCCCCCTCCTCCAACACCCCCCCTCCATTCCAATACGCCTGCGCCCCCGCCCCGGGCCCCACCACCACCGCCTCCCCCGCGAACTGCTCAAAGGTCCTCCACCCGCCCACGCCCCATTTATCGAGCGTGTCCTGGCTGACGTAGACGTTATTTGCGTGCCCGTTGATGGATGTGGTAGTGGTAGTGGCAGTGGCGGGTGGAGGGAACGCAGGACGTGCCTTGCAGGATTCGATGCGGTAGGCGTTTGAGGAAGAGGACGTGGTGGTGTTTGAGGAGGACTTGGTGGTGGCGGCAGGTGGGGTCGGGATAGCGTGGGTGAGCCCATGCGTGGCGCTGTGGATCAAGGCGGCGACGCGGGGGTACTCGGCGGGGGGGACGATGGTCCAGGTGATGGGGCCGCCGCGGTGGAGGTAGTGCAGGGTGGATGTGCCGAGCGGGGAGGTGCGCATGGGGTGGGCGGGGCCCGGGTGCGCGGAGAGGTGGAAGTGGGTTGGTCGGTGGAGGGCGTTGTTGCCTTTGAGGAGGGAGAGGTTCGGGTTGCGGAGCTCGAGTGCGGCGCGCAGGGCAAGGGTCGCTGTGGTAGGGAAGAGGGAGGGTTAGTGAAGGTGAAGGTTGCGGGCGGGTTGTGGTTTGGTTGATGCAGGTGGGAGAATGGAGGGGTGATGGGGGATGGAGATGGGGAGCACTTGCCTTCATTGTCAAAGGAAATATTCATGATCTTATCTTGGCCTGTTTCGGCGAGCATTTCTTCCTCTGTAAATTCACGCCGGGAGGGGAGTTCGCCTTCTTCTGCGAGCTGGTGGTGATGATGTCAGTTTAGCTTCTACTACTGAATTGTCCTCCTTGTGCCAGAGTATGACTTACCGCCTCACGATCGACGTCCACCAGAACCACACGCCAGGACAGAGCGTTGGATGCAAAGGAGTTGCGCGATTTTTCCACCAGGTAGACGCCGTCAACATCGAATCCCGGATTCTTGTGCACGTTCTTCAAGCGGGTACGATGGCTGGTGAGAGGCACCTCCTCGGCCGATCCTTGAAATGGGGGTGGAGGCAACAAAGCTCCTCTGCAGAAGAAAAGTCAGCAGGCTGGTCTCGACATCCATTGCTAACTCTGGCATTCGAGAACTTACGCTGGAACCTTGATCTTCGCATAGCCAGTCTCACGACCCTTGTCGAATTCTTGCAAGACGGTAAGCAACAAGCCAAAGTGCTGCCAATGCTTCATCTGTGGTTCGTAGGTCCTCGGCGAAGTTTCATCGTCCTCGAAATCCAGGCGAGACATGAGATCCTTGAACAGACTCGGATATTCGAACTTGGGTCCGTTGAGCTTGTACTGTGGCGACTTGAAGATTGCAACCAGCTTTTCTACGATCCATGTCGGTCGAAGACCTGCCACCGATGATGGCCTGGTCTTGCCAGATGCTGCTTACCTTGCTCAACCTCCCAGGCAAGCCAGGCTTTCTCCGAATTTCCCTCGCTCACATCGGCCCAAGGGTTCATGGCAGGAGGAACCTTATCGAACGTACCATCGTCCGACTCGCTCTCTGACTCTTCGGTGCTCAAAGTAGCAACAGCTCCAGGTTTCGTCTCCTCGTTCCCGTCTGTCATGCCGGTGCCGGCGTCGGCCAGGAATTTCTGGAGCACTGCCGCTTGCGCTCTCGTCTTCGGTGCAAGTTCCTTGACCGCGGCTTGGACATCCTCGTGCATTTTGCTCGTGACATCTACGCTCTGCAGTTGATTCGCAAGATGAGTCAGCTCGCTTTCGAAAGTCATCATAATAGAGTCAGGGCTAATGAAGCTGGCCGAAGTGGCTGTGTGTGACTCTTGCAGAAGCAGGAAAAGATTCTGTGTTAAAGGCATATCTCGGCGATTATTACAATGGAGGGGCCAATATTATCGGGATGGATTGACCTGCCTCCACAGAAAATTAACGGGATATGTTCAAGGTACGTTCCTTTCCAGATCGCTGTGATGTGGCTAATTAGGGGCGATGATGGCAGCCAACGTGACAATGTTCCGTCTTCACTGGGACTTCCCCTCCCACCAGCAAGGGGACACGACTGGCGAAAGGGACAGTGACCAGCTTCAAGCACTTGCATCATGCTAGGTCCTTGCAAGAGGTATGGTTGTCCAGAGAAGTGCAATGAATCTCTACTCACATCAATTATCGGAACATCTTGCTCCTCACTTAAAGCCTGCCCACTGGATTGGCCAGCTTTGCCAGAGGTTTGTTTAGCTTTGGTTCCAGAAGTTTGTCCTGCTTTGTCCCCGGCAGCTCGTTTTGGACGGCTTGCAGTTTTCTTGGTAGCTTTCTTCTTTCCTGCCATCTATTAAATGTCATGCTGTCAGCAGCTGGGTAAGAAGTCCAGGAGTGGAAGTACCTCACCTTTGCAGTCTCGGTTCGTTCAGTCAGTATATAAGATTCCCTTTGCCCCTTGTCCTCTGGGGTGTTCCTTTGGTTCTCGAACCTACCAAGACTGGTTTTATATACTTCCTTCGCAGAAATGCAGGCTGCAAGAGTGATTTAGTAAGTACTGTGTGACTGCACTGCCGAATATTCAGGAGAGTGACAGTTATCGGATAAGGAATCGTGTTGATCATGGATACTTGAGTGTAGTAATCACCTTTTCCATCAGTTCGTGTAGCCTTTCCCTTTCGCTTCTTGATTACCCAGTTTCGCTTCCTGAATTTTTAGCCGCGTTGCATACGTACAACAGTAATGTCGAAAGACCTTCTCAGGCCCTGGGGCCCACATTCTTCTTTTCAAAACACCCAAACCATCATCTACCTCTCCATAGCCATCCACAAGAACTGTTCTCCCCCAGACATCCTCAAATTCTCCTAGATCATACATCCAATTCACATACCCACAAGCACGCAAATTTCCATACAAGCAAGCATTATGGACGATTACGAGCTGACGGACTTGTGCTTCTTCCTCTGGGAAGATCAAAGCTTGGATGACGACGACCGCCTTGAACAGGCGGAGACAATCATAAAGGAGAGCTGCCCAACAGCAGGGGCAGAGCAGATCTTGAGAGTTTGCCGTCGCTGCGACGATCTCGTGCGGAAGAGAGCAGCGGACAAGGAGAAGATCGAGAGGAGGAAGGCGGCCGAAGAGGCTGAGAGGGCAAGAAACGCGCCAGGTATGCCCCTACAATATACTCAAAGCCGCTAAACAAGACCTACACTGACACTCGTGGCACAGCAGGCCCATCGGCAACCATCCCCAGCCAGGGGGCCCCCGCTGGCTTCACCTTCAACGCCGGAGCAGCCGAATTCCGGCCTGGCCAGCCCTTGCCTCCTCGGCCATTGACAAACGAGGAGAAGAGAGAGGCGTACCGGATACGCAAAGCACGCGTCGACGCAGCTCTGGCGGACGCAGACAGACGGATACTGGCCCTACAGACAACAATCAAGGGGCACGACACCGAGATCAAGCGTCTCGAGGCAGTGAGAGCCTCCGCTCTCGACCAAGTCAACCGGCGTCTGCCCCTCGTACCAATGGGGGAACCAGAGCAGCAAGCCTTCCTGGAGCGAGCTGCAGAGGCCGAGGATCGAGCCGGAGAGTTGATGGAGGAAAAAGCTCGCCTCATGAACACGAAGGTGGCCGCTCTCGAGGAGCGTAATTTGCTCCACGAGGAGATGTGGCCACAGAAGGGCGAGCTCTTGCCGGATGAGTAGATCGGTGCGTATATTGCTGCTGCCGGTAAGATCCCAGATGCCAGCTACCTGTCCCGTGGCCTTTTGCACTAACACCACGATAGACGAGTAGTTACACCGCCATCATTACTGGAGCAATACCCGAATGCATCCGTTTGTGGCGTCGCGCTGCCGGTAGAGGAATCTGCTGTTCACAAGAGGACGGATTTCTTACGGTCCTGCTGATTCTCTGCGTGTGTATGACCCTTCTTTCATCACATCATCGCCGTGGCCGGAATCCGCGGTTAGACACCCATCAAAATCCTCAATGGCAGACAACATCCACACTATTTTCTTTTCCTCTTCTTTCTCTTCTAGCCTTCAACTTTCAGCCTTCAGCCTTCAGTAGCTTAGTCCCCATTCAATAATACCAGTGCAAGCGGAGAAGTCTCCCCTGTGTAAAAATCTCGCTCCATTAATTACTGACTGCTGTGCCTATCCACTCTAGTCTTTCAGTGTATGGTGGTCCTAGTGGTCTTTATCTCGTAAATCTTTCAATGCACAGTGGTCCTAACGGTCTCGATTTCCTTGGCCGAGACAAATATTCTCGGATCTCCGTCAGAAGAGACATCAGATTGATCAAGCCTTGCTCACGTGACCTTCGCCAAGCGTCTCCAAATTAATTGATTCTGTCTGCCACTGACCCTCTTTACACCCTGCAATGGAACTCATGCTCACAATCCGCCTCTGGTCACGGCAAGGAGAAAGAAAGAAGGGTGCATAGCTTACAACCCTCCGCCTACAGAGCGAGAGATGGATATATCAATTTCACATCGAAAACCGTAGCCTGCAACACTCAATTTACGCAGAAGAACATGCCATTTGCTATCCCTAGCTTCTACCTGCTTCAGAATGCTGCCTTCACATCCTCGAAACACAAGCTGAAAAGCCGCCGAACAGCACATCGCTTGCCCTCGAGAACCCCTCATGCTTCCGTTCACTCCCCGAGTATGATCCATCCTACTTCTCCTCATCGTCGCCACCAACCAGCGCCTGTCTCTTCGCCGTGATACGTTCCTGTCTCCTCTCACGCGCAGCCCGGGTCTTGTCTCGCTTGACTTGTCGCTCCTCCTTCAAGATGCGCTCGCGAGCCTTCTCGGCCTTGGCCTTGTGGATCTGCGTTCCATGTTAGCAGTAATCCCATGCATTTGCGTACAGCTTCGGGTTGAGGCTAGATGGCACGAAGGGACAGACGGAGGAATTGTAGGGGATCTCACGTGTTCAACCAAAGCACGCTTGTGCTTGAAGGTGTTACCCTTGCTGAGATGGTAGAGCTCATGGTATAGATGCTTGTCGATCTTGCCCGAAGCGCGATACTTGACTATTCACTCGTTAGTCATGTGCAGCAGCAATTTTCAGCTCGAACAGATCTCACCTAGCAAGCGGCGGAGAACACGAAGGCGGCGCATCCACATAACCTGGCTACCATCGACCAAAAATAGTCAGCATGTGTTCCTTACTCGTAGAATCCTAGCCTCCATAGACCCTCGTTTCCCCAATCTGGACCATTTGTCATAGAGTACCCAAAACATACCTCGGCATCCTAGCATCCGCCGTACCCTTCCTCTTACCAAAGCCCCTATGCCGTCCAATCCGCCTCGCGGCCGTCAACTCCCGGGCCCTCGCGCGCGAGTGCATGGTGACCGGCTTGCGGATGATGAGGCCATCGGACACGAGTTTGCGGATGGTCTGGCGGGAATTGGCGTTGGAGATTTCGTTGACTTCGTTGGGGTCGAGCCAGATCTTGCGTTTGCCGCAGCCGACGACGGATGCGGCGAGGCGCTTCTGCGTGCGAAGGTTGACCCTGTGGGAGAGAAGCAGTGGGTTAGCTGACGATGTTTTGGCGAGGATAGGCGGGGTGGTCGAAGGCACAGGGGTTCTTTTGCAGCGGAAAGATCACAACTTCAATAGCGACACCCCTTGAGCACTGCGGCGAGGACGACGTAATGGTAGACTCACATCTTGGGATGCTCTTCGGTATTGTGGTCGATGTTGGATGGTCGAAAACCGTCGTTGGCGGAAGCTGAGGGGTGATGATATCGATGTGGGATCGCTCGGCTACGAAACGCGCTAAACCTAATTAAGCGAGCGGCTTACCTTACCTAGTATAAGGATGCACCGCAGCAGAGGACTGACTCATGACGGCAATGCTTTTCAACCGAAGCAATATCTACACCTCGCTATGCTATCGACGCTTTTTACGTGCCATTATCAGCCGCTTTTCCGGTAATGTAATCCCTCACTCCTGTGCAAAAGCTCCCTCGCCCAGATCCACCTTCCCGACGCTCCACACCTCCCTCTCGTCTTCCTTTTCATCATTGGAAAGCCCCAGGCCTCCTTGTCCTCCCTCAGCTTCTTTCCTCTCTCTGGCTTGACCTCCCAAGCGTACTGCCACCCGCTTGAAATAGTCTTGCATGCTCCTCTTGGTTGTCGGGTTGAGACTTGCCCCTGCTCCTGCCATGTACTCGTCGAACTCCTTATTCTCATGCTCGACGACTGAGAAGATACTGAGGAAGGCAGCTTCGGCAGCAAGCTTGACGGGGATTACAGGATCGCGTACGCTGGCGAAGATCGGTTGGGCGAGGATGTGAAGATGTGGACGGATGATCTCTTGTCGTGCGCGAGTTACAGTTCGAATGACGACGAGTGACAGGCGACGGGTATCTACCGGATTACCAGGCGAGATGACTGGTGCAAGAGCTTCGATGATGGGGCTGGTGTGCTCCGGATTCAAACCACCTTCACCCGCCAGAAGGTACTTTCCGGCTGCTAAGACGCTATTATCGGCAATGGAGACCTGTTTAAAACGTCAGCATATCTCTTCAATCGTAAGTTGGTCCATACATTTTTGCTGCCAATGCCCTGGCAGATCAGTGCTGATGTGTCTTGCGCATATGACTCGATCAGCGTTGTGGGAGACTCGAGAAGAACGGAATTGAGGTTGAGGATAGACGCAGTAGAGAGGTGAGCATTGAGCACTCGTTGCCTGGCATCGAATGTCAGTCTTGGTTGGTAGAGTCGATCGAAACCTCTGCCAAACATACTTGATGAGAGATGTAGCGCTGGTATTGGCTGGAAGACTTTTGATAAGCGCTCCGACGAGACGGGCATTCATTATTGCCATGGACTCTATTATCAATCAGTTCCCATATCTGCGCTGTCTCACTGTGCAACTCACCTTCTAGGTTAGATGCATCGCTGTCGATCAGGCCGAGTACAGCAGTACGCGAAGCCTCGCTCATGTTCGCACCCGACTTGCTGATAACTTCGTAGAGTGCTCGAAGCATTGCATTCTGCACGCCTGAGTCGGATGTCTTTGAGCCCGCAACAAGTTCTACCGCTTGGTGAGTACTAGATTGAATAGTTCGCGAATTGTCAACATACCTGCGATCAGTGGATCGATTCTTGGCGTGAGTGTGATCAGGGTGCCCAACGCCTTGGCCGCTCTGGAGCGGAGAACCTCGCTGGAAGTGTCCGCAAGGGCCTTGGCAAAGGTACGTTGAAGCTGTGGAAGGAAAGGTTTGAGGAACGTTGGGATTTTCTCTAGCAAGTTGTTCAGAGTCAACAGGATGGCAGCTGCAGGTTGTCAGTATTGTGGCGCATTCTCGACGTTGGCACAATCATCTTACCTTTCACATCAACTGACCTCTCGGACACGACTCGTATCAAAGGGCCTGTAATTTGAGTAACGAAGGGTTTCAGTCCATCGGCGCTCGTCCGATCAATCACATCGGAGATCGCCAGGGCCGCCTGAGTCCTTTGATCGGCAGTGCCGTTCATCAAACCTTGCAGGAAAACAGGGAGAATTGCATTGATGCCCTTCGGCAACGAGAAGCCAGGAAGACTGTGACCGGCCACACCAACTTGCTGGAGAACAGTGCGTGTCGAGAAGACTAGAGCCTCCATTTCTTCTTTGCGCAGCCTTTTCGTCAGCTCCGACAACGCTGTCCAAGCTGCTTTTACCACCTCGGAGTCCCGATCATCAAAAGAAAGGAGGAGGACTCGGATTAGATCTGGATGGTATCGAGAATAGTCAAGGTCGGTCTTCGCAAAAAACTGGCCGAGGCGCATGTTGGCAGCTGCTCGCTTGCGATGGTCGTCATGCTTCAGTAGAGATAACATGACGCTCATGGCAGTGTTGAGGCCATCGAATTCATCCACAGAGCCCAGGATGGTATCGAACGAATTCTCAAGCTCGGCAGTAAGCTCGTCGTCTTTGCAAGCCACGATGCTATCCATAAGAGTGTTCAGGATGACGGGTAGGCGACGGGTCATTGCAGGGCCTGCAACTTCGGCTAGCGATGCAAGTGCGTTTGCGTTGAAGGAGGTAATTGGTGTGACAAGTAGATTGGGGATCAGGTTGGGAAGAATGATGTTCGATCTTGTGTTGTCGGTCAACAGTGTGAGCAGAGCGGCGAGCGCCGTTTGAGCTTCGCTCTCGGTGCGAAGCAGATTCAGCAAATAAGGTAGAACCTGGTCAACGGCTTTCTTGCCGAACATTTTCTGCAGCGAATCGAAGGCTTCGGCGGCTGCGTCTCGCACTTCTTCATCGCTATCCACCAACGCTACTCGGACGACGGATATCAATGTCTTCTCATAATCCTCCAAAGCATCTTGTGAGGCTGAGGAGATAATCTCTCGGAGTGCCATGCAGATGCCTTGTTTGTTGTCAACATCTGTCGAGGTCTGCAATCCCTCCTCGAGTGTCGGCAATAGGCTGGCCAGAACGCCCTCGCCAGCTTTGCGAATGAGCTCACCGAGAGCATTGCCTGCGATGACCTTCTGTTCCATGTTGGTACTGGCAAGTCGCCGGATCAAGAGAGCTGTAAGCGTCGGAACAAGCTCCTTCAAGGTTCTCGGCGTGGCCACCAGAGCCTTCCACACATTGATCGCCGCAGTTCGGACTAGACCTGATGTATCGCAGCGGCAAATGTACAGGGACGAAAGAATCCTGTTGCGCTTCTCCTCTCCCAACACTTCGAGCAGTGATGCACCGGCTTCGGCCGTGCCTGCATCTTCATCATCTTCAGTGCTGCCGCTGATTCCGGTAAGATTAAACAGCAAGTCTCCTACGA
>QQTW01004366.1_pt1 | contig 10599 bp, 10 predicted proteins | sample 1904831 | NCBI WGS metagenome assembly QQTW01 (sample SAMN09435610, study PRJNA476489) | Subsurface metagenome, whole genome shotgun sequencing project.
TTAGATATTCAGCAGCGCTTTGATACGCGTTTGATCAGGACCACTAACCAGCGTGTCGTGCACTAAGTTGCGCTTTTGCTTGGTCGTTTTCTTCGTCAGAATATGACTGTGGAAGGCATGCTTCCGCTTGATTTTCCCGGTGCCGGTCAGCTTAAAACGCTTCTTGGCCGCCGAGTTGGTTTTTACTTTTGGCATTGTGCTAAACCGCTAACTGTGAAGAAAATAGGTAAACAGGCCGCAAAGATACGGAAATAAGATCAACTGATAAGGACATACCGCGAATTCGTTTTTTCTTGCTTCATCCTCAATCCAGCTAAGTAAACAAATCATGCACTTTTTATAAACATTGGATTCAATTTTGTGTTATTTTATATTAATATGGTTAACTTAAACCAATTAAATAAATTATATTATGAGAAAAAGTATACTCCCTTACTGGCTTGCTGTGGCTGGTCTTTTAACGAGTGCAGCTTCCCAAGCTCAACTGTACGGTCATTTTGGCCATGTATCCCTTGGGTATGACGGTGCTAAGTTTGGCCCGGTGAATACCTGGATACCAGCCGAATTGGGGTATCCTGATTTAAAGAACAATTTGGTGAGTATTGGGCTAGACCATTACTCGGTTATCAACAACGTGTTGGTTGGTATCCAATTGCAGTCAAAAGTGGGCAGCGTAGTCAGAAGCAACACCGGTAATATGAGACCTTACGTCTTCGACGGTATACTACAGGCGGGTTATGTGGTGTACAACCAGAAGAAACTACTTATTTATCCAACCATTGGAGCCGGTTATGGCGCATTTGGCGCTCACCTCTTCAACACGCGCAAAAAATATCCTGACTTTGTGCCAAACGAACCCAGGACCCGCGAAAACGTAGTTTTGATTAATCAGGGTTTCGTTGGAAGCGTGGCGGTAAGTGCGGATTACGATGTTCGTCAGCAGCTAACGGAGTACAATAAGGGCTTCACGGTTGGCCTGCGGGTGGGCTATGACTTCCGTCCCAAGTCGAACCGCTGGCAGGCTAATGGGGACTTGATTGAGGGGGGTGGGCCAGCATTTTCCGCTGGTGGGCCATTCGTGCGGTTGTTGTTGGGCTTAAGTAAAATAGGTCCCAAGCGTCAGTAAATAACGCAACAGCCAACTTTCCGACAACCTGACCCAGTCGGTCAGATTTGCTAAGTCCTACAAGGCAACGCCCACATGCGCCAATTCTAACGAACGGACTCATGCGGGCGTTGCTTCATACATCTATTTGCAACATGGACATCGGTATAAACGCAGCGCAATTTACTCCGCTACCACACCAGCCCACTGCATTTATTTCTTGGGGGTAACTACCTTGGGCGCTAAGAACATACTCATTCGCTTACCCTCCAGCTTAGGTTCGGCCTCAATTTTACCGTAATCTTCCAAACCTTTGGAAAACCGGTCGAGCAATTGAAAGCCCCGATCTTTAAAAACGATAGCCCGACCCACAAACTGGACGTAAGCCTTTACTTTGGCACCCTCCTTCAGAAAGTTGATGGCGTGTTTGAGCTTGAACTCGAAGTCGTGATCGTCGGTATTGGGACCAAATCGAATTTCTTTGATAACGACTTTTGTGGCGTTGGCTTTAATCTCCTTCTGCTTTTTCTTTTGCTCGTATTTGAACTTAGAGTAGTCCACAATGCGGCAAACGGGCGGAACAGCGTTGGGTGATACTTCAACGAGATCGAGGTTCTGGGCTTTGGCCATAGCCTGCGCCTGATTTGTCTCGTAGATTCCCTGCTCTACATTTTCACCAACTACCCGCACTTCCCGGGCTAAAATGCGCTCATTAACTTTGTAAGGTTCTTCAACCACGCGACGGGGTGGTCTGCGCTGGGGTAATGCCATAGACTGTGTTTAGGGTAACGGATGTTGAAACTGACTCTGTAAAAGTCGCTTGGATAACGTGCCAAGTGGTAAAAAGTTCGGGAAAGTATTTAAAATAGGAATTGGAAGCAAGTATCGGGATTGTGATTTGTAGTTGCGGTTCCCCGCCGGGACTGACGCATACGGCTCACTTGTCAATCAACTATAAACCACAATCCCGATACTTCACAGTTTCACTTCCTCCTGAAACGACCGCACAAACTCATCAACGGCCATCATACCCAGATCTCCTTGTCCGGTCGCGGCACCGCCTTTGCGTCGGACCGACAGTTTGCCTTCGGCGACCTCCTTCTCACCAACGATAAGCATGTAGGGAACCTTGGCCACCTCAGCATCACGAATCTTGCGCCCGATTTTCTCGTCGCGCAGATCGACAAAACCACGAATATCGTGCTCCTGTAAGGTGAGAAATAAATCGTTAGCGTAGTCTTCGTACTTTTCTGAGATGGGTAGAATAGCAATCTGATCGGGCGAGAGCCAAAGCGGGAAATTGCCCGCCGTCTGCTCGATTAGTATGGCAATGAACCGCTCCATCGACCCGAACGGGGCGCGGTGAATCATCACAGGCCGGTGTTTCTGGTTGTCGGCTCCGATGTATTCCAGTTCAAAGCGGTTCGGCAGGTTGTAATCCACCTGAATCGTACCCAACTGCCATTTGCGGCCCAGCGCATCGCGCACCATAAAATCGAGCTTCGGACCGTAAAAAGCCGCTTCGCCCAGCTCAGTCACGGTCGGCAAACCCTTTTCGGCGGCTGCTTCAATGATTGCGGCTTCGGCCTTTTCCCACAGTTCGTCAGACCCGATGTATTTCGTGTCATTTTCGGGATCACGCAGGGAAATCTGGGCACTGTAGTCAGCAAATCCAAGTGCTTTAAAAACGTACAACACCAAGTCAATCACCTTCATAAATTCGTCCTTCACCTGTTCAGGGCGGCAGAAGATGTGGGCGTCGTCCTGGGTAAATCCCCGCACCCGTGTCAGCCCGTGCAGCTCGCCCGACTGCTCGTAGCGGTACACCGTCCCAAACTCGGCCAGCCGCAAAGGCAAGTCGCGATAGGAACGCGGCTTGGTTTTATAGATTTCGCAGTGGTGCGGGCAGTTCATGGGCTTCAGCAGAAACTCTTCGTTGGGGTCGGGGGTCCTGATGGGCTGAAACGAATCTTCGCCGTACTTTTCCCAGTGGCCCGACGTTACATAGAGTTGCTTGCTTCCAATGTGGGGCGTCACCACTTGCAAATACCCCGCCCGGAGTTGTGCCCGGCGCAGGAAATTCTCTAAACGTTCGCGGAGCATTGTGCCTTTAGGCAACCACAGGGGAAGCCCCGCGCCTACTTTCTCCGAGAACGCAAACAGTTCGAGTTCTTTACCCAGCTTCCGGTGATCGCGTTTTTTAGCTTCTTCAAGCAGAAATAAATAGTCGTCAAGTTCCTTTTGCTTAGGATACGTGACGGCGTAAATGCGGGTTAGCTGCTTGTTGTTTTCGTTACCGCGCCAGTAGGCTCCGGCCACATTCATCAGCTTGACCGCTTTGATAAAACTGGTGTTCGGAATGTGTGGGCCCCGGCACAAATCGGTGAAGTTGCCCTGGGTGTAAAATGTGATTGTGCCGTCTTCGAGTCCTTCGAGTAAGTCGAGCTTATAAGGGTCCCCCTTCTCCTCGAAATACGCAATAGCGTCGGCTTTGTTCATGGGTGTGCGGACGTATTGCTCCTTCCGGCGGGCCAGTTCAAGCATTTTATCTTCCACTTTTTTGAAATCTTCCTGCGAAAACGATTGCCCGTTCAGATCGACGTCGTAGTAGAAGCCGGTTTCTACGGCTGGTCCAATTCCGAACTTAACCCCCGGATACAGGCTTTCCAGCGCTTCGGCCAGCAAGTGCGCCGATGAATGCCAGAACGTCGCTTTCCCAACGGCATCGTTCCAGGTTAATAACTGCACGTTGGCATCCGTATCAATGGGCCGCGTGGCATCCTGAACGACGCCGTTTACTCTTGCAGCCAGTACATTACGGGCCAGGCCTTCGCTAATTTGAGCGGCAATATCCAGCCCGGTGCTTCCTTTGGGATACTCCCGAACGCTGCCATCGGGCAGCGTCACGCGGATTTGTTCGTCCTGCGCAATCATTGGTTGTACTTAGTTAAACTATGAGCACCCACAACGCGCCTACAACTGCACGTTGCTTACTTTCCTGAATTTGTGGTTAGCCAGTGCGGTCTCCCACAACCACGAACCACGAACCTAATTCTGACCAATCGGCCTGACGGCCCGCCGGAGCGAGTCGCCCTCGCCGGTCATGACTCGCGCTTTGGGCTGGATTGTTGATATCCTGACGCGGGTGGTGTCGAGCACCGCCCGGCCCCGCGTTGAGGTCAACGGCTCGGCTGGCGCATCTGGCAAAAATAAGGAGTTATACGGGTTTCTCGCGTATCGTCGCCGGTCAGACCGCCACAAACCGGCCGCAGCCTGCCGATCGGCCGGGTTTTGCCGGGTGGCTTTCGTGTAAGCCGCTATGGCCAGATCGTACTGCCCCATCTGTTCATGGCAGTAGCCGAGGTAGGTGTCGATACGCGGAAACTGGGGCCGGAGTTGCTGCACCCGCTGGTAGTTGGCTAAGGCGGTGTAGTAATTCCGGTAGGTTTGATTGATCAGCCCCATCTGAAAATAAGCCTGGTAGTAGGTAGGTTGAACCGTAGCCGCCCGTTGGTAATACGTCATCGCACTGTCGATTTTCCCGGCCGTATGGTAAATCAGCCCCCGACCGTAGTTAAGCCGGGCGTTGGAGGGAAAATAGCGCAACGCCTGTCCGTTATAGGCCAGAGCGGATGCAGCATCGCCCACTGCCCGGTAAATGGAGGCCAACTGATTGTAGGTCTCCAAGTAACGCGGCTTAAGCCGAAGCGACTGCTGATACAGCGCCAGCGCCTGGGTAGTGTCACCTTGTTTGGCCGCCATCAGCCCGGTAAAAAAATACGCTTCCCCATCGTAGGGTGCCATCTGTAGCGCACGGGCTACGTAGAGCCGGGCCTTGTCGAACTGATTTTGCTGCTGGAACAGGTCCCCCTGCAGCGTGTATAGTTCGGGGGTGTCGACGCCCAAAATCTCGGCACGTTGCGCATTCACTAAGGCCTTGTCGGGTTGTTGCAGCGCCCGCAGAATCTGGGCGCGGGTGAGGTAGTACGACCCGGCATTGTCGTCACGGCTAATGGCTTCGTCGATGTCGGCCAGCGCATCGGGCACCCGCCCCGCTGCCAGTAGAATCGCAGCGCGTTTGGCGTAGGCCGACGCCGGAGCAGATTCATTGATGGCCCGCGTCAGGGCACGTAGCGCCCCATCGGTCCGGCTGCTGTCACCCGGCTTGGGTACATCCGGAATGCGGGCGGCCTGTCGGTTATCGCGGCCACAGGCGAACAACAGGAGTGAAAGAGCGAAAAAGGAAAGGAGTGAAAGAGCGAAAAGGGGCCTGGTCCGTGCCTTCGCTCTTTCACTCTCTCGCTTTTTCGCTCTCTCACTCGTTCGCTCTTTCATACCCTTGACGCAAATCGATAAAACACCCCCAGCGGCAAGCGTTTCTGCCCACCATCGGCCATAAACAACTCGCCCCATTCGGCGTTAGGCACCGGGCCAAACGTTTGCCCAATCAGGTTTTCGAGGATCAGGGCGGAGAAGCCAAGCGAGTATAAATTGATAATAAAGAAAAAATCGGTCCGATCCAGCAGGTCGGCGCAGGACCGGAGCAGGTCGCTGAGGTGTTCTTCGAGGACCCATTTTTCCCCGTCGGGGCCACGCCCGTAGGCAGGCGGGTCCAGAATAATGCCATTGTAGCGGTTACCCCGGCGCACCTCCCGCCGAACGAACTTGGTGGCGTCCTCCACCACCCAGCGAATGTCAGCTAATTTGCTGTGATCCATGTTTTCCCGTGCCCAGCTAATAACGGGCTTCACGGCGTCGACGTGGGTGACCTCAGCGCCAGCCTGCCGGGCGGCCAGCGAGGCACCACCCGTATAGGCAAACAAGTTGAGCACCTTCGGATGAGCAACCGGCTGATTACCCCTGCTTAACTGACTTACTTTATCGTAAATATACGTCCAGTTGTCGGCCTGTTCGGGAAACAGGCCAACGTGTTTAAAGGTTGTCAGGGCGAGTTTAAAGGTGAGATTCAGTCCACCCTGCCGGAACGAAACGTACCACGGGTCACGCATGGTAGGCGTTGTTTGCCAGTCTCCGCGCTCGGGCGACTGCCGGTCGCGCCGGAACAGGGCGTGGGTACGCTGCTCCCACTCGGGGTCAGACAGCGATTTGGTCCAGATAGCCTGCGGCTCGGGCCGGGCCAGCACAAAATCACCGAATCGTTCGAGCTTCTGAAAATCCCCGGAGTCGATCAGTTCGTAGGCAGGCCAGGGTGCGGGAGTGATTAATTTCATTAATGAAGAATGTACAATGAACAATGCACGGGCGGAGCCATTCTACATTATTCGTTACTCATTATACATTTATAGTGGTTCCCATTTTGAGGATAAGTTCGAACTCGTCCGCCCGGACGGGCATCACCGACAACCGCGATTGTTTGATGAGACTTAGGTTGGCTAACAGCGGTTCGGCTTTGATCTGACGCAGAGTAACGGGTTTTTCGAGTCTCATCACCGGCTCCAGTTCCACAACCACCCACGGCGTTGGTGCGGTGCCAGTTTCGTCAGACGCCGTTGAATCGGGATATGCTTCCCGTACGACCGTCGCTAACCCAACTACTGCCGGATTCGTTACGCTGTGGTAAAACAGTACCAGATCGCCCGTCCGCATCGCATTCAGGTTGTTGCGAGCCTGGTAGTTGCGAACGCCATCCCAAACAGCTCGTCCCTGCCGGATAAAGTGATGCCATCCGTAGCTGTCGGGTTCAGATTTAATGAGCCAGTGATTCAATGAGCGAAAGAGCGAGTGAGTGAAAGACGGGTCTTTCACTACGTATCAATAATAATCATCGTGTTCCTGCTTGCCGCCAAAAGGGGAGCCGTATTCATCTTCGTCCGAGTCGGCAAAGCGCGAGCCCGCCGTTTTGAACGTCAGGGCTTTCTTGAGAATCATAATCTGACCCGTATGGTACATGTCGTGGTTGATGATGCCGTGTAGCATATCATAATAGGTGTAGTCCCGGCCGGGCACAATGTCCTCCAAAAACTCATCATCGTCGCGTTTGTCGAGTTCATTGACAAGTTCTTCCTGACTAAGACTCAGCTCTATCTCAAGGGCCTCCCATTCAAAGTCATCAATTTTTTCGGGCAGTGCGCCAAAATCTTTGGCGGGCGTGGTAATGTCGAAGTCAGCATCGCCCTGCATCTTTTTGACGCAAAAGATGCGCCAGCTCGTCATGTGGAAGATCAGTTCAGCAATGGTGTGCGTATTGGGTGTTATTCGCCGACCAGCCATGTCGGGTGTTACCCCCCGCAACGCTTCAACCACAGACGGCCCGTGCCAGGCTTCTTCACTCTCGTAGGTTGTATTAAGCAGATCAATAATGCGGATGAGTTCGTCGTTCGGGACCATAATCTAAGCTCGTCGTTTGGGACCTGTTTGTGGGTAAGCCCGGTCGACACTAAACTGATGTTAATACTGCGTCAGGCTTTACTTTACCCGTTATTCCAACCGAATTAGTCGATAGGGGTAGTAATTTTCAGCAAAGGTAAGTCATTATCGACGCGTTCCGAAAATTACGTGCGATTACCCCAGGCGTGTGGTCGTTGAGCGACAGCACGTACGCAAACGTTCGTCGCCAGCGGATAAACCTAACGAGTTGATTAGCAACGCGTCCGTAAATAGATGATTGAATTACTTTGTCCGGTCATCTTCACTTCCCAAGCCAATTATTGAGATTCTTTGATTCAATCTTCCAGTTGTGTAGTTGCTTATTATGATACAAAAAACTAATAACGTAACAGGATAATTACCGCTGCTGCTTTCAAATAGCGCCTACCGAATAGTAAATACTCACTTATGATATATAGTCAATAACGATATTCACCATATGTAATCGCCGTTAAACAACGTTATGCAACGCACTGGCAGATAACATGTTAACATAACTAAATATTCATCAAGAAAGATTGTCATCTATTTACCAGATCTAACTTTTTGTGAATATAATTAGTAAAATCAGTTGCCGTTTTTCAGAATTAATTACCCATGTTATATAACTCAAACTAAAACTGAAAATCCACCCATGTCCACACACTATCACTTGAATGATGAAGAATTGATCAAAATGTATCTGCACACTCAGCAGAACAATTATTTTGAAGTTCTCTATGACCGATACGTACGTAAAGTATACAGTCGGTGCCTTTCGCTCACCAACGATTCCTTTAGGGCCGAGGATTACACACACGACATCTTTTTAAGAGTGTACGGTAATCTGGGAAAATTCAGGGAGCAGTCCGCTTTTTCAACCTGGCTCTATTCAATATCATTTAACTACTGCATGGACCAGCTTCGATTGGCAAGCCGCAATGCTACCGTTCCACTCGATGAGCAACAGGACCACGCGCTAACTGAGTCGGGCGATTATGAATTTACCGAAGTAAGGCTTCAGCAGTTGGCTTCGGTAATGAACGCCATCACCGCTGAAGAAACGCGTATGTTACAGTTAAAATACGAGGAAGGCCTCGACATCCGGGCCATAGCCCAGCACCTTTCTCTAAAAGACAGTGCCGTAAAGATGCGCCTGAAGCGCACTCGGGATAAAATTCGCCGACTTTATGGCGAACAATGCTCGTAGATGACCCGCCGATCTGGCAACCCAGCAACCAACAACACGAGTGTTGCTGGTTGCTGGGTTGCTCGTTATTGCCGCTGCCAGTTTCCCTTTTGGGGCTGGGGTCGGAGCACATACACGTCAAGCAACGCGTAGGGACGGGCTAAATATTCCCGGATGAGGGTTCGGAGCGAGTAGCCGTCGGGGACATCCTGCGCAGCAAACGCGACGGCTTCAATACCCTCATGGTTACCAATGTACAGCGCGCGGGCGTTGTGGAAATTCTGGGAAATAATCGTGATCTTCTCCTGGTTGAACACGTCTTTGCAACGCACCACCGAGTCAAACGTGCGATAGCCCGCGTAGTCGAGGGTCATGACTGATGCCGGTACGCCCAGTTTGACTAATGCCCGCTGCATATCGGCGGGTTCGTTATAATACTCTGAATCGTTGTTGCCACTCAGGATCAAATACTTAACTTTTCCTTCTTTCCAAAGCCGGGCCGTAGCTTCCATCCGGTAACGAAAAAACAGGTTTTCCTTCCCCGTGCGGACAAACTTGCTCGTGCCCAACACCAGCCCAACGTCATTGGTCGGCAGTTGGTGAATTTTGAAATAGATTTGCCCCTCCGTCGTGTGCACTACCCACCAGTTGCATACCAGCACGAGCATTGCCCCGGTAAACACCAGCACAATAGTACCTTTAATGGTCCACTTGACCACGCGTATCCTGACCGCTTTGCGGGGTATATCGTCGCTATGGTCGGTGGCCAACGTTGTATCCATTTACAAACTTGCGCGAATTGTTCCGTCTGGGCGCCTTTAAAAGACGTTTCTACCACTCGTTTTTACCAATCGTCTTCGTAGCCGACAAAGGCCGGTGTCGTTCTGAGCACTCAGGAGAACAACCCCAACTGCACAGACTCCGTTGCGTCGGCATTGGTTGCTTCGAGGGTGGCCGGTTCATCCACTAATGCCAGCACCGTTCCCCGGACCGAACTGGTGGCGGGGCTACTATTGACCACTTTGGGAGCCAGCAGTTTAACGTCTTTCACCTTGGCGAACGGCAGTTTATTACCCAATGCTTTCCAACCCCGTACATCAATAAATCCTTCCGGCTCCAGCACCATCTTTTCGAGCGGTCCCCGGTCTTTTATCTGATGCACAATCTCAATGCGCGGGTAACGGTCGGTTGTCACGGCCAGCGATTTGGACCCCTTAGCGTCGCCAATGAAGCTAAATTTTTTATCGAGCGACGTGGTCTCAACCTTAAACCGCTTCACGTACCACGCCTTCTGATTGGCTTCGTAATACACTGCCGACAGTACCGTTTCGGGATTAAACTTCATCAGAACGGCCACGTCATTTGGCTCGAAACGGTTCGTCAGGTCAAAACCCGTCAATTCGTACTGACCGTCTTTATAAACGACCAGGATGCTGTCTTTGGCATTGAAGTTACCAAGCAGTTTGCCCCGCTCGTCGCGGTTGAGCCTCCCCAGGTGATCGTCGTACCAGATGTCGACGCCACCGAGGGTTGATACGCCCCCAGTTTTCTGAGTAATTTTCCTAACCGGGTACTTGGTCAGGATATTGCCCTGCGCCGACCGGTTTTTGATAGCCACCGAGGCAAAGTCATAATCAAACTGTTTGATCTTGGCCGAACTCTGAGCCGTCAGATTTATGGTAATCACTTCGGCCTCGCCGTTATCATTGGCGCTAAAATACAACAGTTTCGACTTCGGGTTGCCCATCGTCAGGTCATACTCGCGGTCGCGGGTGACGCCCGTGACGGGGAACCGCTTGGCCATCGAAATCCCCGACTTCCCGTCTAAATACACCAGGTTATAAATCTTCCGCTCGTCAGCTTTCTTAAATACCGAGACATGGATAATATCCTTGCCGACAAAGGCTTTTTCCTGAATTTTCGTGACCACGCACTTGCC
>QQTW01004367.1_pt1 | contig 10598 bp, 12 predicted proteins | sample 1904831 | NCBI WGS metagenome assembly QQTW01 (sample SAMN09435610, study PRJNA476489) | Subsurface metagenome, whole genome shotgun sequencing project.
CGCCCAAGTTTTGGCTGTCCTGATTTTGTATTTGAATCGGTACAAAATCCGCAAGTTGTATTATCCCGAATCAAAGTAGCGCTCGAAGAACAAATCCCCGATGTGGAATTCAACCTGAGCGGAGATATCAAAGATGACGGTGCGTTACAAGTGCGAATAGACTGGAAAGTTGAAGGGCAATTACAACCACCAATTGATTTTGAATTGAAAAATTAATATAGACCAACAGGTAAGACTTGCACTTACATTGATGCCGACGTTAAGCCGCGCATCTCACCGTATAACGATGAGCAATACTATTTCTGCCACTGTTGGTTAAACGCAGTTCGTATTCCCCTGCGTAAAGTCACCCAAAATTAAATGCCTGCTTGTTTAAAGGTCTAGAGGCGTGGGCAAGAAAGACCATTTCAAATGTATAGTGAATCACGCTTCAGTGTCAACTAGGGAATGTTTTAAACATGCCCAACCCCACTAAATTCACCCCACTCGAAGCGCCTTCACTGTACCCGGAAGACGCACAGCAGTTGCTCCAAGCAATGTTCGACGCTTGCTATATCGCAAGCGATCGCACTTTAAACGACTTCTCCCCTGCCTCCCCCATCGCCGCATTTTACGAGGGACACTTATTTGCTGTCCTAGAACTGCTGTACTATACGAATAAGTTGCCTGATGCGGTGGCAGTGCAATTCCTCAAAATAGCCGGAATCCAGCGCAGGCTAGGGAAAGCAGCAGTAGCGACTCTAACCTTTACCCTGTCAGCACCACTGGGGAATCCCTTCTACCTCGGCGCGGGTTACATGGTGTCGGATACCTCCAACACATATAATTTTCTGACCGACACCGACCTAATTATCCCAACTGGGGGGATAAGCGGAATTGTTACAGCGAGTGCCGAAAATTTGGGACGCGAATACAACTTGCCCGCTTACTCGATTCGTAACCTCTCGGAGTCGCGGGCATTTCTTCAAAGTGTGACGAACACCGAACCAGCGAGTGGGGGGATTGACGAAGAAACCCTCGACGAAGCGAAATCACGCGGGTTTGTGGCACTTAGACGACGCGGATTGACTAGTGCCGACGACTACGAACAAGAGGTACGTGGATTACTGGGTGAGGGCAGCGTAGCGAAAGCGGTGGGGTTATTGGCTGCTGATAAAATCTCTATTGAAAAAGGTGCGGTGCATATTTTCGGGTTAAATCCCGACGGTACGCAGTTAACGCAAGCGCAAATCAACGAAGTGCAGGGGGCGCTGCGGAATTCCCCGAAAGCTCCGATTGGGGTCAATATCTACGTTTCGGGCATTGATTTAGTGCCGTTGGAAGTTTTTGCGATCGCATCCCTGGCATCCGGCACAAACCCAGAAACCACGGCACAGACAATTTACCAACGGCTACTTGACTATTTGAAGCCGGGAAACTTGCCCTTGGGGGAAACAATTGCCCTCAAAGAGTTAGAATTCCAGGTCAAACTCACAGGCGTTGAGGTCGTGCAATCGGTATCCACGCACACAGAAACAGACGCGAGTTATGCGGATATCCAGCTACCCAATCAATACAGCGCAGGATACCTTTTAGACCTAGTAGTTGAGTTAGTGGTAGGCACGGAAACTTTTAGATACAGCTTCGGGACGGGGGGAGACTTGGATTAATGGCAAGCGCTTGGGGAACCCAAAGACCGATATATCACAGGCTGCCTATCGCCGAGGGCAAGTATCAAGTCGCGGACGATGATACCGAGTTGGAACCAGTTGCTGACTGGTTAACTCAACCCCTGGACGCGAACCTAATCGCGGTCAAAACAGCGGTACAAAACTTTTACCAAAACTACCTAGACCCCGATACCGCGTTACCCGAAAACCTCGATTGGCTAGCACAACTGTGCGGGTTTACGGGGGAGTACTGGGAAACGCAATGGAGCGTACACTCGAAACGTAGCTTAATCAAGAATTCCTACAACTTCATTTGGGAGAACAAGGGCAGTCGCAAAGTTATCGAATTTTTGCTTGCAACCTTCAACCTAGAAGGCAGAATTTATCTACTGGGTGAATTTCTCGCAGACCGCAATGTGGCTGGGGATGCGCTGGGAGGAGAAGCGCTCGAATACTTCCTGCTAGTGCCCTTGAAATATCTGCGAACCTCCTACGAGTGGAGGTTGGCGAATAAAATCAATCGACTTTACAGTCCCTGCTATGTCAAGAGCTTGGTTTGCTACAGCCAGTTTGCAGCAGGGTTTTCGGTTGCGGGCGAACCTGTATTCGATGCAGCTGTTGGATAAGGGCATTTTATAGGTGTCGCGTTGTGTCTTGCTGTGCCTTCAATAATTGGAAAATTTGTAGATTCGGGGGGGATGCCGTATGACGGCGAGTTAGTAGTGAAACTTGATGCCCCACTAGTTGACACGAGCCAAATCCCTGACGCACTTTATACCGAAGCGGAGCGAAGCTTTGCTTTCACCGCTGAAACTGGTGGTTTACTAAGTGGCGTGAATTTGCTGGAGAGTGCCACTAGCAACGTAACTTACTACTTCCGCGTCAACCGCACCGAGGAACGCATCGATTATTTCCTCGCAGACGGTACACAGTACACAGGAGCGGTATTACAACACACAGATACTAACTACTACACGGGTACTTTTTATGACGCAACGCAATCGCAGCGATTGGGGCGGGTGGTTGCTCAAGTACCTTACGAGGTGATGAGTTTTCACGCGGTTGTGCCTAATGTCGCAATGGTTGATTTTGCAAGCCTCATCCCCACGCGGGTATCAACCGACTCGTTACCTCGCACGGTGCGACAAATTGCCGAACTATTAACCGCTGACCCCGACTTTGTGCAAGCGCTGCGGGGCGGGCCAAGATTTCAGGGCACGTACACCCCGACAACCTACTATCAACGCGATGACACAGTCGCCTACGCTGGCAGCTCGTGGTTATTCCTCGGCGCTACCCCAAAAATCAACGAAACTCCCTCCACTGCGAATGCCAACTGGCAACTTTTGGCACAAAAGGGGGATGGGGGAGGCACAGGAGGACAAAACACGGCATACGACGCAACTGGCTGGCTAAATGCGATGTGGGCACCGACGGCAAACGCGGTGCGTGGCATTATTGAAACTCTGGCGCGAACCTCTCAACTAGCAAACTATTTACCTTTGAATAATGCTACTCTTCAAGGCAATCCCAGTCGCAGCGCTTCTCCAGTCGCTGAAGATAGAAGCAACCAATTGCCCACAACAGCATGGGTTGGCAATGAATTTGCAACCAAAGATAGCCCAACTTTTATAAACAATCCGGCAGCTCCTACGCAGGCACTTTCCGATTACAGTAACAAGCTGGCGACGACAAAGTTTACTGCTGATTACTTAATTTCGCAGCTATCGGTATTCGGCGAAAAACCCGCATTTTGTGCGATAAAGACAAACGACCAAACCCTTGCTAACGGCACAAATACTTTAATTTTTACAACCAAAAATTACGACAGCGACACCGCCTTTAATCTCACAACAGCAACTTTTATTGCTCCAATCGCTGGATGGTACGAATTTTCTTTGATTGCACATTTTGAGCGTTCGGGGGGAACGCAAATTGATGCTTGCGTGGCGGATATCGTAGTGGGAACGCAAAGCTACCGTATGGCAGGCGTGTTAATTATTACCTCAAGCTTTTACCTAAGTGGAAGAATTTGGATTTATCTATCTGCCAATACAGCAGCCGCAATGCGAGTCACGGCAGTGCTTTCGGGCGGAGCTTCTGCCATAAACAAAAATACTTACAGCGGACTAACACTAACAATGCTCACCGCTCGCAGGCTAGCAATTTAAAAAAAATATGCCGAAAACAATCTTTACAAATGGGACTTTCGTCTCCTCCGCATACCTCAATGCAGTCAATAACCCGCAATTTGACGGGCAAGATTTAGACGGACACTCACCACCCCTTACGGATGCTTCTTTGAGTTCGGCTGCGGGCAATATTAAGCCTGAATGGCAAGGTTTCCGAGACGCACTCAAATGTAGCGCGGGCACGGGATTAAGCGTAAATTATCAAGGGGGAGCAATCACGCTTCCCAATGGAGAAGTAGCGGCTATTGCTCCAGGCTCTATCTCGCTTGTCGCTAGCGCCACAAACTATATTTATGTGCGCGATTCAGGGGTAGTTGAGGTAGGATTGTCTCTGCCTTCGAGGTGCGTTCCGCTTGCAAAAATCTCTACCATTGCAAGCGCAATTTCTGGAAATATTATTGACCTACGCCCGCGATTCAACCTACTCCCACTCAGCAATGCGATTAAAATTTTTGGGGGCACGGGAGATGAAGGCGACTACACCTTAACTACAACCGCCACTTTCAATCGCGGGTTTTACTATTTCCGCAATTTTACGATTCAAGCAGGGGCTACGCTAACAATTGATAAATTCGCTCGAATTTTTTGTAGCGGCAACGTCACAATCAATGGAATTGTCGTTGTTAGCTCGCTGTCGTCGGGAGGAGCAGCGTTCGCTACGCAGCTGACTGGGAATATTGGCGGGCTATCAGGATCTGGAGCGGGCGGCGGCTCAGGCAGCTCAGGAGTAGGCGGGCAATCTTACAATTATGCGGCCGCCCCTTACGGATCGGGCGGTGGTAGTGGATTTTGTGTAATCGATGCATCATCGGGCGGGTCAGGGCAAGTAACGACTGGGGGCAAAGGCGGAGGTGGCATTTGGATTGAAGCAGCAGGCTTAATTAATTGCTCTGGTTCTATTTCCGCAAAAGGGGAAAATGGCGGCAATGGCATCATTTTTTCCGTTTCAGGTTCATCATCAGGAGGCGGAGGTGGCAGTGGAGGGCTAATTCTGCTGTCTTCTCTACGCTCGGTTTCAGTCAATGCCGCAGCCTCATTTGATGTGCGCGGCGGCGTTGGAGGCAACGGAGTCGGCAACGGTGATGGCGGCGCAGGCGGGGGTGGAGGGCAAATCGTCCTCCTTGGAACAAATATCAATTTTGTCGGCACCGCTTTACTTGGAGGCGGCGCGAAAGGCACCCCAGCAGGAACTGGAGGACTGGGAGGCGGCGCTGGTGGCGGTTTTGGCGGAAATGGCGGAGGACAATCCGCAGGCTCTATCGGGCAACTGATTACGCGCAACATTATCCCAATAGGAAATTAATTATGCTTTTTTGGATTTATGAAGGAAAAATCTCCGGATACAGCGATGTCTCTGTTGAATTCGCCCCCCAAGGATTTAGTCTAGTTGAGGGGCCCGATTTACCAATATCTGATTTGTACTTTGATGGCAAAATAAAAGTCAAGCCCGCGCCTCCAAGCTCAACTGCTCAGTGGGATGATTCCTCATTTTCTTGGGTTGAAATGCCCGCACAAAATTTTACAGTTAAAAATCGCTGGACAAGCTTTCTTTTGGCGATTATCAAAACTGCGGCTTACGAGAAAATCAAAACTTTTCTCAGCAGCAACAACCCCGCCGAGTACACGGTATTGGTCGCCTTGCTTAACAACAGCGCTATCCCCGATGAGCCGCGAGAAAAGCTGCTAGAGGGGAGCTTACGGAAGGTCAAAGCTGCGATGAAGGATAGCCCTACGCCTTTATCTTCAAAGGACGTGGGGACTATCAACTCGCTTTTGCAATCGGAATTAGGGGTCAGTTGGGATATCAACGGTTAGATTTAGCGCCTGAGCAAGCCCCAATTTTCGCCGTGTTTGCTCGAAAAATAATCGCTTTGATTCTGGGATTTGGGAATAAATCAAACCCGAAATTCGTTGCTTTTCGAATGCGATCGCATTCCTCGCCAAACTAATTCCCTTGCTCTTAATCCCCCCATCTCCCTTAATTTTTTTGATGTCAGCAATCATCCAACGCTGCTGTTTGATGCGCTGCTGACACAGCCGAATCTGTTCAGGGACAGGCAGGATATCGCAGCGAATCTGGCGGTCGGTTTCGCGGAATACACCCTGTGGAGTCTCTACGGGATGCAAGCCGCATTTGATACGCCAAAATTCTACGTGGTCGTTGATAGATTTTTCAGCAAGTACGGAGGTCATTTATTGTCAAGATTTTGACGAATTAAAGCGGATGGGAAATCTTCACCCTCAACCCAAAGTTTCAATGTTGCCTCAGCAATTTTTCGGAAATCTTCTGTGGTCGGAATCTTGCGTTCGCCAAGCTCTGGTAAAACCGAGCCATAATCGCTTGGATCGAGGTGCGGTTTTTGAAGCATGATTAATTCGCGCAGAGAACGTTTGTTGAACAGACAGTCCCTAATCGCTTCGTCATCTATGCCAAGTTTTTGTGCAAATCCAATAAGCTTGAAATTGTCTAAATTAATCTGGCAGTCTGCCTTGTCGTCACCAGGAGTTAGGAGTCCAGCGACAGAAACGCTGTTGCGCTCAAAAGCGCGTTGCTCATCAGTTTTACCGTCAAAACAAAGCTCTTTTAATTCCTGAGCAGCAGGGAAAAACTTACACCTGGCTAGTGCGCTTTTTACCCCAATCTTAAATTCCTCATCCGAGCATACCTTCAAAAAATCCCAGTAACTTGCACGAACGATTTGCAAAGTAATTTCGCTGCCCTGACATCGGAAGTGTTCTTGTAGTGCAGTTAGGTAGTTTTTGAAAACTTCCGCGCTCAATCTTGTAGTCATTGTTAAATTCCTTACCAATTAAATTGTGAATATTCGTCGCCCAATGGGCTAGTAGCAGAATCGTAAGCAGCCTTGACCGCTTTACCTTCATCCGTGCTTAAAAACTTTTCGCGCTGCCATTTCTGAATAAAATTAACCAGTTCAGCCCAACGACTAGGGTTAGACTCCATAGCCCTTATCCATGCCGCAGGGTTGGCAGTTTTACCTGCTTTTCCTCCAGTTACCTGCCGTTCAAGAAAGCTTAAAAACTCGCGGTCAATGTCGTTTGGCGCAGACGCTAGTATCCGTCCAGAACGCCGATATAACTGAACATCTGCACCAATTTGTTCGTCTGCCCACTGCAATAATTCGATGCCTTTGGGAATTACTCCTATCCTGTCGTAAGTTGCAATGGTTTTCAAGACTGAAAAGCTAAACTTAATACCAGCAGGATGTTTATCACTAATTTCTATTTGCGAATCAATAATTTCAGCTTCAAAAATTTCTATTTCCTCGCCCGCCGGCGGAATATTCGATCCAATTCCAAGATTTTGTTGTCCATTGAGGCTTCTTTCTCCTAACTCTTGTGTAGTTGAGTAAGACTCAACAGTTATTAGTTCTTGGGTATTTTCTAAATAATCTTGCGTTATCGAAGTTGAGTTACTTTTACTTTCGTCGCTGTCTGGAAAAGTATAAATTTCGTCTTGATTAAAGTCTAAAGGGTCTAATAAAGTCTCCGCGTCGCAAGCGCTGAAATCCCCTTCAGGCAAGGTATTTGGGCTAACTGGATTCTGATTTACCGGGACTGGATTCTGATTTACCGGGACTGGATTCTGATTTACCGGGACTGGATTCTGATTTACCGGGACCGACTCTGGTTTTCCGGGACTATTGAGGCAAATAAAAAATTTGCTCTTGAAAATCTCCAAAAACCCTATGTCTTTTAGTTTTGCGATCGCAGCGTAAAACTTCGAGCGTGAAATCTCCCACTGCTTGCAAAATTTTTCAGCTTCGATTTGTAGGGGTTTATCCATAAAAGGATGCTCCAAACGCAATGCCATGCCTACGTAAACTGCACCCCTTAGAAGTCCATTTCGATGCCAAGCAAGTAATTCGTCACGCTGCATTGGGTAAAATTCGCCGAAAATCTTACCTGTGTCGTTTCTTTTTGGTTTTGGAATTGGTATAGTAGTCATACTGTGTTTGCTTTTACTTCCTTTTCTTGAGAGGGGTAAAAGCTATTTTTTTGCCTTACCCCGGAATACACATTTCTTAACGTTTCGGCAGCATCTGCCAGCGGGACATAGGAACCACCACTTCGGCAATCCCCAAAGCACGGTAGTGAAGCGTGGCTGGGTCGCCAGCCATAAAGTGTTCGACCAAGCTATCCGCGATAAGCTTTGATAATTCTGCAAATAGCACGCTCGTAATCGCAGCCGCAGGCATCTTTGAGTTGCCCTGCTGTTTTGCTGCCTGATTTGAGTTCAGAAAGGATAGTGTTAGTATCACTTCGCATCCTCCGGTGTAAGTCCGCACTCACCGCACCCCGTCACCCAATTCCAACCAACGATGCCGCAATTGGGGCAGGATGTGGCTGAATCCAAAAGTTCTTCAGCAAACCTCCAATACTTGCCGTCGTTAAGCTTGTAAGTCCAGTGTTCGCTAATTGTTGTCAGTGACACATCAGTTTTGCAATTGTCCCTCACCTTGATTGCGACAGTCGCAACGGGTTTGTTGTGTACGCAATCCAGCACTTTGAAGGTTTTTCCCGAACGACGATGCAACACAGAATCGCCGACTCTAAATCGTTGTTTGAGCATCTTATTTATAAGGTCGAAAGGTTAGATTTATCCGTTCGCCACACCACCCTTTCACCACTTTGGGCACGCGATGAACGTGGGTACTTTGCATTCCTGGCTGCATCAGCAGTAGGCTGCCATGCTCTAACCAGATTGATTCAGCCTTCGATTCGCTGCCGACTTTTTTGATTTGGAATAATCGCATTTGCCCTAGCGAGATACTGGCGATCGCAGGTTGACTGCCCATCGACGAATCGTTGTCAGCGTGCCAACCGATAGAATCGTCGCCGCTGCGGTATAGGTTGCCGATAAAATACTGGAAATTGTGTCCTGTGCGCTCGGCAATGCAAACGGCAAGATGATAAAGCGTGCTAGGCCACCCCGTCGCAATTAAACTTACATCTCCATATCGATAGCTAGCTTTTGGATTGCCGTAGAGGCACTCTAGGCGCGGGTTTGGTATGGAAATCCCAAATTTTTTGGTGCTGTTTTGCTGCCAATTTAATTCTTTTTTGCAGTAAGTCTGAAGCATGTCCGCTTCAGGCTTTGACAGAAAATCGGGAGTATAGACGTAGGGTTTTTGGGGAGATTCAACGTCTCCAAACAGTGAAAGCTGGTTCATGCGGCACCTCTCTTAATAATCCATGCTTGCGCTAGGGCGTTGTCGATTGCGTCGATTTGGTCTTTGTCGAGATTGGGAATCGCCATGCGGATAGCAGCGGCCAACTGACTCGCCGAAAAACTTGAGATTGCGATCGCAAGCTCGTGCGCCGTAGTTATCCCCGTGTAACTCGCGGGTAGCGGTTGGCTGTCTGCGGGGTTAAACCCCTCATTGCGCGGAGTTTCGGGGAGGATTTGCTTGCTATCTTTCAGCCCAAGGCTTGTGGCAAGAGCCTTGTTTTCACTTGATACAGAGTTAATATCCGTAGTCGTTGAAAAATCTATCAACGAACACGGAGTTAGTTCGTATACAGGTAAGTTGTGACGCTCCGATTCGGATTCCCCCTCCAACCACACCATGCAAAAACTGCCGGAAGTGCCGCGAATTTCACCTTTCCTGCCTGCAAAATCACCCCGCGTGACCTCGATTTTTTCGCCTATTTTCGGACTCCATGCTGCCTGTTTTTGGGGTTGAGATGGCGGTTTTACGAGTTTGTAAGCCGCATCCACGCTTTTTTTAAAGGCTTCTTGCACCTGGTCACGTTTAATTGGTGGAAGACTTTCAAGCTGTTGCACAACCCTAATTGCATGTTCGGTCGTCACTCCTGACCACCCCAGTTTTTGACCAACCTCATCGCGGGTAATGACCCCCTTTTTATCCCCGTAAACTTTTTTATTTTTCTCCTGAGCAATCCGCCACAGGTGCATGGCTCGTTTCGCTTTCTGCTCGTTCGATTCCTCCCGGACTGTGTTGGAGGAAAGGAAGGCTTCTTGCTCCTCTAGTTCGGAGGCATACTCGGTTATATGCGCTCGGATGTGGGTGTATCCCAATTCTTCAGCGCTACGGGTGCGGGTATGCCCTTTGATAATCCGGAGCTTTCCAGGGGCGTCGGGGTCGAGCATGACCGTGATGGGTTCTATGTCGCCAGTTTCCTGAATCGATTGAAAAACTTTGCTCGAACGTATATCCTCATCCCCGTATATTTCTTTTTGTAAAGGGTGGGGAGTTAACCGAGACAGTTCGACTTCCAAAATAGAGCTATTATTGATACCTTTATTCGGTTGTATGCGAGCTAAAATAATTTCTTGATTCGCTATCTTTGCTGCTTCAAGCTGATTTATTCCATCGACTAGCTCATTGCTTGATGTAATAATTATGTCCGGTATCACGGCTCGCTTTTTCAGCGTAGCGACATATTTCTCAACTTCTTCCTGATTCGGCTCTACTCCTTTGGGAACAGATATCTTAAGGGGATTGATTTGGCGAAAGTCAAGTCTAGAAACTACTTGATTTCTATCAAGTAAATAAGTCATAATAATTTCCTCTCGATATTTCTCTCGATATTTCTCTCAATTTCTTTCTTGTATTTTGAATACTTTGAAATAGCTGTCATTTGGCGTGGCAGCTATTTCTTTTGCTTTATGCCGCTTTCGGTCGCCCGCGCTTGTGGATGCTACGTTTTGCAGGCGATTCCAGCAGTCGCGCTTTGCATTTTGCGGGGTTGATGCGGTAGGTCGGGCGGGCGG
>QQTW01004368.1_pt1 | contig 10597 bp, 7 predicted proteins | sample 1904831 | NCBI WGS metagenome assembly QQTW01 (sample SAMN09435610, study PRJNA476489) | Subsurface metagenome, whole genome shotgun sequencing project.
ACTGGTTGATGGTGGCGTACAAATCCTGCAAACGATTATAACGGTTCAAGATGTCGCCATAACGGCTATCGCCGCTGGCGGTAGAAAGGCTGCGGATGTCAGCCTCGTACTGCGACACAGCAAAACTATAAGCGCTTTTCACCAAGGCTACGGTTTCAGCATCAGACGGGTCTTTCTGTACTTTCTTCACGCCTAATTCAATGGCGTCGGCATAGTCGCCCTGGTTATAAGCCTTGCTGGCGGAGCGGCATTGCACAAGGAGTACCGCAGCAATAATGGGTAGCAGGTAAAATTTGGTCATGATCAATGGTTTTTTCGTCGGATACAAATCAATCCCTAAATGTTACTATTAAAATGTTATTTGCCAACTTGCGGGGTAACCGTGTTACCAGCGGTTATCGAATGTTATCGTTTGCATACAATGACCAAGCTGTTGTTAAAATCTTTTTCCACTACGGCCAGCTTCTCCTTATGTAAGCCCGAAGCGTCATGCATCATGCAGCCATAACCGCTTTTAATCGTCCTATAACAGCAGCCGCCTTTAATTTTAAAGCAGAATGAAACATCGTTTTTCCTTTCGCGCCGCATTTACCCTTCTCTTGGTAGCAGGCGCTTCGCATGCCGCAACCGCACAAAAAATCGTTTACTCCGAAGTGGACGATGATGACTCCCGCCGTATGCGTTTTGAAGTCATCGGCAAAGTGTCGGGCAACTTTTTGGTGTATAAGAATACCAAGAACCGCAACTACATTTCCATTTTCAACAACGGCATGGAGCAGGTTGATAAAGTGGAACAGGAATACCTGCCCGACAATGACCTTATCAACATTGATTTTTTTGCGTATAACGATTTCGCCTATCTCATTTACCAGTACCAGAAAAAGCGGGTTGTGTATTGCGATGCAGTGAAGGTGGATGGCTCGGGCAAGGCTATCTCTGAACCGGTGACGCTGGATACCGCACACATTGGCTTTGGCGGCAGTAACAAAGTATTTTCCACGGTTACCAGCGAGGATAAAAGCAAGCTGTTGGTGTTTAAAATCAACTCCCGTAACAAGAAGCATTATCTGCTTACCACGCTGCTGTTTGATAACGGCCTGCAGCAACTGAAGCGCTCAAGTTTTGCCATGGGTATGGAAGAGGACGATGATTATCTTGATGCCTTTAATATAGATAACGATGGCGACCTGGTGTTTGTAAAAGGCACACGCAATAACAATGAAACCATCATAAAGTCATCCTTGTTTTACAAGGCTGCACAAAGCGATAGCCTGGTGGAAGTACCCACACAACCCGATAAAATCTTTTTGGACGAGATTCATGTGAAAGCCGACAACGCCAACAAACGTTTCTTTCTCACCTCGTTTTACTACAGCAAAAAAAGAGGTGATATTGACGGCTTCTATTTTTATGCGTGGGACAAGCAAAGCAGACAGCCGGTGTTGCAAAATGCAGTGGCTTTATCGGAGGAGCTGCGTAAGGAAGCCCGTGGCGGCAACAGCAGTGTAAAGGGAGCCTTTAATGATTACTTCATTCGCAACATTATCGTCAAGCGGGATGGTGGTTTTCTCATCAATTCAGAATCGTATTACACCATATCCCGCGGCAACCAGTGGAACCGTTTCAACTATCTCTACGGCGGTTCGCCTTTCAATTCCTATAACTACGATTATTACAGCCTCTATTCACCGTACTACAGCTCCTGGTACTGGCGCGACCGCTTCAACAGCCGGCAGGGTGTGCGGTACAATGCCGATAATATTACTATCCTGTCGTTCGACAAAACGGGGCGGTTGGAGTGGAGCAACGTCATTCACAAGGAGCAGTTCGATGATGAGAATGAGGACCGCATCTCTTACCAAACCGTAAACACCGGCGGGCAAATACACTACGTGTTCAATATAGATGAGCGCCGGGCCCTATTGCTAAACGACTTTACCCTGTCGCCCGATGGCCGCATTGTGCGCAACCCGACATTAAAGAACTTAGACAAAGGGTACGAATTCATGCCTAAGTATGGCAAGCAGGTAAGCAGCTACCAGTTGATTGTTCCTTGCTACTACCGCAACAACATCTGCTTTGCGAAAGTGGAATTTAATTGATAGAATTGCCGGGTGGTATCCATGTTCCGACAGAAATCCCCTGGCAACATCATCACCCTTTTCTTTTTCGGGCTGTTGCTGAAGCTGCCGTTATTTCTTTTCCCCCGCACCATTACCGCTTCGCAAAACGACGAAGATTTTTACCGGTGGCTGCTCGGCGCCATCAATTCCATAGGTTCAGGAAGCGGCGTGGTTTGTTCGCTGCTCGCTTTTGTATTGCTGTACCTACAGGCGCTGTTGCTCAACTATTTGGTGGCTGAATACCGTATGATGCCGCGGCCCAATTACCTGCCGGGCATGGCTTTTCTCTTGCTTACTTCACTCGTTCCGGAATGGAGTTACCTGTCATCGCCGCTGGTTAGCCTCACCTTCATCATTGTCATTCTTCTTCTCATCTTCTCCTTGTATAATACCGCCGTGGCAAGGGCCCGGATTTTCAACATCGGCTTGTTGCTCGGCATTTCCTCTTACTTCTATTTTCCATCAGCCGCATTTTTGCTTTGCATTTTGCTTGGGCTTGTCATCCTAAAACCCTTTCGGCTGAACGAAATGGTACTGCTGCTAATGGGTTGCCTTACGCCTTATTATTTTATTGCTGCCTACCTGTTTTTAAGAGGACAGTTAAGCTTCGCAAGTTTCTTTCCACACCTGTCTTTTCAAACGCCGCAAATCACCAATAATATTTGGTTGGCCGTTACCATCTTGCTGGTGGCAATTCCGTTTTTAGCGGGCGGCTATTTCGTACAGGCCAACCTGCACAAGATGCTAATACAAGTGCGCAAGGGTTGGAGCGTGATGCTGTTGTATGTGGTGCTTGCGTTCTTTATTCCTTTCGTCAACAGCAACTCCTCCTTCAGCAACTGGATTTTGCTGGTGGCGCCGTTTGCCTGCTTCCACGCCGCCACCTATTATTACCCGGCCAGGCGATGGGTGCCCAATGTTTTACTCCTGCTCACCGCGGGTTATGTGTTATACCAGCAATATGGTACAACAGTTTGGCGGTAGGCAATCGCCACTCTCGCTTTTCTTCTTACTTTGCCGCAAACAACACACTGCCATGAAGAAAGTTTACCTGTCGGCTTTGGCCCTTTGCCTGATTGCCGGTGCCGCGCAAGCACAAACCATGACCGATAAAAAGTTTAAGTGGGGATACAAAATCGGGATGAACTTCTCTAACCTGCGCATGGAAAGCGAAGGGTCGGATTGGAAGACCGGTCTCGCCACCGGCTTGTTTTTTAATGTGAGGCTGGCCAATAAGTTCAGTCTACAGCCGGAGTTACTTTATTCTGCCATGGGTGGCGGCCAGATGCAGTTTGGCAATGATTCCCGGCTGCGCCTAAACTATTTCTCCATTCCATTGCTGGTAAAGTATAAGGTGCTGAACAAGCTGGCAGTGATAGCCGGCCCGCAGATGGATTTACTCATCAATGCCAAAACAAAGCAAGGCGAGAGCTTTACCAAAGTAGATGCGAATTATAAAGACAACAGTACCAACCTCACCGCAGGTTTTGAATACTGGCCGGCAAAGTGCTTCGGCCTTTCCACCCGCTACATTTATGGCCTGACAGATATAACCGTTGACGGCGCTACAGAAACAAAAAATCAGGGCGTGCAGCTTACTGCAGCGATTAAGTTTTAGTGGGATGTTCTATCCGGCCAGACTGCTTCATCAACCTAACCACTCTTAAATAACAAAAGCCCATCCTCGGCGGATGGGCTTTCTACTTTACTAACCTTATCATTCTTAGCGGATAAACAGCAACTCACGGTACTTCGGCAGTGTCCACTCCTTGTCATCCACCATCTGCTCCAGCTTGTCCACGTTGTAGCGGATGGCATCAAAGTATTTCTCCTTTACTTCGGTGCAGTAGGCGATAGCTTTTTCGCGGGTGCCTTCAATGGCATTGCAACGCTTCCTCGCTTCCAGCATCTCGTCCGTCAGGCGACCGGCCTCGTTGATGTGTTGCGAGATTTTATTGAGCAGCGCCGTGCGTTGGTTGCAGTCGCCTTCAATGCCAATTTCCTTCAACCCACGAACGTTCTGGATCAATTTATTCTGATAGGTGATGGCCGCGGGTAATACATACGTTGTTGCCAATTCAACCATCAAGCGGCCTTCAATTTGTACTTTCTTAATGTACTTCTCCAACTCAATCTCGTGGCGGGCTTCCAGTTCTGTGTGGCTGTACACCCGGTTGCTTTCATACAGGTGCTTGGCCTTTTCCGTCACCATCGCATCCAGTGCAAGCGGCGTTGTTTTTACGTTGGCCAATCCACGGCTTTCCGCATCTTTTTCCCACTCTTCACTGTAGCCGTTGCCCTCAAACAAAATCCTCTCGCTGGCTACGATGTACTCCTTAATTACATGAAGGATGGCGATTTCTTTTTTCTCGCCCTTCTCCATATAAGCATCCACATCTTTCTTAAACCCTTTCAGTGTTTCGGCCATAATGGTGTTAAGTACCGTCATGGGATTGCCGCAGTTGGCGGTGGAACCCACGGCACGGAACTCAAACTTGTTCCCGGTAAAGGCAAAAGGCGAGGTGCGGTTGCGGTCGGTATTATCCATCAGCAATTCGGGGATGCTGCGGTGGATGTCAATCTTCAACAGGCTTTCATCCTGCTCATCAAACTTCTCTCCTACCCGCTCTTTCACATCTTGCAAAACCTTGGTGAGATACTGGCCGATAAAGACCGAAATGATTGCAGGCGGCGCTTCATTGGCGCCCAAACGAAAGTCATTAGAAGCCGAAGCGATGGAAGCACGCAAGAGGTCGGCATAATCGTGAACAGCCTTAATTGTGTTGACGAAAAACGCCAGGAACATCAGGTTGGTCTTGGGCGTTTTGCCAGGGGCCAACAGGTTAATTCCGGTGTCGGTGGCCATGCTCCAGTTATTGTGCTTGCCGCTGCCATTGATGCCGGCAAAAGGCTTTTCGTGCAACAACACACGCAGCTTATGGCGGGCCGCCACACGGGTCATAATATCCATGAGCAAGGTGTTGTGGTCCACCGCCAGGTTCACTTCCTCAAAAATGGGCGCACACTCAAACTGCGCCGGCGCCACTTCGTTGTGGCGGGTGCGTAAAGGAATGCCAAGTTTGTAGCTCTCGGCCTCAAAATCACGCATGAAGGCGTACACCCGTTCGGGGATGGAGCCGAAGTAGTGGTCCTCTAACTGCTGGCCCTTGGCGGGGCTATGGCCGAACACGGTGCGGCCGCACATAACCAAATCCGGACGGGCATTAAAGAGGCTCTCATCCACCACAAAATACTCCTGCTCCCAGCCAAGCGTTGGCGTTACCCGCTGCACGTTCCGGTCGAAGTAATTGCACACGTCAACAGCGGCTTTGTTAAGTGCTTCGAGGGCTTTCAACAAAGGCGCTTTATAGTCGAGCGACTCGCCGGTATAGGACACGAAGATGGTAGGAATGCAAAGGGTTTTGCCAGTGCCGATGTCCATGATAAAAGCCGGTGAAGACGGGTCCCAAGCCGTGTAACCGCGGGCCTCGAATGTGGCACGCAAGCCACCACTTGGAAACGACGAAGCATCGGGCTCTTGTTGAATCAAAGCATCGCCTTCAAACTGCTCAATGGGCGTGCCGTCGGTTTTAAGGGTGAAGAAGGAGTCGTGCTTTTCGGCGGTGCTGCCGGTGAGCGGCTGAAACCAGTGCGTAAAGTGCGTAACGCCTTTGCTCTCGGCCCAGGCCCGGATGCCGTTGGCAATTTGCGCCGCCATGGAGCGGTCAATTTTCTGGCCTGCTTTTACGGAGTTTGTCAGGCTTTTATACGCCTCGCCACTCAAAAACTGGCGGGCAACGTTATTCGAGAACACATTCTCGCCGAAAATGGCGGTGATTTTTGTAGGATTATGCGCCTCCATACCCGTGGATGTCTGGATTTTGGAAAGCGCTTCAAAGCGTAGGGACATGACTGATTGATTTTGCACGAAAGAAAGCCAATTCAAAGAAAACCAGCATCTTTTTCTGACAACTGTGGAAAAATGCGGGCTGACGGGCAAAAAAATGCAAAATTTTTGTGTGGATGTGGCATGAAAGTGAGCGACGATCACCAAAATCTAAACATGTTATTTATTTTTCATAATGCCACTTAACAGCTTAGCCACCCGCTGCCAGTCGGTTTGCGCCGCCATAGGAATCACCAATAAACTCAACACAATGCTTCGGTAGCGCACAATGGCTCCGAGGATGTTTACGGTATAGCCAATCATCATCAACACCGAGAAGGCAAAGAAGATACAGAACAGCAGAAACGGCGTTAGCGCACCGTTGCGTTTGCGATAAATAAAAAACGCAACGGCCATAAGAATGAGCACCCCGATTTCCAACGCGGCGGCCAGGGAAAGCAAATGCTTTACATCCGACGGGTAGGGTCGGATGGTACTTAACGAGAATGCTTGCGGTGCATTCATCAAAAACGAGCCGGGGTTGGGCGTCAGCTTATTAACCGGTACCGCCGACCCGCCGCCCAAACCCAAAAAAGCCTGTTGGCGCTCAGCTACCTCTTGCGGAAAATCAAGACCGGGATGAATATACCTGGCCGTAAAAAACAGTACAATAAACAGGAGATATAAGCCAGCAAACACCAATGCGGGTTTGGCTTGCCTCACCCGGTGGGAAACAACCCAAGCCAGCAGGCCGGGAAGCAATGGAATAATGAGGAAGTTGCGCAAGGCCAATATCACCAAAAGCCCGAGGAGAATAACAACGATGCGGCCAACGGTAAACCGGGCCTGCTTCAACCCGAAATAGATGTTATAGATGACCAGGCATAGCCCGGCGAAGATGAAGCCATCTTTGTGTATGCCGGACGTCCAATAAAGTACTGAAGGAATAAGAAAAGCGGTCAGGAGGATGGACAACCGACGGCTGGGAAAAGCATCCCGCATTACCCGGTAGAGGGCGATGGGGCCGAACAGGGAAAGAAAGGAATACAGGATAACATTGACGTAATAATTACTGAACGTAAGCAGATGAAAGATGGCAATAATCTTTAGAAAGAAGGTTCCCTTCAAATCGTTCCACCACGAATTTTCCGACGCCAGAAAGTTGCCATAGCCATCCGTGTAGGTACTGCTGAAGATGTTGGAGAAGAACAGCGAGGGATTTGTTTTCAACAACGCCACTTCCGACTTCGCCTCATAGTGATAGCCCCAGGTATCCACCATCTGCGCAAGCTCACCGTAGTACACGCCAATCCATCCATACAGAATGCCCGCCATCACCTTCAACAGGAATATAATCACCAGTTGCGGCGTGGTTAATTCCGATGCGGTGAAGAACCTTGTTTTGGTCACCAGCCAGGCAAAAAAAATGAGGTAAGCGGCAAACAGCAGGTGCTCCAAATCAGTCAGGTGTTTAGGTTGCGCAATGTATAGGAAAACACCCAACCTGCCCCCTTATCCGCTAAGGGTAAGCCGCAAGGCAGGGAGATCAAAAGACCTTACAAAAACCCCTTCCAGGCAAGGAACTATATGCTGATGCACCTGCTTTGCAAGGGTTCCATTTACTTCATCACTTCATCGAAGGCGCAGATTGTTACTCATCTCTACTTAGCTCACTCTTCCGCTTTTATTCTCTTCACTATCAACCGCCCTCTTGCCTTGTCATCCCAAGGAACGAGGAACCCGATTGGTGCTTTGTAGGAAAAGATGAGTACAGGCTTACTGTTTATGTTAGTCATTCAACGTGGTAGCATCAGGTCCTTCGTTCTTAGGGATGACAAGAACACGCATCATTGCTTTCAATCACTTGGAACCGGTAGGGCTTCATAGCGTTTTATGGATGCTTATACCCTTCCCACCGGGGAGGGCTTTAGCACAACTACTCATAAACGAATGATTGTAAAGGGTGGGGCCGGTGCGGTTTCTATATTTGCCCGCATGGAGATAACCGCCAAAACCGCGAAAGATCTACGACTGACCGAAGAGGAATTTAGCCTGATAAAACAAAAGCTCGGACGCACACCCAACTTCACCGAACTGTGTGCCTTCAGCGGCATGTGGAGCGAACACTGCTCCTATAAAAATTCCATCAAACAGCTTAAAACCTTGCCTCGCGAAGGCGGCCGCATGTTGGTGAAAGCCGGTGAGGAAAACGCCGGCCTGATGGACATCGGCGGCGGTTATGGTGTTGTGTTTAAAATTGAATCGCATAATCATCCATCGGCTATCGAACCCTTTCAAGGCGCGGCCACCGGCGTTGGCGGCATTCACCGCGACATCTTTACCATGGGTGCCCGGCCCATCGCCGCACTTAATTCGTTACGCTTCGGCAGTTTGGAGGAGAAGAAAACACAGCACTTATTGGCTGGCGTTGTACATGGCATCTCGCACTATGGCAATTGCTTTGGCGTGCCCACCGTTGGCGGCGAAATTTATTTTGATGACTGTTACCACACCAACCCGCTGGTAAATGCCATGAGCGTAGGCATTGTAAAAGTTGGGGAGACGGTTTCGGCCACGGCGGAAGGGGTTGGCAACCCGGTGATGTATGTGGGCAGTGCCACCGGCAAGGATGGTATTGGCGGCGCCTCCTTTGCATCGGCGGAAATAACCGCGGAAAGCGCCGAAGAACTGCCGGCCGTGCAGGTAGGCGACCCTTTTCAGGAAAAGAAATTATTAGAGGCTTGCTTAGAAGTGATTCAAACCGGCGCCGTGGTAGGCATGCAGGACATGGGCGCCGCGGGCATCATTTGCTCTACCGCCGAAATGAGCGCCAAAGGCAAAGCCGGTATGCGCATTGACCTTGACAAAGTACCGATGCGTCAGACCAACATGAAAGCTTGGGAATTGCTCTTGAGCGAGAGCCAGGAGCGCATGTTATTAGTGGTGGAAAAAGGTCGCGAAGCCGACGTGAAAGCCGTATTTGACAAATGGGATTTGGAGAACGCAGTGATTGGCCATGTAACCGATGATGGCCTGCTAAGCTTTTTTATGCACGGCGATTTAGAAGCACAAATACCGGCGCAGGAATTAGTGCTTGGTGGTGGCGCCCCGCAGTACGATAGAGCCATTCGCAAGCCGGCTTACTTGCAGGAAGCGGAAAAGTTTGAGCTATCGAGTGTTGCCCAACCGGAGGATTTTAAAGCCGCTGCCGAAGCCCTCACCCAGTTGCCAAGCATTGCCAGTAAGCGCTGGATTTACCACCAATACGATAGCATGGTGGGCACCGTAAACACCACCACCAATTCGCCAAGCGATGCGGCCATTGTGTTGGTAAAAGAGACCGGCAAAGGCATTGCCGTTACGGTTGATTGTAACAGTCGCTATGTATATGCCGACCCGTACAAGGGAGCGATGATTGCCGTGGCGGAAGCGGCCCGCAATATTGTTTGCAGTGGGGGCCAGCCCTTGGGCGTAACCAACTGTCTCAACTTCGGCAACCCCTACGACCCCGAAGTGTATTATCAATTCTCAGAGGCGGTAAAAGGCATGGGCGAGGCCTGCCGCAAGTTTGATACGCCGGTTACCGGTGGCAACGTAAGCTTTTATAACCAGGGACCGGATGGCCCGGTGTTTCCAACGCCAACCATTGGCATGGTGGGTTTGGTAGATGACTTGCAAAAGAAAATGACGTTGGATTTTAAAGAGGCTGGTGATGCTATCTATTTAGTTGGCGCCCCAAAAAACTGCATTGCCTCATCTGCCTATCTCACAAAACTTCACGGCGTATATCATTCGCCAGCGCCGCAGTTTAATCTGGAGGAAGAATACCAGTTGCAGCAAACTGTTACTGGTTTAATTGCAACCGGCGCTATCGCCAGTGCGCATGATGTAAGTGACGGAGGATTGATAACGACGCTGTTGGAGAAAGGTTTTCATCGCCGTCTTGGCTTTGCCATTGAATCGGTGATCAATGCAAGCGGTGATGGAAGCACGATACGGAAAGATGCTTTTCTTTTTGGCGAAAGCCAAAGCCGTGTGGTGGTAACCGTGAAGGAAGAACAAGTCGCCAACTTCGTACAACATCTCGAAAAATCTAGCGTAGTTCATTGCCGATTAGGTTCCGTAACCGATGGCACCATTAAAGTGGACGGCGAAGCTTGGGGGGATATTGCTCACTGGAAGCATTTATATGATACCGCGATTGAAAAGCATTTGAGTAAGTCGTTGGCATCTGAAGAAGCATTAGCGGCTTTGTAGGGCCACGCTCCTGGTCTGGCCGATTGGCAGGCTTGATTCGCAAAGCGAATTATGCCTGCCTTTTTTAAAACCGCTTCAAGGCAATTTTATAAATTGATTTTCCGGCACACATCTCTTTGTTGTGTTTCTCACCGCCATCATTTATTAACCAGCCGTGGGTTTCACATAAAAAAGCCGCCCCTTTACAGGAGCGGCTAAACAACCATAAAAAAGCGACCTATTTTTTCGGCATCACCACGGCATCTATCACGTGGGTTACACCGTTGCTGGAAATAACATCAGGCGTGGTTACGACAGCGCCGTCAATCATCACCTTGCCGTCTTTCATCAT